>JACCDW010318273.1_pt1 | contig 12457 bp, 7 predicted proteins | sample 7449781 | NCBI WGS metagenome assembly JACCDW01 (sample SAMN15323449, study PRJNA562643) | freshwater metagenome | isolation source: river surface water | place: USA:Blue River Watershed | collected 2017-08-18
AATATTATTCTGGAAAAGTATGGAAAAGTACAGCGAAGTATTATGGAAAAAACTCCTGGAAAACGTTTTCCAACCTTATGGATGGACTTTATGACCGAAAAAATAAACCTTCTGGAATGGGTATTTGCGACCTGTAAGAATCCAAAAGGGGTCTTTCTTATAGATTCGGATATTTGTTTTACGGCCCCCCTTCCAGAAATTCCGACCAATAAGAAGGTTGCCCTATCCCCTCATTATATCAAACCAGGAGATACGGATAAATATGGGTATTATAATGGAGGTTTTGTTTGGACATCTGATGTAAAGATGCCTGGATATTGGATGGAAGCCTGTAAGACGGCGCGATATTTTGAACAGTCGGCCTTAGAAGAAATTCCAAAACAATATCAACATGAAGAATTCTATGAATTTCCCATTCAGGTCAATTATGGCTGGTGGCGCATGTTTCAGTCTGTAAAAAATCCCATTGAAGTCTTGCGTACCTGGTCCTATGACCGTATTGATCGTTCACATGCTGGTCTTACGGTAGAAGGAAAGCCGATTGTGTGTATTCATACGCATTTTCATGAAAAATATGATCAAACGACAAAGGATTTTAATCAACTCTTTCTTCAGCGTCTTGCGTTATGCGCACGGAATCCAAAAAGTGCGAAACTTGCTTATATTCTTACAACCAAGTAGGACATTCCTATGAACGGCGCATGTCACGCCTTTGGATGGGTATTTTTATGCGGACTTGTTGAAATATTTACCCTGACACTCCTTCGCATGGGAGGCCTGCGGAATATTATAAGTGCTTCTCTATTATTTGCCCTTGGGGTTGTCCCACTTCTTACCCAAGCACTCAAATATGAAGGCATTGGGATTGTAAATTTTATGTGGAATGTGATGACCACCGTAGCCATGTTTGCGATTGGAATTTATATGTTCAAAGAAAAGGTCCAGAATCTCCAGCTTGTGGGGGCAGGTATCTCTCTTGTAGGTCTTGCGTTAATATTATTAGCCCCGGAAGAATAGGGGATACAACTATGTTAGATCCGTCTGAAATGGGATTAAATACGACCGATCCAGTCTTGCCAACAGGGTCGGTAGATGATCGTACATTCCAGGCTCCAAAATATGATTTTAGTGACGCATTGCCCACGCCGGCCCAGCTTGGGGTGCGACGTGATGACAGTTTGGGAAGTGTGATGCAGGCGGTCCGTGGATCCGCATATTACCTGGATATGATTGGCTTTGGACAACCCATGTTTCCTGGGATGACCGGTGGAATGGGGCAATTTCCAATGGGAATTAATTATTTTGTCCCAACACCTCTTACATGTAGTAATGGGGCGCAAATGTGGGAATACATTGAGGGAATTCCAAAGGGAGATGCTTTTGGGGCACGTGTGGGCCAGGCATTGAATGAAATGGGGTTTCCAGCATTAAAGGGTCTTGCTCCAGGGATCTTAGAAGATTCGAAGGCTGCCCTGAATCCAACCGGCATGGTACGTGCTGCGGTGGGAAATATTTACCCCAAATGCAGACTCTCTGGAAAAGTTCGCGTGGGGGATGCGAAGAATGATGCGTCAATGATTCAGGGGGCAAAAGATTATGTACGTGGAGTCCCCAGTCAAGAAAAATGGGTGTTGGACAGTTATATTGATCAGGCGGTCTATGATAAGACTCCAAAAACACACAATATGGATGGAACACCAAAGAAGCAGGGGTTTTGTACGGAGGATAAAGCAAGTCTTGCTACCGCAGTTCTTCTTGGGCTCGCAGCCTTCTATGTGCGAACACGTAAGTAATCGTACGTACTTATTTCTATTTTTTCGGATGACAAAAGGGACATACCATGGGGACAAAGTACGGTTGCCCATAGGCAATACGCAGGCACTTTATGGTACAGGCAGGATGATACCACGCCTTTCCGCAACCGCAAAAAGGGACAAGGTGATACTCGAGTTCGCAAAAGGGTCCTCGACCGCATAAAAGACATGGGTCTTCTTCGCTATATTCTTCCAGTATGGATCCATTCACAAATGTAACCGATTGATCCTCCAATTGTTCAATGGATTCTGTATCATCTTCATTTTCACAATCACTTTCACTTTCAGAATTATATCCAGAATCGCTGTATGAAGCAGTTTCGGATATTATAATCTCTTCCTGAATTTCATTTTCCATAGGATGTATATACTATATATCGTATGAAAACTTCAAAATATTACTTTAAGCAAGTGTCTGATAGGCATAGACCGCAAAGGCCGCCGCAATAATCTGGACAAGACTGAATGCGAGGAATTCACCAAAGCTGAGAGTTCCACGCGCAAACATCGCGTAGGCCACCGCAGGATTGACCATACCACCAGAAATACCGCCGATCAGTAAAATTACGATGGCAAGGATCCCACCAATAATAAAGGCATTACCGCCACTCATAAGGATACTTACAAGAAAGAAGAAGGTTCCGAGGAACTCGGCAACATATTTTAGGGCCATACTCACCATTCTTATTTTCTACTAGAGGTCTTCTTTTTTCGGGAAGCGTTTTTTCGGAGCCGACGTTTTGTGAGTCGTCTGCCACCCCCTAAACCAAATGCTTCTTTCAGTTCATTTTCCATGGATTTGGGTTTGGGTGTATTGTTATAATTGGTAGCCAGATTTGCGAAGGAACGTCCTGGCCCCTTTTTTGGCGTATTCGACCGCGTAAGTCCAGCAGAACTCGAACGAGCTCGATTTGCCGACCGTGTCTGATTTCCAGAGGAGCGTTGTAATTCACGCATTCGACGTTCAATCATTTCATTGGCCCTTTCATGTTCCACCGGTGGTGTGACAAGGGGGTCATACCATTGTTTCATATTGACTGCGGTAGAACGTGTATTTGGCCGTTTATGTTTTTCAATGGAAGCATCTTCTATTTTAAAGAGTTCCTGTAGGGCTTTCTGATAATCTTTCCATGTTACATTCGCAAGTTGTTCTGGCGTTTCACCGGTGAGTGTAAATAAAACCTGTAAGTCTGCTTTTATGTAACCTGCTGTACTTTCATTTTTATAGACACCATACAATCGCATGATATAATCCGCATCAAACACGAAATCACTTCCTGTTATAGATCCATTTGGTCTTTTAACAACCTGTTTTAGAAGCCCTGTTGTGAGTAAACAGGAACGAAGGCTTGTAAGCAGATTCCCTTTACTCGCGGGGCCAAAATATGGGACCACCTGGATATACTTTGAGCCGAGCTTGTCCATAAGATCTCGGTGGGTATTCAAGTCATCATAAAAAAAGGTTTGACCGAGGACTGGAGGAGGACATTTACCGTCCAAAAAAGCCTTGGTGAGAATTGACCACTTCTTTTCAAGTGTATTAACTTCTCCAGACGTATTTTGACGGATATAGTGTGTGCGATGAATTAAATTACAAAAAGATTTTGGAGATTCAAGCCAACGATCAATCACAATGGCACAAAATCGAAGAATATTATATTCGCTGTTATTCGAATACATGACCATTCCTTTGAGAATTCCAGCATCGCGGAGTGGCTTTAATTTTTCCGTAAAAAAATTGTAAAGGCCGGGTCGGAAGAGACCTATTTGGTTCGCTGGGGTTATTTCATTTTGCGCAATCATTTGTGTCAAGGCTTGAAAGGTGCGCTGACCAGGTTCGTAGGTTCCGTCGCGTAACATGAGGAACTCAAAAATGGGAAACAAATACTGAAAGTTTCCGAGGGTCTCATCCACGTCAAATCCGAGCCACACTGCATCCATTTATGACTCGTCGTCTTCTTCTTGGATCACAGATAAACTATCCTCGAGGTCATAGTCGGCATCCTCATCCTCATTCGTTGTACCGGTTTGTCGCATCTTTTCCGCAACCTGTGTTTCGGTAATCATACGACTGCTGATACACATACTCTCCAGTTCCTGGAGGAACAGCTTACTCGCATAGGGAATCTGGACATTACTAAAGTTGGTCGTATTCTGACATCCCTTACACAGCCAGATACCCTGTTCTGGATTCACAATACCCAGTAGCCCACAGTCATTACACACCCACGCATCAAAGCCATCACTACACTCGACAAACCGTTCCTTGGTGAATTCGGCGACACCGTGTGACGCCACGCAATCACGCTCCATCTCACCAAAGCGCAGCCCACCTTCACGCGCACGGCCTTCGGCCGGCTGACGAGTCAGCATCACGAGCGGACCACTCGCACGGCTGTGTAGCTTATCCGCACTACAATGGCGCAGACGCTGATAGAAACACGGTCCCATAAAGATCTTTGTTTCCATTTGACGTCCGTTGTGGCCGTTGTAAAGGATTTCGTTACTGTACGGTTCAATTCCATAGCCATCACGGAGCATTTCCGCAATCCAATCCACCGTCACACTGTTAAAGGGACTGCCGTCACCCAGTGCCCCATATTCACACCCAAGGCGCCCCAACAGGGTTTCCATCAGTTGCGCAATGGTCATTCGTGAAGGAATTGCGTGGGGATTGATGATGATGTCTGGGACAATACCATTGGCCGTCTGGGGCATGTCTTCTGTGTTGATGATGAGGCCGCAAGTGCCCTTCTGACCGTGTCTAGAGTTGCCACACCATACAGGCATTCCATTTCGGCGAACGTAGATTGCGCCAATTCCTGGAACACGGCAACAATAGACTTTGCCATTGTATTCTGACCAACTATCATGACGATCATCACCATTTGGTTTAATGTTTTTATTGACCTTTGGATGATTTTGCGTTTCAATAATCGTCATACGATAGGCATCCGCAGTACTTTTAAATACCTCACCTTCGCGTCCAGGTGCCTTACATACACTTTCTTTTCCAGCCTTATACTTTACAGAAATATTTGTAGAATAGCCGGCATGAAGACAGAGGCGTTCGAAATCATTTGCGAGTTGTTTAGAAGAAGTATCATAACGACGGGTACCATTTTCCATTGTATGACCATCACCTAGCATCATACCATTGATAAGGGTACGGCATTGGGTTGGGGTAAGGGACCATACCCAGGCAGGAAGTGATTTCTTTACCGCACCAACACTAAGGGGAGTAAAGTACTGTACAAATACCTTATTATAAATTCGGTAAGAATTATATACAATATCATCTTTTGTATCCTTATTCAAATGGAACTTTACAAGGCACTTTTCACCAATATTATCAAGCGCTTCACGGACACGCTCTTTATGTGCGGCATATCGTACAGAACCGCCACTAATACAACCCTCCGCAACCCAAATACCAAACATTGTTAGCCAGTCATCCATAGGGAGTACAATGCGATCATCTCCAGATCCAAGAATGAACCCCTGTGGAGTATCACGAAGTTCCCCTGTTTGAATATCTAGATAGGATAGTTCTTCAGGTTTATTCTCGATACTAATACGATAATCTTCAATATTCTTTTTGTAACATACACGTTTTCCATAGATTTCTTCCGCAAGTTTGAAACCGTAATTTTCACCGTCACGATTCCCAATATACATTCGATGATTTGGTGTTACACAGAGATCAACTTGATTGGACTGAATATTATACATTTTTCCATTATAGTCATACGACATAACTTCTTCAGGAAGAACATATTCAAGTTTTTCATCAATAATTGCTGCGACTTTAACCCCCATTGTGAGATCAGGAAAGGCAATCCATCCATTTTCGGTAAGAACTTCAGTATCTGGAGTATAGCAACTAAACTTATCCCCAATCTCAGGCATACGGTCTTGGCGCATCCGAATTTTGACAAACGAGTAGCCTTCACCGTTACGGTTCTTGAAGATTTTATCGACGTATCCAAATTCATTGTTACGGAGCATACGCGAAACATCACGGTACTTTTTGATACCCACAGGAACGTCTTTTCCAGTCGGCATCTTGAGGGGCACCACTTTCCCAATCAAGATATCATCGCAATCCACAAAGCTGTTTTCAGGCACAAAGCCGTCCGCCGCAAGTTTGTTATAGTTTGCGTGGCGCATCTGTTTGGTTTCCCCCTGATCTGGCTTACAGAAGCGTTCTTCTTCATTGGAAGACTGGTTCTTCTTTTCCTCATCCTTATACGTACGGTAGAAGATACTGCGGAAAATCCCACGATCCAGGGCACCACGATTGATCATGATACTATCTTCCTGATTGTACCCACCGTAGGTCATAATCGCCACTACAATATTCTGCCCACTCATCATCTGATTCCCACCGTAAAACTTGCTCATGTAGGGATTCACAAGGGGAACGTTGGGATAGCAAAGGACGTGTGCCATGGCGTCAAACCGCTCGCGGTAATTGTAGGCGTAAATCCCCATGGCCTGTTTCCCCATGGCTGACTGGTAGGCATTACGAGGGGACTGGTTGTGGTCAGGAAAGGGAATGTTACTTGCCAGAGTTCCAAGAAAGACGGATGGGTGAATTTCGCAGTGGGTGGTTTCCTTCTGCGTAAGACAGTCCTGGTAGGTCATGGCAATCAGACTCGTATCGGTTTCACCAGGATCCACGTATTCAATCAGATTGTGGCCTTGTGGCGATTCCCACATGAGCATCTGATCCCAGGAAATGACTTCTGAAACCTGTTTGCGCAGTTCTCCGCTCGCATCCCCAAGGATTTCACGAACGGCCGCGCCGTTATAGACAGGGCGGAGGAAACGACCGGCCTCGGTACTGATCCAGAGTTCCTTGTAGGAGGGCTTCCAGACAATACTAGTGTGAATGTGAAGAGATCCTCCACGCTTGGCCTTGCGAAGTTTTTCGACGGCCGCCTTGCTATTTTCAGGCGTAAACATGCCGAGCCACACACCATTCACAAAGACACGCGTCCCCTTATGAAGCATTTCAATATCACAATCCTTGACCGAAATCATGAGGCCGTGATGTTTAATGAATTCCAGGACGATCGCAGGATTGCTGTAGATACTGACCAGACTGGTACTCGCCATGTTTTTTACGACACCAACACTATGGCCTTCTGGAGTTTCCGCAGGGCACACGAATCCAATTTGGGTATTGTGGAGCTTACGTGGCTGAATGAGTTTCCCAGTCTTTTCAATGGGCGTAGCGCAACGGCGCAAATGGGAAATACTACTTAGGAAATTGAGACGATTGAGTACCTGGGAGACACCAATCTTGGTCGGCCCTCCAAGTTTCGCGGAACCAAAGTTGCCGGTCGCTAGGGAAGAACGCAGACCCACATCAATAATGGTGGATTTGATGATCTTATAGATATTGGTCACATTTACAATATCTTCAAATGCCCCACTCGCCTTCCAGGAACCGTTATGAATTTCCTTGGCCAGACTGCTACGAATGTCCTTTACCATTTTACTGCTAAAGTAGGTGCGAAACAGATTGGCAAGAAGGAAACCAGGAAGATCTACACGTTTATTGGGGAAACCATCGCGGTCATCGTTGGGAATACGGCCAGAGCTGACCCACAGGAGCTTGCGAGTCATATGGGCAAGAAGGCACGCCTTTTCGTAATTCATATCCTCGCCACCCACGTGAGGGAAGAGCTCATCATTCAAGATGTCCTTCACGGCCAGCTGTTTCTGATTTTTCATGGCCCAGGTGTTCATGTGATGGCTCAAGTAAATTAGGGCTTCTTCCTTATTTCGTACCACGGAACCTTCCTGAATACTTTCATCAAAGATTGCGTCAAAGGCCGAATCCCCATCTGGACCAAGAATGAGATCCACAATATCCTTATCAGTTTCGACACCGAGGGCGCGGAAGAGAATAAAGAGGGGAAATTCCGCCTTGATACGTGGGATATTGGCACGAAGCAGATGGATCAGGGGGTTCTTGGGGTGATACACCAGTTTCACCGTGTTACTCTTGGGCACCTGTTCGTTCGTCGGTCCAATCGCCTTAATTTCAATGACTTCAATTTCCTTGTTAATGTTTCGGTTGTTACGGAACACAAAGGGACGATTTTCACTCATACGTTCTTGGCTGATAATGACACGTTCTCCACCCTGGATGATAAAGTAACCGCCAGGATCCTGCGCACATTCCCCAAGCATGGACGGATGGACGTAACGCTGATCCTGGAGAAGGCAGTACTTACTTCCCACCATGACTGGAATCTTCCCTAGATGGACATTGGGAAAGGTACGTTGCTTCGTGTTACGAATTCCATTCTGGGTATTGTCAATGAAGGTGGTGGTAACTTTGACATCGACGTAGAGAGGGGCAGCGTAGGTCAGATTTCGAAGGCGCGCATCATTTGGCAACATGGGCTGTACAGAGCCGTTATTTTCAAAGATAGTTGGCTTACGAATGGTTACGTTTTCAAATTCCATAGTAACTTCAAACCCATGATTGACACGTTTTTCGATGGGTTCCAACACTCCCTGTTCTTGTCCCATAAGAGCATTCGCAGCACTCGTGGAAAGACCAGTGGCCGAAGCAAGGGCCGATCGAGGACCGGCAAGGGGGATTTCAGGACTTCCAAAGACCACAATGGGGCTGCTTTGGTGAATGATGGCTGGGACCTGAACTTCCAAAAAGTCGTTAAAACTTTCGACCTGATGGGCGATAATTTGACGGCCCTCGGACTGGCGAAAGAAGAGTTCAAGCGTGTGTTTATAATCCATGGTACCTTATACTTTTTTAAAAGTGATAAAAGTATTCAATTTTTACAATATATAGTGTTTGAAACTTTAAGCCACTTCTTTTTCTCAAAGAAGAATAGGTTGTGAGTATAATGAGTGACATCAAGGAGGTAAAGCTAACGGGTGGAGCATTAAAGCAGGTTCAGGCTCGTCGTGGAGGCGGTCGCACGCGAAAGATGCGTGGGGGAGAGGCACCGGTTGGTTATGGAGATGATATTGCGCAGGCTTCTGCGATCAAGGCAGCATCTCTTACATCAACTGCCCTAAAAAGTTTTGGACCCGAACTAATCCAAGGTGGATTACAGAAGGGTGGAAATGGCCCTCAGGATATGGCAAATGCTACATCTTTGGCAGCAAATGCCCTCAAGAATTTTGGCCCAGATGCCATTCAGAAGACATCACCCCAGATGGGGGGAACTGGGGCAGGAATCAGTACATCCATTTCATCAACAACCGCTCCCGGTAACGCATCTTCTGTTGTTCCTTATAACAGTACAACACCAAGCACACAAGCCCCTGCTGTGATTGCAGGAGGAAGTCATATTCGTCTTGCCCCTCCCAAGCAACGTACCAAGATTACATTGAAGGCCCCCAAGAAACACGCCATGAAGGCTCATAAGGATGCCTCCACAAAGAAGATTCGCAAGATTGCCCTGCGTACTCGTGGTGTAACTTCTCGTCTGGCCAAGGCAAAGCGTGCCTCCCATGATGCCCAAAAAGCCCCCATTAGTCTGATTAAAACCCGTCTGGAAAAGTACGGTGTGATTAAGAAGGGAAGTAAGGCCCCAGAACCCATGCTTCGTACCATGTACGCCGATCTCTTAATTACAAAGAAGGGATTATAAGAACTACTTAAAAAATCATAACAGTATCTTTATAAGAAACGATATCACATTGCTTATAAAGATAAATTGAAAAAATGCCATTTAATACGGCTATTCACAAACAGTATCAAGAAATCTATGAGACCTATACACAAAAGTATGGTCCAAAGGTCTGTGTGTGTATGTGCGTGGGACGTTTTTATGAGTTTTACGCAACGCAGAAGAAGGAAACTCAACAGTGTGATAACAATGTGAAGGAACTTGTGGAGTTTCTGGGAATTCAGTGTGCGACGTATCCAGACGAGAAATTGGGAGATTGTGTAGGCCTTGTGGCAGGATTTCCAGATTATACATTGGACAAGTGGGCCGGCAAGCTTACGCAGGCAGGGTGGCATGTGGTCGTGGTGGATCAGAATCCGCAGACATCCTCGGCCGGAAAAATTCAGCGCAATGTTTCACGTGTTTTGAGTCCAGGGACGCATGTCGAGTGCGCAGAAACCAATACGTCATTTTATTTGGCGAGTGTGTATTTTGATGCGAGTCATGCGGATACTTCTCCCCCAAAGTTTGGAGTGGTTGCCCTGGATTTGACGGATGGGGAAACAATGTTATATGAGGGGCAGGCAATGGGAAGTGGAAATACATGGCATGCGGATGATCTGCGACATTTTTTCCAGATGTATCCTCCGCGTGAAGTCGTCTATGTCTGGCGTGGCCCCCATATGTATCAACCAGATGAAGAGATATTGCGTCGAAACCTCTATTTGCCCACGTGCCCCATCTATGATGTCTCGGAACAATCTGAAATCCAAGATTCCCTCCAGCGTGCCGAGTTTTTGCGTCGTTGTTTTACCCCCAAGACGTCCATGCCGATTTATACATGGCTTCATATTACGGAAAAACCATGTACGGAACGTGCCCTTACCTTTTGTATGCGTTTTGTGGAAGATCATGTATCAAATCTATTAGGTTCCTTACAAGCACCGAAGGCCTGGCACCCAGAGGCCTCCTTGCGAATTGTGAATAATGCCCTACAGCAGTTAAATATTCTTCAAACCGATACAAATAAGGTTTGTGTAGAGACATTATTTCTTTCACCCTATACCGCCTTTGGGAAACGTGCTTTTCAGACATATTTATGTACGCCAATTGCGGATGTAGAGGAACTTCAGGGGCGTCAATCCAAGATTCGGTGGTTTTTATCTGAAAGTCAGAAATTACAACAAGATATTCAGTCCTGTCTGCGTCTGATTTATGATCTACCACGTATCCATCGTAAGATTGTGCGTGGATCGATTGGGGCAAATGATATCTATCAATGTTGGCAGTCCTATATGGCAATTCAGCAACTCCTTGGATTTCTGGATTTTCCAGATTCCCCCTATCAGACAAATAAAATTCAGACGCAGATTGAAATATGTCTCCAAGTCCTTCAAACGGAATTTGATCTGACCAATCTGACCCAGGCAATGGAATCTCCAGAAATGTACAGTTTTTTAGATTCAGAAAAATATCCGACATCCAAGGAATCTGAGAAATCCTGTCTTCAGGTAATTCAAGCATCACAGGAATGGCTGGAGGAGCTCTATAAGGATTGTAAGAAACAGGTCGCAGGGGTATCTCCCAATTTCTCCGAAAGTATTTATTTTAAGACAACCGAAAAGAACCGATTTCACCTCTATACAACAAATTCTTCGTGTAAGATTTTGGAAGCGCTTCACGGAAAAAAGCAGACACGCTGGGCGAAATTTGGGATCAAGCAATTAAAATCTGGTTCGACGTTATCGCATCCAGAGTTGGATGAATTCCAGGAGCGGTTTGACGTTGCCTCCTCGCAACTTCAGCGAAATATTCAGAAAGAAATGAAAGAAGCATGTATTGTCTATGCTTCTGAAACACAAGAGCTCTGGAATTCAATTCAGGATTTTGTAACGCAGATTGATCTTTGTGTATCCTTTGCCAAGACATCTGAAAAGTATGGCTGGGTACCGCCAACCTATGTATCCTCCAACGTTGGAAGTGTGGAGATTCAGAATCTGCGCCACCCATTGATTGAATATCAGAAAACAAGATCTGCGCTTGTTACCCATAATGTATCTCTTGGAAAAGCAGACAGCCATGGTTGGCTCCTATATGGGATGAACGCATCTGGAAAAAGTAGTCTTATGAAGGTGGTGGGGATTGCGGTGATTTTAGCGCAGGTGGGTTGTTATGTACCGGCCACGTCCATGACGATATCGCCCTTTCAGAAAATTGCCACACGTATTCTAAATCAGGACAATTTATGGGCAGGTCTATCATCCTTTGCGGTGGAAATGTCAGAATTGCGAGATATTTTCCAGGTGGCGGATGCGAAGACATTAGTTCTTGGGGATGAGCTTTGTTCTGGAACGGAATCGGTGAGTGCGACGTCGATTGTGGCTGCAGGGATCCAATGGCTTCATCAGAAGGGTGCGCGGTATGTCTTGGCAACCCATTTACACGATTTGATGAAGTTGCCTGGGGTAACCCAGTGTGCCGGTCTGAAAGTTTGGCATCTTCATGTGGAATATGACCGCGTCCGAGATCTGTTGGTGTATCATCGAAATCTGAAGCCAGGTCCTGGGAATACGTTGTATGGCCTTGAGGTGGCACGCGCCTTACATTTACCGCAGGATATGATCGCGTTGGCCCAGCAGTATCGTACAACCCTTTTGGGATCTACTACTCTGGAGGAAGCGCCACAGTCGGCGTGGAATCGGTCAATTGTTCGAAAGGAATGTGAAATCTGTCATTGTGAGATTACAAAGGATCTTGAAGTCCATCATATTCAGGAGCGTCATAACGCAACCCAAAATCGTCGAAATCAGGATGGAACAGGGCTTCACGATGTCCGAAATTTGGTTGTCTTATGTGAGGCGTGTCATGACGCCCATCACGCAGGTCAGATTCAGATTCAGCCGATGGTGGATACAAGTATTGGTACAATACGGCCTGATACTTCGAATTCTGAATCTTCTTCCTCCGATTCTTCGGTGGCACCAG
>JACCDW010506928.1_pt1 | contig 12457 bp, 16 predicted proteins | sample 7449781 | NCBI WGS metagenome assembly JACCDW01 (sample SAMN15323449, study PRJNA562643) | freshwater metagenome | isolation source: river surface water | place: USA:Blue River Watershed | collected 2017-08-18
CCTGTTGCGCCTGTTATACCATTTGCTGGACCAGTTGGACCTGTAACAGTACTGGCTGGGCCTATTGGACCTGTAGGACCTACAGGATACCAATTTACACCATTGTAGTATTCTATCTGATTGTTATCAGTATTGTAGCGTATTTGACCAAGTGCCGGTGCCGGTCGTTGACTGCTATTACCAACAGGAATTTTTATAGCACTTGTACCTGGGAAAGTAAGTGTAAAATCCCCAGTGCTTTCTTTAAATTGTGTAACTAGTGTTACACTGCTAGTTTCCAAGTTACCAGGAATAGGAGTATAGACAGGTCCTGTCATACCTATAGTGGTAGCTTGTAAACCACTTATCGCAACGTTTGCAGCAGCAAAATTCTGCTGTATAGCTAAGAAATTATCACGAAACCCCTGACTGTCATTGTCTTGATTGGCAACAGGAAATTGTGTGTTAATGGTATTTGGGTCTATTGTCATGGCGATCGCTGATCTAAAATGTCCTGTTATTTAGCCGGTCTCTTTATATTAACATTCGATACAATTTCTATACCATGTGCCATAAATATTTGTGGGTCACAACAATGGAGGACCATTTGGGTAAACGTATACGTCGTTCTAACAGAACTGATTTTGATATGCCTTTTAACAGAAATACGGAGATACAACAGCAAGGGAACATTGTAAGAGTAGAGCAGTTCCAAAAACCCCAAAAAACTAAAATTAGACTAGTACCAAAAAACTTAGCGCAGGAAGAATATATTGATGCGCTTGAAAACCCTAATGTAAACATAGTATTTGCAATGGGTTACGCAGGTAGTGGTAAGACATACCTAGCAACACTTTACGCAATCCAACAACTTAGACAAGGCAATGTTCAAAAGATCATAATCACACGACCGAACATTGCAGTTGATGATAAGGACATTGGTTTCTTACCAGGTGATATTCTTAAAAAGATGGCACCGTGGACTAAACCAGTGCTTGATGTATTTGAAGAGTATTACAGTGTCAAAGACATCACAGCAATGATCGAGGACGGCGTAATAGAATTGGTACCAATGGCATATATTCGTGGTCGTACATTTAAAAATGCCTTAGTCCTCCTAGATGAAGCACAAAACACAACTCCGACTAGCATGCTAAGTGCATTGACTAGAATCGGCGAAGGTAGCAAGATGGTTGTTACCGGCGATATCAAACAAAGCGATAGAGGAATGAACAATAACGGACTTGCAGACTTTGTTAATCGCTTTGATGGTTCATCTCGTATACGAATCTGTAAGTTTGATAAAGACAGTGTAGAACGTCATCCTGTGATTACAGATATTCTTCGCATGTACGGCGAAGAATGATATAAAAGAAACTCGTGTGCCATGTATAAATATCTACATGGCACACGAAGAATTTGACAAATCAAAAGCAGCAGAAGTAGTCCGTAGAATTACGGACTCTGAAGACCTTGTAGATATACTGATCGATATTGAAGATTATCTAGATGGCAATAATCTGTATGTTTATAAAAACTGGAAACTCGGCGAAGTTGTAGCCGGTCCTTATACAAAACAGTATTGGGTAAAGATTACATTGAAATACCCATATGAAAAAATGCCAGATCCAGAAGGTGGGTTAAGACTTCTTATGCATGGCACAAAAATCTCATATCGTATTGCATTAGAAAAGTATCCAGTCGACGTAAAAAGTGAAGCTGATTACCAACCAGGTACCAAAAAGCCAAAGATGAAAAAACGCAAAATTTGGCTAATAGATATGCTTATACCACGTAAGTTTGTTCAAAATATCGATAATAAGATTATGGACCAATACGAAGAAGAAGTTGATGTTGAAACACTTGATGACGCAGCAGCAGCAGGTGTTGATGCTGACGGGGCACTACGACAATGAAGCAATTAAATGAAGGTCTTGATAGAGGTGCATTAGAGCATTTAGTATTGCCGCTGATTTCGGTTGATGAATACGAAAGCAAGATCGATGACCGTAGAGTTGTTGTTACTGGCTTTTATGTCAAAGACAAATACCCTGCAAACGATCTAAGTGTATTTGTAGAAAAAAGCAGTGTAAGGCCATTAGATACCGAAGTCAGTCCTGCACCAACAGATGATGGCTTTTATATGGTATTTGTCGAAATGTCTAGAAACGACGAGTTTCCAAATCGTTTAATAGATATGGCAAATCAGCTTAAGAATTTAACATTTATAGATAAATGGAAATTTAAACCATATGGTCTTGATGATGATAAATTTCTAGATTTAACCGAAGATAACATCAGAGAATACGTAAATCTTAACCCTGACAAAATAGAAATAGAAGGTGATGCAACTGAGCCGCCTTCAGAGTCACCTAAAGACAGTATAAAAGTTGCACCCGCCGGAGAAATAGAAATCTACGAGCAAGTAGGCGAATTTTTAAAACATTCTTTGGTCGAAAGCGTTGAAATCAAAGGCGATTGGATTTGTATTTCAGATAGGGGACGCGACCGTGTATACCAAATCACTGATTGGCGCAAAGGTACGTCGCCAATGCCAGTATTTGGTTTAACAATAGGTAATACTGCATTGCGAGAAAGCATTGCATTGCAATCACTGTTAGGTCCATCATATCATGTTGAATGTGGCGATGGTCATGTGGTAATTACAGATGGTGATTACAATTTAACACTAGCTGTTGACAACTAATATTACTGTGTTATACTGCTGGCATAGATTGGAAACAGCATGCCAACAACAAGTTTTACGTACAATGATGTTCACGCACAATGCCTAAGCATTGTACGTCAAATGCAACTTGATTCTTGGAAACCCAACTATGTAGTTGGACTAATCAACGGTGGCATGTTACCTGCTGCTCTTATTAGCGAATGGTTCGGCGTACCATGCTATACACTCAATGTGCAAATAGACACAGATTCGACAGAATCTAACCTTTGGATGGCAGAAGATGCGTTTGGGTTAGATTACAATAACAACTGGACACAGTGCCCGCAGAAAAACATACTTGTTGTTAACTCGGTTAACAATGCCACAGTGCTTAACTGGATTAAGAAGGACTGGCAAAATGGCTGTATGCCAATGTCTAACGAATGGTCGGGGATTTGGCACAAGACTACAAAATTTGCAGTGTTGGTTGACAATGTCAAAAGTGACTTTATAGTTGACTACAATGCAACTGAATTAAATGATGTGGAATTAGAATTTCCATGGAATAATTGGTGGGATAAAACTACATCATAATGGAATTATTGTTACCAGTATGGGAACTGATAGCAATAATATAAGCCGCGCAATAATGCGCATAACTTCAACTCAAAAATGAGGCAATTAAGATAATGGAAAAATCCCGACACGAAATTACGCAGCGCCAATACGATGGCAAATGGACTGTATGGGCTCAGGTTGATGACCCAGATGCAGATCTAGACTACTATCGTAAAAGCGGCCTTGCTATTCCGCAAAGGTGGGTTCCAATTGCAATTGAGCGTACACGAGAAGACGCAGAAGCTGCAAGTCGACGCAGTCGAATCTAACTATAAAGGGCGCTTAATGCGCCCTTTTTATTTGTCTATTTTACCGTTTGTTCTAGCAATTGGCGGTCTGCCGTCTTTGTCTGTTTTCATACCTAGCTTTGCAGCTTGCTTTGGTATTTCATTTGGTCCTACATCAGGTGTTGTATTAACACCAGGTACAACTCGACCAGCACCGCCAGACTCTTTTAATTGATTTGTAAATTCACTAGCTCTCATATGAATATTTAGTGATTAATCACTACTGAGATTCTTAGCTATAAATTCTTCAATGAGTTTAACGTTGTTTTGCAATCTAGTATCATGCGATGCATATGACAATGCAAGCTTTGCATGTTCTAGACTTTCTTTATACAACCTCAAATTCCATGCAGCTATGCTTAACAGGTCATGAGGTTGCCATCCCCACGCTTCTGGTGTACAAGTATAATCCATGGGATGCTTTGTAATTGCCAACGCCTTGCGTGCATGTTCGTAGCATTTTTGCCATTCGTGTTTGTCATAATAATGCTGAGCAAGATACACTAGCGGTTCTCTATGTGTAGGCACTTCATACGCAGCTTGTTTTAACCAATAGAGTTTGTTTTCTGGTTCTGCTTGTGCAAGCGATGTCATAGCTTGGCAGCGTTCAGCAGTGTCCCAGCTCATGCCCAAGAATTCTTTATAGGTTTCTGCCGCTTTATCATATTGCCGTGCATACATGTATTCTCTAGCAAGATACGCTTTAATTCTTGCATCATGTGGCCATTCTTTTACTGACTCTAATAGTAATGAAAGATCACCAGACTTGTTTTTAACGTCTGGGAAATGGTGTATCTTTACAGTGTCTGTATAGGTTTGTATTTCAGGAAGCCTACTAACCAGCCCTTCATGTGTTGCACCCATCCATCTGTAACCAACTCGTTTATGGATACGATCACCGTACCAAGATCTACCAGGAGTACCATCTGGGTTCCAATTCCATACATATGGGTAGCGTAGTCTTGTTGTCTCTGGTGTCCATGCAGCTTCTAATGCGGCTCGCCAACCTTCTACAAGACGTTCATCAGTATCTAAACGTATACACACATCGACCCAATCTGGCACTAGATACATTGCAGTATTAAATGCATCGTCAAACCGCCACGGTGCTATACGCACATCTGTGACCTGCACACCTAGTTGTCTCATCAATTCCGGCGTACCATCTGTACTACCGGTATCGGCTACACAGATTATATCCGCATCTTTACAGCTTTCATACCATGCTTCTACATGCTTAAATTCGTTTTTTGCAGGTCCGTATATTGCTATTTTCATTTTGAAATCTCTCCAAGTTTGCTTTGCATCCAATTTAAGTTTGCACGTAATCTATTATCAGTTGGTTGTATGTTTATTGCTACTTGACACCATTCTACAGCTTTTTCGTACCATTTTAAATTAGCTGCCGCAATACTACCAAAATCATGTAGCTGATTACCCCAAGCATCTGCATGATCAAGATAACTGTTATCTCTACGACTCTGTTCTAACCCACTACCGCATGCCCAGAATAGGCCGTGCCAGTCCTGTTTAGAATAATAATATCTTGCAAGTTCTAACCAAACTTGCCTGCGTTCAGGTGCACATATCAATGCACGATGCAAATAGTCTATTTTACTGCTGTCTGTTAGTCTTGAAAGATATATCATTGCTTCGCTACGTTCAACTGGCCAACGGCTGGTTTCTAAATTCAAGTAGCGTTTAAGTTCTGCTATAGCTTCTTCGTGCTGACCTGCATACATTAATTCTCTGCCATACCAGAAACTTAGCTGACTGTCATCTGGGTTTTCGTTAGTGGCCATAGCCATCAATGGCAAGTAATTGCTGCGAGTTGTTTTAGTTCTATCTTGTATTTGATTTAGTGAAATAGACAAGTCTTCGGCTATATTTTCATAGCCCAAGGTACTCCACACTGTTTCGTGTACTGGTCTACGCCATTCGTACCCATGCCTTGCATGAATTTTATCCATACGATAACCATCGTTTGATCCGTGATCTCTGTAATCAAATACATAGGTGTACGCTAGCCTTGTAGTGTGTCCTTTTTGCCATGCTGCTTCTATTTTTGCACGCCATCCCTGTGCCAAAAATTCATCCATATCTTGACTTATGCAAATATCTGCATCTGCTGGCACACTGTTTAATGCAGCGTTACGAGCAACATCGAATCGCCATGGTACAAAACGCTGTTCATGTACAGTTACACCAAGTTCTCTTAGTTTTTCAACAGTACCGTCTGTACTACCAGTATCTAATACAATGCGATAGTCTGCATCTTTTACAGACTCTGCCCAGCGTTCACAATGTTTGATCTCGTTAAGTGCAATTGTATATACAGCTATTTTCATTCTCTTACCATCCTGTAAACCCAGCCTTTTTGTAATTTTACAGGAATTTGTTTTGTAATCATATTTGTTGTAAGGAATAATTCACTGCAAAAGTCTATTTTGTCAATTTGATATAACCACGGAATACGATAAAATGTTTCACCGTAATCACGCATAACATTCATGTTACCGTAACCAAATTGATCGTTATGTGCAACATGCCATTGATTTCTATGTCGGAAATGATGACCGCTCAGGCCCGGGTCATCTGGTACTGTTAAACCATCAAATGGTTGTAGATCAAACTGTTCACAATACCAATCAAATCGTGCGCGACAAACATAATCGTATGTAATATTGTTTTTCGCAGCATATCTATCAGCCATTTGCAAACTTTGTGCTATACTGTACCACATACTCAGCACGTTGTTTGGGAAACTTCTATATGCCCATATACGTTCAGTATAAATGCTGATATCAAATCCACGCTGCTGTTCTACAACTAATTCTTTTGGCTTGTAATTTGCTGCTATCCATTGTTGTAGCTGTTGTGGGTCAGAGTCTGCCCACGCATGTATAAACACATCAGTATCGTGTTGAGAAATTAATCTACGCCAGCTTTCTGTGCTAACTGTAGACATGCGCGGCAATCCTGCAAAGCAAAGTGCTACGCGAGCCATTCCTTGAACTTTCTAGGCCAATCTGTACAAAATGCATACCACAAATTGTCTTTGGCCATTTGTTCTATTTTGTCCCAAGTATACGTCATTTCTGGCATGACGCATATGCTAGCAGTACTTGTCGTCTCAGGTTTACCAAAATAAGTCCATACGAGTTGTTTAGATGTAAACACAACTGCATCACTATCATGATAAAAGTAATTTAACTGATGCGTTATATCAGTTTTTAACTTAAAAAATGCTTCTAAGTTTTTGCAATGTATCCAGAGCATACTGCTATGATCAATTAAAAATTTCCAATCAATGCTATGCCCTGGACCATCATGACCTAAGAACCAATTGCCATCTATATACCACACATCAACTTCAACTTGAAAGCCTAAGCCAATTGCTTTCTTCACCTGATCTGGATGATTCTGCAGAATTTCATCTGGTCCGTCCAACAACCCTCTATGTGCAATTATTATAGATGACAAACTTGTTAATCCTTTGACTATTAGAAGTCCAATACCCATTCAGGCATTGATTGGCCGTTGGTTTCGTAACCCCATTTGTCTATTGCAGTTTTAAATTCTGCTCCGGGTGTTTTGTCTATTGCTTGTCGCATTGCTTTAGCACCAGCAAGAGTTCCGCCTGGGTGACCGTGTATTGCACCACCGACGTTAGCCAAGAAATCTACACCGAACTTTTCAGCAGTAGCATTAACAATACCAGGATGCATACCGCAACTTAATGCAGGTAAAACATTTCTGTCATGTAACACAGCTAGTGTTTTGCGCAGTTCTTCTTCGTAGTCACTGAGATATCCACCCCACATACCTGCGTGGATAGTATCTACCCCACATATAGCAGCTAGTTTGCATAGCACAGTCCACTCGATGCCAAACGGGTTTTGTTTACCTGTGATTACTTTATCACCACTCTTTTGATAATGTATGAATAGGCCAAGATCAGCGTTTCGTATACTGCGGTAGCTGCCTAACCCACTCCATATATTAACATGTACACCATTGCCGCCATTCTGTGCAACAAATCGTGCGCGATCTACAACATATGCAGGATCACTGTTAATGCAGAAACAGTAGACTACATTTTTACCTTGAATGTAGTTGCTGATAAGTTCTACTCTGTCCTGTAATCTGCAAACAGCAGGATTACTAAGGATTTCATCTTCTTTAATAAAATTAACACCGCCTTCGACAAGTTCTTTAGTCATGTCTAGTAGCACTTGTGGTGTAATACCTGTTTTTGGTTTTACAATGCCGCCAAACATCGGCTTACCGTAAGTGTCGGTAAATGCTCGCATGCCAGTTATACCATGTGCTGGCTTTTTAAAATGTGTATCTATAATTTGTGGATGTATTTCTATATCCATGACACGACATCTTTTAATGCTGTCAATATCTACTTGGCCGCCTTGTACAATACACAATAACTGTGCAATGCCATCGGTGTCCCAGTCAATGTTGGCATTTGGATATGCAATTACTACTTTGCCTTTTTTCTTTTCAAAGTTTGAATTGCGTACGATCTTAGCACTGTATGCTTCGATCATATCATCAGTTTCCCAAATACTGCGAGTATTTGGATTTCCTATACTCTGACCAACTGCAATATTCCAGGCTGCATCATATACGCTTTTGGTGCTCTCAACGTCATATGTTACATAAAAATATTTTGCAAGATCTTTTTCGTCTCTCACAATATCAATTGCGCTCATGTTTTATCTCCAGTTAAAACTTTATCTCCGGGTACTGACGGAGTTTTTATTATGAATACCTTGCAGTCTGTTATAAATGTCGGATCAGCTACTTCACCGCGATTTATTAAAAATATAATAGGGCCAGTTATGGTCTGATTACAAATTTGCATAGTGCCTTCTAGCAAAAAAGTAACTTCATCCATATGATCATGATAATGTGCAGGCCAAGGTTCGCCGGCAATGTGATGTTTATAACCAACTTCAAATCCTGTTGTATGCCAAATACTAGGTTCGAAATCTCCTATAAACCAACCACCTTTAAATGAATCGGGGTCAAATAGCTTCATTTATGTTTCTCTATATAAATCTCAAGATCTTCTGGTGTACCAATTGGCCAATGTTCTTGAGGGTAATATATTCCAATACGATCACCTCTAGCGATATTTTCATTGTATACTGGACACACATAAAACTCATTATTAACACGTATATCTTTTGATATCATTTGTTCAGCAGCCCAGATAAAATCTTTTGCACGTTTCCATACATAGATGCCATTTGTAGCATATGGACTAATAACTTGCTTTTCAGCAGTTCTAATAGCAATACCGTTGTGGTCTAGTTCAACATAGCTGTTTTTGTTACTGTTACTATCAAACACAAACATAACACCGTCTAGCGGTTCTGCGTCGAACCATTCCTCAAAAGGTGTTTGGTCCCAAACCATCATTTGATCGCAATTTGCAATAAACAGCAGCTTATCAGGATCTAATAGATGTTTTGCAAGCAGACAAGTTTCTGCTGCACCCCGAGTAACACCATTTACTAAAACTATTTCTAACCTATTGACTTTATTTTTTAAATTTTCAAAAAGATCGGGTTCTGCACGATAATGTGATTCCTGTACACACAGAACATAATCATTCTCTGCACCCAAATTTTCTAATACATGTTCAATCATGGGTTTACCAAAAAACTCTATTAGTGGTTTTGGTTTTTGATACCCCACATCGGCAAATCGCTTGCCTGCACCGCTCATTGGTATAAGAATTTGCATGTTAATCCATCCGTTATATACATATTTAATGGTATAAACGGCGGATTACCTAAAAAAATCACTTAATTGTAGTAGCGAATAATCTGCCTATATCTTTAGCTACGTTTTTAAGTTCATCTACTGTTTTCTTAACATCGGTCGGAACGTCTTCTGCAAAATCAATTCCAACAAATCCAAACAAATCTCCGTTTTCCATATATATAGGACAACGTATCAGTGATTTAGCATTTTTGCTTTGATAGAAATAGTAGTTTTGATTACTGGGATCTCTATCGGCATTTTCGATAATTGCACAGTTATCTTGTACAAAGTCATTATTAATAGCAATATGTATACTTGCTGGTATGCGCTGTTCAAATTGAATTATTCTTGTAGCGCCATTGGCAATGACTTCGTGTGTCATAGTCTGAAAGAAAAACGGTACACCTGATATAGCAGCTAGTCCATTGTGATAACGATAAACATATGCACGCATGCCACCAGTGTCGGCAATTATTGTATTGAGATGGTTGTAGATTTTATTGTCATTCTCTACAGAAGTTTTTAAATTGGCAGAAAATGATTGTATGTCATGTGCTTCTTCGTATAGTCTTACTAGACTTTCCCAATGAAAACTAACAACATATGCAGTGCTGATGAATATACTAGCGGTGCTGATATAAATTAAATGTACAGCCAGCATCAATGGTGGGGTTTTCGATAGATACTTTAACAACGTATCCAAGATAGGTACTGCTCTTGAAAAAGTCGGTATTTTTCTAGAATCTGCCACGTTACACCTTTATTCTGAAAGACTTGATATTTATAGAAATCTAATACCTTGACAAACGTTGTAAAATTTATAAACTTATAGCATGACAGACTATTACAGCACTTTAGGATTATCAGATTCTGCGTCGCAAGACGACATCAAAGCTGCATATCGCAGCTTGGCAAAAAAATGGCACCCGGATTTGAACAAAGACAATCCGGATGCTGAAACCAAATTTAAGCAAATAAACGAAGCAAACGACATATTAAGTGATCCTCAAAAACGTGCTCAATATGATCAGCAACGTAAATTTGGCAACATGAACGGTGGTGCCCCGTTTGGGCCAGGCGGATTTAACTTTGATTTCGGCCAAGGTCACCCGTTCGACGATATGATTAATCAATTTTTTGGACAAGCATTTAGACAACATCAACCTGTTAAAAATAAAGATTACCAATTTACATTAAATGTAACTTTAGAAGAAGCATTTGTTGGTAAAAGCTATCCTATTGGGTTCGAAGTAAACGGCCAATCTAGAAACATAGTTGTTAACATACCATCCGGTGTGCAACATGGTACAAGATTGCGCTACCAGGGCTATGGTGATAAATCTATTAACAATTTGCCACCCGGCGATTTGTTTGTAACTGTAAGTGTTAACGACCACCCTGTATTTAGAAGAGACGGTCCGCATTTACATATGAGTTTAAAACTGGATGCATTAGCTGCAATAATAGGTACAAAACGCGAACTAATAGCAATAGATGGTACACATCTAGCTGTTAATATACCGGCAGGTACACAACACGGATCAATATTAAGAGTTGCTGGTAATGGTATGCCAGTGCATAGCAACGCAAGACAGCGCGGTGATCTGTTTATCACAATTAACATTGTTGTACCAAAAGATCTAACAGTTGAACAAGCAGATCAGATCAAAGCAATAGCACAACAAAGAGGCGAACCATCTGTATGATATTAGATATTGTTAAAAAACCCAATGCAATACTTAGGCAAAAAACCAAGGTAATCGAACCAGAAGATATTGTTAATCATTCAACTCTTATCCGAGATATGTTTGATACACTAAAAAAACATGGCGGAGTTGGCTTAGCAGCACCACAAGTCGGTCACGACTTGAGTTTATTTGTTATTAGTTTAGAGGGTCGAGACTATGTTTTTATAAATCCTGTAGTAATCGAAGCTAGTAATGAAATGTCTGTCCAACCCGAAGGTTGTCTAAGTATTCCTGGTCTTGTGCTAGACATTCCAAGAAGTAAACAGATAAAAGTTATGTATCGAGATGAAACTGGTAACCAGCAGGTAAGTGAATTCGACGAATGGTGGGCAAGGATTTTCTTACACGAATTTGATCATTTACAAGGAATTATGATTGACGATCGTGTAGGACCTATTAAGCTTATGCTAGCAAAGAAAAAAGCAGCTAAAAAAGCTAGACTAACTTCTAAATTGAAAAAGGACCGCTAATGGAAAATAGCTTTGAACAGACTATTCAACGTGCATACCAATTGGCTGCAAGTATGAATCACGAACTAGTAACTCTTGAGCATTTATTAGCAGGACTACTTGAAAACGGTATTATTCAAAAATTAATCAAACGCACAGGTGGTGATCTTGATGCAATGATTAAAGATACTAGTGATTGGTTGAATGATGATCGCAATCACGTAATTGTTAAACAGGGATCGTATCAGCCGCGACACACGTCTCTTCTTGCACAAGTCATTAAAAAAGCCAAAACTCATAGCATGTTCAGTGGTAGAAAAGACATTGGACCAGAAGACATATATCTTGCATTATATGGAATTCAAGATAGCCCAGCTAGTTGGATCATTCAACAACATTCTGCACCAAAAGACAAAGTTGTTGCACAAATCAACCAGGTTGCAGCAGAAGAACAATCTAATATGGACGAAGATGCTGCCATTGAAATACTGCAAACATATTGTATCAATCTCAATGCAAAAGCAGAATCTGGACGTATTGACCCGTTAATTGGTCGTGAACGCGAAGTTGAACAAATTTGCCAAATTCTTGCACGGCGCAACAAACATAACGCAATCATGATCGGCGATCCCGGTGTTGGTAAAACAGTTATTGTAGAAGGACTTGCCAAACGCATTGTAGAAGGCGATGTACCAGAAAGCCTCGCAGACTGTACTATCTGGAATCTTGATATTGCAAGTCTTGTAGCTGGTACAAAATTCCGAGGTGACTTCGAAGAACGTATGAAGCATATTATTGCTGCATTCACAGCATTGCCTACACATATTATGTTCATTGATGAGATTCATATGATTATGGGTGCAGGCAGTAGCGGCGCTGGATCTGGCAGTATGGATGCAGCTAACATGTTAAAACCTGCAC
>JACCDW010348421.1_pt1 | contig 12456 bp, 6 predicted proteins | sample 7449781 | NCBI WGS metagenome assembly JACCDW01 (sample SAMN15323449, study PRJNA562643) | freshwater metagenome | isolation source: river surface water | place: USA:Blue River Watershed | collected 2017-08-18
AGGGGCCAATGTTGCAAAACGGTCTTGCTTGACAGGGTTTTGACGTTTCCACCAACGTCGCCACCAAGCCATTGGCTTGATGGCTTTTAGAGAGTTGCTAACACTTTGCGTCTTCATACCCTTGAGTTTAGGGGAATCCCCTTTATCTAAATTTCACGATGCAAAATATAAAAGCACCATTTGAAATCTTTAAAGCTTTGTGAGAGAATTCGAAAAAAATAGTTCAACCACGGCCTACAAAGGAGACAAACATGTCAGCCGTTCAGCCAAATCACGTCCTTACAGACTTGGACACCATCGAAACTCGCGAATGGATGGACGCTCTGTCCGCCGTGATTGAAAAGGAAGGCGGGGAGCGTGCCCATTTCCTGCTAGAGCAACTCTTAGAGCATGCACGCGAGAACAGCATCGACATGCCGTTCTCTGCCAATACGGGTTATGTCAACACCATTGAACCAGACCAAGAAGCCCATTGCCCAGGCAACATTGAAATTGAAGAACGCCTGCGCGCGTACATGCGCTGGAACGCCATGGCCATGGTGGTTAAGGCCAATCGCCACAACCCAGAAGATGGTGGTGATTTGGGCGGCCACATTGGCTCCTTTGCTTCATTGGCTCACATGTTTGGTGCGGGCTTCAATCACTTTTGGCACGCTGAAAGCGAAAACCATGGTGGCGATTGCTTGTACATCCAAGGTCACGTATCGCCTGGGGTGTATGCCCGTGCTTATTTAGAAGGTCGCTTGACAGAAGAGCAATTGCTCAACTTCCGCCAAGAAGTCGATGGCAAAGGCTTGTCTAGCTATCCTCACCCCAAATTGATGCCCGAGTTTTGGCAGTTCCCCACGGTTTCGATGGGCCTTGGCCCATTGATGGCCATCTATCAAGCGCGCTTTTTGAAATATTTGCACGCACGTGGCATTGCCAACACAGAAAACCGCAAGGTGTGGGTGTTCTGTGGTGACGGCGAGATGGACGAAGTTGAGTCTTTGGGGGCCATTGGTTTGGCAGCGCGCGAAAACCTCGACAACTTGATTTTTGTGGTCAATTGCAATTTGCAGCGTTTGGACGGTCCTGTTCGCGGCAACGGCAAGATTGTTCAAGAACTAGAAGGCGAGTTCCGCGGTTCAGGTTGGAACGTGATCAAGCTTTTGTGGGGCAGCGAGTGGGACAAACTCTTGGCACGCGACAAAGACGGTGCGCTGCGCAAAATCATGATGGACACCCTGGACGGCGATTTCCAGGCGTTCAAGGCCAACGATGGCGCTTATGTCCGTAAGCATTTCTTCGGTCGCGATCCACGCACCTTAGAGATGGTGGCACACATGAGCGACGACGAAATTTGGTCATTGAAGCGCGGTGGTCACGATCCTCAAAAAGTCTATGCGGCTTATCACCAAGCTGTGAACACCAAAGGCCAACCCACTGTGTTGTTGATCAAAACCGTGAAAGGTTTTGGCATGGGCAAAGCCGGTGAAGGAAAAAACAACGTTCACCAAACGAAGAAGCTGACCGATGAAGATATCCGTTACATGCGCGATCGCTTCAACATTCCAGTCCCAGACAGCGAATTGTCAAAAGTGCCTTTTTACAAGCCAGCTGATGACACCCCAGAGATGAAGTACTTGCACGAGCGCCGCAAAGCCTTGGGCGGTTACTTGCCACATCGCCGGACCAAAGCCGATGAAAGTTTCACCGTGCCTTCATTGGATGTGTTCAAGTCAGTGATGGAACCCACGCCCGAAGGCCGTGAAATTTCGACCACACAAGCTTATGTTCGCTTCCTCACGCAACTCTTGCGAGATCAAGCCTTAGGCCCACGCATTGTTCCTATTTTGGTAGACGAAGCACGCACCTTTGGTATGGAAGGTTTGTTCCGTCAAGTCGGTATTTACAACCCTGCAGGTCAGCAGTACACCCCGGTCGACAAAGACCAAGTCATGTACTACAAGGAAGACAAAGCTGGCCAAATTTTGCAAGAGGGCATTAACGAAGCGGGCGGTATGTCTAGCTGGATTGCAGCGGCCACCAGCTACTCCACCAGCAACCGCATCATGGTTCCGTTCTACGTGTACTACTCGATGTTTGGCTTCCAGCGCATTGGCGACTTGGCTTGGGCTGCGGGCGACATGCAAGCACGTGGTTTCTTGTTGGGCGGCACATCAGGCCGTACCACATTGAACGGCGAAGGTTTGCAGCACGAAGACGGTCACAGCCACATCTTGGCAGGCACTATCCCTAACTGCATCAGCTACGACCCGACCTTCGCACACGAAGTAGGCGTCATCTTGCACCATGGCCTCAAGCGCATGGTGGAAAAGCAAGACAACGTTTTCTACTACCTCACTTTGCTCAATGAAAACTACGCCATGCCTGGCCTGACGGCGGGTACGGAAGAGCAAATTATCAAAGGCATGTACTTGTGCAAAGCTGGCGGCAAGAACAAAACACGCGTTCAGCTGATGGGCTCAGGCACTATTTTGCGTGAGTCATTGGCTGCACAAGAGTTGCTTGCCAAAGACTGGGGCATTGCTGCCGATGTGTGGAGCTGCCCAAGCTTCAACGAATTGACGCGCGATGGCCAAGATGCAGATCGTTACAACATGCTGCACCCTTTGGAAACGCCTCGTGTGCCATTTGTGGCCCAACAGTTGGCCAAGCACGACGGCCCTGTCATTGCGTCTACCGACTACATGAAAAACTATGCCGAGCAAATTCGCTCCTTCATTCCAAAAGGCCGCACTTACAAAGTGCTGGGTACCGATGGTTTTGGTCGCAGCGATTTCCGCAGCAAATTGCGCGAGCACTTTGAAATCAACCGCCATTACATTGTTGTGGCCGCACTCAAAGCTTTGAGCGAAGAGGGCGCTGTGCCAGTTGCCAAAGTTGCGGAAGCTTTGAAGCAATACGGCATCAAGACCGACAAGGTCAATCCTTTGTACGCTTGATCAAAAAGATTTGGAGACACACATGGCATTGGTAGAAGTCAAAGTTCCAGACATCGGTGATTTCGATGAAGTCGCAGTCATTGAGCTGTTGGTCAAGGTGGGTGACACCGTGAAGGCCGAGCAGTCATTGATCACCGTTGAATCTGACAAAGCATCGATGGAAATTCCCTCCTCAACAGCGGGCGTGGTGAAAGAGCTGCGCGTGAAGTTGGGCGACAAAGTCAAAGAAGGCTCGGTGGTGTTGATGGTGGAGGCCAGTGGGGAAGTTGCTGCTTCAGCACCTGCAAGCACTCCAGCTGTAAAAACTGCAGCGGCACCAGTCGCAGCAGCACCCGTTGCTGCACCTGCTGTTTCAGCGCCTGCAGCAGTCGGCCCCGTCGAAGTTCACATTCCTGATATTGGTGATTTTAAAGACGTTGCCGTCATTGAAATTTTTGTCAAACCCGGTGATGCCATCAAGATGGAGCAGTCGCTCATCACGGTGGAATCTGACAAAGCTGCGATGGAGATTCCGTCTTCCGCAGCCGGCGTTTTGAAAGAGCTGAAAGTCAAGATTGGTGACAAGGTCAACATTGGCGACTTGTTGGCCATTTTGGAAGGCAGCGTTGCAGTTGCATCGGTGGCAGTCGCTGCCAGTGCTCCCGCGAGTGCGGCAGTTCCAGCACCTGCTGTTGCGACTCCCTCAGCAGTTGCAAACACAACTAATGCCCCTTCTCACAATCCTGGTGCGTCCACTTTAGGCTTGCCACACGCATCTCCTTCCGTGCGCAAGTTTGCGCGTGAATTGGGCGTGCCTTTGGAAGAAGTCAAAGGCAATGGCCCCAAAGGCCGCATTACCCAAGACGACGTCCAGTCCTTCACCAAAGCGGTGATGGCGGGTGTTACGCAAACCAAAGCACAAGCGGCCAAAGCGCCTGCGGGTGGCGATGGTGCCGCATTGGGATTGATCCCATGGCCGAAAGTTGACTTCGCTAAATTCGGTCCCATTGAGCGCAAAGAAATGGGCCGCATCAAGAAAATCAGCGGTGCCAACTTGTTGCGCAATGCCATCATGATTCCCGCGGTGACCAACCACGACGATGCTGATATTACGGAGCTGGAAGCCTTCCGTGTGTCGACCAACAAAGAGAATGAAAAGTCTGGCATCAAAGTGACCATGCTGGCTTTCTTGATCAAAGCGTGTGTGGCTGCACTCAAGAAATACCCAGAGTTCAACAGCTCTTTAGATGGTGATGCCTTGGTCTACAAAAACTACTGGCACATTGGCTTTGCAGCCGATACACCCAATGGTTTGATGGTGCCCGTGATCAAAGATGCCGACAAAAAAGGCATTTTGCAAATCAGCCAAGAAATGGGTGAGTTGGCCAAGAAAGCGCGTGATGGCAAGTTGAGCCCCGCAGAAATGACCGGCGCGACCTTCACCATCTCTAGCTTGGGTGGCATTGGTGGCAAGTATTTCACGCCCATCATCAATGCGCCTGAAGTGGCTATCTTGGGTGTGTGCAAAAGCACCCACGAGCCCGTTTGGGACGGTAAGCAATTTGTACCGCGCCTTATGTTGCCTTTGTCATTGACATGGGATCACCGCGTGATTGACGGTGCCGCTGCCGCTCGCTTCAATGCGTACTTGGGTCAAATCCTTGGCGACTTCCGCCGTGTTCTTCTTTGAGAGGCTGAACCATGGCATTAGTTGATATCAAAGTTCCGGACATTGGCGACTTCGACGAAGTTGCAGTCATAGAGTTGCTGGTGAAAGCTGGCGACGTGGTCAAGGCTGAACAAAGTTTGATTACCGTTGAGTCTGACAAAGCCTCCATGGAGATTCCTTGCTCACAAGCGGGCGTGGTTAAAGAACTTAAAGTGAAGTTGGGTGACAAGGTCAAGCAAGGCTCTGTGGTGTTGGTTTTGGAAGGCGAGGCTGCTGCTAGCGCTGCACCCACGACTGCACCTGCAGCGACTTCACAAGCCATCGCACCTCCTGCCAAAGCGCCTGCAACTCAGGTGGCGGCCCCAGTTGCGGCCAGCATTCCTAATGCTTCGTCCTACACCGGCGCCGTTGACATTGAATGCGACTTGTTGGTCTTGGGTGCTGGCCCTGGCGGCTATTCTGCTGCATTCCGCGCGGCCGACTTAGGTCTTAAAGTTGTCATTGTGGAGCGCTACGCCACCTTGGGCGGGGTGTGCTTGAACGTGGGTTGCATACCTTCTAAAGCATTGTTGCACGTGGCTGCTGTCATGGACGAAGTGAGCCACATGGCCGACCTCGGTGTTGACTTTGGCGCTCCCAAAGTAGACATCGCGAAACTTCGCACTCACAAAGAAAAAGTCATTGGTAAATTGACCGGTGGATTGGCGGCCATGGCCAAGATGCGCAAGGTCACTACGGTGCGTGGCGTGGGTGAATTCGTCAGCGCCAATCACGTGGTCGTTGAAGAAACTACCGGCACAGGTCAAGAAAAAACCGGTGTTAAAAAAGTCGTTTCATTCAAGAATTGCATCATTGCAGCAGGCAGCCAAGCGGTTCGTTTGCCTTTCATGCCCAACGATCCGCGCGTGGTCGACAGCACTGGTGCGTTGGCCTTGAAAGAAGTTCCCAAGCGCATGCTCATTTTGGGCGGCGGCATCATTGGTTTGGAAATGGGCACCGTGTACAGCACGCTGGGCGCACGCCTCGATGTGGTGGAAATGATGGACGGTTTGATGCAAGGCGCTGACCGCGATTTGGTCAAAGTCTGGCAAAAAATGAATGCACATCGTTTTGACAACATCATGCTCAAGACGAAAACAGTCGGTGCTAAGGCGACCAAGGATGGCATTGAAGTCTCGTTTGAATCTGCAGAGGAGGGCGTGGCTGCGCCTGCCCCCCAGGTCTATGACTTGGTCTTGCAAGCGGTTGGCCGAACACCCAATGGCAAGAAGATTGCCGCAGACAAAGCCGGCGTAAGCGTGACCGATCGGGGTTTCATTCCCGTCGACATTCAAATGCGCACCAACGTGCCGCACATCTTTGCCATTGGCGATATCGTGGGTCAACCCATGTTGGCGCACAAGGCTGTGCACGAAGCGCATGTGGCAGCCGAAGTGATTGCGGGTGAAATTCAAGGCAACAAAGAATTGGCAGCCAGTGCCTTCAATGCTCGCGTCATTCCGAGTGTGGCTTACACCGATCCCGAAGTGGCTTGGGTTGGCTTAACGGAAGACCAAGCCAAAGCACAAGGCATCAAGGTCAAGAAGGGCTTGTTCCCCTGGACGGCTTCTGGCCGTGCGATTGCCAACGGCCGGGATGAAGGTGTTACGAAGTTGTTGTTTGACGATTCACCTGAGGCGCATGGCCACGGCAAGATCTTGGGTGGCGGTATGGTGGGCACACATGCGGGTGACATGATTGGTGAGATTGCATTGGCCATTGAAATGGGTGCGGATGCTGTTGACATTGGCAAGACGATTCACCCACACCCCACTTTGGGTGAAAGCATTGGTATGGCCGCGGAAGTAGCGCACGGCAGTTGTACCGATTTGCCGCCCTCAAAGAAGTAATTTATCTTTGACAACTCGGAAAAAACCGCCTTCAGGCGGTTTTTTCTTGCAAATTCAAAAAGAAGGCTGAATGATGCCTGGCCGGCAGCTTGATGCAGTCAGAGATTTAGTTAGGGTTGGGTTCGGCTTGCAACTTGTCAGATTGAACGCGCCTTGCACCATTGAAACGTTTTTGCCAATAGGCCTCTCGCATGTCGTCCACTCGGACAGACTTTCCAGGACGGGGCGCATGAATGAACTTACCGTCGCCGACATAGATGCCTACATGGCTGAAGGTGCGCTTCATGGTGTTGAAAAACACCAAGTCGCCTGGTTTGAGCTCGCTTCGATTGATTTCTTCTGTGACTTTGGCTTGGTCCTCAGCCCTGCGGGGCAAAACCAAGCCAACGGACTTTTCAAACATGTGGCGAACAAAGCCACTGCAATCAAATCCTTTTTCTTCAGAAATGCCGCCACGTTTGTAGGGCACACCTAAAAGTCCCATGGCTTGAATGACCAATTCGGAGGCTTTGCCGCCAAAAGTGTTTCTGGCTGTTTGAAGAGGGCCGCTCAGTTGATTGGAGATTTGTTGAGACAGTTGATCGGTAATTTGATTGATCAAACCACGCTCTTTGAGCATGCGGTCAAGGTCGTCTTCAACCGGTGCCGAAACAGCCACGGTTGTGCAAAAGACCAGTCCACATAGAATCCATCTCATAGACTCTCAGTTTAATGCCTTCACAAGCATTTGGTCAGTTCTTGTCCAAGTGCTTATGAATCTGAGAACAAATTTAAATTTGCCTGAAAGTTGTGCATGTTGCTAGAAGTTGAATCCTCCCAATTGGTCCTTGTCGATTACCAAGAAAAACTAAAGCCCGCGATGAAGGATGCATCTACAGTTTGGATGCGCGCAGAAGTATTGGCCAAAACGGCCAAGCTGTTGCAAGTTCCAGTTTGGGCCACGGAGCAAAACCCCTCTGGTTTGGGCGAAACAGCACCAGAAATTCGCCAACACTGCCAAAGAGTGCTGTCCAAGTTGGCTTTCAGTGCCGTTGAAGAAGGGCTGGGTGAATGGCTGAGTCCGCCAGCGCCTTCGGCTCCTAAAGGCAACGCCAGAAGTTTGCCGCGACATTTGCAAAAACCTGTAGAACCAGAAGCGGGTCCTTCAATTGTCATTGCGGGTTGCGAAACGCACATTTGTTTGCTTCAAACAGCTTTAGATTTGTTGGAGGACGAGTTTGATGTTTGGGTGGTCACTGATGCTTGTGCGTCCAGGTCAGATCGTGATCGTGATGCTGCATTTGACCGCTTGGCTGGTGCTGGTGCCGAACTCCTGACCACAGAGATGGTGATTTTTGAATGGCTTCGCTCAGCCGAGAATCCGGACTTCAAAGAAGTGCAGTCTTGGGTCAAGGCATTGGTCTAAAGTCAGTTTGCCGCAAGTCCCTCATGAATAATTATGAATTCAGAAAGCTAGACCGGCTGACGTGATTTAGGAGACACCATGGGTCAATATGCAGATTTTCACCAACGATCTATTCAAGAGCGTGACGCGTTTTGGGCTGAGCAGGCCAAACAAATTGAGTGGCACAAAGCGCCCACAGAAATTTGCGATTACAGCAATCCACCTTTTGCCAAGTGGTTCAAAGGCGGCCAAACCAATTTGTGCCACAACGCCATTGACCGTCATTTGAAAGACCGTGGCGACCAGCCTGCATTGATTTTTGTTTCCACAGAAACCGATCAAGAAATTACGTACACCTACAAGCAGTTGCATGCTGAAGTTCAGCGCATGGCAGCTTCCTTGTTGTCTTTGGGCGTGAAAAAAGGCGATCGCGTCTTGATCTACATGCCTATGATTGCTGAAGCTTCCTTTGCCATGTTGGCTTGCGCACGCATTGGTGCCATTCACTCCGTGGTGTTTGGTGGTTTTGCTTCGGGTTCGTTGGCGTCACGCATCGAAGATGCCAGTCCCAAGGTCATTGTCAGTGCCGATGCCGGTTCGCGCGGTGGCAAAGTGGTTGAATACAAGCCCTTGCTGGATGAGGCCATTCGTTTGTCAGCTCACAAACCAGAATCGGTTTTATTGGTTGATCGTGGTTTGGCCAAAATGAACATGACTGAAGGACGCGATTTGCTCTGGTCTAATTTGCGTGACAAGCATCTCAATGATGTTGTGGCATGCGAATGGGTGGATGCCACGCATCCCAGCTACACACTGTACACATCTGGCACCACAGGCAAACCAAAGGGCGTGCAACGCGACACGGGTGGCTACACGGTTGCGCTGGCCTCTAGCATCCCCAATATTTTCTGCGGCAAACCCGGCGAAACTTTTTTCTGCACCAGCGACATCGGTTGGGTAGTTGGACACAGTTACATCATCTATGGCCCCCTGATTGGCGGCATGGCCACCATCATGTATGAAGGCCTGCCCACACGCCCAGATGGTGGCATTTGGTGGAGCTTGGTTGAAAAGTACAAAGTGACCGTGATGTTCAGTGCACCCACAGCCATTCGAGTTTTGAAAAAACAAGATCCTGCGTTGCTCAGCAAATATGACCTGTCAAGCTTGAAGGCTTTGTTCTTAGCGGGCGAACCTCTGGATGAACCCACTGCCAAATGGATTTCTGAAGGCTTGGGCAAACCCATCATCGACAACTACTGGCAAACCGAGACTGGCTGGCCCATTTTGACGGTGTGCAATGGCATTGAGAAAACGCCTAGCAAGTTTGGCTCACCCGGCAAGGCTGTTTATGGCTATGACGTTAAGTTGTTAGACGATCAAACCGGTGAAGAACTCACGCAACCCAATCAAAAAGGTGTGGTCGCCATCGAGGGCCCCTTGCCACCAGGTTGTTTGCAAACCGTCTGGGGAGATGACAATCGTTTCGTGAAAACTTACTGGACCACTGTACCCGGCAAGATGGTTTACTCCACATTCGATTGGGGCATCAAAGACGAAGACGGTTACTTCTTCATCCTGGGCCGCACCGATGACGTGATCAACGTGGCCGGTCACCGCTTAGGCACCCGCGAAATTGAAGAGAGTATTTCTGGCCATGCTGCAGTGGCTGAAGTGGCCGTGGTGGGTGTGGCCGACAACCTCAAAGGTCAAGTAGCCATGGCGTTTGCCGTGCTCAAAGATGGCGCATTGCTCAATGATGCGCAAGCGCTTCTAAAGCTTGAAGGTGAGATCATGAAGGTGGTCGACACCTCTTTGGGCGCCGTGGCCCGTCCTGCCCGCGTTCGATTTGTGTCGGTTTTGCCTAAAACCCGAAGCGGCAAATTGTTGCGTCGTGCCATTCAAGCCGTCTGCGAAGGACGTGACCCAGGCGACCTCACCACCATGGATGATCCCTCTGCCTTGCTCCAAATCTCTGATTTGGTCAAGGCTTAAAGGACAGCTAATTGACAAATGACAGACGGGGAGAACGTAATTTCTCCCCGTTTTGCCATAAAAAACACCCGCGAAGCCCCAATCAATGTGATAATCCGCGAGTTACTTAGGCCCTTCCTATGCCACAGTCGCATCCGCCAACCGGTTCAGCCGTGTCGCGGAAGGTAAATCCACCAACTAATGTTCCCTGAAGGGGAGCGAAGGTCAGCGAAATATGAGTGAGACAAAGTCCGTCTACACAGCCTACCAAGGCAACACCTATCTCTTCGGAGGCAATGCGCCTTACGTCGAGGAAATGTACGAGAACTACCTGGCCAATCCAGGCAGCGTTCCCGACAGCTGGCGCGAGTACTTCGACGCCTTGCAACACGTCCCCGCAGTTGATGGCTCTTCCGCCAAAGACGTTCCCCATTTGCCTGTTATCAATGCTTTTGCCGAACGCGCAAAGCAAGGTGGCACCAAAGTGGTCATGGCCAGTGACGACGCCGAAATGGGTCGCAAGCGCACCGCTGCCCAACAATTGATTGCGGCTTACCGCAATGTGGGCCAACGTTGGGCCGACCTCGACCCCTTGAAGCGCACAGAGCGCCCCAACATTCCAGATCTCGACCCCGCTTTTTACGGCTTCACCGATGCCGACCAAGAAACTGTGTTTGACACCAGCAACACATTCTTTGGTAAAAAATCAATGCCTTTGCGCGAATTGCTCAACGCATTGCGCGAGACCTACTGCGGCACCTTGGGTGCAGAGTACATGTACACCACCGAACAAGACGAAAAGCGTTGGTGGCAACAAAAGTTGGAAAGCATTCGCAGCAAGCCCAACTTCAACTCAGATCAGAAAAAACAAATTCTGGATCGTTTAACCGCAGCCGAAGGTTTGGAGCGTTTCCTTCACACCAAGTACGTTGGGCAAAAACGGTTCTCCTTGGAAGGTGGCGAAACCTTCATTGCGGCCATGGATGAACTCATCCAATCCGCTGGTGAAAAAGGCGTTCAAGAAATCGTGATTGGCATGGCGCACCGCGGTCGTTTGAACGTTTTGGTCAATACCATGGGTAAATTGCCCAAGGATTTGTTTGCCGAGTTTGATCACACCGCCCCTGAAGACCTGCCAGCTGGTGACGTCAAGTACCACCAAGGTTTCAGTTCTGACATCAGCACCCGTGGTGGTCCTGTTCACTTGTCTTTGGCTTTCAATCCTTCACACCTTGAAATTGTGAACCCCGTGGTGGAAGGCTCTGTGCGTGCTCGCATGGACCGTCGTGCCGACCCCCATGGCAAACAAGTATTGCCCGTGTTGGTGCACGGTGATGCGGCGTTTGCCGGCCAAGGCGTGAACCAAGAAACATTGGCCCTGGCTCAAACCCGTGGTTACTCCACGGGCGGCACGGTGCACATCATCATCAACAACCAAATTGGTTTCACCACTTCCGACCCACGTGACATGCGCTCTACCGTGTATTGCACAGACATCGTGAAGATGGTCGAAGCGCCTGTGTTGCACGTCAATGCAGACGATCCAGAAACCGTTGTGTTGGCCACGCAAATTGCGCTTGAGTACCGCATGACGTTCAAAAAAGACGTGGTGCTCGACATCATTTGCTTCCGCAAATTGGGTCACAACGAGCAAGACACACCTAGCCTCACACAGCCTTTGATGTACAAGAAAATTGCGGCCCATCCTGGAACCCGCAAGTTGTACGCCGATCGCTTGGCATCACAAGGTTTGGGTGACACATTGGGTGATGACATGGTCAAGGCTTGCCGCGCTGCATTGGATGCAGGCAAGCACACCGATGACGAAGTCGTCCTGACCAATTTCAAAACGCAATTCAGCGTTGATTGGGCTCCCTTCCTTAACCAAAAATGGACGGATGCAGGTGCAACCGCCATTCCATTGGCTGAGTGGAAGCGTATTTCTGAAAAAATCACCACATTGCCTAGCACCGTCACGCCTCACCAGTTGGTGAAGAACGTGTATGACAACCGTGCAGCCATGGGCCGTGGCGACATCCCCGTCGATTGGGGAATGGGCGAGCACATGGCTTTTGCCTCCTTGGTTGCAAGTGGCTACCCAGTGCGCTTGTCAGGCGAAGATTGCGGCCGAGGCACCTTCACGCACCGTCATGCTGTGATTCACGATCAAAATCGTGAGAAGTGGGACACTGGCACTTACGTGCCTTTGCAAAATGTGTCCGACAAGCAAGCACCCTTTGTCGTGATCGATTCGATCTTGTCTGAAGAAGCTGTGCTTGGTTTTGAATACGGCTACGCCTCTAACGATCCCAACACCTTGGTCATCTGGGAAGCACAGTTTGGCGACTTCGCCAACGGCGCTCAAGTGGTGATTGACCAGTTCATTGCCTCTGGCGAAGTGAAGTGGGGCCGTGTGAATGGCCTGACACTCATGTTGCCACACGGCTACGAAGGTCAAGGCCCTGAGCACAGCTCAGCACGTTTGGAGCGTTTCATGCAGTTGGCTGCAGACACCAACATGCAAATTGTTCAGCCCACCACCGCCAGCCAAATCTTCCACGTGTTGCGTCGTCAAATGGTTCGCAATTTGCGCAAGCCATTGATCATCTTCAC
>JACCDW010461383.1_pt1 | contig 12455 bp, 8 predicted proteins | sample 7449781 | NCBI WGS metagenome assembly JACCDW01 (sample SAMN15323449, study PRJNA562643) | freshwater metagenome | isolation source: river surface water | place: USA:Blue River Watershed | collected 2017-08-18
ATACGATCGGAGGACATGTTGGAAGCCTTTTTAACGTGCAGGGCCTCGGTATAGTGGGCGGCGGCATCCGCGGTGGTACCCGCGAGACCTTCGCGATATACTGCCGGATCCGCCACCAGGGCGGCGGCTATTTGGCCAACCAATGCGGCGGTATCCGCGAGATTCGCCGCATGAAATACGGGGAGACCGTAGCGTAATTGGAGTCGCGTAATTGTGTTGAGAAGGTGGGTTTCCTTGAAGGACCCGCGACACCATGTGCGCCCCAGGTCTTTGGACCAGGGGAGGGACACTTCCAACACATATCCAACGACCGCTCCTGCCCCTTTTTTTGCAAGGAGTCGCGCCCGTTGTTCGCGATAGCGCCCATCGCGCTGGGATGCTCCGAGATCCTCGGCGGTTTTCCGCTCAAGGATCACCGCCTCCCGTTCTTCACCGGTAACTGGGTCCCGGGTGTAGAAAGCGATATCGCCGACATCAAGGGGTGCCTTTTCTAACTGGTATCCCTCGCGAGGTTCCAGGATTTCCCACAAACGATCCTCGCGTGCATCAATCACTACACGCACCCGTTCTGTTTCCTCTTCTCCTGCCATATGTGTACGCGTTACATTGCAGTATTAAATTGCTGTTTATATAGTGGGAATGGGTCTCAGGTTTTACCAAATTAAGTAATTTGGACAAAATTTAAAATTAAATCCATTATTCGGGTCGTTCCTTGTTTGCCCATGAGCTTGCACACCTTTTCCCTTTGGAACTTCCAACAGAATATGGAATACAGTCTAAATGGCGCTTGATACTGCGACCTAATATATTATAAATACTCTATATGCACATTGTATCAATGTACATATAAGACTTAAAAGTCGGCGGCTATACAGCAATAGTCGGTGTCGCATATAGAGAATGGCCTCCCTGGACCAACTGAAAAACCAGAGTATGAATCGTCGGACCTACGATGGCTGTAAGACCGGCGATGATTTGCGGGTTACTACCGGACCCGGCCGTTATCAATTGGATGTACCTCCCCAATACTGCAATGCCTGTTTTGCACCCGAACCCACAACGCGCCAGCAGAGATGGGGCGCTTCTTTGAATCAGGAATTTATGAAGACCGATGTGGAGTCCGATCTCCTCAATATCAATCGCCCCACTACACGCACCGTATGTGACCAGTACAATCCTGAAACGAACCAGATGAATTCCGCCGCGAAGGAAAATGTAAAAGAATGCTCATTTCCCCAGACCTTTTCCCGGCTTGTGGATCCGCCATGCAATAATCGCGCAGTGGGCTGGAATCGCTGGGAGTGGCTATGTGATAATCCCCAGGAGAGTGTAATGCTTCCCTTTGATAATCAGGTTTCCACACGTCTTCAGAAGCGCGACCAACACCGCCCGTGCATACCCGTTCCCCAGAATCCCGATGCCCTCCTGCCCGCTCCTAGTTCCTTTGAGACCAATGCTCTCCTTAATGAGGATGTTGGAGTTGAGGGTGTTCAAACCATGACACGTGCCTTTGGCGAATTCAATCCATCACGTGGCGTGTTAACCCTGGAGAGCGACGGTCCTTCGGCGGCGAGTTACGCCGGCTACGAGGATATTTCGCTGCCTGTTGGCACCTTTTAATTGCGAAGTACGTCTTAAACATTAGTAGGTTCCCTTGCTCCTATATAGGATATGGAAGCACTCGGACTTCTTGGATTACTCGGTGCGGGATATTTAGTCTCCTCCGAAAAAACACGCGCAAATGCTAACGTTGTAAAGAGCGCGGAGGGCTTTGCGTCCCCTTCTCCAACGCCGCGGGCTTCCACGGCTCCCAAAACACTGGTCGGTGATCTTGATACACAATTCCGCAATCCCTACACGAATATGGTAATTCCCATGGATCCGAATCCCTCGCGATTCCAGGGCAACGCCTTTCAAACGGCCACAAGTACACCGGTGGCTAGACCCATGGGATCCGAGGCGGTTACGGGGGGTGCGGGTGTTGCACGAGTCCAACAGCGACCCGATAATATGGGAGCCCCTACACCCCGCCCAGGTATGGTTTCCGCCCTATCGGGAATTGAATTCCAGCCGGGCGAGTTCAAGCATAATAATATGGTTCCGTTCTTTCGTGGCCAGGTGAAACAGAATTTATACGAGGGGGCGAATCGGCAGGTGTTGGATTACCAGACGGGCGCCGATTCCACTGGGTTTGCCAAGAGGGAGCAGACACCCTTTTTTGAACCCACCAAGGAGCCCATGGGCAATCCGTTTGGCCTGGAGTCCACCACCAATTTTGTGGAATCGCGTATGAATACACCCGTGAACCGGTCCAATGAGACCCCCGTGGAACGTATTCGTGTGGGTCCTGGTCTCAATCAGGGTTTCACACATATTCCCTCTGGCGGATTTCAACAGCAGGCGGGCGAGGATTTTGTCATTGATCGTATGCCACGCACGGACGACCTTCGCGTGGCAAATAAACCGAAATTGGAATATGTGAAACCGGTCGTCCCTGGTGCGCATTTTATTGCTACGAGTGGAACCGCCGAGACTGTCGGCGAGGTGCGTCGTTACGCCCCTGATACCTTTTACATTAACGAGAACGGTGAGCGGAATTTCGTCACCACCGGTGCGGATCTGAAGGCGACTGCACGTGCCACCCAGGTTCTGAAAGACACGACCCGTCAGGATACGAGCAAGGAATACGCGGGTCCCGCGGGACAGGCCGAGGGATCCGCCACCTATACCGTGCCCGCCGCCAAGGCCCCCCTCGTCAAACAGCACGGTCCCTTCGGTTTCCGTAATGCGGATGCTACCACGTATTTCAACAAGAATACCGATGCGGAGGAAAATGACTACGGTAAATCGGGCATTGAAATCCGGCCCAATGAGCGTTTTTACACGGCCGAGCGTGTCCATGGCACCAACGTCGCGCCCGTGGAATACGGGGTGGCCTTGCATCAACAGGATGCCGTGAAACCTACACGCGCCCAGGAACTTGTTGAGAATTTCCGCGTCACGGGTAACTTTACGGCTATCGGTGGTGGCGGTCGGGCGGAGGCACCCACTGTGTACGATCCCAACGATCCCCTGCGCACCACGATTAAGGAGACGACCATTGATAATGACTGGTTGGGTATGGCCGCACCGGCGAGCCAACAGCCGAAGCTCACGGTCTATGACCCCAATGATGTGGCCCGTACGACCATTAAGGAGACGACGATTGACAATGACTGGTTGGGCATGGCCGCACCGAAGGAAGCCCAGAAGCTTACCGTGTATGACCCCGATGATATTGCCCGTGTGACGGGTCGTAATACTCTGGACGACTGGGATTGGTACCGCAACATGGGTAAGGGTGAGAACGAGCGGGGTAACCTACCCCTCCAGGACCGCGCTAAGAATACCCAGAAGGCGGCGATTTCCGCGAAATCCGCCCATACGGGCTCGGCCACGGCCTTTGTGAGCCAGGAAATGAACCAGATGGCCGCCCGCAATGTCCGACACTACGCCCAGAAGGAAACCGTGGCGAAGGGACGTGCACCCACCAATTCATCCACCAAGATATTCAACGGCGAAGATTATGTGAACATACAACATCGTAAACTCGTCGCGGATTCGGTGAATGACCGTGCTCCCATTAAGGATCGCGTCGCCGCGGAGACGACGGGGGCGGAAGTGTTGGGAATTCAGCGTCCCCGTGCCGCCCTGAAAATGGATATATCCGCCGAGCGTAATCAATATGACGTCGTGACCGCCCTGGAATCCAATCCCTACGTGATTCCTCTTCACCCCCCAGGTGGTTCTTGGAAGACGTCGCCCCTTGTGGCACGCGCCACCTAAACTTGAGCATATATTCAACTCAATAATGCTTGACTCCAAACAATGGGATCCACACACACCCACGCGATGGGAGGATATTGTTGGGAATGAGGCTACTTGGAAGAAATTGTATGAGGCCATCCGAACCAACGTATGTCCTCATATTGTTCTCACCGGTCCCGCGGGATGTGGTAAATCCCTCTTTATTCGCCTGGCCTTGGCCGCGTTACCTGTACTGCGCATTGAGTGTACGGCGAATGCGGGGTTGCGTGATATGCGCGACGGGCTGCGTGGGTTCGCCCGTGGTTCCCGCACGGCAAAAGGGGAGTATCGCTGGGTGGTCCTGGAACATGCCGATAATTTGGCAGGGGATACACAGGCATTCCTCCGTCGTATGATGGAAACCACGTCCCATTCCACGCGTTTTCTGTTTGAATGTACGGATGCCGGTGCAATCTCCGAACCCATTCTGAGTCGCAGCACTCTTTACACGGTACAGGCACCCACGGAAGGGGAAATGCGTTATGAACTACAACGACGCACCGAACATACACTGCAAGAGAAGGAATTAATCTCCATTTATCATTTAGTCAATGGTAATATGCGAAGTGCCGTGTATCACGCTCTTGCTGTGTGGTGGAACAGGGATATATATGATTGTGTTGGAATTCAGGAAATATACGCACGCATTTTGGCAGCGAGACCCACCGTGAAGAGTGAACGGGCATGGTTAGAATGGGCGGTCTTTGCGGAACGTGAATGCCGGATGACGGGGGTGGATTGTAGGGAGTTGTTGTGTATGGGGTGGCCCACAGATCCCGACATTTCCTACATGTGTAATCAATGGTCTCGCTTGGGCGGGATTTCCGCGAGAGCCCTTTTTTTCCGAGCCGTCAAAGCACTGCGTATGACCGCCTAAATAAGCACCGATTCTTCTGAATAGAATGGAATCCGTTTCATTGTATTCAGAGGCGCGGAATGAATATCTGAAACAGCTATCTACCTGGATTGTGCCCCAACTTGTGGAGTTTTTCCGGAAAGAGTACGATCGTTTGGCGACTACCGAAGGTAAGCGTGTCATGGCGGCTTTTCAGAATTGGTGTTCTGAGGTCCCCCGTTGGAATCAGGATGTTATTGATTCCCATGTGAATGACCTCTTGGATAATTGTAAATGCGATTATATTGAGGATTTGATGACTGCGGTGTTTATTGCTCATACTAAAATGCTAACCGCTATTCGTGTGGGTGGAAAGCAGAAAAAACTGCAAATCACACTGCCCAAGTTGGATCATTTTCTACATCGCGTTTTTGTGGAGTGTGCACGTTCGTTTTGGAAGGCCCCTTTCCTGTTTACGGATGAAGTATCACCTATTGAACGTCAAAAGAACGTCTTACAAGCGGAGGCGATGTGTGTGGATTCTTTGAGTGGTGCAGTGAGATCGCTACTTCCCATTAAAAATATATTGCGTGATAACTTGCTGGAAGATGAGGAGGAAGTGTTGGAAGTGGAGGAGCGGCCCAAAAAGAAGGTGAAGAAACCTGTTGTGGCACCGCCACCTGATTCCTCGTCTTCGGATAGTTCCGATTCTGATGAGGAGGAGGATGTTGGACATGTTGGAGGTGGTGAGGAGGATATTGAAATGGAGGAAGTGGATCCAGTGCCTATCTTTACACCTGCTCCAGCCCCTGCACCTGTTCCAGCACCCATGCCCGCTCCTACACCTGCCCCTGCTCCTACACCTGCCCCTGCTCCTACACCAGCTCCCATTCCCACACCTGCTGCAGTCCCTGCTCCTGCCCCTGCCCCAACGTCTATTCTAAAACCCGTATCTGTCACAAAAGAACCCGTGCCCGTTCAACTTATCAAGGATGAAACCCCCGCCCCAACAAATGAGCAGGTCATTATTGATACCGAGCCCACAGTTCAATTTAGTCCGTATGAAGTCGTGTATGATGAAAATACACCAAATATAAGTGAAATGCGTTATGCTCCTAAAATGAGTATTGAGGAAATGCCTGATAAACCACCCTACGAACCCATTTATGCAGTTGATGATGACGATGATTTCCCGCATCCACGATTGAATATCTCATCCGGAGAAGAATCATTATCCGGATTGGATATTGAAGATATCGGTGGAGGCAATAAACCCGTTGAAGTTGAGGATGAGCCCATGGATCTTACTCTCGACGATTTTGAGACCGTCTAGTGCGCTTGGATTTCCCTTCACGACCACGCCGGTATGTTGTAGCGGCTTTACCTTGAGGTGCAGGAGCTCTAAAATTGCGACTTAAAACGTGGCCGGAATATTCGTCAATTAAATCAAATATCTCTTCGCCCGCACCAGTAGTTCCAACAAATACCCACTTATACGATGGTGGCGGAACACCCGTCCTTGTTTGTTGGGGTGCTCTATGGGGCGTTCTGTTGGCTGCATGAGTGGTCGCATGATACTGTTGAGGTATATTATGTGTAACACGAGGTGAATGAGGCGTATGAGGCGTATGAGGCGTATGAAGCGCACGGGCATAAGATGGGTGCTGTGCATGAGGCGCATGAGGCGCACGTGCATAAGATGGGTGCTGCGCAGCAGGTGGAATGAGAGGAGGGAGAGATGTAGGAATTGTGGGAGTTATTGGGGGCTTAACAGGTCTCCAACATAACTTCTCCAATTCTTTGTGCTTTTCACAAAGGGCAATAAAAATCCCCTTATAATGTTCCGCCATATCGGGATTATCCCTGCGTATCATTAAGTGTAAAAATTTACTTCGCATTATATGCGTTGTAACCTTTTCATTACTCCCAACACGTCCCTCCAACGCCTTTAATTGTTGGTCAAGAAGGCGTTGTTGGATTGGTAAAAACGCCTGATATACAGCACCATCCTTTACTTGATACTGAATTAGTTCGGGTTTTGTGAGTGCACCGATTTCCTGATAGCGTGAAAAAATAAAATCGGATGCAGCGGGTTCAATCGTGTTAGATTTTTGGGACGATGCTCCATCATGAATCGCTACCTCAATCAATTTAATTGTATACTCATGTCCCTCATTATCACCCAATATCAAATACCCCCATACATTGCAAACACCCGCAATAAATAAATTACTCATACGTACACGGGCCTCCAGTCTATCCAGTTTTTTTCCATATTTTTCAAGAGCTATTGCCCTTAAAGTCCCATCATGCTTTACAATAAATTCATTCAAGTACTTTTGTAATTCGGCAACATACTGTCCACAAAGAACTTGAATTGCCCTGGACGAGGAAAGAACCGCAAAATTCGTTGCATCACGAAGTATGTTTTTGGTAGACGTATTCACATATGTCGCTGCATTACGTGTCCCATAGCGATATGCATACATGTAGGGAATACGGGGACCCTCCTCGGCCTTTTCGGAATTATTGGCAGTCTGATAAATATAACTGTATTTTTCGGTTTCGGGGTTAGCATATTCAGTTGATGATGCGGCCAATTGGGTCTTGAAATCCCGCGGTAGGGTAATTTTTGGCCACCACACTGCATCAATATCCCCCGTCTGCTGGTAATATTCGTCCGTTGGCATTGTTGCATCATAGGCCTGCACCGCCGCACCACCAATTATTGTAATTGAACGGGGATCGTAGTGTACTGTTGGAATTCCAGGGAGGTGCTGTCTCACATTGAGTGCAAGGGGTATTACGCGACGTGTAAGATTGGGAACTCCCGCAGGAAGCACACAAATATCATTTGCGGCTTCTTTGACTACATTTTTTCGGGTGGCATCATGGCCCGCCATTGTTACGCAATCCAATAGATGAAAAAACATTTCCTGGTTTTCCAACACTGACTTTGCATACGCATCCTTCATAAACCTTTTTGTATTCCTAGCTGTCGCAGTTCCAGCCATTCTACTAAGGGTGGTGCGTTTTCTGCGGTTATTCGTTTTCTGTTGGTCAGCCAAATGGAAACCTTTTACTTCCTCGGTATTACTTTAGGCGGGGGGTTGATGGCCCTCTTTGTTTCTGCAGGATGGAGTTCGTTTAAACATCGCAAGATCCCGGAAAAGGCCATTCTCTTCCGCTGGTTCATCGCGGGAATTGTGGCTGCGGGCCTGCTCGCCTATGCATGGATATTTGGATCGGGAGGGGATGTTGGAGAAGTCATGCAGCGCATTGGGGGTGCCCTGGATATTTCGGAGACGCTGAATAGCCTCGGAAAGGCGACGACCGCCGCTCCTGAAGTAGCCGAGGTCGTGGAGAATCTGAAAATAGGTATGCCGAACTTTTAGGAACGGCGTGTGGCTCGTCGGCGATTACACGAGCGGCGTCTCTTGTAGGTATGGCGTTTGCGGCTACGCCGCCTGTGACTGCTGCGCAGGCGACCACCCTCGGCTCCAAACAGATTCGCCATGCGTTGCCCCTCCTCCTGGAAGGTGACCACCTCACTTATGGAATAAATGGGGTCCGTGAAGACAGTCTGACAGTGGTCCGCCGAAACGACAGTACCGCCTCGGAGTACGCTGTCTGAAACAATACGTCCAATTGTATTTGCTGTGGCTTCCAACAAATACGATTTACCCTCCTGGACCTTCTGAAATTCGGCGTCCTTTACGTATACCTTTTGGGCGAGTTCCAGACGACGCAGGGGTACACCAACAAGTTGATTGCGGGCCACAAATAGCGAATTCATTGGCAGTGAATTCGTGTCAAGAGTACACTGATGCACCAGGTAATCCTTGGATGTTTTGTAATAATTGAGACCATCGGCATCTAGACAGGCGGCATTCCCAACTCTACCATTGGGCATCACTGTATAGAATGTGGTCATTTCGGAGGTAATGTCGTTGGTGCCTGGCAAGACCGGATTGAAACATTTATTGAGTTCCGTGCCTTCACCGAAGGTGGGCATATTTTTCACAGGAAGGGGCGTATTATTTACGGGAGCATTGTTGCCATTGTTGCCATTGTTGCCAACATAGTTGCTATCATTGTTGTAATTTATACTCTCAGTAGGCTCATCTGCAACATCATGGCAAATTGTGTTGGGCAGGGGGCCGTATTCCGCAACAAACTCGTTTTCACACAGTGATTTTATTTCGTTCACAAGTGGAATAAAATAATTCGCATTAAATCCTTCCATATGAAATGAGTCATTACCGAGTAAATCGCAAAATATATCACCATAATGGTCAAAAACCTGGATAAGACATTTATTGGCAACATCCACCATTTGCTCTCGTGTTCCACCGGCGAGTTGAATTAATTTGTTGGGATCCGCGGCATATTCGTCACTATCATAGCCATCTTCCGCTTTTGAATATTGATACGGATACATATAATGTTCATTGCGTGCCGCACGAAACAACATGCGTCGCGCCCAATCTGCCCCTGTCCCATTGTATGCACTTACTTTTGAGGCACACGATTCCGAAACGGACTTCAAATCCTTCAGAATTTGTTGGGTTGCATAAACGCCCTTGGAATCCGAACGAATGGAGAATCCGCGCTCAATATATTTGTGAACACGCTTGCGCAGGAAGCGATTTTTTGACAAATAGAGGGTAACATAATCGCCCTGGATTTCACCCTTTTTAGTGGTGATGTGTTGGGGATGTGTGGCCCAAACGTCTTTTCCATCATACCATACTTGACAAAAGGTCAGGTCAAAATTTCTGACAACGTTCAAAGGCGTTGTGCGCTTTCGCACACTCATTATATCAACTTTACGTATCCAGTTAACGCCTACCTCCGAGGATGTTTCTTCATAAGCAGGATAGTCCACGTTTGAAATGAGAGTGTTCACCGTGCGAATTCCATTGCGTCGCAGGAATGAATTGCAGTACGACGAGGATTTAATGTTGTTAATATCTTTCATTTGAGCTGCACGCACCAAGTCTTTCACAGTCTTATCGTGGGGAATGGGAACATACCAGTCCACATCGACTAGTTCGCTTCCCACCACATCCCAGTTCTCGTTCAGAATGGCCGCCAATACACTACTGCCAGAAATGAGCGAACCCGTTTGTTGGAGAACTGTATCAAGTGTGGGCACTAGTTCCTTGAGCCATAGGTAAGCGGCGGATGCACGGTATTTTGCTGCACCGCCGGGTATACGCTGGGGTGTGGCCATTGGCCCTGCGGCACCATTGGCCCTCGTGATATTTGTGGCCATGCTTTTCTAATAGGTTAAGCAAAAAAATAGGAGTGATTTTGTTGGATATGTTGGTAATGCTGAATTTCTAACAGTATAGATGCGCAATGCTGGGGTCCACTGCGTCCTTGCGCTTGAGGAATAGCTCAATGTGGTTGCGCTTTATGGTGAAGGGCAACTGGAACCCCTCAATGGCGAAGGGCACCTGCTTGGGATTGTTGAAGAAGCGCAGGAGGTTGATTTTGCTCACTACGGTCTGGATGCACCGCTTGAGTTCACGGACGCCCTTCTCGCCGCCCGTGTAATGCTCAATCACGTGCTTGATAATGTCGGCGTGCAGGGAGACCTTCTCAAAGAGGCCCACTTCCTGGAGTGCCGCGTTTACCAGGTAGCGTTCGGCAATAATCAGCTTCTGCTTGGAGTCAAAGCCACTCACCTCCACATTGTACATGCGGTCGCGCAGAATGGGATTCACACGGTTGTGATCGTTGTGGCTGAAGATGAAGAGACAACGACTCAGGTCCAGGTTAATGCCCGTGAAGTACTTATCCTGGAAACGGTCATTCTGACTCCCATCCGTGATGTGAATCAGCATGTTCATAATCTCCTCGCCTTTCGGGGTTTCCGACACCTTATCCAACTCGTCAAAGTAAATGACGGGGTTCATGCACTTGGACTGGATAAGCACGTCCACAATCTTACCCCATGTGGAGCCCTCGTAGGTGTAGGAGTGGCCGTCCAAGAAGGAGGCGTCTGTGGCACCACCGAGGGTGATGAAGTGGAAGGGGCGGCCGAGTGCCTTCGCAACACCGTCCTTGATGAGGGATGTCTTACCCACACCTGGGGGGCCGTGAATACTCAGGACATTGCCGTGTGCCCGTGGATTCGCAATCCACGAGGAGACGAATTGCATAATCTGGAGTTTGGCCTCGTCGTGGCCATAAATCGCCTCCTCCATGGACTTGTGGACGGTGGCCATGAACGCCTGGCATGCCTCTGGCCCATCCTCAAGACGCACGGGCAGATCCTTGTAGACACCTAGGGGCAACCCTGTGAATCCGTTGATCCAATGGGATGCCTTGTAGTATTCCGTGGACGAGGGGTCAATGTTCATGAGAGCGTTGTATTTGGACATGGCGATGCGGGCGAGGTCCGGTGAAGCCGCTACCTTCTCAAGAATCTTGAACTTCAGGGGCACCTGTACTTCCACGGGCGCGGCCTTCTGTTCCAACACCTTCATGAGTGCCGCCTGTTTCTCACCTGAAAGGGACTTGAAATACGTGATATCATTGTCAATATTATCCTCCTCCTCCGCCTCCTGCTGAATGAGTTCAACGAAGCGGCGCACATTCGCGGGCTCCTTCTTGAGATTGTACTTCTTGGGAACACGCGGGTCCTCCTCTTCGGCACCATTCAGGAGTTCAAGGAGAGTGATTGTTCCCTTGCCACCCTTCTTGTGGGTAATTTCCTCCTCTTCATCACCCTCATAGTCCTCATCGTCATCCTCATCGTAGTCCTCATCGTCCTCGTCTGAATACAAGGTCTCATCCTCTTCGGTCTCTTCCACCTCAGACTCTATTTCCTCCTCTTCAGACTCTTCTTTACGACTGCGGCGACCGGATTTAGCAGTGGACTTTGTTGGGGTTTTGGATTTAGCAGCGGTAGCTTTAGGAGCCGGCTTTGCCGCCACCTTACGCGCCGGCTTGGCTTCCTCCTCGTTCTCCTCATTCTCCTCATTCTCCTCATCCTCTACAACACGGCATGGGCGACGACGACCCGACAATTTAGGTGAGGCGTCTTCCGATGCCAAGGTCTTCTGAATACGCTGGCGTGCTACACGCTTCGCCTTGCGTGAAGGAAGGGACTGTGAGGATGTCTCATCATATTCATAATCAATCAGGTGCTTCACGTTACCACGCTCGTCCAAACTGGATTCACTGTCGGAATCCACGGGAGCAGTATTACGAGGCACCTTCTTGTTCTTGGAAGGAAGGGGATGGAAAGGCATTGTTGGTTGGAATGAAATGAAATGTAAGGAACTGGAATGTATGTGGGTGGCCACAGGGAGACTTGGAGGAACGGCATTGCCGTTCAATTTTTGGCACTAGTTCGCAACGCCATTAAAAACGCATCCGCTAAATCGGACTTTTTACTGCAACCGCGGAACATGGTAAGCCACGTGGCCATCTCGGCACCTCTGGCCTCCAGAGCCGCCACAGTCTCGGCCTCCGCGGTTTTCTTACGTGCTCTGTACGCCTTACCTTCCTCGGCAGCTGCCACAGCATCCGCGACTTCCGGTGGATCCTCAATTATTTCAGCCGCCTCTTCGGCAACAGCCGCACCTCGTGTCTTTACACCCGCGTGTACAAACACAATCTCACCTCTCCATCCATGTTCCCGCTCCAATCGATGTCCCAACAGGGTAAATAGCATGATTTGAATCGATTTCATCGTCGGACCTTTCATCACGGGCTGATTTTCAAGACGAATGAGGGTCGCCTTGGCGAATGTTGGAAG
>JACCDW010125077.1_pt1 | contig 12454 bp, 12 predicted proteins | sample 7449781 | NCBI WGS metagenome assembly JACCDW01 (sample SAMN15323449, study PRJNA562643) | freshwater metagenome | isolation source: river surface water | place: USA:Blue River Watershed | collected 2017-08-18
GATGAACCTAAAGTTAATGAAGAACCTGCTAGATAACCTAAAGCAGTGTTGGTATTTCCACTGGTAATTGTAGATAAAGCACCGTGTCCAAGAGCAGTATTAGCACCTCCAGATACACTAGAACCCAGTGCATTATAACCAATAGCAGTTCCACTGGAAATGTTAGATGCTGCAGTAAGTGCTAGATAACCAACAGCAGTTAAGTTGCTTAAACTGCTACTAGCAGTACTAGAACCATAACCAGCATTATAACCAATAAGAACATTATTTGCACCAGATCTTGCATAATATCCAGCAGCAGCACCAACAACTGTATTACTAGAACCTGATGCAGTATAACCGGCAAAAGTACCCAAAAGAGTATTATAAGTTGACGCATATAAGTTATACCCGGCACTGGTTCCTAAAGTTGTATTATAATATCCTGAAGTATTGATAAATCCAGATGCAGAACCAATAAAGGTATTAGCGCCAACATTAGATGAAGTAGAATAATAACCTGCCTGATAACCTATAGCAGTACTGTTTGAAGATAAGGTTTCTGAATAAAGTGCTTGATAACCAATAGCAATATTATTTGTACCTGTCGTTAAACTAGTATGAGCACCATCTCCAATTAAGACATTTGAGCTGCCTACAACAAGTCTTCCTGTTGATGGTTGGTAAGAAAATGCTGTAGAAGTTGTTCTTACCCTAGCAGTCTGAGAACTTCCTGCTGCAGCTACAAATACTGGATAATGTACTGTTGCTGAGGTATCATTGGTAGCTGTAATAGTAGCAGATCCACCGCTAGGTCCTGTTGCTCCTGTCGCTCCATTACCGGATGGTCTAAACTGGCTGTAATTACTCATTTTTTTATTGCTAGTAGTGTTTTATTTTTTTATGATATTAGGAAAGAACCCATCCGCGAGTTGCATCAACATAAATCAATCTACAAGATGCATTTGCAACATCTACAGTAAGATTTTCTGCTAGACCCATAATATTAGAACCATTTCGTGCAATTACTGTATTAGTGAAGTTTCCTACGCCAACAACAACTTCATTTCCTGCAACAGGACTCGCCGGAAGAGTGATTGTTGCATTAGAATTGGATACATAATAATAATCTCTATTGGATACGGACATAGATGTTGTTGCAGCGCCAACATTGTCATAAATTGATGTTAGTCCTGCACCCAACTCTCTATCATTATTAATTACTGTTATTCCACTGATTTGAATGGCCATTATTTATCCCTCCTTCCCTTCTTTTGGATAAATTTTCTCCTCGCCATCATCGTGTCCCCACTCGGCAATTACATTTAGTATTTATTTACTTTTACTTTCCAATTCGTTAACTTTCAAACTAAGTTGCTTTACTGCTTCAATTAAAACACCAATAATTCCATTATAATTAACTGTTTTAGGGTTTGTATTGGAAACTAGTTCTGGTAAAATATTTTCTATTTCTTGAGCAACTACACCATAAGAAGATTTATTATCCATTTTCCAATCAAAACTTACCCCGCGTAGTTGGTTAACTATTTCAAGAGAATTTTCAATAGTTTTGATATTTTCTTTTAATGTTGAGTCTGATGTTGAGTTAAAATCTATTGCTGTCACGATTCCTGCAGAAAATCCCCCATCAGGATCTCTAAACACTAATGTAGATCCTGTATTTTCAGTTGTTGCATTTGATGATACTGTGAATGTTGAAGTTGTGGATTGATTTGCAGTAAAAGATGAAGATCCACTTAATCCGTTTCCACTGACACCTAATAACAATACCCCATCATTTGGATCTATAGATTTAATATTGATGGTTGCAATTCCTGCAGATAAAGAAATTGTAGAAATACCGGATCCACGGAAGTCAAGAATTGTTGCTCCATATCCAATATTACCGCCAACAGTATTAATTCCAACTCCAGCAATAGATACTACATTTAAAAGTTTAGATCCATCACCGTAATAAGTTACAATACCCGATGTCGCTGTAATGATACCTGACGGATTTAATAAAATTTTACCAAAAGTAGATATACCACTTACATTTAATGAAGATGCAGAAACTATTCCAAGAGTAGATACTCCACTTACTCTTAGACTTTCAAGAGTAAGTGTATTTGCTTTTAAATCTGCAACAGTAGCTACTCCACTTACATTTAATGAAGATGCAGAAACGATTCCAAGAGTAGATACTCCACTTACTCTTAGATTTGTAAGAGTAGTTATCCCACTTACATTTAATGAAGATGCAGAAACGATTCCAAGAGTAGATACTCCACTTACTCTTAGGTCTGCTAGAGATGTTGACCCACTTATGCTTAATGAAGATGCAGAAAGACCTCCAAGAGTTGATATTCCACTTACATTTAATGAAGACGCGGAAAGACTTCCAAGAGTGGATACACCACTTACCACTAAATTTGTTAAAGAACTTATTCCACTTACATAAAGACTTGTGGATGATGTAATTCCTAAACTTGCTGCTCCTCCAACCTTTACAATTCCCGTTAAGTTAGTTCCATCCCCATAAAACGTTTTTGCAGTTACTACATCAGAGACAGTAATATCAGTATTAATACCAATCGTTTTACTGGTATCATTTACTGATATATAATTTCCAAATTGGGATAATTCTCTGTTATTTGCCATCTCTGGAGGTCCTTATGTTTTATTTATTAGACAGAAGTGGTGCCGAGTGTGCCATCGTTAGCGACAATCAAGCGATAACGAGTTCCATTTGGTGATGTAAGAATCAACCCAGATGATGTATCAATACCAACAGAAATATCACCACCAAAAACGGTAAGAGTACTTGTTGGATTTGTGGTTCCTATACCAACAGAACCAATACCACTAACAACAAATACTTGTGTTGTTCCAGAACCAACTTGCAATTTTTGTATTGGATTTGTGGTTCCAATTCCAACATTTTTTAAAGTATGAATACCAACTGTAGTTGTATTCCATTGATCTATTGTCGATACAGTAACTGCAGCACCTGTTGCAGATGCAGTTAATCCAGAACCAATAAAATTAATTGAAGTAACTCCCTGGGGATTTCCGATCATTACTCCTTCATCTTGAATCGTAAGACCCGTGATGCCCGTAGCACCAACACCCAACCCTCGAACTGAATATGCGTGAATGTCAATTATTTCACCACCAAAACAGGGATTAGTTAGAACAATGCTTATTGCATCAGTTGCAGCAAATTCTGATGGAGTTAACTTAACTCCATTAATAAAAACATCAACAAGACCAATTGAATATGTAAAACTAAATGTCGTTTGTCCTGGAGAAGCAGTAAAGGTTCCGGAACTTCTTCCTACAGGAAAATCTTCCCAAGCAACTCCTGTCCCCGTTGACTTGAGATATTGTTCTGGAGATCCAAAGGAACTTCCTGCACTAACAGTTCCCGTCAGAATTAATTGAGGAATTGTAGCAATGCCAAGAACTTTAAGATCCGTAGCACCAATACCACCGTTAACGTGTAGAGTATAATTTGGAACGGTAGTAGCAATACCAACTCTATTGTTGGATGCGTTAGCAAGGATGAGGCTTCTATTTACCTCAAGACCGTGCTTTACTACAAAATTCTTATCTACTGCCAAGGTTCACTCTCCCCTTGTTTTCTTTTAGTTATTTATAAGAAACTAAATAATAAAAAAAGTATTTTTAAAAAATATGGCTTCTGAAGTTTTTAGTGGTACTAGTAATTTTTCTTATAGCAATAGTACCGGACAAAATGTAAGAATTATTATTAATTATGCGCGAGCCTCAAATGCAAATAACGTAACTATGAGTTGGGGTTCTGCGGGAGCAGTTTCTGTTGCTTACAATAATGTTGGTGCATTTGGAAGAAATCTTGCCTCTTTTGTATCACTCATCAACACTAATACTGATCCAGTCGCTATATCTGCAAATAATGTTGCACCAACTACAAATGATACTGGAGATACGATTGCCTTCCCGACAGAAATTATGATTTCCAACGGACATACTTTTTCATTAAGTAATGTCAATGCATATAATATTGTAATAATAAAGGAAGATGGATCATAATCTCTATAATTTATAGAGGAATAGAGAATCCTATAGTAGTAAATGGTGCCTTAAGAATAATAGTTGAAGAAAGTTTTTCTTTTGTGATGGCACCATTTGCAATTTTTGCCGTTGTCACATTTGCATCTGCTATTTTATCAGTTGTCACTGCAGAACTAGCAATGTCATTTGCTCCTACTGCTCCATCTAAAATTAAATCTACTTGAGTTTGAGACATTTTAATTTTCCTCTGGCGGATTTACCCATTCGGATCCATTCCAAATTTTACCAATTAAAGAAATATCCAATTCATTTATACGAATAAGATTTTCTTGATTCATTTCTGCTGCAAGTTCAGAAACTGCGAAACAAGAATTATTCTCATCAATTTGTGCGTAATAAAAAGACATAGATTACCTCAATAATATTCTACAATTTGATATGAAATATACTGTGTATTGTCAGCACCAGTAACTGTTCTGGAAGCAGTAATTGTGCTGCTATTTGTTAATGTTAAATATGCATCCGCATTATAAGCAGTTCCATAATAGTAACTAGGACCCGTGCTTAATGGTGCAGTAGATTGCCCCAAATAGTGTAAAACTGATTTGGAAGTATCTACAGATGTAATAGTTATAGAAGCAGATGAAGAGCTGGTTCCTATCGTTATCAGACCTCTTTGTATACTTTTTATTCTACCACTTTGAGCAAATTGACTTAAAGAACTCATAGCATCCTCCAACCGATAATAGAATTAACATATACCAAAGTAACGGTGGCATATGGTAAATCAATTGTCATATCCTCTGACTGGCCCATAAGAAGATTACCGTTTCTCGCTATAATGATATTAGTAAATGTACTGATGTTATTTATGCTTACATAAGAACCATTTGTTGGAGAACCTGGAAGAGTAAGCGTTATGCCGTCAGCAGTTACACTGCAATACTCACGATTGACTAAAGATTTACTTACTGCAGTTGCTGTAGTAAGATACTGATCTTTCCAAGTAGCTCCAACTCCAACTGATGGATCTGCAACAACGATTTGCCCTTCATATCCTACGCCAAGTAGAGTGTTAAAATTAATTGATTTCCAAGAAACACCAGATGCTGTAGAATCATCAGAGAATAATACAGTTCCACTTGAACCCACTCCAACAACTGCTGCATTATTATCACTTGTCCCAACAATTAAATCACCCTTTGCACTCCAAGAAGGATCTGATAATAATGCTCCTTGTCCACCTAAAGCGACTGCAAAATGAGACTTTCCTGATTGAGGGGCAGTAGTAAAGCGAACTACGTCCGTATTATTAGTGCCAGATTGAATAATCGTATAATCTGCTCCGGGTTTTTGTATAACCCCACCAAGTGATATTAATAAATTAGCAGATCCTCCAGAAGGTACGAATGAGTTTCCATTAATCTTCATTAAGAAGTCAGTTCTAGTTCCATTAAATGGACCACCATTTACAGCAAGATCAAAACTATCAAGGACAACAGAATTTCCTAGAGGATATGTTCCAGTAACTGAAGCAGAATTTGCTGGCACAAATCCAAGAGCATTTGTGACTTCACCGAAAGATAATAGAGAATCTGAACCATCTGCCTTTAAGAAATTAGTTCCTGCAGCTCCAATTTTAACAAATTGAGACCCTCTAAAGACACTTGTTGTTCCAAGACCAACAATATTAATAGTGGATATTCCAGAGGAAGGATTGAAATCTGCATTTATTGCAACGTCTTTGCCGACAAAATTAATCTGAGTAGCAAGACCTACAAAATTTCCTGCAGTAGAAATGCCAATAGATGGGGAAAGAGTAAGAGTTGTGATACCAGCAGCTGAGTTATAATCACTACTAGAAATTCCTGGTCCCACAATGTTAATCATTGTAGAAAGACCGATGAAATTAGAATTTCTGGATAATCCTATAACATTTTGGTTGGAGAAAAGACCAATTTTACCAAACTTTTGCCATTCATTGTTGCTGGTATAAACCCACCCGAGATAATCTCCATTACCAGGATTTGCATTGTATTGAACATCACCTGGATTTCCTGCAATAGATGGTTCAGAATCACTTATGGTATACTTTCTAGATACTTCAACTTCACCTTGTAAGAACAAACTACTTGCTTCAACACCTTTATTTGATGTAATCTTTTCATTAAATACTACAGGTCCATTAAACTGAGATATAATTTTTCCATCTGGACCACCTTCTACTCTAATAGCACGACTAAAGTTACCCTCTGATGGTGTAATAATATTAAGTGAGGGTTGATTACTAATATCCTCTCCAGTATAAGTTTGAATAGGAGTATCAAAAATTTCTTCCTGTCCAGTGACAGTGCTTAATTTTTTATTTCCAGAGTATGAAATACCCTTATCGTTCATTCCAGTGTAGAAGTTAATGCCACCATCTCTTCTAGTTGATTGTGCTAGAAGTTCTTCTTGAGCATTAATCTGACGATTTTGTTTATCAGGGAATGCAGTTGAGTAATTTCCAGGACCAAATCCGACATACTCAAAGGTATGACCCGATGCACGAATGATAGAGTGTCTTCTAAATTCTACTGGATTAACAGCAACTCTTCTAACAACAGTATTAATTGGATGTTTTGATGCTTTAGTTCCTAGAACTCCACGGAAAACATAAATTGGATCAGTTGCTCCAATTCCATTAGAAACTGTTGTTTTAACTCTTACGAGTTCATCCTCAATTTGTAGATAATCTCCAATCTTGATGTCAAGTTTGTTAATATCACGTATAGTTAATTCATCAATTATCTCATCACTAACACCAAAATGTAAAGTTGTAGTAATTCCGGCATAAACTGAATTCATTCTACCCGAAATATTTTCATAATCTTCTTCAATTACACCATCATTTGAAGAAATTCCCTCATTATGAGCATAAATTGAACCAGAAACAGTAGGAACTGTAGTTGCTATACCTACATTAATAACAAAGGTTGTAAGTCCTACGTTTTTAGTTACAACGAAAGATCCATTATACAGAGATTCATTTGAACCGGAGATTCTAATCTTATTATTTACCGAAAATCCGTGATTGCTTGTGGAAGTTACGGTAGCAAGTCCAACAGTCTTATTATAATTGATAGAAACAACGGGAACTGATTGTCCTGTCAAATACACATATGCATTTTGAGCATTGATTGACCCAATTCCACTTGTTGTGTAATTTGAAATTTCCGATGCAGAAACTGCAGAAAAACTTGTTGCGGCACCAACATTAATCTCACTAATTCTATAGAGATTATTATATGCAAAATAAGAATCTGAAGATACTCCGGAAAGTCTTACGGTATCTCCAATATTATTATAAATTTGAGTTACTGTCACCACTGCTGGAGTAAATCCTGAAGTTGTTGTCGCAACTCCAACAACAGAGAGTGTATTGCCGATACCATAGGCACTACCTCCATCCATAATTACAACATCTGTAATATTTCCAGATGCATTAACTGAAACTTTTGCAGTTGCGTGATATCCAGTAGTAGATCCCGCAAATCCAACAAGTCTAGCATTATAGAGATCGCCAGAAGTTCCATAACCATATCCAGCACCGCTGCTGGCAATACTAACTTTAGTGATTCTATTCAATCCGTGATCGGATAAGGTATAAATTGAATGGGTAGAAGCTGTACCAGAAATTACATTATTTACATTTAACCCAATATTACTATCACGTACTACTTTTGAAATCGTTTCTTTAGTAAGACTATTACGACTATCATCAATAACAACTTCACCAATTAAAGATGGAGAAGCAAAAGATCTTGTTTCAGTTGGATCAGATTTTGGATTATCTCTATCGACCTGTGGGTATAGATCTCTAACAGGTTGAGAATAATTTTCCCCAACAAAAGGATTAACTGTTGGGGAGTTTGAGGAATTGACCAATGTTAGATAGTAAATACCATCTTGTCTTCCAGAAATATATTTCTGCGTTTCTTGGTTTCTATAGATGTAATATGTACTATTATATCTCTTTCTCTTAAAGTAAGGTAAAGAAGTATTTCTTACCGAAACATTATTTGTAAAAGATCCTGGATCGGTGGATAAACCGACAACAAATTCCTTTGCACTATTAATTCCAACGACAGAATAAACTCTATTAAATCCAGAACCTTTAAGACCAGATGAGTTATTGGTACTTGTAATATTATTAAGTTCAACCTGAGAACCCACTTTCAAATTGTGAGGAAGTTCTGTGGTAATATTTGCAATATTTGATGTAGAATTCCATTTTGCGTTAGCAATAAATCTAAAATTCCTTTGCTGATTTATATTCGTTAGAGAACCACTACCAAAATAAGTTTGAATTTCTCCATCAGTTGAACCTATTGATGTATTTGATTCTTGAAGAATAAATCCATCACTTGGTGGTCTTGCATCAATACCGTTGGTTTGTGCTGGGATTACATAACGAATTCTGTAAACAGAATCATTTATGTTTCTGATATAATTTCTACGATTAATATAAGTTCTTGATGTTGCTCTTCCTAAAGAAGTAGTACCTAAAGAAACAACAGCAGGATAAATGAAATTATCAGTTGAAGATGTTGATACCTTTACATACCATTGACTCTGAGATGAATCGAATTGAATTGGATGACCAATATCTCCAGGATTTTTATCAGATACTCTACTTACAATCTTTAATGGACCACCTTTATCATTAATAATTAAATTGTTAGCATTCTTGGCATCATTTAAAGTCTTAGCAAGTTTAATATTCAAACTTGTTGTAAGACCACTGCTAGCGTTTGAATTAGTAATCGCGTAGTATACTGTATTTGGAATTATTCCATCGGGTAGACTGCCATCCTCACTTATAACACGAACTGATTCTCCATTTTCAAATGTATGTGGTGCAGTTAGTGTAATGACATTGGAGGATCCTCCAATACTGTACTGCCCAATGCTATTAACACCTACAGTGCTTCTACCAACATAAAATACTTTCTCAGAACTTGTCTGAGAATTTTGCATTACAACTCTAGAAACATATTCTGATGTTATTCCACTTACAGAAATTAGTACCTTTAATTTTTCTTCATCTCTAGCACCAAATCTATATCCTTCTAAGATATGTTGAGGTGAAACATCTGAATTAGTTTCATTATAAAGATATAATCTTTCATTTGTTGTACCAACACCAACTGTAGCTGAAACATCTATTGCACTAAATTCAATAGTATTTTCTTGCTTTGAAATTTCTTTAGGTGGAATAATATGAGTGATGTATCCAAAATCATCTTGGGGGAATGCATTTCTTCTAAATCCAGAAGCAACAAGAGACTTAGATCCAAAGTTAGAGTTTGAGTTTGTTACTGATAAGTCGCCGCCACTTTCTACGGAAAAATGTTCGGAAAATCCAATCGCAAAGACAGAAACATTTTGAATGAATGCATCATTAACACACTTAATGTGGAAATTTCGATATGCGGGTTTAAATATTGCTCTTGAATTTGAACTAATAGATTCATTACCTACTGTAGTATTATCGTCATATACTCCTGTCGTTTCATTGTAAACAACAAATGCATTATCATCTTTCTGAAGACCAATTCCCGTGAACTGGGCAATAACCATAGATTTAAAACCTGATGCCTTATCTCCATCGGCAAGAACACCGCACATTCCATAAACAGATCTCAGAGAAACGTTAAAGATGTATGGAGATGCTGAAGTTACCGTATCAGAAGTTAAAGATAAGGTGGATCCGGTTACTGCAGGAAGTGCTACTGTAGGAACATTTTGAACTTGATATGTAATCTGAGTGCTACTTAGTTTTTGAGTGACAACATATTGCCCATTATATCCACTTACAGAGACACCCTCGATACGAAATGGAGTATCAACATCCAAACCTTCAACAGCAGAAGTTGTAGTTACAGTAATAATTTTTGATGCTGTAATTCCATCTCCAGATCTAATGCTGGAAATTCCAACAGAAATGCCAGTAGAACCTACAATTCTATATTCATCAACTTTTGTTTGAATATCAAGAGACGATGATGGATAATCTGGTTCAATAGCTCTTCCTGAAGATTGACCATATGCAAGACCAATTTTTTCATAATACATATCCAAATCAGTACGATCTGTTGAATATGTTTGAAAATCATCGTTGATTGATACGTCATTTACACCATCTGCATACTCAAAGCAAGATAATTTATGGTGTGAAAAATTAGGAACAAATGTATTTGAAGTATAATCAACATAACACAGACCATTTGGATCTGCATCAAACATTGTAAATTGCCAAAAATAACATCCACCAGTTACGCGGAAAATGGAGGATCTTTCAATATTATCATTTGTGGGGTTTGGAATATATTTTGGACGAATTTTTGTTTTACGTAAATCTAAACCAACAATAGATGTACCGCGAGGAACAATTACACCACCACGAATACTATTAAGTTTATATAAAGCGTTGTCTGGGTTATTGAGATCAAAATTAGTGGTCAAATCAAACGGAGGAAAATCATTAGATGTTGTACCATCTCTAAGTCTAAAGTTATTATCTCCATCGGGCATCCAACCGGGTCTATTGTCAACTATGTGATCTCCAGGATACACTAAAATAGTTGTTTTTTCAAATCTATCATTAAACAATCCACGCTGATAAGAAAATCTTGCAGACTCAATCAATGCCCGCTGAATTGTTTTAAATGGACGTGTTAAACTATTTCCTTGGTTTTCAATGCTATCAGTTGCATCCAAGTCGTTCGGATTAACGTAGAGTATCGTACCACGAACAGACTTCAGAAAATTTTCCAGGCGTGAAAGACCCATCTTATTAATACTTATAGTTTCCGTTATAAGTTATTTATTAAACAACAAAACCACCCGAAGGTGGTTTTGTGAGCACTAAAATGGCATTCCTTCACACGGACTCTTTTATTTTACCACATATCTTCTTTCCAAGTCAAGCGTTTTTGAAGTTCTTTATCAAAGACCATTAAATATCTGTGTTTTCTACTTCTTTCCCTCCATTCACCTTCCACACCTTTGGTTGAACCTCTTGAGTGTTTGATAAATGATCCATCTGGTTGTTTAATCCAAAAATCGGATTTCTTATCAGTCAAACCATAGTATTGAAAATTACAAGCTCTGTATATAATTCCAGTGTGGTGATTATTGTCAGCGTAACTAAGAATAGCACGAACGCGGGCATCTTTTCTAAATCTCCTTATACAACGACTGACGAACCAAGATGTAATATTATATTCTTCTTTTTGAATATCAGGATGTATACAAAGTCTTGATAATTCGTATATTCCTTCTTGCTGATTTCTTTCTAAACCAAATGCCCCTACTGCAATTTCTGGAACTGGGAGACCAGTAAAAATGCAAGCACCAAGACACCCGCCAATATTAAGGATATCTGTGAATGAGTTGCGGTATAGTCCATAATTGAAACCGGATTTAAAATCTTTTGATTCGTCTTTAAGATAATGATAGGTATAAAGAAGTTCTTTGATATCTTCTTTACCCACCCTATCTATATAAAAATCCGATTTCATTAAGTATTTTTACTCACTTTGTTTGCATTCTAACATATATTCTACGGTATTTGCTACATCATTCATAGCAGCACGAAGATCTGGTTGTTGTCCCGATTCTTGCTTGAGAATGGGACGAGAATCATCAGTCAGTGTCCATCTCCACTGATTCATTTCTTTACAATACCAAAGATTAATTTTCATTTTTGGTAATCTCCAACTTAATCCAATTAAGGAGAGCATTTACTTCCATTCTTTTCTCTTCAGAAAAGTCTGTACCCTTATTGAATAGGTAAAAATCAAGTGCTTCAGCAGCAACTTCTCTGTCTCTTTGTGAAATTAATGACATTGGAGTTTTATAGAACTCAGAGCCCCCGACAAGATTTGAACTTGCGACATCGGCTTTACAAAAGCCGCGCTCTACCACTGAGCTACAAGGGCATTAATCAACAGGCAACATTTCTGGATTTTCCAGATCTAACTCATAAAGCAAAGGATGGCATTCTTCTAACATAAGATAGTAAGAAGATTGATACAAGTCCTCTGGTTCAAAGCGTCTTTCGTTGTCTGCTAATTTAATTAACTCCAAGTCGAATAATGAATCGTCAGGGAGTTCATCAAAAGTGAAGGGAATTTGATTTATAAAGTACATCAAAACAATTTGTCTTCCGCGATTGTACCAGACATATGCGGCATCAATTCTGTACTTCATAGGAGTTTTCCTACTACTTTTGATTATTTAGAGGTTAAACCTCATAGGGCGAGGGAGACTTGAACTCCCACGGGCATACGCCCAGCAGATTTTAAGTCTGATGTGTCTACCGATTCCACCACCGCCCCATAAAAACTCAAAAAAGATTGAGTTGATTGTTAGA
>JACCDW010921178.1_pt1 | contig 12453 bp, 2 predicted proteins | sample 7449781 | NCBI WGS metagenome assembly JACCDW01 (sample SAMN15323449, study PRJNA562643) | freshwater metagenome | isolation source: river surface water | place: USA:Blue River Watershed | collected 2017-08-18
GATGCCACCGCGCCATATGTGAGCACATGCAAGATCCACCATGTCTCATACGAATACTTCGTACGAGCCTTTTTATAAGAAGTAATCCCCGCCTGCACCATCAATACAAATCCAGCTAACGCCCACCACATCCACGCAAAGTCATTAAGCATGCGCCAAATCTCACGCGCAAGACTTAACTGATCTTGCCCAGCATATCCCAGCGTCACAAGAAAGAAATGTGCACCAATCAAATACAACGACCACGGCCCCAAATTGCGATGCCAAATAACTAGCTGATCGTGTCCAATACTTTTCTCAACCGCCGGGACTCGCGCAATCAAGAAGATGCCGATCACCGACAAATACGTTCCCACCAACGCTGCTATTCGCGAGAGTGTGATGACAACCCCATAAACTGATTCGACATCGCGCATCTGCAAGGTGCTCACCTGCATCGCAATCGTGAGCCCTAAACCGATGCCAACAACCCATGCCGCCCACGAGATTCCGGCAGTACTGACCCGCCCGTAAGTGACCTTGGTTGAAACCATGGGCCCACCATGCCCTACCAGCCTGAGAGTTTGCTGATGATCACGTGAGTATCACCGGAAAACCCCCTTCAACGGCTTTAGAGCGCTCCTACTTGCCTATCTTGTAGGTGATTACCTTCTGCACTTTCCCTAACGTCACAGTTACCAGGTATGTCCCTGGCTTAGAGAATTTGATCGCAGGGGTTTTATACGTGCCAGTTGTCTTGGCCGTTGTTGAAGCCACTGTGTAGTTCTTTCCATCGGATCCCCGAACTACAACCTTTATTACGGTGCCCTTCTTGACCGATGGAATCGCTGGTTGTACCGCGTTCTTTAAAGATGTAGTGACTGTTGCCTTCGCTGCAGTAAGAGTTAGAGATTTCACCGGCCCAGAAACTTTAGACGGTATTGCAAATGTTGTTGTTTTAGTAACTTCACCTTTGGAATTTTTTGTTACACCAAACTGTGTAGCAGGAGAGAGCGATGGCGAAGCGCTCATAACAGGGGAAGGTTTGGGTGATGGTCCTGTCGTTGGCGTTGGTGATGGCGTTGGTGAAGCAGTAGTAGAAGTCGGAGTCGGTGAAGCGGTGACGATGGGTAGTTGAGAGATGCTAGGTGTAGGGGATGGAGTAGGCGTTGCCGTCGCCGATGGAGAAGGTGCCGGAATTCCTAAAGCGATTACAGCTGGTGGAACAAATCCTCCGCCACCACCAAAGAAGCCTCCGCCACTTGATCCACCAGAAGGTGGTGCAGGTGCAGGAGTTGGTGTCGGTGTTGGTGTTGGTGTTGGACTTGGAATTGGAGGAGGTGCTGGAGCACTCGGTGTTGAAGAAGGAGTGGCACTTGGCGCTGCTGTTGGGACTGCACTTGGGCTGGCAGTTGCTCCCAGAACTAACTTGCTGGAGGCTGGAGAAAGGACGCTATCGCCAACTGCGTTCGTTGCATAGATTTTTGCTTCATACGATCCCGCGAGAAGTGAGGTAAATGTATAAGTTGTATCAGAAATTCTTTCAACTAGTTGGGTAAGTAAATCCACGCCGTCTTTAATCAATTTGATAGAAAACGAAAGTAGTGAACTTCCACCATCAGATGCGGGAGCTTGCCAACTGACTCGCGCTTCTGTGGTTGTAGTCGTTGCTGCAATTCCGGGAGCTAGCATTGTGCTAGGTAGGTCACCGAGCTTATATTTTGCACTCTTTTCCGAGGTCGAGCCAGCTGCATTCGCAGCATTAACCGCCGAGACAGTAAATTCCACATCTGCACCGTTACTCAAACCTGTGACTTCAATTGATGTCGCAGTTCCCGATGCAGTCACTGATTTACTTGAATTAATCTCTTTAACTATATATGAAGTGATTTCAAAACCACCATTGCTTGCAGTTGGTACTGCAACCCAGGAGACGGTGGCTTTCCTAACATCAATGACGACGGTTGGTTTACTAGGTGCCTGTGGAGCTGTCTTTGGCACGGCAGTTAATGAACCGCTTGACCACGAACTTAACTCACGCAATGCATTTACTGCATTTACCTGGACAATATAAGTTGTTCCACCATCAAGTTTGTCAAAGGTAATTTTGGTATTTTGTTCACCGTCGACAGTTTCACTTGCTGCCGTAACGCCATCACTTTGCTTTTTTAAACGCACCCCATATGCGATTGCGCCACTAACTGCATCCCAGGAGATCTCAAGAGTTCCGTTGCCAAAAGCCTGCGTTGTACCGGCCTTCACAACTATATTCTCTGGCACTGCAGGCGCAGCAGCATAAACTGGAGTGGCGATCGAGAAAATCAAAATCAATAAAGAAAAAAAGGTGAATACTTTGCGCAACATAATTACGGTGCCAACGTTATATTCTTATCAGTTACGATTGTGTCAGAGGTTCCTGGAGTTGCACTTAAATTGACAGAACCTTTCTCGCCACTTGCTGGATCAACAGAACCTATATTCCACGAGTAACTAGTATCCAAATAAATTTCATAAACGCCCGATACTGACGTTACCGCTGTAACAGTCTTTGAGGCATCGTCACTTCTACTTGCAACAATGAGCGCTCCTTTAAGAGCTGCTCCCGTCGAATCGACAACTTTTCCAGAGATATTTCCATTCGGAAGATTTATAACAGCCTTACCTGAAGCAAAGGAAGTACATCCTGAGCTGCAAGAGACAGTACCGCTCGAAACTCCTACGGTGATTGTCCTCTGAGTTCCAATCGTTTTACCCGGTCTTACCGTGATTTGGTAAGTGCCATCTGGGAGCGTGTAAGCGGACTCACCTTTTTCATCAAGGTAGATATTGGAGTAGAAGTTGTAGGTACTTGTCGAAGACTCGTACTTTAATACTCGCGTCCATCCATAACTATTTGCGATTCCAGTTGAACCAAAGACAGAGATATACAAGTTTGGCCGATCGAATTGAATAGTAAATTGACTCATGGTTGCCGCTGAGTAACTGGCGATCTCATAAACCTTAGGTGCAAATTTACCGTTTATTTCATATCCCGGATAGGCAGTTATCTTGTACCTCACTCCATCCGTGAGTGACAAGCCAACCTTTCCTAAGTCATCTGTCTGCCCACCGGTCACATAAGTTGTATATGAGGTTGCACTATCAACAGATTCGACAGCAACCCAACCGTAGCGATTAGCGGTTGTCGCATTTCCAGATTGAGGAACCAGCACAGTAACACGTGATGTAATGCCACCAATTGCTAAGTCACCAAGATTTGTGATGCTACTAACTGTGTACGTTTTAGGTGTGTAATCCGAATTTTTGTAATAGGTTAATTGAATTCGACAAATCTTGGAACAATCTGGATTCACATTGTCTACAAAGAATCCAAATTGGCCACTTGCATCTGTCCAGCCATAGAAATACTCACCAGCTATCCACGCATTCACATTTACATTTGCTAGGGGCGTCGGAGTCGCTCCTGGTGTAACGACGCGACCAGTCAAATTAGGTGCCCTTAGACGAATTGTTACCGGAGAAGATGTCGTACCGCCACTAATGACAACTGTTTGAGTTTCAGATTTACCATACTGATACATCTTGTTGTAAGGAATTGCTCTAATTACATAAGTACCATCTGGCACTAATAGACCGAAATTTCCGTCCTGATCTGTAGACGTCGAATAACGCCATTGCTCTGAACTTCCAGGAAGTGAGACAGCGATTTGTACGTTGGGCACACCGATAGTGCTAGTTCCAGGAGGTAATACTTTGCCCTTCAGCGAGGACGTTGAAACTTTGAAGGTGAAGAATCCCCCAGTAGCCGTCAATGTCTCATTCGCAGTCAGGTCTACCACGCTAGTGAGGCCACTTGAGCCCATCACGATCTGGTAGCTGCGCGGAGCGAAGGACTTACGTTGATCCCAATATGGATTAATCTCCAGTAAATATGTTGTTGATGTCTCAAGATAAACACCAAATTTGGCATCCTCAACTCGCACATCAATTGACTCAAAACCCTTTTGTGATGACACGACTCTCAAATACGCTTCGGCAAACTTATATTCATCACCCGTTGGAGTTTTGATAATTCCTAAAAGGTTAGGTATTCGAAGTGACACATTACAAGTGGTCGTTAGATTTTCTTGCACAACGCAATCACTAGAATATCCAGTCGTAGCCTCAGTTGATTTCAAGTCATAAGGCTGAACAAAGACTCGATAAGTTCCAGGGTTTAACTTGAATCCAAAGTCACCACTGCTCCAGCGAGCATCGCGCGACTGATATCTTTCACCAATTTTCTGCTGTACAAAGACAAGGCTAGATTTCTGGTATTTGCTTCCATTAAAGTTAACAGTTCCAACTAAATTTGCTCCAGTTAAAGCAAGTCGATAAACCCCAGAAGTCGGGGTAACTGTTTCGCCAGTTTCGCTCTTGACCGTTACAACTTTCCCGTCTTCAACTAAAACCTGATATCCCTTACTTGAGTAGATACTCTCTGAGCCACTTGAATTAACTCTCAGTGACCATGAACCGTTTTCAAGACTTGTGAACAAATCTCCATTGGAATCTCTTGAAAGTCGTGGAGAGTAATTCTTGAGAGTCGCTGAGTACCCTTCAAACCATATATCTGCATAGGTATTAAAGATATTTGGTAAATCACTGCCGTCAGGCTTAACGATTCTTATTTTTAGATTCGGAGCCGTTAAATTGATGTCACAGGTAACGACTGTGCTTGTATCAGTTACAACACAGAGATTGCTTCGAGTGGCTACACCTCCAGCATTATTTAAGTCCCCCTGGGCTTCAAATTGATATGTGCCTGGAGGTAGCGCGAATGCAAAACTTCCATCCCCACTTGAAGGCTTATTTCTTACATAATCAGGCCAAAATTCAAAGCCTTGTGAAGAGATCTCGCGCACATAAAGATAGTTATTTGGTGAAACTCCTAGCGGTCCTCTCACTACGCCGCGCACATTCGGTGTGCGAAGTGTCAATTTCACATTTCCTGCACCGAGGCCTCCGCTCACTGTTACAGATGTTGGAGCTGAGTCACCCTTTGTCGAATCACTCCACGGAGCTCTCGCAATAATTTGATATGTGCCATCCGGTAGTTGCGCAAAACCGTAATATCCAGAGCTATCGCTATATGCGTAATCTTGTTGGCACCACATACAGACTTTGCCGTCAAGGAATGCCTCTACATTTGTACTCGGCACTGGAGTTGTTGCATCTGGTGCAACAACGGTGCCTGAGATAACTGGTGCTCTCAGGGCAAGTGAATATACGCCATCGCTTGCCACAAGGGTTGATGATGCGCCTTCACGCTTAATGCTCTTGACTGTCCCTGACTCAATTTCAACAAGATAACTCACACTTGATCCATACTTAACTTCGTATGGATTTAGAGTTAATCGATAGTTACCATCAATTAATCCATACTTGATTATTGGATTCCCAGATTCTTTCCCAGGCTGGGCACAACAAGAACCAAGTCGTCCATTGGAATAGATCGCCTCAAGGTAAATGTTCACACCAGATGCCATTGCGTTAGAGTCCTTGTCGATGACTTTCACAGTTAGGTTTGCGGCTGGAAGAGCGGCATCACAAGTAACAGAGCCACTTGAAGGAATCTCGCACAGTGGACCAAAGAAACTCAAACCTTTTTCGTATGAATAAACTCTTGTTCTGTAAGTGCCTGCTGGCGCAGTTATAGCAAAAATGCCATCTGATGCAGTTCCTGCAGAGAGTCCAGAATACTCAAAACCATTTGTCTGTACTTTGATAAATTCGATTGACCCGGCAACGCTCACGCCGCCGATGGTGATTTTTCCACTCACATTTGGTGGAGGTAGTGCGATATTACAAACAACATTGCCGGATGCAGGAACCAAACAGTTTTCGGTAGTTGTACCCGTTCCCCCTGCATTTTTAATATCTGATTGAGCGGTGAACTGGTAGCTGCCCGGATCGAGGCTAAATGCAAATTGTCCGAGACTGTCAGTTGTTCGCCATATCTTTAGGTATTCAAAATTTCCATTTTCGATGACTTTTCGAACCGAGATCCAGTTATTTGGAGAAACGCCCTTAATGCCGGATACAACTCCGGTCACATTTGGGGTGCGTAGATTTAGTCGAATTGAGTTCGATCCCACTCCAGAAGTAACAGTTATCGACTCACGAATTGAGCTGCCAAGTGTGAGAGTGTTTGACTGTGCGATGGCTTGTAGGTTGTATACACCGTCAACCGCTTTACCTCCGAAGTCAATAACGAATTGACCTGCACTGTTTGTCCTTGAACTCCAAGAAGGCGATATCCCACGTCGTTTGAGTTCTAAAGAGTTTTCTTGTGTGAGCACAATTTGGGCCGTTACCTCAGCGTCAGAGATCGGGGTTGTTCCGTCTGGACCATAGACAGTGCCCGAGAAAGTAGGTTGCCTCAAAGCAAGTTGATACACACCGGCAACAGCTGTAGTTGTCTCACCATTTCTAGCCAGACGCACATTTTTCACGGTGCCAGTTTCGACTTCAAAGAGATAAATATTTGAAGTACCTAAATTGCTCGAACTATAAGGAACAACGGATAGTTGGTATTCACCATTTATAAGTGAGGCAGCAAAACGTCCTGAATTGGTTGAATTATCAGGATTTAAACTGCCACCATAAATCCAATTCGAACCGCTCTTAAATTGCAAAGATCCATAAACATTATTTGTCAGTACTGACCCTGACGTGTCTTTTACCTTGAACTCAAAGTTAGTAGCCGGAAGTGCAATGTTGCACATCACTGTGCCAGTCTCGGGAACAACACAGCGTGGTCCTGGAACTGTTGAACTTATACCTTGAATATATGAGTAGACGAGCGTCCTGTATGTACCTTGGGTCGCTGTTACACCCCAATTACCGTTAGATAAAACTTGAGCGCCAAAACCTTTAATTGCAACATTATTCTCGACTCCATAATCTGGATTTAAACTCACATTAGAAGGCTGAACCACTACGCCACCGATTGTTAAACTTCCGCTGGTATTTGGCGGTGGTAGCGATACGTTGCAGGTTGTAATAGTGGCACTCTCAACGATTACGGTGCAAGCGGAGCTATAACCTTCTCCACCACCCGCACCGGCCATATCAGCTCCAGCTAGAACTCGATACACACCGGAGTCAAGGTATAAGGCAAATCCACCGTTAATATTTGTTTTACGGTATTCCTTCTGTGGAATCCAATTCTGGAAAGTGTCGAGTTTATAAAGTTGAACCCAGTTATATTTCGAAATTCCGTTAACCCCAGAGACTACTCCGACAAAGTTTGGTGACCGCAGATTTATCGATAAATTAGTCACACCAATGCCTGCAGTAATAGTCTCTATCCGGAGCGCTGACTTACCTGATGATGTATCAGATAAATCGTTAATCCAACTTTGCAACGTATATTGGCCATCTTGATATTCTGGGCCCAAATCCACAGCGAAGTAGCCCGTCTTATCGGAGTATGTATCCCAGGAATTGGTTCCATTTGGGGTTTCTTTAGTAACTCTCACAAGGGCATTAGGCTGTGGTGTTACTCCATCTGGTTTATAAACAGTGCCTGCAAAAGGTGGCGAGCGAAGAGCTAACGTGTAGACGCCTGAAGTTGCATTTATTGTCGTGGTGCCGCCAGCTATCTTTAGATTAGTAACAGCCCCATTTACAACATCGAAAGTGTAAGTCTGGCCAATTCCAGATGAACTAGATCCACCAGAGTAAGTGTTAAGGGTATAAGCCCCATCAAGTAGTGAGAATTCAAAGAGCTTGCTGATTTGGTTAAAGTAAGTGCAGCACTCAGTCCCATACGATTTGAGGTCAGAGGTCAGGTTGAATCCAACATATCCAGAATCTGAGATATCTGTCCCTGCAGCATTCTGTAGCTTAAACTTGAAATTAGTTGCCGGCAAGCTAACATCACAGACAACTGAACCAGTTGTTGGGACAACACATAATCCACCAACTGCTGTGCCACTACTTGAGTTGGTGTAGTAGTTGATAAACATTCTGTAAGTTCCTGGCTCAATATTTGATCCAAACTTTCCATTACTTCCAAAACTCGCATAGAAATAGTTCTTAGCAGTGTTGTTTGCAATTCCACTCGCCGGTCTCAATCGAACCTGTCCCTTATTTGGTGCAATGCCACCGATTGTAAAAGTTCCAGTGGTATTTGGTGCTGCCGCAGCTAAATCGCAAGATGTAACTGTTGCTGTATCTGCGATTAAGCAAGAAGGACTATAGGTACCCACCGCACCCGTTGCTGAAAAATCTGGTTGTGCAAAAATTCTGTACGTTCCTATGCCAAGTGAGTATGCATACTTGCCTTCGGCATCGGTGTAATTCCAACCATTGTCCACCCACTGCCACTGTCCAGAGCTATCCAATTTTTGGAGATTAATTCCGATTCCTTTGTACACCCCAGTTGGAGTTGTGACTGTGCCCTTAAAGTTCGGTGACTTAAGCCGAACCGAAATATTTAGTGGCCCACTTCCATTAGTCACTGTTGCAGTCACTAAATCAGAGTTGCCCTTAGTCAAATCTCCCTGAGGTGCTAACGCTTGGATTAAGTAATCTCCATTCGGGTAAGAAGTTCCAAGATTGAATGCGAACTTTCCTAAATCATCCGTATAAGCCCAAAAATTTTGATGTGAGGCTTTATCCATTGGGTTTGGGTTCGCAAATCGAGCCACTAACTGAACGTTGGGTACTGCCGTTACCCCATCGGGTGCGAATAGAGTTCCCGCAAGTTGTGGTGCTTTTAATTGAAGTGCAAAAACTCCTGAGGTAGGTGAAATGGTTGAGGTATTTCCCTCAAGTTTAAGGTTTTGGACGGTGCCAGATACGATGTCAAAAGTGTAGTTCTGCGCAGTTCCTTGTGATGCACCATCTTTATCGCTCATAACTTGAACTCGGTACGCTCCATTTGCCAACGAGACTGAGAATTTTCCTGTTGGATCTGGATATGTGCAGCAAGTCCAAAGGTACTGGCTACCCTCTTTAATTTGGATTCCGGCATAACTTCCAGATGTGATGACACTTGATGAGTAATTGCTAATCGTGAAGTTGAAATTATTTGCCGGTAAGACCACATCGCATGTAACACTTCCAGAAGCAGGCACTTCGCATAATGGCCCAGGCACTGTCACATTATTCGTTTTATTATTTCTGTAGTTCACCCAAAGTCGATAGAGGCCTTGAGGGACGCTAGCTCCGAAAGACCCATCCGAAGAACCATTCGACCAATATTCGTCTTTCGCAGCGTTATTGCTTGTTAAATTAGATGGGATAAATCCAACTCTTATATAACCAGGTTGAATTCCGCCAACCGTCACACTTCCGGAAACATTAGGAGCTGATAAAGTGATATTGCACGTAACAACTACATTTGCGTCCGCGGAAACATCACACTCGGGGCCGTAAGCAGCACTTCCGCCGGCGTTGCCCATATCAGTTTCGGCCCAGAAACGGTATTTTCCAGATTCAAGGAATAATCCAAATTGACCATCCTTTGTTGTTTCTAGAGAATTTCCTTTAGAAAATCCTTCAGCCTCAATCCATTTACCTGAAATATATTTTTCAACTCGAACTTGGTTATAACTCGAATTGCCTTTCGGCCCTGAGACTGTTCCGATCACATTAGAGGTGCGCAAAGTTAATTCGAGATTAGTTGGGCCTTGCCCAGCAGTTACCGTTGCCGCCACACGTGGCGAACTTGAAAGCGCCGTCTTTCCCCACTGTGGTCGAGCCTGCAACGAATAAGTACCGTTATTTTCGCCAGCACCAAGGTTGACTGAGAATCTTCCTGAGCTATCTGTGTTGGCATACCACTTGGGATACGAATCTGAGCCGCTATAAATTGCAACTTGCGAATATCTCACCAAACTTCCGTCAGGTGCCTTTACTACGCCCTTCATATGCGGTTTACGCAAAGGCAGGTAATAAACTCCCGAAACTGGCGTGACTGTCTCATTTCCAAATTTCACAAGAGTAGTTCCACCTGTAAAGGTAGCTGTAAATAAATTGCTTGCAAATTCATTGTCATTTGGGCTGATCTCAATATTGTAAGAGCCATCGCTCATGGCAAAGGATGCGGGAGAAGTTGTAGTTTCGATCCAGGCATCAGCCTCTGAATTATTTGAATTATCATTTGGATAGATATAAACACTCACAGAGTTCAGCACCACAGATGTGTCAATCGGGGAAACAACCTTAATATTTAAGTTCGGAGTATTTGTGGCTAGTTCATAGTAACCCGACGTCAGAGAGACTGTTTGATTTGATGCATTCTTTAAAACTCCAACGCCAGATGTAACCGTGTACGTGTAGGTCGCACCGATGGCACTCGAATTTCTTGGTGTGCCTTTGACTTCATAAATTCCATCTGGGAATCGGACTGAAGCAATACCGGTGGTTGGCAGTCCTACTCTTCCCCAATACTCAAAAGATCCATCACTTCGTTTTCGGTTTATAGAAAATTGTCCGCCACTTGTAACAGCTCCCTGCGCATCGAGTATTTTGAATTTAGTTAATCCTGTCGTCGGAACCGTTATGTTCATGGAAAGCGTTGTGGTAAAGGTTCCGCCTGAAGTAGTTGAATACTTTCCGTTGGCGTCAACCCAGAAATTACCTCCTAAGAATGAAGGTAATTCGACTGAACCATAGGGAGAAAAAGAAATTACATACTTGCCAGTTTTTAGATTTGACTCTTCTGTCCAAATCATAAACTTGCCGTTTACTGCAACCTGTCCCCAACCCCAATCGCGATTTGGGTCTATATCACTGTTTTCCAGTACCGGGATAACCTGTAGGTCATAGTTTGAAGTGTTTTCTGGGATTGTATATGCGCTTCCATCTGCCTTAAGTAATTGGCCAGTTAATTTTCCAGTCCTAAACGGCAAGGTATAAACGCCGGCTGTTGGAGAGAGGGTAGAAGAGTAGGTGTTATCACTATAAAAAGTGAATACGCCGTCAGAATTTTTTCTTAATCCGAATGTACTTCCAACAAGGTGATAATCATTTGGGTCACATGGATATGTTTCAATGTAGTAATTCTTGTTTGATGCAAGCGTCGATGGCAATTTTATTCCAAAAACACCTGTGCGTAGAGTTTGGTATTGCTGTAATACATCTGTGTTAGTAGGACTTGTTGGGAGATTCAAGCAGACATTTGATGCAGGATCTGAGCCATCTGGTTGTGTTATCTTAATTTTATGTGTTGCCACCTCAAGTTGTATCGAACTCGATGCGGCATCTGTAGCAGATAAGAGATCTCGGTTGAAAATGGCATGTGTTGAATCTGTGGTCGGCACTTGAACACTTAGCCATAAGTAATCAGGATCAGCTGGATAGGAAAGAGTGAACTGACCGTTAGCATCCGATGTGACGATTGCAGTTTTACGAACCGCCACCTCACCCTTGTCGTAATAGAAAATGAGAGCTTGAGCGCCGGCATAAACTGCGCCATTACTTCCTCGAACTGTCCACGTCTTTGTCGTTGTACTGGAGGCCTCAGCAGACGAGTAATAACTCTCCGGAACTGTAATGAGAGTAAATAGTGGAGCCAGAAGAGCGATGACGATAACGGTGATGGACTTGCGGCGAAGCGCCAGGCTATGGCGGAGCCAGATGGCCTTCACAAGACACCTCCCGCACGCGAACCGACTGAGGGCAACCTAGTCGCCCACTACGTCATCCGTAATTCTCACAGTCTCTTATGCAGCCCGCAATGGAAATATGGTCATACCTAGGGTGAAATAAAGTCACCAGATAATCCACCTCAGCCCGTAGACTGCCCTTATGCGCGTATTCATCACCGGTGGTGCAGGTTTTATCGGCTCCCACCTTGCCGATGCTCTGATCGCCCGAGGCGATGAGGTCACCATCCTCGATAACCTCTCCACCGGCTCTGCCACCAATATCGCCCACTTGAGCGGCAAAGTAGAACTCCACCAAGGCGATATCCGCGACGCAGCCCTGATCGAAAAGCTGATGGCACCTGCCGACCTCGTCCTACATATGGCAGCAGCCCTTGGCGTCAACACCATCTTAGAAAAAACAATCGAATCAGTATCTGTGAACTTCACCGGATCTGAAGTTGTATTAAACGCCGCAACAAAGTTAAAGAAGCGCATCATCATCGCAAGTACATCTGAGATCTACGGCAAGAACCCGCAACAACCTCTTCATGAAGAATCAGATCGCGTCGTCGGTGCCCCACAAAAAATTCGCTGGACATATTCCGATGCCAAAGCTCTTGAAGAAGCAGTCGCACATTCTCTCTACACAACCGAAGGTCTGAAAGTAACCACCGTTCGCCTCTTCAACACCGTCGGCCCCCGCCAGACCGGTCGCTACGGAATGGTCCTCCCACGCTTTGTCCAAGCCGCCCTCGCCAACCAACCCATCACCATCTACGGCGATGGTTCACAATCACGCGTCTTTTGCCACGTTCAAGATGCCGTCAAAGCC
>JACCDW010788229.1_pt1 | contig 12450 bp, 16 predicted proteins | sample 7449781 | NCBI WGS metagenome assembly JACCDW01 (sample SAMN15323449, study PRJNA562643) | freshwater metagenome | isolation source: river surface water | place: USA:Blue River Watershed | collected 2017-08-18
GTGTGGGGCTGGGGCACTGCATACGGCTCTAAGCAAGCAGGTCAAGCACCTGCCAAAGTCGAAGGAGTGAAGAAATGATGAAACGCATGTCACTCATCGTGCTCAGCGTGGTCGCGCTCACCGCTTGCGGTGAGAAGGCTCAAACACTGGGTACCAAACACGACGCCACGGCACACAGTGGTGCTGCGAATGCTTTTGTGGCCAGTGGCTGGACCGCAGGCGACAAAAACAGCTGGGAGCAGCACTTGCGTGCACGTGCCCAATACGGTCAGAACGACAACACACGCGCACCGTGAACAGGGGGCTCACCATGTCACGATCTTTTCAATCGGTGTTGTGTGCAGTTTTGACGGTGTTTGCACTGTCAGCTGTGGCACAAGACAAAGCGCCTACGGCAGCTCCGGCTGTCAAAAGCGTCAACATCCAAGACGTCAAACCTGACGCCAGCGATGTGCCTGGCTATGCGGAGCAAACCAATGCTGAGCGTGGCAAGGTGCAACCTGGCAATAACGCGCCCATGTGGCGTGGCGTGGGTGCAGGCGCGCAAGGCTACAGCAGTCTGCCTAAGGCTGATGCACCTGAAGCGGGTGTGTTGATTCAGCCATTTGTGCAATACCCAGGCTCGCGTCTCACCACAGCCGGTGAGGCGTGGCGTCAGGTGCGCAACAACTGGATCATTCCCTACGGTGGCTCTTTGCTGCTGATTGTGCTGGGTGCCGTGGCGTTGTTCTACTGGCGCAAGGGCATGATCATGTTGCACGGCAAACCCACGGGCGTCGAGATTGAGCGGTTCACGCCGTTCGAGCGCTCAGCCCACTGGGCGAATGCGATTGCCTTTGTGGTGTTGGCGGTGTCTGGCATCTTCATGGCATTTGGGAAGTTTTTTATTCAGCCCATCATTGGTGACACCTTGTTTGGTTTCATCACTTACTTGCTGAAAAACGCACACAACTTCGCAGGTCCTTTGTTTGCTGTGTCGTTGACCATCGTGTTTGTGACCTTTGCCAAAGACAACTTGCCCAGCAAAGAAGACATCACTTGGATTCTCAAAGGCGGCGGTTTGCTCAGTGGCAAAGAAGTACCTTCACACCGCTTCAATGCGGGTGAGAAGGTGGTGTTCTGGGCCGGCGTGTTTGGCCTCGGTTTGATCGTGGTAGCTTCTGGCTTGGTGCTAGACAAGGTCATTCCCTTCTTGGGCTATGAGCGCGGCATGATGCAAATTGCGCACATGGTGCATGCAGTGGCCACCATGCTGATGATGGCCATGTTCATTGGTCACATCTACATGGGTACGATCGGCATGGAAGGCGCATTCAAAGCCATGAAGACTGGCTATGTCGATGAGACTTGGGCCAAAGAACACCATGAACTCTGGCACGACGACATCAAGGCTGGCAAGATCCCAGCCCATCGCACCGACGAAAAATCGGGAACCACAGCGCGCGCTTGATGCGCTGATCAGGAGAATCATTATGAACAAAGCACTCTTTGCATTGATCTTGGCCACTGTCAGTGCCACGGCATTTGCTAAATTGCCACCTCTGAGCGACGAAGCCAAAGCCAAGGCCGATGAAGCCAAGGCCAAGACAGCGCATACAGCCAAGGCAGATGCTTATTTGCTGTGTAAGTCACAAGACAAAGTGGCAGCGCATGTGCAAAAGACCAACAAAGCCAAAGCAGGCAAGCCAGAGGCCACGCCACCTTGCGCTGACCCTGGCAAGTTTGTGTACACGCCACCTGAAGCCGCAGCGCCTGTGGCCGCCGCTTCAGCCCCAGCTGTGGCCGCTGCACCTGCTGCGCCTGCCAAGAAGTAACCCATACAGCCTTGCTGTTCATTGGGCCGCACCGAAAGGTGTCGGCCCTTTTTGTTGTAGCCTACTCAGCTTATGTCTTTAGATTCTTTCTCCGCAGAACTGCCGCACCTCAGTCAAGCCCAAGCCGAACTAACCCGCCACATCGACGTGGTCAATGAGCATGGTGTGCGCGAGCAGGTGTCCATTCCTGCTGAGCGTGCGCTCACGGTGTATGTGGACAAACGCGAAATCGTCACCCTCATGACCTTAGGCGCACACCCTGAGTTGCTGGTGTTGGGCTATCTGCGCAACCAGCGTTTGGTGGGCGATGTGAGTGACGTCGAATCCATCACCGTCGATTGGGATGCAGGTGAAGACGGCGCTGGTGTGGCCGCCGTCAAAACCCGCCACGGCATTGCAGACATTGCGGCGCGTACCGAAAAGCGAGTGGTCACCACGGGTTGCGGGCAGGGCAGTGTGTTTGGCTATTTGATGGCCGAAATTGACACACTGGCTTTGCCGCATGCGCGCATCAGCCAAGCGCGTTTGTATGCGGTGCTCAATGCCATTCGCTTGCAAGAAACCACATACAAGTCTGCCGGCTCGGTGCATGGGTGCGCCTTGTTCAACGGCGAGCAGATGCAAATTTTTGTTGAAGACGTGGGCCGTCACAACGCCATCGACACCATTGCGGGTTGGATGTGGATGCAGGGTCTGAAAGCTGATGCGGAGGCCATTTTTTAAACCACGGGTCGCTTGACCAGCGAGATGGTGATGAAGTCCGCCCAAATGGGGGTGGCCGTGGTGGTGTCGCGCAGTGGCATCACGCAAATGGGTTACGACGTGGCCACGCGTTTGCAGCTGTGCACGATTGGTCGCGCGACAAACAAACACTTTCTTTGTTACACCGCGCCAGAGCGCATGCAGCTAGACCCCTCACTGGCACTGGGCGGCGTGCAGAAGGTGAACCACGCATGAATGAGCGCACACGTGTGGTCGCCGTGACATGGTGGACCCAAGCCTGGCGCACGTTGTGGCGTGATGCGCGCGCGGGTGAGCTGCGTTTGCTGGTGGTCGCGGTGGCGTTGGGCGTGGCGGCTTTGAGCTCGGTCAGCTTTTTGGCTGATCGGTTGAATGGGGGTTTGCAACGCGATGCCCGACAGCTCTTGGGTGGTGATGTGGTGGTGGTCAGCGACCAAGCCACACCTGCCCACATCGTGCTGCGTGCCAGAGCGGATGGCTTGCAAGGCGTGACCACCTTGAGCTTTCCCACCATGGCGCGAGGGCAATCGTCAAGCGGCGCTGAGAGCAACAGCCGTTTAGTAGCGCTCAAAGCGGCAGAGGCAGGTTATCCCTTGCGCGGTGAACTCAAAGTTGCCAGCAGCTTGGCACAGTTGGATGCGCCAGAGAAAACCACAAACATCCCTGATCGTGGCGAGGTATGGGTCGAGGCTGCAGGCTTAGAGGCCTTGGGTCTGGATGTGGGCGATAACGTGTTGCTAGGCAATAGCCGCTTGCGCATTGGTCGCGTATTGGTGCATGAACCCGACCGTGGCGCGGGCTTCATGAATTTTGCCCCGCGCGTGCTGATGAACAGTGCCGACCTAGAGGCCACCGCCTTGGTGCAACCCGCCAGCCGTGTGACGTGGCGCTACGCAGTTGTGGGAGCAGACAGCGCCACCCAAAACTTTTTGGCTTGGGCCGAAACCGAGAGCAAAAACCCAGAGGTGCGCGGCGTGCGTGTGGAGTCACTCGAAGCGGGCCGCCCCGAAATGCGACAAACCTTGGACCGTGCTGGCAAGTTTTTGAACCTCGTGGCACTGCTCGCCGCCTTGCTCAGTGCCGTGGCCGTGGCTTTGGCCGCGCGTGCTTTTGCGGCTCGTCATTTAGATGACTGCGCCATGCTGCGCGTGTTGGGCTTGAGCCAGCGTCACATTGCTTTGTCGTACACCGCTGAGTTTGTGTGGGTGGGTACGTTTGCCAGCGTGTTGGGTTTGGCTTTGGGCTATGCCGTGCACTTGGTGTTTGTGGCCTTGCTCAAAGGTTTGGTCGAAACCGCATTGCCTGCACCTAGTCTGTGGCCTGTGGTGTACGGCCTAGGCACAGGGTTGACCTTGTTGCTCGCGTTCGGGTTACCGCCCGTGTTGCAACTCGCCAGCGTGCCTGCGCTGCGCGTCATGCGCCGTGATGTGGGAGAACTCAAAGCCACCACGCTCAGTGTATGGGCCTTGGGGCTGACGGGTTTTGCCGTGTTACTGATCGCGGTGAGCCGTGATTTGAAACTCGGCCTCATGGTGGTGGGTGGCTTTGCAGGTGCGGTGCTGTTGTTTGCAGGCATGGCTTGGTTGGCGGTGCAGGTGTTACGCCGCAGTGTGGTCGAGGGCAGTGCACCGCCTTGGCTCATGCTGGCCACACGTCAGGTGAGCGCACGGCCTGTGTATGCGATGGTGCAGGTGAGTGCACTTGCTGTTGGTTTACTCGCTTTGGCGTTATTGGTGCTGCTGCGCACGGATTTGATCAGCAGTTGGCGCAATGCCACGCCAGTGAATGCGCCGAATCGTTTTGTCATCAACATCCAGCCCAGCCAAGCCGAACCGTTTTTACAAACCTTGCGCGAGGCGGGCGTGAACAAGCTTGACTGGTATCCCATGATTCGCGCACGTTTGGTGGCGGTGAATGGCAACACCGTCACGCCCGACACCTACACCGAAGAACGCGCACAGCGTTTGGTGGACCGTGAGTTCAATGTGTCATTCAGCGCCAACGCGCCCGAACACAACACCGTGGTGGCTGGCACATGGCAATCAGAAGACGCCCATGGCTTGAGCATCGAAGAAGGCATTGCCAAAACTTTGAAGCTCCAACTGGGCGACACCCTGCGTTTTGACATGGCGGGTGTGTTGCACGAAGCACGCATCACCTCTGTGCGGCGTGTGGACTGGGCTTCCATGCGTGCCAACTTCTTTGTCATGTACCCCGTCAGCCGATTGACCACGGGCGCAGGCTTTGATGTACCCACCACATACATTGCGGCGTTTCGTGCCCCGCAGCGTGCGGCTGTGGCTGACAAGCCTGCGCCTACGTTTGACAACCAACTCATTGCCCGCTTCCCCAACGTCACCAGTGTGGACATGGGCGCGACCTTGAACCAAGTGCAAAGCGTGCTCGGCCAAGTGGTGCGTGCGGTGGAGTTTTTGTTTTTGTTCACCTTGGCGGCTGGCTTGGTCGTGTTGTTTGCGGCGGTGACCGCCACCCGCGAAGAGCGGGCGCGAGAATACGCGGTGCTGCGTGCCTTGGGTGCGTCGAACCAACTGCTGGCCAATGTGCAACGCGCCGAGCTGGCTGGCATTGGCGCGCTGGCTGGCTTGTTGGCCACTTGCGTGGCCATGCTGATGGGCTGGGGCTTGGCCCGTTATGCGTTTGAGTTTGAATGGACGGCCAGCCCGTGGGTGCCATTGTTAGGTGCGGTGGTGGGGGCGTTGCTCGCCTTGGTCGCAGGCTGGTGGGGGCTGCGCGATGTGCTGCGTCGCCCAGTGGTGCAGACCCTGAGGCAAGCATCGTGAGTGCTTCGACGATGACACCCAAGCAGTTTGTGCTCGCGGTGCAACGTGCCTTCACGCCGTTGGCTGATGCAACCCGAGCCGCACAAATGAAAGCCTATTTGCTCGACCAGTTTGAGTTCTTGGGTTTGCAAGCACCTGTGCGCCGCCAAGCCGTGCGTGGCATTGGCAAAGTGCAGTGGTCATGTGCGGACGATGTGCTCGCTGCTGTCCAACTGCTGTGGCAAAAGCCCCAGCGTGAATACCGCTACACCGCCGTGGACTTGCTGCGCCAACACAGCGACCAGTTCAGCGTCAACGACCTGCCCGCATTGCAAGCCTTGTTGTTGCGCGATGCTTGGTGGGAAACCGTCGATGGCCTGAGTGCCGTCATCGCCGAGGTCATGCACGCAGCGGTGCAACAGAAACCCAATGCGGCTCAGGTCATGGACATCTGGCTCAAACACCCGAACCATTGGGTGCGCCGATCGGCCATGCTGCATCAGTTGGGCTGGCGCTTAGACACCGACACCACGCGCTTGTTTGGTTACGCGCAGCAATTGGCCGATGAAAAAGAGTTTTTCATTCGCAAAGCCATTGGCTGGGCACTGCGCGACTATGCACGTTGGGATCCACACGCCGTGACGGACTTTTTGGTCAAGCACCGCGACACGTTATCAGCCCTGACAGTGCGCGAAGCTGCCAAACATTTGACCTTGCCCTGAGCAGAGAGCCCGACAATAGCGCGTATGCACATCGAAGAAAAACCACCTTTTGATACACCCTTCGAATGGATCGGCGGTGAGCCGCGTGTGAAGCTCTTGGTCGATCGCTTTTACGATTTGATGGATTTAGAGCCGAGCTACTTAGAGCTGCGCGCTGCACACGGCCCTGAACTGTCTAATGCACGTGAACGCCTGTTCATGTTTTTGTGCGGCTGGTTGGGTGGGCCTGACTACTACATTGAAAAACACGGCCACCCGCGCTTGCGTATGCGCCACATGCCTTTCTCCATCGGCATCAAAGAGCGCGACCAATGGGTGGCGTGTATGGACCAAGCGATGGGTGAGACGGGCGTGCCCGAAGATTTGCGCACCCGCTTGAAAGCCAGCTTTTTCCAGACAGCAGATTGGATGCGTAATAAGGGCGTGTGAGGGTGATCCTTGTAAACTCATTTGTAAACAAATGAATTAACTTCAAATCATCTTTCTGGATGAAGCGAATCTGCAAGGAACTGTGCGTGCAAGTCATCATCGTTGGCTCTGGCAAATTAGGCCAAGAGCTTTTCACATCTTTCAAAGAGAAGTCGGTCTTTCCCGTTCTAACTTGGGCAGGCGAGAACACACATCCTTTCCCATCGGTGGTCGTACATACGGGGTCTGGTCGCGAACTGGATGATGTGGTGCGTTATTGTGAGAGTACGCGTTCAATTTTGTTAGAACTCTCGACAGGCTCTGCGTTGTTGGCACAACAAGTTGCTTGCCCAGTTGTGATTTGTCCTAACACCAATATCTTGATGCTTAAGTTCATGGCCTTGTTATCACAGGGTGGACATCACTTTAAGAAATACAAAATTCACATCACTGAATCACATCAAGCGGACAAGTCGTCGATTCCAGGGACCGCAGTCAATTTGGCAGAGTCTTTGGGTGTAGCGCCTGAAAAAATCCAATCGGTTAGAGATGTAGATGTACAACGCAATGTTTTAGGCATTCCACAGGAATACATGTCTAGGCATGCGTATCACCGACTGGTGATTGAGGACGGGTTAAGCAGCATCGTGTTAGAGACCAAAGTGTTTGGTTCGATGCCGTATGCAGATGGCGTGGCGCAAATTATTCAGGCAGTCTCTGCGAATGTTTTGGAGCCTCGTCGATACAACATTCTTGAGTTAATTGAGATGGGTTGGCTTTGAGCGGTTAACCCGCACTCGGCCCCAGTAACACCACCAACGCCCCCGCACCACCATCGGATGGTTTGGCCTGCACAAAAGCCAGCACTTCATTTTTTTGCACCAACCAGCGCTGCACTTTGCTCTTGAGTACCGGCTCTTTGCCGGGCGAGCCCAGTCCCTTGCCGTGCACCACGCGCACGCATCGCCAGCCCATGCGTTTGGCATCGCGCACAAATTGGCCCAACGCCTCGCGGGCTTCGTCACTGCGCAAACCGTGCAGGTCAAGCTGGCCTTGCATGGCCCATTCACCTTTGCGCAGTTTGCGCGTCACATCGGTGCCAATGCCAGGGCGTCTGAAGCTGAGTTGGTCGTCGACATCGAGCAAGGTACTGACATCAAACTCATCGCTCATGCTCTCGCTGAGCGCGGCTTGGTCGTCCAGTGTTTGTTGCAGAGGGCGTGCAGCAGGGCGTTGAGGTGTGATGAGGACGCGAGGTTTGGCCGCGATGGGTTTGACGTTTCCCACGGCATGGGTGAATAAATTGCGTTCTGCTTCAGCACGGCGCTCATGTTCGCGGCGTGCTTCTTCTGCGGCGGCCGCTGCTAGGGCCGCCGCATTGACTTGCTGGCGAATGGCGGCTAAGTCTTGCAGCGATTTGGCTTTCATGCGGGTTCTCTTTGTGGTGTCAGCTGGCTTGGTTTTAGATTTTGTATGCCATCGTACATACACAGTAGCCCTACTCTGAGTATATTTTTCATTCTTTAGCTTGTCGGACGCATCGCTTCGAACGAAGATGTTTTCTCAGATGGGTCTTTCGATTTTCGGCAATGCCAAGGAGTTCGTATGGATAAAGTCTTCCACGGTTTCACAGAGCTGTTTGCGCAACTGGGTTTGCCCAATGACGCGCCCAGCATCCGTCAATTCATCCAAACGCATTCACCCTTGAATTCATCTATCCGAATCGAGGATGCGCAGTTTTGGAACACCGCGCAGGCCTCGCTGCTCAAAGAGGAGCTGCTGGGCGATTCAGACTGGGCTGAGGTGATTGACCGCTTGAATGTGGCGTTGCGAGGGTCCATTGTTTCGGCCAAGTCGTAGCAAACCTTTCACAGCAAGCCTTCTTCCGCCATTGATAAATACTTGCCTTGCGCCACGATGATGTGGTCGCGCACCGTGACGTCAATGAGTGCCAAGGCATCTTGCAGGGTGCGCGTGAGTTTCATGTCGGCTTGTGAGGGTTTGACTGTGCCGCCTGGGTGGTTGTGGGCCAGCACCACGCCGTCTGCGCCCAGGGCGAGGGCGGTCTTGGCCACTTCGCGTGGATACACCATGGTTTGCGACAACGAGCCGCGAAACATGGGTTGGTACGACAGCAGGCGGTTGTGGGCATCAAGAAACAAGACTGCAAACACCTCGTGTTTGAGTTGAGCCAGTTCAAGCTGGAGGTATTGTTTGACCGCATTGGGTGAATTCATCACGGTGGTTTCGGTCAATTCTTGGGTCAGCGCGCGTCGCGCCATTTCAAGCACCGCCACCAGCTGTGAGCGTTTGGCATCGCCCCCCATGCCTTTGAAGGTCTTAAGCTCGGCCGCACTCGCGTGAATCAGGCCAGCAAAGCCCTTGAACCGGTCCAGCAGCTCTTGGGCCATGACAAACACACTTTTGCCTTTGATGCCGGTGCGCAGGAAGAGCGCCAGCAGCTCAGTGTCGGTCAGTGCCGAGGCCCCGTGTTTGAGCAGTTTTTCGCGCGGGCGCATCTCGGCGGGGAGTTGGGCAATGGTCATGGGTTCGGGCATTCGGTCCATAGCGAGAGCTTTCTACAATAGGCGGTTCAACACTGAGAGTCCTATGACTGCATCCAACGCTCACCCTACCATTGGCCCCGATTCTTTTTTGACGCTGCACTATCGGCTTTCGGGACCGCAAGGCGACGTCATCAACACCTTTAACGACAAACCTGCCACGCTTTCGCTCGGTTCGGGCGAGTTGTCACCTGCATTGGAGCAGCGATTGATCGGGCTAGAGGAAGGCGCTCACACCACGTTTGAGCTGGCTGCTGGCTTGGCCTTTGGTGAGCGCAAACCCGACATGCAGCAATGGGTGAGCAAGAGCTTGCTCAAAGAGTTCGGCGACCCCGACGAGCAATACAACGTGGGCGATGTGGTGCAGTTCCCTGCTCCCACGGGTCAAGGCTCGTTTGCGGGTGCGGTGCAGCAAGTCACAGATGACCAAGTGTTGTTTGACTTCAACCACCCCTTGGCCAATCAACCCGTGACGTTTGAAGTGCAAGTCATTGGCATTTTGTAAACACATATGAGCAAGCAGCTGCAAGAAATCGTCCTCGCCGCGCCTCGTGGGTTTTGCGCGGGCGTGGACCGCGCCATCGACATCGTGGACCGCGCGCTGGAGAAGTTCGGTGCGCCCGTGTATGTGCGCCACGAAATCGTGCACAACACTTTTGTGGTGGCCGACCTTAAAAACCGTGGCGCGATCTTCATCGAAGACTTGGCAGAAGTGCCCCCTGGCGCGACGTTGGTGTTCAGTGCCCACGGCGTACCTAAGGCCGTGGAGGAAGAAGCCGAGCGACGCGGCTTCCACGTGTTTGATGCGACCTGTCCATTGGTCACCAAGGTGCATGTGGAGGTGGCCAAGCTGCACAAAGAAGGCTTTGAGTTCATCATGATTGGCCACAAAGGTCACCCAGAAGTCGAAGGCACGATGGGTCAGTTGCTTGATGGCATCTACTTGGTGGAAGACGTGGCCGATGTGGCCCATGTCACGCCAAAGCAAACGGAGCGCTTGGCAGTGGTGACACAAACCACACTCAGCGTGGACGATGCGGCACAAATTACCCAGGCCGTGGTGGCGCGTTTTCCAAATATCCGTAAACCCAAAGTGCAAGACATTTGCTACGCCACCCAAAACCGCCAAGACGCGGTGAAGGTGTTGAGCAACGAGGTGGAATTGGTCATCGTCGTGGGCAGCCCCACCAGCTCTAACAGCAACCGCTTGCGCGACGTGGCGCAGCGCTCTGGTGCACAAAGCTACATGATCGACAACGCAGACGAGCTCAAAGAAGAATGGTTCGCTGGTGTCACCCGTGTGGGCCTGACCGCTGGTGCATCGGCCCCCGACATCTTGGTGCAACAAGTCATTGCACGCATGCGCGCCTTGGGCGCCGTGTCTGTACGAACACTCGATGGTGTGGAAGAAACCATCAAGTTCCCCTTGCCCAAGGGACTGAAATAAAAGGACTGAAAGTAAATGCTCGACATCAACCAACTGCGCCGCGACCTGCCCAGCGTCATTGCCAAACTTGAAAAACGCAAGAACCCCCAAGCGTTCTTGAATGTGGATGCGTACCAAGCTTTAGAGGCGGAGCGCAAAACCTTGCAGACCCGTACTGAAGAATTGCAAGCCAGCCGCAATGCGTTGTCCAAACAAATTGGCATGCTCAAAGCCAAAGGCGAAAGCGCTGATGGCGTGATGGCGCAAGTGGCCGACATCAAAACCGAACTCGATTCTTCGGCTGTGCGCTTAGATGCCTTGCAAGCCGAGCTGCAAACCTTGTTGTTGGCTGTGCCCAACCTGCCCCATGACAGCGTGCCTGCTGGTGAAGACGAACACGGCAACGTGGTGCTGCGCAGCTGGAGCCCCACAGGCACCGAGCCAGCACCTTTGGGCTTCGAACCCAAAGACCATGTGGACTTGGGCGAGCCATTGGGCCTCGACTTTGAAATGGGTGTCAAGCTCTCTGGCTCACGCTTCACGGTGATGAAGGGCCAGATCGCCCGCATGCACCGCGCGCTTGCGCAGTTCATGCTCGATGTGCAAACCCAAGAGCATGGCTACACCGAGTGCTACACGCCGTACATCGTGAATGCTGACAGTCTCAAAGGCACAGGGCAGTTGCCCAAGTTTGAGGAAGACTTGTTTGCAGCCAAGAAGGGTGGCCAAGAGGGCGAAGCCACCAGCGAAAGCACGGCGCTGTACCTGATTCCCACCAGCGAAGTGCCATTAACCAACTTCGTGCGCGACGTCGTCGTGGCCGAAAACGAATTGCCCATCAAGCTCACCGCTCATACACCCTGTTTCCGCTCCGAGGCTGGTAGCGCAGGACGTGACACGCGTGGCTTGATTCGCCAGCATCAGTTCGACAAAGTCGAGATGGTGCAAATCGTGCACCCCGACAAGAGTTACGAGACTTTGGAAGAAATGACAGGTCACGCCGAAGCTGTGCTGCAAAAGCTCGGCTTGCCGTATCGCGTGATGTTGCTCTGCACGGGCGACATGGGCTTTGGTGCCACCAAAACGCACGACCTCGAAGTTTGGCTGCCTGCGCAAAACACCTACCGTGAAATCAGTTCGGTGTCGAATTGCGAAGCCTTCCAAGCACGTCGCTTGCAAGCGCGTTTCAAAAATGCGCAAGGCAAAAATGAACTGGTGCACACCTTGAATGGTTCAGGCCTCGCCGTAGGCCGCACTTTGGTCGCTGTGTTGGAGAACTACCAGCAAGCCGATGGCAGCATCCGCGTGCCCGAAGTGCTGCGTCCCTACATGGGTGGCGTGGCTGAGCTGCGTGGCTGATACAGTTGTCAAAACTTGATGGAATGAACGCTGTGAAAAAACTCCTTCTCTTGTTGGCTACAGCGCTGTTGACCGCTTGCGGCACAACCAACGACTCGCAAAGCAACACAGACAGTACCCAACGCCCCAGCATGGACCAGTTTGGCCGTATGCCCATGCCCTCAGGGACCAAGCTGCGCACCGCTGAGTCGCTGATTTTTGGCGTGGGTGAGGGTTGGTTGGGTCGTGCGGTGTTTGAGGTGCCAATCGATGCCAACGCCAGCTACAACTTTTACGCAGAACAGTTGCCTCGCCAAGGGTGGACCATGGTGGCATCGGTGCGCGGCAAAAAGAGTCTGTTGGTGTTCACCCGTGCAGACCGCTCCGCCACGATTGAAATTGAGGACAGTGGGTTGTTCAGCGGCTCATTGGCCTTGATGACGGTTGGGCCCATAGGCAGCACAGGCGGCGCACCTGCAGGCGCAGGCGTGGTGGTGCAGCCCTTGGGCGGCGCTGGCGCACGTCGCCCCTGATAGAATTGCGGCTTCGACAAACGACACCGAATCAGGAGAAGTGGCAGAGTGGTCGAATGTACTTGACTCGAAATCAAGCGTAGGGGCGACCCTACCGAGGGTTCGAATCCCTCCTTCTCCGCCA
>JACCDW010518841.1_pt1 | contig 12447 bp, 5 predicted proteins | sample 7449781 | NCBI WGS metagenome assembly JACCDW01 (sample SAMN15323449, study PRJNA562643) | freshwater metagenome | isolation source: river surface water | place: USA:Blue River Watershed | collected 2017-08-18
AGGGCGCCCCCCTCTCGGCACATGGACCATAGCCGGCGCTGTGTCTCCAGGGAAAATTTTCCCTGGGACATGTCCATCAGAACTGCGTTTGTTCCACAAAGCGATAGACGTGGTGGGGTCATGAAATAAAGCGTTGAGTTATCCTGACTTTACACCAGCTTTCTCTATGACTTTGTGCCATTGTGTGCCTTCCAGTGTCGGACGTGCTTCAGGCGTTACCAGCCCACTGGGTGGGCTTTGATGCCGTCCCCAGCGGATCGCGAGGACAATCCAGGCTTGAGATTTGCAATGGAGGAGCGTTTTGGATCCTGACTTCCAACCCAACTTAGAGGCAATGACGCGGGCCATTTCGCTGATGTGCCAGGGCGCCACGCCAGCCCAATCCACGACGCTACCAGCATCACTTCCAGAATTGGGGGTTGCATCGGATCAAGCGATCGAATGGCTGGCGCCCCATGTGTTTAACGCAGCAGCCTATCTGGACTCCGAATTGGCTGCTGCGCACATGGACCCCCCAACGCCATGGATCACGTGGTCCACGACGCAATGGAACGCGCGACTCAACCAAAACCTTCTCCACCCGGCCACAGCACCGGCAGCGAGGCAACTCGAACAACACGTGGTCAGTTGGCTTGCCCCTTTTTTTGGCATGACGGGCGGTCACATGACGCCGGGGTCAACGCTGGCCAACTTGACTGCGCTTTGGGCTGCGCGCGATGGCGCTGGTGTGACCGAAGTCGTTGCTTCAGACGCTGCCCATCTGTCGATTGTGAAGGCTGCCAAGATTCTCGGATTGAAACTGCGCCAAATACCAACCGACGCAACCGGTGCGATGATCGAAGATGGATTGCCTTCCGATCTGAGCCGATCAGCACTCGTCTTGACTGCCGGCACAACCAGCACGGGCGCCATTGATCCGTTGGCGTTGTCTGGTCGTGCAGCATGGACCCATGTGGACGCCGCTTGGGCTGGCCCCATGCGATTGACCCGCATGAGCGATCGCCTGGATGGCATTGAAAAGGCAGACTCTGTAGCGGTCTCTGCCCACAAGTGGTTTTTCCAGCCCAAAGAGTCCGCATTGATCTTCTTCAAGGATGTCCGCAAAGCCCATGATGCGATCAGCTTGGGCGGAGCTTATTTGGCCGTCTCGAACGTCGGCGTACTCGGCTCTCATGGCGCGATGGCGATCCCCTTGCTCGCCACACTGTTGGCTTGGGGTAGAGAAGGCCTCGCAGCCCGCATTGAAAAGTGTGTTCACGTCGCTGAGCGCATTGCCGAATATGTCAGCCAGGATGATCGCTTGGAATTGCTTGCTCTTCCCGTGACGGGTGTCGTCAATTGGAGACCGAAGGACACCCAGTTGTTCGATGCTTGGCATCAGTCCCTGCCCCAAGGCATGGTCTCCACAACCACGATTCACGGCGAAAAATGGTTCAGAAATGTGATCGCCAATCCGATGGCCAATGCATTGGCGATCACTGAAGCGGTCAAAGCCGTGCGTCCTTGATTTGAGCGGCATCGGTGGTCATTAGGCGCCCTCATACAGCAGGAGCCACCATGGCTGACGCTATTGCCACTGGACGTGCCTCTGGATTAGCCCTGTCGATCAATCTTGCCTCAGCTAAGGCCAATCTCTTGGAGGTACGCACAACATGCATTTGAAGGATTGAAATATAGAAACAAGTCAGTGGCAGAAACGGACGATGTCAAGGCCCTTGCCACTACTGCGTATCACAGGCTACTGCTTACAAATCACTTTTCATCCACAGCAACAATGTTGGTAAATTGCATTAATGGATTGGTTCATTTCTCTAGTTTTGATACAAATGAAATTTTCTCACTTGAGTAGTATTTAAGTGCACTTTTATTATTTATAAATTTAATTAATCAAACTTGTAGTTTTGGCTATTATTCTGATGGGTAGATCGACCTTTTCGAAGGCAAACCTCTGATTCAGGATTTTTTTCATGGCAAGTTCTCCTTTAGCGTTTATCGGTAACGTTGTGACACTCGGTTTTACTGGCGCGGAGTACTCCCGAGGAGAAACCATCAGACTGGGTGATGCCACCATCATTCTTCCCACCTATAACTCTGCGATATCAAATTCAACAGGCTACTGGAATAATTTGTTAGCGTCACTGGTGATGCAGGAACTTCATCAAAGTTATCCTGAATGCATCTTTGCTGTACGCGAAAACACAGTTATTTTGATTAGCCCACCGAGTGCGGGAGCACCCCCTTACTTGGGCTTTGATAATCACCTTAATGCTCACATTGGGTTGACCCTAAACGCTCCTACCGGGTTGGTGGATGGGGTGAATTACGGCTCCAATCCTTGGCGTAGCTTTTCTGAGAGCACGATCGCTCCAAAGATAACGACTTTAGGCTTCACGGGCGGTGAGTTCGCTAGGGGCGAGACAGTCAACATAGGAGGCGTTTCTGTTACTTTGCCAATTCATAACCTAGCAATTTCTACCAGCACAAACTTTTGGAACGTAGCAATTGCGGAAGCAGTAAAGCAAGCGCTGAACTCTAGCGTAACTTATGCCTCTTGCATTATTGACACAAAGGAAAATACAGTCATCGTAGTAGCGCCCGCAGGCTTGGATGTGCCCGAATTAATCTTTAACGGCACCAATAACGCGCACATTGCCATGACACTGAATGCCCCGAGCGGGATAGTTAATGGGGTTAACTATGGCCTCAATCCTTGGGGCCAATTCCTAACTAATTTCAATGAAACCCTAACCTTACCGGAAGACGCTTCCTATCTTGGAAAACTTTCTGGAGCAGATGTCGACGGCAACACATTGACGTTTGCCAAAGTTGGCGATCCCAGTCACGGCGCTTTGACGATCAATGCTGCGACGGGGGCCTACACCTACACGCCTGCCACAAACTTCAACGGCACTGACTCCTTCGCCTTCAAGGTCAACGACGGAACAGTTGACTCCGCTGCTGCCACTGTCTCTATAACCGTTAACGCCGTTAATGATGCGCCTGTTGGTTTGCCGCAAATCAAGGAATTTGCCACATTAACAGCCTCTGACATCAACAATGCTGCAACTCAAAAATTCAATGGAACCAACAGCCACATCTACGAATTTGTCAACACGGCAGTTACCTGGCAGACAGCCAAAACGGCAGCGGAATCAAAGTCTATCAATGGCGTTCCAGGTTATTTGGTCACCATCACCAGCGCAGATGAACAAGCGTTTGTCGATGGGTACGTCAATCAGCTCATCAACAAGGGCTACGATGGCAAAAGCGTATGGCTTGGCGCCAGTGATGCTGCCCAAGAAGGTGTTTGGAAATGGGTCGTAGGCCCTGAAGCTGGGACGCATTTCTGGTCAGGCACTTCTAGCGGCTCGTCGGTAGGTGGTGCATACAGCAACTGGTTGGGCCACCTGGACAACCATAATTGGTCCGGTGAGTATGCTAACTACGCTATCCTTGATCGCTTGTACGCAGGTGTCAACTGGGACGACATGGTCAACTCAGTGCCTAGCGCTTATGTCATCGAATATTCAGCAAGCGTTGGGCCAACCACTGCGTCCTCTTTTACCGAAGATAAAACCTTGTATGCAGACGCCAGTAGCGTGTCTGATGTCGACGGTATCGGCACCATTTCTTATCGCTGGCAACGGTCCTCTAATGGGGCCGTATGGGCCAACATTGATGGTGCCACCAACAACGCCTACACGCTCAATGATGCAGATGTTGGTCAATACATTCGACTGGCGGCTCAATACACAGACGGCAACAACACATTAGAAACAGTTTACTCATCTACGTCATCGCAAATCATCAACGTTAATGACGCGCCGACAGGAAGTGTTTCGGTCGCACTTGATGGAATGCCTATCACTAACAGCGCGCAGGCAACTTATTTCACGCTGAACGATGACTCACATCACTATGAGTTCATTGCAATACAAGCCACTGACGGGACAAAAGGATGGCTCAATGGAGAAAGCGATTTGGCGGGTGGCTGGCGATTTGCGCTTCAAACTCCTAGCCTAGCTGGCAAGACGATTGCCAGCGCCTACACACTAGAACACACAGAAGCAGTTCTAGCAGCCAGCACAAACGCAGCAACTCGCCTCAGCGCGGTGCGCTCAGAATTCGGCTCAACAGCCTCACTCTCAGGATTCGAGGAGGTTCAGGAAGCAAGCGCGTTAGTGGGCATTGCCAATATTGTGCAGTTTTTGGATCTCAAGGAAGTCAACCTTTCTGGCATACCGGACTATCTAGGGTCTGTTTACGCCAACGAAGGACCTTTTGTAACTTATCAGGGACAAACCAACTGGAGTGGATCCTCGCGGCAATTCTTTATTGCTGCACACGACGGTGTCACTCCAGCGGATTGGGCCGTGCATGGCAGCATTGACAATGCTCAAATAGACCTTGGCTCATGGATATACGACCGCCAAGTGCTTGCAAAGGTTGCGCTGTCATTGAATGCTGAGCCTACACCCGCGCCTGCTCAGGGGCAAACACTGACAACAGCAAGTACACTGGCCGATGCAGATGGCATGGCCGAAACCAACTACCAATGGTTAGCCGATGGCGTCAACATTCCTGGCGAAACAGCGAACACACTGACACTGACTCAGTCGCAGGTAGGTAAAGCAATCAGTGTTCGTGCCACCTATACCGACGGCAATGGCACAGCCGAAACTCAGATCAGCGCGGCAACTCCAGCTGTTCTAAACGTCAACGATGCTCCTTTGGCGACCGCCGCAGCCAACAGCACCAACGAAGACACCACAAAGACAGGGACGTTGAGTGGTACAGATATAGATGGCGACACTCTGACCTTTGCCAAAGTCGCTGATCCCACCCACGGCACCGTGACGATCAACGCCGCAACAGGCGCCTACACCTATACGCCAGCTAAAGACTTCAACGGCACGGACTCGTTCACCTTCAAGGTCAATGACGGCACAGTAGATTCCGCCACCGCAACGATCTCAATCACAGTTAACGCTGTCAATGATGCCCCTATCGGTTTGCCTCAAATCATGGCATCAACCAAACTGACTGAGGCAGACGTCTTAAACCCTACCAATCAAAAATTCAATGCTGCGAACGCTCATATTTATGAATTCGTCGGCAGCACCGTTCCCTGGTTAGATGCGAGAGTAGCAGCTGAATCCAGGTCAATCAACGGTCTTCCTGGCTACCTAGTCACCATCACTGGCAGCGATGAAAACGCCTTTGTCAGCGCAATGATTCCCTCTACCATTGCGTGGATAGGTGCGTCCGATGCCGAAAGTGAGGGAGTTTGGAAATGGGTGGGTGGCCCCGAAGCCGGACAACAATTTTGGTCAGGAGGCAAGAGCGGCGCTTCAGTGGGCGGCGCTTACTCTCACTGGGATTCTCGTTGGCAACCTGACAACTATCGAGGTAACCAAGACTATGCGTGGCTCATTGGCGACGAAAGTCAATCCGCATTCTCTTTGTGGGATGACGCCCAAAATGATGAAGTCTTGCTTGGCTGGTTTACAGCTGATGGCCTGACAGCTGGATATGTCATTGAATATTCGGCTTTATCGGAAAATACGCCAGCTCCCTCATCCGCTTTTGCCGAAGACAAAACCTTGTATGCGGATGCTAGCGGCGTGTCTGATGCCGAAGGTGTTGGAACTGTTTCTTATCGCTGGCAACGCTCAGCCAACGGCTCCGCGTGGGCAGACATCACAGGTGCTACCAACAAGGCTTACACACTCAATGACGCAGATGTTGGTCAATATATCCGACTGGCTACTCAATACAGGGACGGCAACAACACTTTAGAAACCGTTTACTCTTCCGCTTCGGCGCAAATCGCTAACGTTAATGACACTCCGATCGCGACTTCGATTGATCTGACAATCGACGAGGACATCGCCAACACTGGCATCCTCACAGGCGCGGATATTGATAGTGACTCCCTGACCTTTACCAAAGTAGCCGATCCCAGTCACGGCTCCGTGACCATCAACGCTGTAACTGGCGCCTATACCTACACCCCTGCAGCAAACTTCAACGGAACAGACTCCTTCACCTTCAAGGTCAACGACGGAACAGTTGACTCCCCTGTTGCCACCCTGTCCATTACAGTCGCCGCTGTGAACGATCGACCAACGACCACCGCCACTTTACAGAATCTGTCCACCAAAGAAGGGGCAAACTTCTCCTTCAAGCTCCCCGACGGACTTTTCACCGACGTGGATGCTGGCGACTCACTCACGCTGTCTGCGCTTGGCTTACCCGCAGGGCTGAATCTCGAGACCACCAACGGCGAAATCTGGATCAAAGGCAGTCCCGCCCAAGCAAGCGCAGGAAGCTACGCCGTCACACTCAAAGCCTCGGATACTGCCGGGCTGAGCGTGGAGAACACGCTCGCACTCTCTGTGGCGCCAGACGGCGTTGGAATCAACGTCAAGCCCGTCATGTGGGGTAGTGACACTGCTTTCAGCCAACTCAACGTTGACTTGTTACCCGTTGGGAATCTGAGCAACGAGCTTTTCAACTTGAACATCACCGTTGACAAAAAGCTGGGAACGTTCGAGGCCAAACTGAGCAGCAATGTCGCGCAACCCGTAGGCAGCTTCCAATTCAATCTGAATGCTGCCGCCGATGTTGTGGGCAATTTGCAAGTCACTCAGAATCCTGCGCTCTCCAATTGGACCATTTTAAAAACGGGTTCATTGGACTCTCAAAAATATGTCGCCTATGCCAACAGTGGGCAAGCATCCGATTACTTTGCAAAGGGGCAGACAATTCTGACACTCAGCGGCAAATTGCCCTCCAACTTGAGCGCAGAGACCCTGCTAAGCTTGAGCGACATGGAGTCAGGTGCAGCAACCGCGGCAACACCGCTGGGTTGGAGAAACTCAGAATCGAGTAGTTACTCAAGTGCTTCGTCAGGTTATGTGTTCTCTGAATTGGGCAACAACAGCTACGAGATATTTGCCTCCGAAGCCAGCAATATTCAAGCAGCCAAGGCCTTTACTGCAAATGATGCTCTTCTTGCTCTGAGATTGGCACTGGGTCTTACACAAACCGAGCGGACTGCTTCACCTTTTGAATTGATTGCAGCAGACATCAATCGCGATGGTCGAGTGAGCGTCTTTGACGCATATGCGATCGCACAAAAGGCCCTGGGATTGGCAGAGGCACCACCCACGGAGTTCGTGTTTCTGGATGCCAACGCTGACCTTTCTGGAATCAACCGACGATCCGTCAATTATTCAGAAGGCGTCAGTTTTGCAGGCCACGCCGATGGCGACTACGACGTAGCGTTGGTGGGCGTGCTGCTCGGTGATGTCAACCACAGCTTTGTAGCGGTTTGAGCATCTAGGAACAGGACTTCACATGACTGCACCCAACACACTGCTCACTCCTTCCAATGCCGCGTCGGCCTTGCTGGGATTTCAAAATATTCAACCGCAAGCCAACAAGGCTTATACGGTTGAACTGTGGCTTCATACGGGCAGCCAAGCTGTCTCTGGTTTACAAATCTATGGCCTGAAGTATGTGTTGCCATCTGGCCTGAGTGCGAACGTGAGTTTCTCCGACAGCTCTGGCTGGGGCTTGAGTACCAACACCAGTACGGCGGGAGTGGTCGAGATTGGTGGCTTCACGGTTGATAAAACCAAAGCCATCACGGGCGATCAAAAAATTGGCACACTCACATTTCAATTGCCTGCCGACAGCACCAAACCAGACAGTTTTTGGTTGGGGTTTGACAAGATCGACAGCGGTATTGAATTGATCACCGCCACGAACAGCTCTATAGTCAGTCAAGCATTGGATGCGCCAGTCGACCTGAACGTTCGCTCCAACAAAGTTCCCGTTGCCCCTGCGACACCTGCCTCGCTAGACAAGGCGGTTGCCAACAAGTCTTATGCCTTTCCCGTTGAGAAGTTACTCGCCGGTTTCACAGATGCCGATGGCGACACCTTGAGCGTGAGTAACCTGAGTGCAGACCGCGGCAGCCTTTCTTCTCTTGTCTCGGGCAAATACACCTACACCCCCCCTAAGAATTACAGCGGCATCGTCACCCTGAGCTACAACGTGGTGGACGGCTTTGGTGGTGTAGTTCCTGTAGAGCGCAAGTTCACAGTGATTCAAAAAGGTATTGCTCAAGATGGCTATTTAGCAAATGCCTTGGTCTGGACAGATACCGATGCCGATGGCCTTTGGACCCATGAAAGTTTCATAGACAAGAACAACAACCAGCAGGTTGACGCGGGTGAGTACGTTGACAGCAACAGCAACGGCGTTTTTGATGCCGAATCTTGGGACATCACCGATGCCTCCGGTAATTTTGAAGGCCTGACCGGTTCTGGCAGCCTCAAGATCGAAGCCTGGGTTTACAACGCCAACGGCTCGGTGCCCACCATCGACCTCTCCACAGGAAAAACCTTCTCAGGAAGCTTGACCGCCCCCAGTGGCTCCAGCGTGATCAACCCGCTGACCACCTTGGTGCAGTCGGCCATTGCCTCGGGTAAAACCGAGGCCCAGGCCCAAACCCTGGTCAAAGCAGCGCTGGGCGTGTCTGACAGCGTCAACTTGACCAGCTTTGACCCAGTGGCTCAAGCGCAAGACAGCACCCAAGCCAGCGAGGCGCTGAAGGTGCAAAAGGCCGCCCTTCAGGTGGCCAACCTGATGCAAGTGGCCGTGGACACCACGGCAGCGGCGGGTGCGACCAATCTGGGCAGCATTGTGGACAGTGTGTCCTCTGCCTTGGTATCGGCTGCCAACTCGGCAGCCAGCAACAGCGGCTCGCCCACCATCAACCTGAGCAACGCCAGCCTGATGGCCAGCGCCATCAGCGCTGCTGCGGATACTGCATTTGCTTCCAGCACAGACACCACCGCCAAAGCGGTTCTGAAAGCCCAGGCACAAAGCATTGGCGCGGCCCTCTCCCAGGTGAACACCACCATTGACACGATTGTCAGCAGTGCCATTCAGGCAGCAAGCAGTGGGCAGGCGGTAGATGCGACCTCAGCGATGGTCAACATCGTGGCAGCGCAAATCGTGGCCAATGAGCAGGTCAGCGCCCAGGCTCAAAACTCGGTGGTGCAGGCGGTGCTCACGGGGGACACCACCAGCACGGGCAGCATCAACGTCAATGTGGCGCAAAGCCTGGAACTTGCCAAGTCCAAGGTAGCGCAGGTCTTCGTTACCCAACTGGGCGCAGCACCCTTGGCGGTGAACAACCAGGTTCGCCTGCAACTGCCGGGCAGTCTCACCGCGCAGCGCAATGCCTTGACCGAGAGTGATAACGTCTTAAGCAACGACACAGCAGATGCTGCCTACACCAAAGCCATCTCCGCAGCAGGTGTTGGCGCAGCCACCAGTTTGACTGCACTTGCCAGCGGCACGCTGACCCTGACCGGCAGTTACGGTAGCTTGCGTCTGAACAGCGATGGCACTTTTCTCTACACCGAGGACAAGGCCAAGACCGTCAGTGTCCTGGCCAATCAAAGCGCCCAAGACGTCTTCACCTACGAGTTGAGTGACAGCACAGGAGCTGACACGCGCAAGGACACGGCCACACTGACCATTGGACTGGACCGGCTCAACTTTGCGCCCAGTGTTCAAGTCGGCCAATTGAAGCTGAAGGAGCAAGGTGCGAGTGTCACGGGGGATGGTGAAATAGCTTTGAACTTCTTGGCACTGGCCAGCGATGCAGATGATGACAACCTGAGCATTTCTGCTGTCAGAGTGGGTACCCAGGCTTTGGGCAATGCCACCAACTTGGCTACCAACTACGGCACGCTGATTCTGAAACAAGGCAGCTACTACTACACCCCGGACCAAACCAATTCGGCAGTGCAAGCCTTGGGGGCGGGCCAAAGCCTCAAGGAGACGGTCAGCTTCTCGGTGAGCGACGGGGTCAACAGTGCTGTAAGCGGTGCCTTGCAAATCACCATTCAGGGGGCGAATGATGCGCCCACACTCAAACAAGCCCTGGCGGATTATCGGGTCACTGAGAACCGCACGTTAAGCGTGACAGTACCCGCCAGCAGCTTTGTCGATGTGGACGATGCCTCGCTGACTTACAGCGCCAAGTTGGCCAATGGTTCTGCATTACCCAGTTGGATACAGTTCAACGCCACAAACCGAACCTTCAGCATTGCCCCTGGCACAGATGTTGTGGCCAGCTCGGCGCAGACCTTTGCCGTGCAAGTCACTGCAAGCGATGCCGCAGGACTTCAGGTCAGTGACAGCTTTGACCTGTTGGTGCGCCCCTTGGGGTCTGGCTATGACATCCAGGCGAATGTGTCATTCTGGAAAACTGGTGCCAATGGTCAAAAACCAAACCTTGCGGGCGTCAGCTTAAGCAAAGGCCTGGAAAGCGGTACATCAACCTCACAAGCCGGGGTGACTCTACACAGTGTGGAAGACACGGAAGGCGCAGACGATGGCTTCATGACACTGGCACCTCAAGCCAGCAGCCCCAGCAATGCGAAGGATGCGATCACGCTGACCGATGTGCTGGCCGCCTTGAAGATCTACCTCGGCAAAGCGCTGCCAGACAGTTACACATCGCCGCTGAACTATGTGGCAGCCGACTTTGACGGAAACGGCACAGTCAACTTAACCGATGTGTTAACTCTGTTGAAGTATTACTTGGGGAAATCGACCACAAGCTCACCTTCTTGGGTTTTTGTTGACGCGGCGGATTTCAGCAGCGATGGCAAGAGCCTTTCAGGCGCCAATAACCAAGTACTCAGTAAAACAGAGGCCACTCCCCATGCCATTGACCAGTCATTTGACAGTGGTCACGAAACCGTTCAGATCATTGGGGTGTTGCGCGGGGATGTGGATGGAAGCTGGGTTGGCTGATCGTTAACTCAGTTCAAACAAGCTTTTCCACACGCATCGCCCGTGCGTGCGTGCGCGTCTTGGGGTCTTAGGCCTACTCAAGCTCCCCGAAATGACGCCATTCACTTTCGTCCAGCAACCAGAGGTATTCTCCGACTTCTTCTGATTGCCCCTAATCACGCGCTCAATCGATATGCTCACGGAATCGGAATGCATTCTCCAATGCACTTGTTCCGTGCTGAAAGGCCAGAATAAATGGGAGGGGAGGCTACCCCCTAGAACCATCTCTGCGTTCATTTACCAATTTTCTATAGCCTGTCCCTGTGACGAGGTATTGCTCGGTCGTGTAATTGGCAATATACCTAATCAGACTGTGGCACTCTAATTCCCCGCTAATGACAATCCCCACAGCTTTTTTGAGCGCCAGCAAAACCCGGGGCCGCAAATTACCGGAATGGGGGAATAACAGCATCAATGTCTGACGGATAACCCCATTGCTTAAGCCAAGCTTGGTGATAAGGCCATTTGTGGTCACTTTTGGCAGCATGAGTCCAATTCCCCGTGACAGATGCTCCGTGGGAGAGGGTTCAAGGCAATCAAGGTCGAAGTACGCATTTTCCGAACTCTGACAGACCAACCTCTGCCCCCTTGGAACGTTGGGTATTTTCTTTAAGCGCGACCAGGACATGAGCTGCCCGCCCTTCTAATGGTCATCTACACGCCACTAAGCTTACGCGGGAGCTGTGAGCTGGTAAGAAAGAGGAGCGCCCCCATTGCAAGCATGCCTGTGGTAACAGCGCGGGATACCCTCAAGCGCACCGTGGGGAAAAATGTGGGGAAAAAGTATTAAGACGTCAAAATACCGCACAGGTATTGACAATTTGGCGGAAACGGAGGGATTCGAACCCTCGATGGGGCTCTACACCCCATACTCCCTTAGCAGGGGAGCACCTTCGGCCTCTCGGTCACGTTTCCAGCGTTCCGTATTATGCCTTAACCTGGTCCAGGTCAAAAGCTTTGTGCAGGGCGCGCACAGCCAATTCCATGTATTTCTCGTCAATGACCACCGAGGTCTTGATTTCGCTGGTGGAGATCATCTGGATGTTGATGCCCTCCTCGCTCAGCGAGCGGAACATCTTGCTGGCCACGCCCACGTGGCTGCGCATGCCAATGCCCACGATGGAAACCTTGCAGATCTTGGTGTCGCCCTGGATGTCGCTGGCGCCCAAGGCCGGCAGCACCTTGCCCTTGAGCAGGTCGGTGGCGCGAGCGTAGTCGTTGCGGTGGACGGTGAAGCTGAAGTCGGTTTTGCCATCCTTGCTGATGTTCTGGATGATCATGTCCACTTCAATGTTGGCGTCGGCCACGGCGCCCAGGATTTGGTAGGCAATGCCGGGCTTGTCGGGCACGCCGATGACAGAAATTTTGGCTTCGTCGCGGTTGAAGGCAATGCCCGATACGATGGCTTGTTCCATTTGTTCGTCTTCCTCAAAGGTGATCAGGGTGCCAGACTTGGCCTCTTCATTCAGGTCGATGTCCCAGGGGGTGAAGCTGGAGAGCACGCGCAGCGGCACTTTGTATTTGCCAGCGAATTCGACCGAGCGGATTTGCAGCACCTTGCTG
>JACCDW010508099.1_pt1 | contig 12444 bp, 15 predicted proteins | sample 7449781 | NCBI WGS metagenome assembly JACCDW01 (sample SAMN15323449, study PRJNA562643) | freshwater metagenome | isolation source: river surface water | place: USA:Blue River Watershed | collected 2017-08-18
CAGTTTTAAAGTACTTTTAATTCGATATGAAACAAAGGCTATAAATTGGGTTGCGTTTAATTTTATCGCTTTTGCCGTATGTTTTCTAAGAAAAATTAACTTAAATACAAAATCCTAAACAAGTTCTTTCTATACATCAGCCATATATGCCATTCATACCTAATTATCAACAGTTTAGAGAATCAGTCCATAAAGTTTGAAACCTTATTTCTGTCAAAACCGTTGTGTTTTCATTCAGTTTTCTCTAAACAAATATGCAATAATCTTTATGAATCGAATGTTCGGATTTGCCCTCATGGCGGTCTTTTTTTTCTTGATTGATTTATACGTTTGGCAAGCTATAAAAGTAGTAATGCGTTCGACCACACTTTCTACCCAACGTATCGTTGGTTTTGGTTTCTGGGGGCTTACAGTATTCTCAATTCTTTCAATCATTGCCATTTTTACTTATATGCCCATGTCGGCACCCGTAAGAGCAAGTTTCAGAACCTTCTTAATGGCTGGAATTTTTATTCTCTATATCTCAAAGGTTTTCTCGGTTTTGGTATTAATTATTGATGATTTGATTCGATTCGGAAAATGGGTTGTTAGCTTCTTTCAAGGCGATTCTGCGGCTGCTCAAGTAGCTACTGAAACAATTCAGCCTGCTGCCGAGAAAATCAGTCGTTCAGAATTTTTAGCCAAATCAGCTTTAGCGGTCGGTGGTTTACATGCTGGCGGAATGGCTTGGGGAATTTTATCAGGGGCTCACGATTACCGTGTACGAAACGTAACGCTTCGAATCAAAAATTTGCCGAAACAATTCGATGGAATGAAGATTGCCCAGCTTTCGGATATTCACTCGGGAAGTTTCTTTAATAAAACCGCCGTGAAAGGTGGTGTGGAGATGTTGATGAAAGAGAAACCTGATATGTTTTTCTTCACGGGCGATTTGGTAAATAATATTGCTCCCGAAGTGAAAGATTACATGGATATTTTCTCGAAAATAAAAGCTCCACTCGGTACTTTCTCAACGTTGGGTAATCATGACTACGGCGATTATACTCAATGGGAATCTGCGGAAAAGAAACGCCAAAACCTACAAGATTTGATGAATGCTCACAAAACTATGGGTTGGGATTTATTGATGGACGAACACCGTGCTGTGAAAGTTGACGGTGAAAGTATCGGAATCCTGGGAATTCAGAACTGGGGAGCAGGAAATTTTGCTAAATACGGAAGTTTGGAAAAAGCTCAGCAAAACGCTCAAGATTTGCCTGTGAAGCTCTTGCTTTCGCACGACCCAAGCCATTGGAGAGCCCAAGTGTTGGATAAACACAAAGATATTGATGTGGCATTTGCGGGACACACACACGGCATGCAATACGGGGTTGAAATTGCTGGAATTAAGTGGTCACCCGTACAATTCCGCTACAAAGAATGGGCAGGCCTTTACGAAGAAAACGACCAAAAACTTTATGTAAATCGTGGTTTTGGTTACTTAGGTTACCCAGGCCGCTTAGGAATTTTACCCGAAATTGCCATTTTTGAGTTAAAGGTTGGTTAATTTTGGACAAATTAGAAAAATATTTCCATCAACTGTCCCCGCTCAAATCTACCACGTGGGATAGAGTGAAGCCACTTTTTACGAAGGCACATTTGCGAAAAGGCGAACACTTCATTGAGCAGGGACAGTTGGCTACCAAAATCGGGTTTCTGGAGTCGGGTATTATGCGGGCGTTTTATCGCAACGATGAAGGAACCGAATACAACAAGCATTTTTTTATCGAAAACTCTTTTGTTGGCGGTTATGCTTCGTTGATTACGGGTCAGCCCAATGTTATTATTCAACAAGCCCTGACCGACTGCCACTTGTGGGTGGCTGATTTTAAGCAACTTTCTACCCTATACGATACCTGCCCCGACTTAGAACGAGTAGCTCGACGCCTTGCCGAGTTTTATTTTGTGGACAAAGAAAACCGTGAAATCGAAATCATTCTTTTAGATGCCGATAAACGTTACGCACTCTTCCAAAAGCGTTTTCCACACCTCGAACAACTCATTGCTCAGTATCATATTGCTTCTTATTTGGGCATTACTCCTACACAACTAAGCCGCATCCGAAAAAAATTAGCTCAACACTGATTTCTTTACCTATGTAAATGCTTCGCCGCTGCTACTGCTCTAATTTTGCTTAAAAAACAGCAAAACACATGAAGTATTTACTAACCTTGCTCTTGTTTGGCGGTGTTTTATTCCAAACAAAAGCACAAAGCTCCTCTCATACAATGGAAATCAAACAGCCTTACACGATTCTAATTTTAATGAATGCTACCCCAAAGTGGCTTTCGCACACACGAGACGAAAGAAGTGCTTTCTTCGAGAAAAAGTAATTCCTGTTTTCCAGAAAGTGAGTAAAACCGTTAAAGTACAACTATTTGATTGCGAGTATTTCCACGCCAACGTTTCAGATTTTATGATTGCTACGGCCAGCTCATTGGATGACTATAAGCTTTTGATTGAACTATTGCGAGACACAAAAATTTATGCAGAACCTTATTTTGAGATAAAAGATATAATTGTGGGTCAAGAAAACGCTTTTAAAGACTTTAATGAATTACTAAAAAAATAAACCCATGAAAAACAGCGGAAACACCATTTTAATCACGGGCGGTACGGCAGGCATCGGGCTTGAAGTCGTCAGACAATTTTATCAACTTAATAATCGGCTAATCGTCACATCGAGCAATGCCGAAAATTTGGAAAAGTTAAAAAGTAATTTCCCTAATATTCAGACGATTGTGTGCAATTTAGCCTCTGAAAATGATGTAAAAGCACTTGTTGATACTTGTCTTAGCCAATATACTGATATTAATATATTGATAAATAATGCAGGCGTACAATACAATTATGATTGGAAAACAGAGGCTGAGGGCTTCCAGAAAATAGCCAACGAAATTGCCATCAACCTTACCAGCCCTATGCAGCTTACTTATGGTTTATTGCCGATTTTGCTCAAACAAAAAGATTCGGCTATCATTAATGTTTCGTCGGGTTTGGCTTATGCTCCTAAGGCCTCAGCCCCTATTTATTGTGCTACCAAAGCCGCCATCCATAACGGAACTAAGGCTTTACGCTACCAGCTTGCCGAAACAACAACAAAGGTTTTTGAGATTATTCCACCGTTGGTGTCAACTGCCATGACCGAAGGCAGAGGAAAAAGTAAGATTTCGCCACAGCAGTTAGTTGATGAATTTATGAAAAACTTCGAGCGTGATATTTTTGAAAGTAATATCGGAAAAACCAAACTTCTACGGCTCATCCAACGAATCTCTCCAGTATTGGCTGATAAAATAATGAAAGGTGGACTATAGGTTTATCACTCGCACTCCATGAAGTAGCTATCAAGAAGATGGCTACTTTTTGTGTGTTTAAACTTGATGTAATTGATTCCATTTTTTGTTTTTTTATCATCATCTATCTGACATAATGTTTCAAACAAGATTTCTTTTTTTGTGACTTTTCTGAAAAACTGCGTATCAATTACAATGACTTTTATAAATTAATTCGACTAAATTCAAATTACTTATAATCAGTGACTTGCGAAATATTTTTAATTATTTTCAAAAGAAAGTTTGGCAGTTTGTAAAAAAATATTTTCCTTTATTTATTCAAAAAACATTCAGTTGGCACGAAAAATGTGGAGGGGGTAGGATAAGTCCCTAAAATGAATGAAAAAACTCTACTTACGCAATGCAGAAATTAAGTCTTAACCAGTCCCTACAGCAACGACTGTCGCCTCAGCAGATACAGTTTATCAAACTGCTACAAATTCCTTCTGCCGAGCTTGAACAGAGAATCGAAGAAGAGCTCGAAATCAATCCAGCTTTAGAGGAAGGTATGGACATGGATGAGCGGGTGAAAGATGAGTATGACGATGATTATGACGGTGGCGATGACCACGATGATTATGGTGAATACGGTGAGTACGAAACCTATGAAGGGCTTGATGTAAAGCAATATTTGAATCAAGACGACTACGCTGGCTATAAAATGCAAGGCGATGGCTGGGGCGATGACGACCGTGATGCTATGCCAGTAGTGGCTACAAGCACCTTGGCGGAGTCGTTGGTGCAGCAGTTAGGTTTTTTACGCCTTGATGCTCGCCAAGAAGCCATAGGTATGCAGCTAATCGGTAGTATTGAAGAAGATGGCTACATTCGCCGTCCGCTTCGCTCAATCTGCAACGATTTAGCTTTTACACAAAATATTTACACCAACGAAGAAGAAGTAATCGGACTTTTGAAGAAAATTCAAACGTTTGAGCCAGCGGGTATCGGTGCAAGAGATTTGAGAGAATGCCTTATTCTTCAACTCGAACGTAAAGACCAAGATGATTTTGCGGTTGAAACGGCCACCAAAATCATTGATTCGTTCTTCGATGAATTTACGAAAAAACATTACGAAAAAATACAACGCCGCTTAGATATTGATGATGATACGTTGAAGAATTCTATCAAAGTTATCACTCGTCTGAATCCAAAGCCAGGCAGTATCGGCAACGGAGATAGTGCAGCTGCGTATCTGATGGCTGATTTTATCGTGACGAATAATAATGGCAAATTAGATGTTATTCTAAACTCTAAAAATGCTCCAGAGCTTCGTGTAAGTCGTTCGTTTGCCGAAATGCTCGATACTTACGACAAAACTGATAAAAACGGTTCGGCTCAACACAAGAGTATCAAAGAAACTGTAACTTTCGTAAAGCAAAAACTTGATGCCGCTAAATGGTTTATTGATGCCATCAAACAACGCCAACAAACATTGCTGAAAACCATGAAATCAATCGTCGAGTTTCAGCACGAATTTTTCCTTGATGGCGATGAATCTAAGCTAAAACCGATGATTTTAAAGGATATTGCCAACCGCATTGATATGGATATTTCTACGGTATCACGTGTGGCTAATAGTAAATCGGTTCAAGCTGACTTTGGTATTTACCCACTAAAATATTTCTTCTCAGAGGGTATCGCAACCGATTCGGGCGAAGATGCTTCGAGCCGTGAAGTAAAAAATATCTTGAAGGAATTGATAGAAAACGAGCCTAAAAACTCGCCACTTTCTGACGATAAACTCGAAAAACTACTCAATAAACGTGGCTATAATATTGCTCGCCGCACGGTTGCCAAATACCGTGAGCAGCTCAATATTCCTGTGGCACGTTTGCGTAAGCAGTTGTAAAAATACTATTAGAAACTGAAGGTCGGCATGGTTTTGAACCATGCCGACCTTTTTTATGTCGAATTAATCAGAAAGAATTCTAACAGAAAAAGCCTTCTTGATTTCTCAAGAAGGCTTCTCAATTTCTTTATGCGTTGTAAGTTATACTTTCAATGCAGCCTGTAATTCTTCCATAGGAACCATTTCTTCCTTGAAAGTGTAAGCACCAGTTTTTGGTGATTTTACAGCTTTGATAACTTTCGCAAAGTTTTTACCTGCGGTTTTATCACGGAGCGTTGCAACTACTTTCTTTGCCATTTTTAATTTGATTTTAGATGCGAGAAAAACTCACATTCATTTCTTTAAAATTACTTAATTTCTTTGTGGAGAGTGTGAGCTTTCAAAAATGGATTATATTTTTTCAACTCCAAACGTCCTGTTGTATTCTTACGGTTTTTTGTCGTTACGTAACGAGACATACCTGCTACACCGCTTGTTTTTTGTACAGTACATTCTAAGATTACTTGTACACGATTGCCTTTCTTAGCCATTGTTTTATCTATTTAATGTATTGACTTTTATTGATAAGCAATCAAATCAAGCCAAAATGATATTTTAAAGAATAAATTTTCAATTTAAAATGCTGCGACTTCTTAGCTAAATGCCTGTCTGTCTTGCATTTGGGGTTGCAAAGATACAAAATTGTGTTTTGTTTTTCAAAAATCTTTTAAAAGTTTTTTGATTAATTGTTAGATTTATCATCATAAAGCACCAAACAAGCTGTTTCGGTGGTTTTAGGAGCTAACTTAAATCCTAACTTTTGAATAATCTCTTGCACTTTTGAGGCTTCTTTGGGAAAGTCTGCTACCCAAATTATGCTCGTATCGGCGGTTTCGCTCTCATTCACTACTGGCATATCAACCACTTTTGTATCCCAAAGTAGTTTTAAGAAGTCTTTCAAGGGCATATCTATACCCGTATTTGCTATTGAAACAGCCACTTCTTTATTGGTACTAAGGGCATAAACCTTCCGAGTACGATTTTCATTTTTTGCTTTCAGTCCGAAAATATCTTCCAGATTTCTCATACCAATTTCCCCCAAACGATGCTTCATTGATTCAGGAACTTTTACAGTCAGACAATACTGTTGTTTTTCGTCTAATAAGTGTTTTGTTTGTTCCGAAACCTCTAAACATGCTCTATCATTCGGATTTGGGCGAGTAGTTTGGTAAAGCACTTGGTACATCAATGGTACAGTACAGTTAATAAACTCATACTCAAAATCAGATCTCTTATTGATTTGTGGTTGTACGCCCTCTTTTTGTGCCGAAATAGCTACTTTATAAAAACTTTTATCTTCGACCTGCCCTACGGTCATAGCCGTGGCGTTTTCGGTCTTTGTGGCAAATTCTGCTTTGGTTTTCACAGCCAATATTGCACCACTTTTTGCAAGATAAATTACTTCTTCAGTTACTTCTTCGGGCGATGTAATGGCTTTGATATAGCCTTGTGGGTCGATGATAATTGTGTGGGGCATCAGTTGATGATAAAACAACTGATTGATTGATTTATTGGCATCAATCGCAATCGGCATCGAAGTTGGACGTTTTTTTAAGAAATTTACCACTTTCCACCGCTCTTCATCAGTTACGTTGATAACTTCTAAATCAGTCGGAAATTTTTTCTGTAAAGTAGCCAAATGGTCCATCGCAGGAAAACACGGCCCGCAATAGGTAGCCCAGAATTCCAAAATGACTACTTTTCCTCGATAATCTTTGATATTTTTCTTGGTTGTACCTTCTTTGGTGAGAATATTTATATCGAAATCAGGTACTAATGAGCCTAACTGAATCGATTCTGAAACCGCTCCCTCTTGTGCATAAGTACGCACCACAAATGCACATACAATACCGACGATAGCTAAAATCCTTCTCATTATGTTTCAATATGATTAAAATCTATACAAAATTACGTCTTTCTTCGGAGTTTTTTACAACAAATAAAGACTGACTTACTACTAAAATTTACAAATTGGTAAGTTTTCAGCGAAACTTTCAACAAAAATGCTGCCATTGAATGAAACTCGTTCTTCTGGAAAACCACCCTATCAATCAAGATATTTTTATGCGTGCATACTATTTTTCAAGAAATTTGGATTAATTTCGTCCTTATCTATCAACCAAAAAACCAAGATGAAAAATACACAAGTAAAACTTATTGCTCGACCTGTAGGAGCTCCAACGGCCGATTGTTGGGAAATTATAGAAACAGAAACACCCGAATTGGCTGAAAATCAGATTCTTGTTCAGAACCAATATCTGTCAATCGACCCTGCGATGCGTGGCTGGATGAACGAGGGGAAATCGTATATCAGACCCGTAAAAATTGGTGAGGTGATGCGTGCTTTGGCTGCAGGTGTAGTGGTGGAATCGAAACATGATGATTTTAAAGCGGGTGATTTTGTAACGGCTGGAACAGGCGTACAAGAATACGCTGTAATTGATGGAAAAGAAGCCGTGAAAGTTGACCCAAGTTTTGTGCCATTACCTGCGTATCTTGGTACGTTGGGGATGTCGGGCTTAACGGGTTATTTTGGATTATTGGATACTGGTCAGCCAAAAGAAGGCGAAACGGTGGTAGTTTCGGGAGCGGCTGGTGCTGTAGGAAGTGTGGTTGGGCAGATTGCCAAAATAAAGGGTTGTAGAGTGGTGGGAATTGCTGGCGGAGCTGATAAATGCCAATATGTAGTTGATGAATTAGGTTTTGATGCGTGTGTAGATTATAAAGTGGGAAATTTAAGAAATCAACTCAAAGAGGCGTGTCCAGCGGGTGTTGATGTATATTTTGATAATGTTGGTGGCGAAATTTTAGATACGGTACTGACCTTGATAAATCTTCGGGCAAGAATCGTGATTTGTGGTGCGATTTCGCAATATAATGCTACCGAAAAACCAGTTGGGCCGAGCAATTATTTATCGCTTTTAGTGAATCGTGCAAGAATGGAGGGAATCGTGGTCTTTGATAATGCTGCTAATTACGGAAAGGCTGTAAAAGAAATGGCAGGTTGGATTGCCCAAGGAAAACTTAACTCAAAGGTTTATGTGGCTGAAGGTGGTGTGCGAGCCTTCCCCGAAACATTGATGAAATTATTTAAAGGAGAAAACACGGGTAAATTAGTGTTGAAAGTTTAGTTGAGTTTAGTTTAGTTTAGTTGAGTTGAGTCGATGGTCGGTAGTCGATGGTCGGTAGTCGATGGTCGATAGCTTTTATATTGCTGTCTATGTTGTCTCATGCTGAAAATATTGATGCTTTAATCGAACGCATCGCCTTGTGCCAGTCACGAGGTGATGCGTTTTTTCCTGATGGCATTTTCCCTTCGTATCGGCATAATAAGTATTTGTTTTATCGCCGCCCCGACACTAATATTTTCTACACGGCTACTATTGTTTTTATTCTGAATCAAGTAAAAGCGAAGGTTTCGGTAAAATCTCAGCAGATTATTGATAAAATTACTGCGAAAGCAATTAAAAACTATCCTGATTTTCAGAATAAAGATGGATTGAAAACCTATAATTTTTGGAAGACAAAACCTTCGAAACATTTTCCAAACGGCAGAATCTTCCAACATTTAGACCATTTCAGAATCCCTGATGACATTGATGATACGGCTTTGATTTACTTAACCTTACCACATTCAAGAGAAGATATATTGTGGTTAAAAGAGAAAGTGAAGCTGCATTGTTCTCCTTTAGGGATTAGGGGTAGTGGCGTTTACTCCACTTGGTTCGGGAAAAATATGCCTATCGAGCATGATGTATGTGCATTGTGTAATCTGATGTATTTGTTTGAAAAACATCAGTTGCCTCATAATGAATATGATGAAGCAGTTTTTACTTTTTTGAGAGAGGTTATTTTAGAAGAAAAGTATATTACAAATGCCTTTGAGGTAGCTCATAATTATGCCACAACACCATTAGTTATTTATCATTACGCTCGACTTTTGGGTGGTTTCGAGATACCGCAAATAGAAGTTTGTCGAGAAGAATTGATTCACAAAATCAAGCAACTACTTGAAAATGAAGCATATACAATGAATCGAGTGATTTTAGAGACGTCTTTGATGAAGTTGGATAAAAATGAAATACCAATTACAACTCAGCACTTAGAACTCAGAGCCGCACGGCGGACCGTTCAGAACTCTTTTACTTACTTCATTGCAGGCCTTTTGAGTTCGTATCGAAATCCTATTTTATATTTCTTTGCCCCTTTTAAAATTACGCAAATGGAATGGGAATGCGAAGCTCATGAGTTAGCCCTCCTTGTGGAGCGAACCGTAGCGACGGCCGCATCCTGTTCGATGTAAGATAAAGCGAACAAGATGTTCGCTTTATCTTACTAAATTCTCATTGGAATACCTTTTTCTTTTAGGTAATTTTTTAATTCTGGAATCCCTATTTCTTTAAAGTGAAAAATACTTGCCGCCAAGCCCGCATCGGCTTTTCCTGCGGTGAAAACATCGTAGAAGTGTTCCATCGAACCAGCTCCACCCGAAGCAATGATTGGAATATTTGAATTGTCGGAGATTTCGGCAGTTAGTTCAATCGCAAAACCAGCTTTTGTACCATCTGCATCCATCGAAGTCAATAGGATTTCTCCTGCCCCACGGTCTTCTACTTCTTTTGCCCAAGCAATTGTTCGTAGTTCGGTTGGTTTTCGGCCACCATGTGTGTGTACAATATGCTCATGCCCATTGGCTTGTTCGATATAACGTGTATCAATAGCAACCACAATACATTGCGAGCCAAATTCCAGAGCTAATTCATTGATTAATTGGGGATTACGCACCGCCGATGAATTGATTGAAACCTTATCCGCACCAGCATTCAGAAGTTTAGATACATCGGCCACCGAACCGATTCCACCACCCACACAAAATGGAATATTAATGGTATGGGCAACTCTACGCACCAAATCAAGTAGAGTTTTACGTTCTTCAACGGTAGCAGTAATATCAAGAAACACCAGTTCGTCTGCTCCTTGGCGAGCATATTCGGCACCGAGTTCTACGGGGTCACCCGCATCACGGAGATTCACGAAATTAGTCCCTTTTACGGTGCGACCATCTTTTATATCTAAACAAGGTATGATTCTTTTTGTAAGCATTTTCTTTTATAATTATCAAGCGAGCTACTGCTCATTATAAATATTCGGTCGAGCGATTTGCATCATTGAATCGGGGTTATCCAGAGGAGTAAAGCCGAATTGCGCATAAAGTCCGTGGGCATCACGAGTAGCGAGCATCCAACGACGAAGCCCTTGTAAATCAGGCTGTTGTGTAATACATTCCATCAACCATTTTGAGATACCTTTACCTCTTTCGCTCTCTAAAACAAAAACATCGGCCAAGTAAGCAAAAGTAGCATAATCAGAAATGATGCGGGCATAGCCTACTTGCTTTCCTGCTTTATAAATTCCAAAAGTCGTGGAATGTTCGGCGGCACGCTTTACGATTTCCATCGGAATATTAGGCGACCAATAGCTTGTCGATAAAAAGCCATGAATTACATCGAATTGTAATTGGGTTTTATCGGTGCTGATGGTATACTCGTCTTTTTGGTATTCGTAAATCATAATATAGAACGCTGATTTTTATTTTCACGTCAACAATGTTAGGGTTGGACGCAACTCCGATACAAACTTGACCTACAAGAATCTCTTTTCTATCTCTTTCAATGTAACACGACCTTCATAAATAGCTTTGCCGACGATTACGCCAAAGATATTGAGCTCAGCTAAATCTTCGAGGTCTTGCATTGAACTCACGCCACCACTCGCAATTACTTGTAAATCAGGAAATTGCCCTTGCATTTTTTTGTATAAATCAACCGAAGGGCCTTGTAGAAGTCCATCTTTAGCAACATCGGTGCTGATGGTATATTTTACGCCTTTGGCAATCCATTCTCCGATAAAATCATATACCCACACGCCCGAATCTTCTTCCCAACCACTTACAGCAATTTTTTCGTTGCGAGCATCGGCTCCTAAAATGATTGATTCGCCCCCAAAACGTTTGAGCCATTCTTCAAACAATACAGGGTTTTTAATAGCGATACTCCCGCCCGTAACTTGCTTGGCTCCACAATCAAAAGCTAAGCGAATATCATCATCCGATTGTACTCCTCCGCCAAAATCAATGTGAAGATTGGTTTTACTGGCAATGGTTTCGAGAACTTTAGCGTTGGTAATTTTTTTATTTTTAGCTCCGTCTAAATCAACCAAATGTAGGCGTTTAATGCCCGCATCTTCAAACATCTTGGCTACTTCGAGCGGATTTTCGTTATATGTCTTTTTCTGAGAATAATCACCTTGTGTAAGCCTTACGCATTTACCGTCGATGATGTCAATGGCTGGAATGATTTGAAACATAACCCCTACCGAAACGTCGGACCGCCCCTAAATGGGGATTTTAGTGAAAATAGATTTATTAAAATTTAGAAAAGGTAAGCTCCATCAAATCTCCAAGAAATTCTTAAAAATCTGTTCGCCTACATCGCCGCTGATTTCGGAGTGAAACTGTGCGGCAAAGAAATTATCTCGCTGCAACATCGCCGAATATTCCAAAATATAATCCGTTTTGGCTACCGTATAGTCGCAAAGCGGAGCATAATATCCGTGGTTATAATAGACATATTCGCTTTCTCGCAAACCCTTTAAAAGCGGGTTCGGCTGGTCGGCTGTAATATTATTCCAACCCGTTTGTGGAACTTTAAAGCCTTTTACTCTCGGAAACTTCAAGATTGGAATATCAAAAACCCCCAAACATTCGGTATTATTCTCTTCCGATGATTGGCAGAGAAGCTGCATTCCTACGCAAGTTCCCAAAAATGGCTGTTTGAGTGTTGGAATAACTTTATCCAAGCCGTTTTCTCGCAAACTTTTCATGGCTGTTGAAGCCTCGCCTACACCTGGAAAGATAATTCGTTCGGCCGAGCGAATCACATCGGCATTATCCGAAAGCTCATAGCTTGCACCGATACGCTCAAGGGCATACATAACCGACTGTACATTGCCTGCGTTATATTTTATGATGACAACTTTCAATTTTTAATTTTCAATGAGTGAATGATTGAATGAGTGCCGCAGTGGAGCTGAATATTAAAAATAGCTCTACTCGAAGAATATACTACAAATCTAAACTTATAGACAGACAAAACACTGTTTTTATTAAAAAAGTAATACTTTATC
>JACCDW011798099.1_pt1 | contig 12444 bp, 12 predicted proteins | sample 7449781 | NCBI WGS metagenome assembly JACCDW01 (sample SAMN15323449, study PRJNA562643) | freshwater metagenome | isolation source: river surface water | place: USA:Blue River Watershed | collected 2017-08-18
AAGGGTATAGTGGATTGTTTTCTGGGTTGCGCTCACAATTTGCCTCAGATGCTGCCTGCTTTTCCCACATACTCCAAAAAATGCTTGTCTGTTATGATATTAATCCGGAAAATGCAGAAGCAACCCGTCGTGTGCTAGTATCCTTGTGTTCTGGTTGTGTGCCACGTGTTGAAGCGACTGATTTTCTTACAAGTGACACTGGCGTGTTTACCGTTATTGTTGGAAATCCACCGTATAATAGCGGGGGCTTAAAGCGCAGCGGGGAAAAACGCCTTCATGTGCGATTTACGGAACATGCGCTGCGACTACTTGATGCCGACGGCATGTTGCTTTTTGTCTGCCCTCCTAATTACCGAGAAGCCGGCAGTGTAATGAATCGGCTGTTTCACGGCAGTTCAGGCCATTTTTCGCATATTCGCATTTACGGCCCTGATGAAACCCATCGTCTATTCAGAGTCCAAACACGGGTTGATGCATTTTTATGGAGCGTTGGAACTTCAGGAAAAACCACGATTGTGGATCAGTTTGGGGCAACCTGTCGCATTCAATTGGATTTGGATCGGCATATTCCAAATTTCGGGCACACACTGTTTGAAAAACTGCGCGCGGTTGGATCTGCTGATGTGAAGGCGTTCAGAAGCGCGGAAGCGACTACCATAGTGTGTGAGAAAAGCGGATACAGTCGTGACGGATCTGGAAAATACCCAACACTCCATTTGATTGTAGAGGGTGGGCGAAAAATATTGTATAGAAATCGTGCGCACAGTCTTCAGAGTGTGCCAAAGATTATTTTGAATGGCCTTGGTCTGCCGTATGTGTATTATGATAGGGAAGGCGCATACGGTGTAACACAAACACCTGTTGTTGTCCTTGACCCGCCAGCAAAGCTTGTTAAATTTATGAAATCACCCTTATTTCAATGTATTGTATGGGGGTTGCGTATAACAGGCAATAACAATATGCCGTATTTGTTTCAAGATATTCCAAGTGATTATGGAGACGGATTGACTCTTACAACAGCAGAGGAAGAATTGGTATCACGGTTTTCAATACCTGTCTTTTCTGACAATGATATACGGACTGTATGCTCTGAAGGCCGTCGTAGCACACGCAAACTGAAGAAAATCAAATAGTAAGAAAATGTATACCACTTGTATTATATGAGGTATACGCAAGTGTTTTATCATAAATAGTAATCCCATGTGGGAATCCATGGACCGGCTTAGTTTCCAACAATTGTAAAAGATTGTCTTTTACATCAAATACATAAATAATGCCAAGGTCCTTTTCAGAATGTGCTGTTGCGTAAACTTTTCTGGCTTTGTTTGTAACAGAATCAAAATGGACCCCTTTGAAGGACCGCTTGCATGAGAATTTGAACGTGCCCCCCTTTACAGAATATAAAGCAACGTCGCCATCGTAGGTTGAGCTAATCTCTTTAGGACTGTCACTGTTAAGCAGAAGGATTGCGTAATTATTTATAAAACAAATGTCTTTAATGTGCGATTGACCGATTCTTTCGGGTGTAATATGAGTTATTACATTTGTTTCAATATTATACTTAGCGATTGTGCTAATACCCTGTGAACATGTGAAATATACACAATTATTATGAACCTGAGCACCGTGATATTTATTTGTTGTGTGCAGTTTGACGGTGTTTTCTAAAACAATCTCTTTATCTGTTACTTTATACACACATGCTGTATTTGTAAAATTTGTAGCATAAATTGTATTATTGTATACATCAAATAAATCTGTGTGATATGGGGCACCATCAAACACGGTATCCAAAGTATATAGCATTTTAAACCCAGTATCACCTTTCTCAATCAAATATAGTTTGGCAGCTTGCCGATTTGCGGCGACTAAGCGTGTAGCCGATATGAATTTCACATCGGTTACTGTTGGATTCCGACTATGTGTGCCAGTAAAAATCGGTTTCCAATCATACGGATTAAGTTCAGGGATTAAGAATTCCATTACTTAGTTACTTTTTTTAATTAATAATTAGCCAACGAATTGTCCCCAAATCAGATGTGTTGCTTGACACAATCTCAAAAGATCCATTAGCCACAGATTCGCTGCTTAACACACCAGGATTGTTAATGCCGGAATATGTTAGGAAAACATGAGAGCTTGTTGTGCACAAAGGAGCAGTCACAGTTAGTCGTTTGAAACCGCCAGATACAGTTCCACTAGCCATATTTGCCACACCCACAAGTCCACTATGAAGGTTAAATTGACCGCTTGTTACATTAACGCCATTTGCCACAGTCAAACCCCCACCTATAGTAGTAGCACCAATTGTGGAAACATTGCCATAAATTAGTGCACTGCCGCTCAAGTCAAGACGGCCCTGTGCTAGCAAATCGCCGCGAGTGTAGACCGGAGGCGCACGATCAGGATCAGGGTCCACACTGTTAGATCCAGGACTTGCGATGTAATAAGGGCGGTCAGTGTTCTGGGGTGTGAACGCACTAGAATTAGGATCAATGAATCCCTTTAATCCTGTGGCATAGTCAAACACACTTACCATATATGTGCTAATACCAGGATTTGCATCAGGATACAGCTTCTTTCCACTTTCCACTAGTATACGACCAGCTGGGCAATTTCCACTGGTTGCACCTGAAACGGGGCCTAAAGAACCCACATAGTTAAAATCTACTTCGTTTACTGTGTAGCTGAAAATGTCGTTGTTGTAAGGGCGCATTGATATATAGGACCGAGTTGGGTTGCTATTAATACGTGCGGGGCCAGAACGGGGAACGGCTGCCATTTTTCTGATGCATAGTTAGAAAAAATGCCTGGTAGCACCCGTAAATCCAACAAATCTCCATTGCGTTTTATGGACAAGGATCTGTTTGCGAAAATGGAAGATGGTACACTCAAATGGGGCGATCTTTTGGTTGATGAGGCACCTGCTCGCAAGAGCAGTGGCCGCCGCAAGAGCACACGTCGCAGTAGTCGCAATAGCGCCGCGCGCGCTGCGGCAAATTTCAAAGCTCGTGAGGAAGCAGCTATTCTAGAAGATTATATTGTGCCCGACCTTACTATGCGCAAGGGCATATGGGAAAATTTCCCCGTGATTGTTGACAAGATACCTAGTGCGGATGGCACAGATCGCTATGCACTTAAATGGCATAAGGGCAATTTGGCGGAATGGAAGAAAACACGCGCAGCAAGTTGGGATGAGTACCAAGAGTATGAATTCTACACAGAGTTCCGTTTGCTTCATGCTTTGCGCAAATACCCTCATAAGTATCGTTTAGAGCCTCCTCGTAACGGCGATGAGATTGTTGTGATCGCAATGGTACACGGTGAACCACGTGCTGATGCCGCACCAGTGCCTCGCCTTGTTCGCCTAAACGATATTAAGGATCATTTCCCTGTTGTATGGAAGGAGGTGCCTGGCGCAGCCTCTAAAACCTACGCAATTGAACTGTTTGGTAAAAAGATTAAAGAGATGAGTGCTGCCGTAGGACATGATGTAACTGAGGAAGTGAAGGCACAGCTGTTAGCTGCTCTGGCGGCTAGCCATAGCTGGACCTTGCTAAGTGGGGAAGGGGCTATTGTAGCTCGTATTGTTATGAAACATCTTTAGATTGTTAGGCTAGCCGATAAATAATGCATGTTTATTGGTCTAAAAGTATTGTATGTAAAACGGAAATGGAAAAAATTGACTTTTCCATTTCCGTTTTGGAAGGCAGGTGTGATGAACATCATTACACAACGCTAACCCTACATTCCTTCCTTCCTTCCTTCCTTCCTTCCTTACAATGCGCGCTGAGACCGCTTCCCTGGCCGACATTCGGTCTGCCACTGGCTTTGCTTTTACTGACTGGGTGTGTGTGGGCAACACAAATGAAAAGGGCGAGCTGTCCCTGAAGTCCAACATTACTGTTTTTAATGTGAAGGGCTTGTACATGCACGCATTTGAGCATGATGGCATCCTGTACCCTTTTTATGCTGGCAAGAGTGCCGCAAAGGAGCAGGCTGTGAACCACAGGATCCGCTGTGAGTATCATGAGGCTCAAAACACTGGTGTGCGTGCCAATGGTGAGAAGCGTCACCCTCAGGGCCCGTATGCTGTGAACCGTGCGCTAGAGGCTCTTGGTATTCGTGGTAAGTTTTATGTGTCTGTACTTTGCCTGAAGGAGGATAACGCAGAGACTATTGATGGCAAGGAGCGCACTCTGCTTTCCAAGTTTGACTTTATTGGCAACCGTGCGTTTAATAAGGAGCGCCGCATTGAGGATATTGCTGCGCTTGTGAAGCCTGCAGAGCCTGCACCAGCTGCGCCTGCACCAGCTGCGCCTGCACCAGCTGCGCCTGCACCAGCTGCGCCTGCACCAGAGGCAAAGGTGGCTTGCGCAGACCCCATTATTGATGCTGACTCCATCTTCAAGGCATTGGACACACACTACAACAACATCACAACAAAGATTGGCTACCTTAAAATCACTCTGAATTCCTACATGAGTCTGGGCGTTATGATTGAGAGCATGGAGAGCGCAAAGGCCGCCATGACAGCTGAGCTTGAGGACCTTGTGATGAAGCAGGATCTTATTAATGCTCAGCGCCTTCAGCTGAAAGCGCTTCTTGGTTGACAAAACAAACCTAGCTTTTTAGTTCAAACAAAAAAATATTTGAAAAGAAACATTTTTGAATTTTCGGTCTAAATAGCACTAATATGCACAGGATTGTCATTTCTCCAAATATCACCGTTATTAATATAATGATACTCTTTTTTTGTAGGATCATAGAACTTTGCTAGCATAACACCTGGAACCCCACTACTTTCTAGCCCTAGAAACTGTACATCTCGCACAAAGTAACCACAATTTGCTAAAAGCCTATACGACCTGTAGGGAATTAGATTGCTGACATCAAGTATGGCGTTGCTCATATTGGACACACTTTACCTAAAGATCTTTATCATGACTCTCAATTTTTTGTCAACACCAGTAGACATGGGCGGTAAAAGTTCAACCCAACGACTCCCTGATACTTCCTACGCACAATTTCTGGCATGCGTTCAAGCAATACATACTAGAGATGTATCACGCGCAGAACGAAACGCAATAGCAGAATTTTTGCGACTTCTTCGCCCAGTTGAACCCAGTGATGCTGAAGCGGTGCTAAATCTTAGTTTACAATACAAATCGTGTATGCCACTTTCACACCAAATGCTTGTTAAGACACTGTTTTACTTTACATTATGCGAAAGCTCTTTGCGACAAAAATTCTTGAACGATGCTGCTTTAACCCGTGATTATGCTACGATTGCCGCCATTGAAAAAAACCCATTGTTCTAGACCCATCAACAATGGGTTAGGCTAGCCGACAAGTGCCCATTTTTTATGATTTGTTGGTCTAATCTAACCTGAACGTCTTTGTTTTGTATCCTTTTCTTGTAAAATTTGTCATAGGCGTTTCACCCACTGTCCATGGCAGCGGTTGAACCCGATTGTAGTTTTTATTAGCGCAAAGTGTTATGACGCGTGCCTTATACATATACTCCCTTTCTGACACATACATTCTATATGTGTAAGGAATTCTATCACCGTCGCAATCAGTTCGCCTAATCATCACGATTTCATTTACACTTGGATTGTAAGGTTCCATTTTGCTCCGCAAAGGTTGGCAAAAGGGAAACCAATTTCAATTTTTGCCGCGTTTAAGTCCCCTGTAATTTTCCAACAATCCTGTCTAAATGAATCTTGACAGGGCGCGTGGTGCTTTTTATGGTTGTGCTATTGGTGATGCTTTAGGAGCCCCGATTGAGTCATGCCCTCGTGATTGTGGGCCTGTTATTTCCGACATGATCCCTGCTGATCAATGGGGCCTACCCGCAGGCAGTTGGACGGATGACACAAGCATGATGTTGTGTTTAGCCGCTAGTCTTGTGGCAACACAAGGCCTTCCCGATGGCAACTCCGAACTTGTCCATTATTGCCATTGGTATACAAAAGGGTATTTGTCTGTGAGCGATGAGTGCTTTGACATAGGGCGCACATGCAAGTTAGCACTGGAACACTTTATGGACACAGGCGAAACTGTAGCTCCAACAGATACGGAACGTTGTTTGGCAAATGGATCCTTAATGCGCACGGGGCCCGTAGGCATTTTAGCATTTGGAAACGTAGATGTGGCTTTGGAACATGGGCGTGCATGCTCTGCCACCACGCACGCACATCCAATGTGTATGGACGCATGCGGCGTGTTTTCAGCGTTAGTGACACGAGCCATTGAAGGGGATAGTAAGGCAGATTTGTTGGAATCACTGGCTTTTTTATCAGCACAAGTCCATGACGCACGGCTTTTGCGTATACTTGATGGTAGTTTTCTGCGGAAAACACGCGATGAAATCCGAAGCAGTGGATTTGTGTTAGATACACTGGAAGCAGCATTATGGGCATTTTTTACGACTACGTCTTTTTCAGAAGGCGCATTGCTTGCTGTGAATCTTGGAGGTGATGCAGATACGGTTGGTGCCGTGTATGGCACATTAGCCGGTGCTTTTTATGGGAATAGTGGCATACCAGAACACTGGATTGACACTCTTCAGGGTCGCAAGTATTTAGATGGAGTATGGAAAGATATAGCGGTTATGTTGAATGGCGATGATGAATCTAAAATTGCGTTGGCTTAGAATGTGATTGATGAACTATATACTGAAACACCATACCCAACGTCATTTACAGCACGCAAGACCCATGTGTATGTTCCTGGGGAAATAGATGTTGATGTAAACTCGCGCTTAAATGGCTCAATGCCAAATGAGTAGGAATTGTCAGTACTATTTAAGAAATACCACTTTATTTCACTGCCTGGTGTAGCAGGTTGATCCCATGTGACTTGTATACTTTCTCCAACTTTTGTAAACACAACATTTTGAGAAGGAGAAGCAATAAATCCAGGTTGAACGGTCCTATAAATGGATGAAACACTTATTATGCCACCACTGTCAGATCCTACAATTGCCCCATCATAATTAGATCCGTTTGTAAGATTACTGAAGGTGTAAAATCGCGCGTTACTATTCAAAACCGCTGTTCCTCCTCCAGGTCCAATGCAACTTAAAGATACTGAAGAGATTGTGGAAGGATCTTCCATGCCCCAATAATATGTAATTTGTTGTGATTCTACAAATGGGCGAATTGAAATAGATGGCGGATTGACAATTGTCTGCAGAGGTGTAACACTTGTAGAAATTCCACTAAACAATGTTAAGACCGGTGTTGCTGATGTAGAAGGGCTTGTGCTACCTGTGCCAAAGCTACCAGATGTGTTCAAACCCCATACATATACAGTCCCATCATTCACAATCGCAAAACAACTATCAATCGTTGTTGTCACATTCTTGATAGTCTTGCCGCCAACTGATAATGTCAGTAAGGATGGAGTTGTAATATATGTTCCTGCTAAACCTGCTAAAGCAGAGTTATTTTGAAAGCCAAATCCAAATACTGTGCCATCTGTGAATACTATGTAACCAGTTTTGTTTGACAATGCTATATTGGCTACTGTTTTGCCAGATGGCATAAGAATCGGATAGGGGACCGATACACGAGATGAACTATATTGTCCTGTTCCAGTTGCTCCATCCGCATTCAAACCCCATGTTTGAATGCTATTATCTTGGCATAGGGCTGCGCAGAAGTTATTTCCCCCAAAAAGCGCAGCAACTGGTTTATTACTTGACGTATTTATAACAACGGGGGTAGAGCGATTTGTGGTCGTGCCATCGCCGATCTGACTGCTGGAATTTAAACCAAATCCCTGTAATGTACCATCTGTGCATAGGACAATCGTTGTGTTTCTTACACAAACTACTGAATATGCTAATTTGCTATTTGCGAGTGTAACAAGCGTTGGCGTGCTAGTGCCTGATCCGATCCTGCCAAGTTGACCAAATGTATTACTACCAAATGTGTATAATGAACCATCAGAACATACAACTGCACCATGTGTCGTGCCAGCTGCTACATCTGTTGCTATTTTTCCTGTAAGTCCTACAAGTTGTGTTGGTGTTGTAATTGGGCTACTGGTGTTGCCTAATCCACATTCTCCATTTGAATTTCTTCCTGTGGCATATACTGTGCCATCAGATGCTAAAAAGAGTGTTGTTTTTTCGCCAGTGGCAACCTGTGCTAATCTCTTAGGCACATTTGCTTTTATAGGACTTGTGCTAGCTGTTGTATTGCCCACACCTAATTGGCCAAAATCATTTGCGCCTACACCAAACGCTTCTCCTGTTAGTTCCTTTAACATCATTGTGTGACCGTTGTTGCTTTCATTCTTCATAGAACGAATGTAAGGGCTTATAACTGTGGTTAATGGGCCACCTCCACTAATACCAGCACTCGTCGCAAACAGATCAGGGTATGGCGAGCTATAATAAGCATGTCCAACAGGAAGAAGTGAACGCATGCCGTATTTAGTAGCCAAATACCCTTCAATCATTGAAACTTCGTTATCTGTTAGCAAGCGATTGTAAATAATCACCTCTGAAAAGTAACCAGTTGCACTCCAGTTTTGCCGACCACAAATGCGCCAGTTGTTTACATGATAATACGATCCTACTGTATTTGATCCAGTTGTTGTTCCATTTATTTTTGTAGTTATATATTTTGTGCCACCACTGCTTGAATTATAAACTCCTTGAAGCACAAAATTATAATTTGGCATTAAATTGGCATTAATGCGTTGATCTATAACTACGGCACCATGAAATGCGGTCACGTTATAGTATTGATCGTAATTTATCAATGTGTCACCGTCATCACCAGATCCCCAAAAACTCTGAGCTGCCAACGATTTCATAACAGCAAACATAGCAAACGGAGTTCCACTTGCGGGCTGAGCTATTGTTGTATTTAAGGAATCAGGCGTTCCAGGCGCATCTGGGTTGCTTATACCACGAAATAAGAGTGCTGGATATGGATAGGCTGCTTGCACTTGATAAGTAGTGTCATTTGTTGGTGCGTACGCTAAATAATCAAAGCTATTTGCTACAGCTAAATCAACAGAAGGCACGTACACTGGATAATCAAATCCAGCAGTTAGCGTGGCATTTTTGCCTTGTCCTGATTTATCGGATATAGAAGTCACAATTCGTGCATTTGTGCTAGCTCCAATAGCACGTGTGCCTGAAAAGGCAAGCGTACTACTGTCAGCCACATCTAGCCATAAACACATGCCATAATTCGGATCATCCAATAACATGCTGCCACTGTTGGCACCGCTTGTCACGGTGACAGTATACTGAAGCCCTTTTGTAAACCCTGTAAATGTTGCGGTAGTGTCTGTTGTCGTAATTGTGGATGTGCCACCCGTTGGGCTCAAAGATACACTATACGTTGGCGATCCGCCCAACGCATTCCATGTAACAACTATTGAAGTGCCAAAATTTTTCGCACTTGTGATAGTGATTGACATTTTCCTATATTATGTCAACAAAAATTGAGTAATGATTTTATTTTCCGCAAAACAGCAAACTATGACGATCCTGCACACCCTACACGATGGTTCAATCGTGCGTTTAATGAGCGCTAAAGAACTAATTCGTATTCCGGTTTGGCAAGGAAATCGCATTCTTGATACTGCTCATGTTGAATCTATTCAACGTGCTATCGGCGCGGATATACAGCGCCTTGATTTCGGGTATCGCATTGTTTCTTACATAGATAATGACGCAACCGGACGACCTTTGCGCGTATATGCTCTAATTGACGGGCAGCACCGTGCCGCCGTGCTTCGCAGCGCCATGGAATCGGAACTATGTATGCCAGATTTCCAAGTAGTTGTACTTGAAAAAGCGGTCAATTGTGAATACGATATCATAGCATGTTTCAATGCCCTAAACAATTCTAAACCTATTTTGTGGACAGACAAAACTCTTGTTGTGAACAAATATATAGCTGAACTTGAACTGGCTTTTAACAAACCAAAAATGGCTTATATAAGAAGAGGCACAACGTGTCGCCCATATTTATCATGTGAGAAACTGCGAGCAGCATTAAGTGCTTATAAAGATCTTGATGCCGATGAAAAAGCTATTAAAGAATTTGTTAGTAATGTGAAAACATGGAATACAACGGCATGCGCGACAGCATATACATCAGCAGCTTTTGCCAATGAAAAAGAGTATACTATGCTTAAAAAATGTGCTGATACCGGATTTATGTTAGCGTATGATCCTAAACTTCCATGGATTCAAACATGCATGCGCTAGTGGTCGGCCTAAACAGTAGTTGAACCGTAATCCGCAACTCCTACGATGCCTTGAAATACCATATTTTTACCAGTATATGGATTAAAGTATTTCATATGTTCATCGGTCTCAACAATGCCAAATGCTTCTTCTAAAGAAGCCGCGCCATAAATTCCTTTCATTGTAATTCCATCCACCGGGCAGTTGATTTTTGTATAAAGAAATGTTGGCAAAACATCAGCACGAACAGCATAACATATGTTAGAAAATGCCCCTGTAGCATTAAAATTCCACCAATATTTGTTTTCTCTAGTGTATGAACCGCGATTTTCAGGATCTGATAAATACCCAAATTTTAATACACGTGCATCACTTGGAATATTTTCCAAATATGCCTTCATAATTTCATTTGTTAGAAAACTATGAAATCGCACATCATCCTCCATAATTAATACCCATACTGGAAATTTTGATTCTATACTCTCAAGAATAGTTTGCCATGTTTTCCTATGACTTGCTAAACACCCAAGAGCACCATCACTAAAGTTGTAGGGTGTAGTTATGAACTTTGCTATTTCAAACCAATTTCGTAATACACAGTTCTTTCGCCCATTTATGGCATCAACCACTGTATACTGAAAGCCATCAAATCGTGCCAAATGCGTTGATAGGGCTTCCCTACGATCAGTCGCTGTCTTCAAACTTATAACATAAATATCCTTGAAAAAAGACCAGGGGTTGTCCATTAGGGGATAACTAAAACATTATCTTTAGATGTTACCATTGTTGTTGACTCAAAATCCGCAACATTGACAAAACCTAAGAAATGTTCTGTTTTACCCGTATTAGGATTTTTATATTCTCTGAATTTGGATGTATCGGGTAAATCAAAAGCCTCCTCTAATAGTGCTGCACCATACACATTATCCATTACATAACAATCAACTGCCACAATAATGTCTTTTATTGCTAACATATTTGGCAACATATCAGATCGCACAGCATAACAAATGTTGGAATATACAGATTTTTTGCTAAGATTCCACCAATACTTGTTTTCCCGTGTATATTCAACGTGCGGTTTTTTCAAATATCCAAATTTAAGCACTTTAGCATCTTTTGGGACATTATCTAAATACATTTTTAGATGATCATTTGTGAGCAAAGGATGAAATCGCACATCATCTTCCATAATCAATGCCCATGATGGAAATTTAACAGTATCTTCCAACGTGGTTTGCCAAACCTTTCGATGACTAGCTAGGCATCCTAGCGCACCATCTGTTTGCGGATACGGCGTTGAGATTACATGCGTAAGTTCAAACCAACGGCGCAAGATTGGATTTTTTCGACCGTCCACCGCTTTTACAATTTCGTAATTCAGGCCGCTAAATCGTTCAAACTCTTTGACTAATGATTCTTTGCGATCACTAGCTTCTTCAAGACTAATTACAAATTTACGACTGAAAAAATTCCAGGGATTTTCCATATTGTTTTGTGTTTCTACTGTTTGCTTTAGACTCTTACGCAATTTCTCCTACAGCGTAATGCTTGCTGTTGTGTTGTAAATGCGGGCAAGGCGCTTGTCTTCCTCCAGCACATAATTCTTCAGTGTTTCATATTGATTGTACACATTTGTGTACACGGTGCCATCTGAACTTCCCACAACTTGTCCAAGAATATCTTTGCTAGTCTGCAGATACATGGACAGTAGCGCATGCTGAGCGCGAGCCCGTGCGTTTGTATTTTCCGCACGAATAAGTGTCTCTGCCCACTTTGTCTCTGACAGGCCATCTACAAGATGTTTTACGCGCAGCACACGACGCCATTCAGGATCCGCATGAGTTGTAAGAATCTGCTGAAACTCGCGCAGTCGGATAATCTCAAGATGGCGAAGATTACGCAGGCTCCTAAATATGTGTGCTGCTGCTACACGGCGATCGTGATCTGTGGCATCGGACAGATGCGGCGCAATTGTCTGTTCTACAGAGTCCAAGATCAAAGCTGCGCAGTCCTCACGATTGCGTGGCAGTGGCAGGCCATTGCGGCGCACCCAATCATAGTAATGCGGATTGTGAATCACAGTTGTCTCAAGCGCACCTGTAGTCCAACTAAACGCAGTCTTACACTGAATACACCACATCTGGTCACAGCCGTCCACCTTGCTAATCATCGTTGCGCAGCTTGGGCACGGCTTTGCCTGCGCTGTAATCGCCGCCACA
>JACCDW012041211.1_pt1 | contig 12443 bp, 10 predicted proteins | sample 7449781 | NCBI WGS metagenome assembly JACCDW01 (sample SAMN15323449, study PRJNA562643) | freshwater metagenome | isolation source: river surface water | place: USA:Blue River Watershed | collected 2017-08-18
CTGAAATTGTGCTCTTGAGGAATCATAGTGATATGGCGATGATGGCAACCATTCGGTGAATATCATCGCCATTGTTTTTGGAAAGTCTGCTTGTGTTCCGCGATGAATGAATCTCGCATATTTCCCGCCATATAATGTAAGTATTAACCAATCTTCGGGATACTGTATTCCATCTATTTTTTCTATCCCAGCCCAATGTGTAATAGTACTTTTAGGAGGCCATTCAGCATAGGTCTGAATCGCATAGAGATCCACACCCATGAGATTATGTGCTGATTGCTCTGTTCTGAATTGCTTCCACAGTGGGAATACGGCATGATCATCAATCGGCAAAGTCAGATGTCTGCCGATAATAATTTTCTCGGGTACTTCGATGATTTCAGGATTCATAATTGATTTCCATTACTTGGAGCAGGAATCACCTTTTTATCAGGAATGGTTTGTGTATTTCCATTTTTCTTTTCTGGTACTTGTTCGAAGCATGTTTTCTTTCCTTCCACTTCATAACATTCAGGAATCTCTCCGCTATATCGGAAAAACCGATTGTCTGCGCGTACTCCCGGACCAAATCCACACTCATTCAATCCATCAACTGTGCGAATATCCAGAAAGCGTTTTTCGATTTGAAATGACAATTTGCAAATGGGTATTCCCTGCGGATTATTCATCGTGAATATTCCTTTATTACTTTTCAAAGATATTTGACCGGAAAGTCTTCCAATTGCATTAGCTGGTTCGCCTTTTTCAACTTCCATGAAAAAGAGCATTGTAGAATCTGATTCGGGATAGAGAAGAACTGTACCTCCTGGGCCAACATAATCATCATCTTCTTCATCAGCATCTTTATGTATTGCAGAACCAAACATATATGTTCCTGCAAAGCGAGCAGTATGCCTTTTCGCGGGTTCTTCAGCAGAAATAGAGATCGCAGAAAGTACTACAAATGAGCAAAGTATGATGAAATAACGCATGAGTATTCCTTATGTAGAGAATTACCCTACTTTACCCCAAAAGATTGTGCCAAACACTGTTTTTTGAGAATTTTCTCAAGTTATTCTTCAAAAAACGCCATAAAAAAAGGCCTGTCTTGTGAACAGGCCTCATTTTCAATCTTGTTTAATCACTTGTCGCATCAAATGTTTGCCATCTCGGGTTTGCATTCGAATCATATATATGCCCGCTGGAACATCTTGTAAAGAATAATCAAATCTCTCATTTGTGAATGGTCCTTGCTGTGTGAACACTTCCTGACCCATCAATGAGAAAAGTGAAATGGATTCTATTCTTGCTGACATAATTCCATCAATAGTGATTGTCGATAGCGTTGGATTCGGCATGATGCTAAGTCCTGCATAATCGGAATCATTAACTGAGGACAGAATCTCAGTGCTAAGTGGAATGGTATATTCACCCTTTGCTGAAATCACACGAAGTCCTGCAGTATATGTTCCACTTTGATCTGCATTAAATGTTATTCCGATTGTACGGCATTCTCCGAATGGAAGAGAAAGTGGGAAATTCGGTAGATTTTTCAGTGAGAATTTATCCGAACCAATAATTGATATTCCGGTAATCTCAGCATTCTTACTGCCTGTATTACAGAGTTCATAGGTTGTGTCTTTACTCTGCGTTCCTGCTGCAATCTTACCAAATGTAAAAGCAGTAGTGTCAATCCTTTCAAAACAACTTTTCGCCATGAGAGGTAGCACTTTATCGCCATTTGTTGAATTGCTTTTGATGGTGATGTCAGCGGTACTTGAAATATTTTCACCTGCAGTGAAGGATACCGAAACATTAGTTGTTTGGCCGGGTGTCAAAGTAAGAGTTGTGCCACCAATAATCGCAAATTGAGAAGATTGTGAACCTGATATTTGCATACCGGTAATGATCAAATCAGATTCGCCTTCATTCTTAATCAATCCTTGTATTGTCTTGGTATCTGTTGTGCCTTTATCAATGCATCCAAAATCAATGGAAGATTGAGACAATATAATCCGTGGTCCACTTGGAGCTTTATTGATTGACAATTTCGCTGGAGTGGAATTCACTGTTTGACATGCATTTGAAATCACGCAATCATATGTACCACTATCTGATAATGAAGCACTTGAAATAGTGAGAACAGCATTTGTATCACCTATTCTATTTACTCCATTCTTTCTCCACTGATATCGTATGTCTGTACCGCCTGCAATCACTCGTAAGAATGCAATAGTTCCTTCTATTGCAGCAGTATCGCGTGGTTGACGCAAGAATGTTGGAACTTCTCGAACCGCTATCTTGATCGACTTTTCCGGAGATAATTCATTACAAGAATTTCGTACTGCAACTGTATACATACCTGCATCATTTGTGGCAATTGCGGGGATGATCAATACAGAATCTGTAGTGGTTAAAGTAGTACCATTTTTCTTCCATATATAAGAAGTAATTGTACCTCCTGTTCCACTAGCTTTTATCCGAAATTCTTTACCTGCACAAATAGTAGTGTCATTAGAGAATGAAAGCTCTGAAATAGGGCTTGGAATGATAGATATAGTTGCTGTAGATGAAGTAATTGGTGTTCCACAATATCCGGTTACAGTACAAGTATATGTTCCTTGATCATCTGTTTGCAAAGATGAAAAACTCAAACTTGCTCGATTTGTATTTGGAATTGGATTACCATTTTTATTCCATTGATACGTAAGATTGGTACCATTCACAGCAACTGTCAATTGAGCTGTAGTATTCTTGCAACCATTTATCGAAACCGGTTGTGTGATAATTGTAGTTTGATCCGCCACAGCCAACTGTGCAGGAGAGCTAATTACCTGCGAACACCCATTTACCGCACAAGTATAAATACCCGCTGAATTCGCATTTACAGAATTGATGGTATATGTTTTTGAAGTTGCACCTGGAATGGGCGTATTGTTTCTCGACCATTGGAATGTCAAGAAATTCTCATCAGACTGAACACTGATGCTGAGTGTTTTTGATACTCCGATGCATGCAGTATCCAATTGTGGAGGATTGGATGTGATAACAGGTATAGGTACAATCGAAATTGGTGCATCGATTGTATCAATCGCAGTACCATTGATAACCCGGATGCGATAATTCGTTCCAAATGATTGAGCTGCTGGTATATTCCATGTATAGTTTAGGGTTGATGCAGTAACTGATCCAATTTGTGTCCATGGTGCGCTACCGGTTGGAGACATTTCAATATTGGTATTTCCTATTAATCCATTTCCTGTCCAAGTGATATTTACCGGTGCATTTCTGCAAAATGTACTTGGTGAGGATTGGCTAGTGAGTGTAATGGAGGGTCCACTACCAGTAACAGTAATAGTAACTTCATTTATTACATTCCATTGATCACCGGATGTACCACCATTACCATTAACTGCATTTCCAGCCATTGACAAAGTATATGTTCCCGGAGTCGTAGGTGCAGTCCATGTAAATCCAAACTCTGCTTCACCATTTGACATATTTACTGTTGAAGTTTGTATCAATTCTCCACCACTCGGAGAGCAATTCGTTGTTCCGGAATATGAACCTGCATTCTGATTAGAACTATTTTTAATTGCTAGGTTCATACCTGCTTTATTTAATGTTGCATGAGCAACAACAGCGGTGAAAGATTTCGAAGTACCTGCCTGAACTGTGAAAGGTCCCGCACCTTCTCGAAGTGATACAGCTGTGTTTGTATTCTGTGTTCCATGACAAGAACATCCCACTACTGAGCGTCCTGTTATGCCACTACTACTAGCTTCAAGCTGAATTTGAGAAAATAGAATTCCAATAATGAACAAGAAAATCATATTCATATGTATACTCTTATATAAATGAAGATTAATTCAATACGATGGTTTGCATCAGTCCTTTGCCTTTTACGGCAATATCCTTTTCAGCATAAACATTCATTGATTTTACGATATCAAGACTTTTAACAGCATCATAAAACTCTTTTGAAACCTGAATTGTTCCTGGTTCCCCATGGGATTCCATTCTGGCGGCAGTATTAACAGCATCTCCCCATACATCATAACTGAATTTTTTTGTTCCGATTACACCTGCAACAGTCGGACCACTATGTATCCCAATTCGCACACTCAATGTATCACCATTAGACATTACAATTGAATTACAGATAGACAATACATCTTTGGCAAAACATAACATTCTTCTTTTGTGTTCTTGAGTATCATCACCAAGATTACATATTGCCATATAGGCATCCCCAATTGTTTTTATTTTTTCTATTCCATGTGTATCGGCTATGATATCTAATTGTGAATACACATCATTGAGTATTTTCACGACTTCAGATGGTGGTAGTTTTTCAGAAATAGTTGTAAACCCAACAATGTCTGCAAACATGATTGTCATATCTTGACATTCTTCAGCGATTGTATTCTCACCTTGAATGATTTTTTCAGCTATTCTAGACGGTAATATCTCATGAAGCAAATGCTCTTTTTCTTGTAATCTTGCTAGTTCCACTGATCGCTTTTCTTCCATTTGATGATATGCTTTCTGAAACTCCATTTCCTTAATTGTATCTCGAACCTCACTAGAATTCAAAGATTCCTTAATGAGAATTGAATCTGAATAATATATATATGCCTTTTCCCAATTTCCTTGATATTTATATAATTCAGAAAGCTCTTTGAGATAGTTCATCTCTATTGATTTTAGCGAATATTCACGCAAAGTATCGAGAGAATCTAGCAATAGTTTTTCGGCTTCAAGAATATTATGATGTGTAAATAATGGATTGGCTAATATCTTTGCTTTTTCGAGTTGAATATCATAATAATCACCCTTTCTATCATACTCAGTCAATATCTGTAAGGCTTGTTCATAGCATGCAAATGCATCATCAAGATTTCCATTATAATTGTGAACATCACCCATTGAACCAATGTGTACTGCTTCCGTTCCTCGATTACCCAATTCTTGATTAATTTCAATTGCTCTTGAAAAATGCATCAATGCTCTGTCTGGTTCATGTCTAGACAACATGATATCACCAAGAATTTCATTCCAGGTTTCTATTCCTCTTTTGTATTCAATTGATTCATGAATTGCTAGTGCTTCCATTAAGTACTTTTCAGCAGTTATATGATCTTTCATTGACATATGCACTGTTCCTATATGGCCTAGTGCTCTACCAATTCCATCTTTTGCATTATTTTTTTGATGTAGTTCCAATGCTCGATTATAATATTCTAATGCCTTTGTATAATCGCCATGTTTAATGAATATGGTTGCTATATTGTCACATACAATGGCAAGATGTTCTTGTTTATCCAATTCAACAGAGAGTGATTCAGAATATCGTAACAATTCTAAAGCTTTCACATCATTCGACATTGCTGAGTGAATAAGACCAAGATTTCCTGTAATTGTATTCAATAGATTTTTATCATTGATTTCAATTACAATATCATATGCTTGTTCTAAATAGGATAATGCTTCTGTGAGTTTTGTTAATTCAAAGTGTAACAATCCCAATATATTATAGCATTTGAATGTCTTCGTCGGTACTTCTTCATCAGGCAATGAAGAGCATATATTGAGCATCTCTTGTACAATTGGAATAGCATCTTGTGCTAAACTTCTTCTGATATATGAAAATGCATGTATTGATAGCATTTCATATTTAGTATTCGCATCAATAGATGATGTTTGATGTACTGTAAGATATTCTACTGCAAATAATCTCGCTTCTTCGAATCTACCTTCTTGCAATAGAAGATTACCATGCTCTACTGGATTATTCATGTTATTTCAAGGATTATTATATGTTCAAAGATATACAAATAGCAGGTAAATGTAATTGCTTATCCTCGCCACATGCAGAACAGAGTGAATATTCTTATTTTCGTGTACTATAATTCTCGGAGATGCTATGTCGGAATTCACTATACCAAGATTAAATTTACTGGACTTTATTGGCGAGGATGCCAATAAACAGCATGAATTTTCACAGTCCATAGGAAAAGCATTCACAGAAACCGGATTTGTGATGATTTCAAATCATGGTCTAAATGCCGAAAGAATTACTGTTCTGTATGATCAGATAAAGGCATTCTTTGCATTGCCTGAAGAGACTAAATATTCTTATGAAATTCCTGGTTTGAGTGGTCAAAGAGGATATACCGGCAAAGGAAGAGAAAAAGCCAAAGATGCAAGTACACCTGATTTAAAAGAATTTTGGCAATGTGGTCAAACAGTATTGGATAATGATCCGGTAAAGAATGATTATCCAGAAAATATCATGGTGAATGAATTATCTATATTCAATGATATCGTCCGCGAAGTGTATTCCGAACTCGAGCATACTGGTAAGCATCTTCTTAGGGCAATAGCTAGATATTTACATTTACCCGAATCGTATTTTGATGCACATGTTCATAATGGCAATTCCATTCTTCGTGCATTGCATTATTTCCCAATTGAAGATCCTGATTCACTTGCTCCTGATGCAGTACGATCAGCTGCTCATGAAGACATCAATCTCATCACTTTGCTCATTGGTGCCAGTGCTGATGGTTTGGAAGTATTGACAAGAGAAGGCGAATGGTTTCCGGTGAGAGCACAAGGCGAAGATATTGTAGTGAATGTTGGTGATATGTTACAGCGCCTTACAAATAATGTTTTGAAGTCAACCACACATCGAGTTGTGAATCCACCAAGAGAATTACTTGGCACTTCGAGATATTCCGTTCCTTTCTTCCTGCATCCAAAATCTCATATGGATCTTACATGTCTTGAATCATGTATCACAGAAGATAATCCAAAGCAGTATACCAATATGACAGCTGGTGAATATCTTGATGAAAGGCTTCGAGAAATTGGTTTGAAAATGTAAAAGATAAGGCATGATATTCATCATGCCTTTTTTTATTCTGCTTCATATTCCAAGCGTACAGTTATAGTCGCTGTTTTATTTTTTGATGAAGTATTGAAAGATCCACCGGACTCATAATCTTCATCAGTATTTTGTCCTATAATCTGAAATACCCCCATGGATGCATGTTTTAATGTTCCCAATTCAGCATCTGATTTCTGAGCAATCTTTTCCGCCCTTAATTTTGCATCTGCTGTTGCTTGGGCAATCATCTCCACTTTTAATTCAGAGAGTTTTGTATAGTAATACAATGGACTTTCTGTAACAATCTCAATTCCCTGATCAATCAATTCACTGATTTCTCTTGATACTTTTTCTACCAAGTCCACATTTCGAGATTCAACTCTTACTCTCTGTGTGAGTTTATATCCAATAAACTGTGAATATGATGTTCCATTTGCCTCATACATTGTTTGGAATTCTTTCTCAATGTCAATAGAAGAAACTTCCAATTCATTTGATTTCACACCTTTCTTAATCAGATAATCTCTCACACTTTGTTTTCTACTTTCAATCAAAGTATATGCATCTTTTAAACTTGAGGCACGAGCTGAGATTGAAGATTGCCATATGATGATATCCGAAACAAAATCTCTACTTCCCAAACCGGTCACTGAAATACCATTGTCAGAGCGGTATTTCTGAATGATTGCATCTGATAAGGTTATTGTTGAAACTATAATTGCCAGTGCAATCACCATTGTGTTCACATGCTGTTTCATCTATTCTTTCCTAATATTCAAGATATAATGTCTTTGTTTTTTAATACTCGGCACAGGATACGGCGAAGTGCATATCATGTATACAATGACTCCAACACCCTGTTGTCATCATATACACCCCCGATATTTCCTCACGCCGTATCCCTTATCAGTCGCCGACACAATAGTGAAAGAAGAAGTTCATCATTCCCCATGGATTCCCCTTCTATCCAATGATGAGCTTAATCATAATTTGCATAGTCCCCTTGACGCTATTCAACCCCTACATCACCTATGCTTCCCTAAGAAATATGTTACATATTTATTCAGTTTCAATGTGCTCTGATTATCTATATGTAATTCTCATGCCAAAATATTATTGTGAATTTTTATAATATCAGGACATTATTATATATCACATTTGTAGAGTGTTTGTGTAGTATTTGAGTATATGTATTATTCAATCATTTTATTGTGTAATGTGTCGGCTTTATGTGTCAATGTGTAAGAAAAAAATTACACAGTTATGTTCGATGTATATCTCTCCTTATCATCTACAAATAGTATAACATGTGTTTACATAACATGAATATGATTTCTGTAATTGAACATATGTAGATCACTACTTTTAGTAGTAATGTATAATCGTAGAATAGCATTCGCTAGTTGATACGTATAACATATTCATTTCTTATTCATCAATAATACAAACACTTTACTTCATCTCTTTTCCAGTCAATTGATTTTGTACCGATGAATCTTCTACGTTTGATGTCAAATACATGACAATGATCAAATGAATCGCGGAACAGTATTCGAATCGGCTCGCCGAATATGGATGATTCATTCACTTTGCTGTTTTCGTCATCTATTAATTGATTGAAATATCTCCCTACTCGTGAAAGAATATCTTCCTCTCCATTTGTCAATAGTTCATCTGGTAGATAAATGAATTTGGTTATTGGAATCGCTATGCAGATTATTCCGCGAGGTGCTTTTCCTCCTTTCAGATCAGTTTCTATCCACCCATGCTGACGAAATGCTTGTCGATGGCGAAGTTCTTTCGTCATGATTCTTTCATGTTCATCAATTTCAATTTTTCGAGTTGTACCACGCAATGCATCTTCGAGTCCCGCTCCTCCGAAGCAACTGGATGAACGCAATCGCTTGATCATGTCTTCATCCTGCAAATTCCCAGAAAGTACTGCATCCAATCTGCGCAATGCCTTATTTGTATTGGTCAATCCGAGCATTTCTGGGATGTCTCCACGTTTTCGATTGTGCTTGTGTAAACAATCCTGCACATAATCATTCAATGCAGTTGATTTCATTGTCTCTTCTCCTGATCGTAAAACATATAATGATGAATGTAACACTTGAAGATCCCTGAATGATGCATACTTGCACCAAAGTACTATAACCAATGACTGAGTGAATTCTAGGAAGTGTGAGGTGTAAACGATGTGGAAGTCTTGTGTAAGGCTGACGAGCATCGATTACAGCAGTACCACCGAATTAAATCAGGTTGGTGAGACTTCATAGGGCTGTATCCCTCTGTCTCTCTTGATGGTATGTCTTCAAAGTCCGCGTAAGGACGTACAATTATATAGAAAATCCAGATAATCTAGTGTAGATGATGTTCAAAAATATTTCAACAATAATAATGAAGATTCTTACAAAGTAGTTGTTCACGAACTATAGGTCTGAGTTAAAACATCATCCCAAGAGTGAACCTATGTATTCCACCGAGATCAGAAAAATCGGTGTATGAATAATCCATATTCAATATATATTCATTTCCATTGATTGGAAGATGAATCCCCGCACCGCCTGAGAATTGTCCTTGTTCGAGACCTATCACATATCCGCCTCTAATAATTGCTTTGGCAGGAAAAGCCTCCGAGAAAGTCAAAGCATATTCTGTTCCGAGTGCATAATGTTCTGCATTGTCATTCGGATGATTGAGTTGCACAGAAACTGTCCAGCTTTGCATGCTATCTATAATTGGCTCCATTGCAAAACCAATGCGAAAATTGATCGGTGGATCAAATGATTGAAATGCACTTGCTTCACCACCATTGAAATTTGGAGCTGTACCTTGTGTTGTAACTGTTCCAGATGGCGTCAGCTTACCTCCAAAATTGCTAATGGCAACAGCAAATCGTGATGTTCCCAAACCTGTTTTATAAAATGTTCCTGCATCAAAGAGCACGCCATTCAAGCGCATTGTGCCAGCTTGTTCATGTAAATAGCGGAGCGTCAAACCTGCTGAGAATTGCTCAGTGAATTGTCTGGCATATCCTAGTGAAAAAGCAGATGTTCCAAAATTGATGGTTTCGCCGGTGCCAAAAGGTCGAAACTCTGTTGTGACTTTAATCGATCCCGCATTCAAATTGGCAATGGAGAATCCTATTGCTGATTCATCATCCAACTTGTAAAGTCCGGAGGCAAAGCGATGTTGTAAGCCTGCAAACCATTGTGTTTGGCTGAATGCAATATGATTGCTTGTGGATTGCGTCATGCCAGCTGGATTCCAATACATCGCATGTGCATCATCGATGATAGAAACCACACTCTCTCCCATACCCGATGCGCGTGCACCTGCACCAATCTTGAGTGCAGAGCCAAGTGAAATGCCAATTCTTTCCTCACCAAATGAAGGAAGAATTTGTGCATGTATCTCAACTCCTACAGTCATCAAGAAAGTGAGGACAATACATGTGTATCTGATATATGATGTGAATGTCATGTGGCAAAAATACCGCCTTTTCACTCAACTTGATAAGCTATTCATACTACTTTTCAACAAACACCTGACAAATGTCATTGTTTCGGGCAGAATAAGCCTCGAAATTTGAACTGTTCTAGAAAGGACTTTTCCCGTAATCAGGATTATTCACCATGATACGAAATGTATTACAAACGATCGGTGGCATTGAAGTATATCCGATCATCTCACTGATACTGTTTTTTGGTCTTTTTGCGACTGTATTGATTTGGTTCTTCCGAGTTGATAAATCGCATGTGAAAACGATGGCTTCTATTCCACTCGAAGATGCGCAATCAGCAGAGATAGATATACAATAACAAAGGCATGTATTCCAATTAGGATCGAATTCACTATGTCAAAAGAAGAAAAAAAAGACGAACTGCTTGATCATGATGCAGATGGCATTCAGGAGTTTGATAATAATCTCCCCAAATGGTGGCTCTATGGATTTTATCTCACCATCGTATTTGCAATTGGATATATGACGCATTTTCATATCATGGGTGGACCCACATCACAACAAGAATGGGAACAAGAAATGGCTGAAGCAGCCACCTTGAAAGCGAATATGCCAAAAGCGCCCAAAGAAGCCGTTACACTCTTAACGGATGCAGCAAGTTTAGCTGCAGGAAAGAAAATCTTTGAAGGAGAAAATCTCTGTAATACATGTCATAAAGAAGATTTGGGTGGTTTGGTCGGACCCAATCTCACGGATGAATATTGGATTCACGGTTGTAGTCTCGAAGAGATCATGACAAATATTTCTACTGGTTTCCCTGATATGGGAATGTTGCCCTATGGAAGCAGCAAAAAATTGAGTGATGAACAGCTCCTTCAAGTTGCAAGTTATGTGATATCGAAAAGAGGCAGCAATCCTGATGAACCGAAAGAGATCGATCCTTCTAGAGAAGTGCAATGTCCACCCGCGGGCAATGCACCAACTGCATCAAAATAAACTCCGAACACCCCGCTTATGCGGGGTTTTTTTTTATAGTGAGATATAGCCCCTCCTAGGCAAATATGGTATCCTGATCCCTGAGGAATCAAATCACCTTAGCAGAATGAAAAATGGAAAAATGGAAAATGAAATGGATGAATGGAGAAATTGAAGAATGGAGAAATGGATGAATGAAATGTCAAATGATAAATATAATTGAGAATTTGTTTGTTTATTCTTCTGCATTTTTATGTTGACCCTGAAGAGGTCAAATCAGATTAGAAAAATGGAAAATGAAATGGATGAATGGAGAAATTGAAGAATGGAGAAATGGATGAATGAAATGAAGAATTTGTTTGTTTATTCTTCTGCAATCTAAGTTGACCTCGAAGAGGTCATATCACCCTTGCCATGAAAATCCGATATTCATTCATGACCCTGAAGGGGTCATATCTTCTCTCACGAGTTGAATCTTCACCTTCCCCGACGCACTGTTTTCTTCCCAAATGTTTTTCCTCTTCCAGTTCCCTTATTATTTTTCGTGCTGCTTGGCGAGGAGCTTTTTCTTACTTGATTGTTTTGTTTATTTGAAGTATTGTTTTGTTTCTTCTTGTCTTCTCCTGAAGACTTCGCAATCATGGCATAGATTGTCTTCATTTCGCTTTCGGTGAGATCTCTCCAATCACCCACAGGCAAACCTTTTAAACTGATATTCATGATCCGTACTCTTTCGAGTTTAGTGACTTCATAGCCAAAGTGTTCGCACATTCTGCGTATTTGTCTATTGAGTCCTTGTACCAGAATTATGCGAAATGTGGTTGGTGTGATTAATTCAATCTTGCATTTTTTTGTCATGACTCCAAGCATCGGTACGCCGTTCGACATCGAAGTGATGATGGATTGCGTGAGTGGTTTATTGACAGTTACCACATATTCTTTTTCATGATTATTTCCGGCGCGTAAAATCTTATTAACCAGATCTCCATTATTGGTAAGAAAGATCAATCCTTGTGAGTCTTTGTCCAATCGGCCTATTGGAAAAATGCGTGCGCTATGATTCACAAATCGAACGATATTATCTTTCACATCTTCTGTAGTTGATACAATCCCCACAGGTTTATTTAATGC
>JACCDW011653084.1_pt1 | contig 12442 bp, 19 predicted proteins | sample 7449781 | NCBI WGS metagenome assembly JACCDW01 (sample SAMN15323449, study PRJNA562643) | freshwater metagenome | isolation source: river surface water | place: USA:Blue River Watershed | collected 2017-08-18
AGGTCTTCTGGTTAATACTTTAAATTTCATTGTTTCGCCAGTAGCGTCCATATAATTGCGAACTGGAGATACTGTTTTATTACTTTCAACCCCCAAATGTTGATTCCTACGTCTATCTACCTGACAGGTCAGTCCAACATAAACTCTCTTACTCTTTTTGAATTCACAGGCATATATATGGCGAAATTTTAAGGTCATTTTTCTTTTCATATGTGAAAATAATTCAAACCAACCTGCAATGAGTATTTTTCGATATGCACCACCAGATTCTTTAGATTTACAAAATTCACTTCTTGATGTGAATTTTAATGCTTCTTTTTTACATTTTTCATAAGTCCAATATCCTTTAGGTATATGCTTTGTTTTTAAATGTGATAATAAATCTAACCATCCATTTTTTTTTATTATGGTATAAACACTTCGATGTGTTATGTTTTCTTTAAAGTCTTTTACTGTATTAAATTTTAATGCTACTTCTTTACATTTTTCATAAGTCCAATATCCATTTGGTTTAAAAATATATTCCATATGGTTTGTTAATTGTTTCCAAAATTCTTTATCTTCTTTACTACTAGATGGTTTTTTATAACCCACAGCACATCGATAAACCGATGGTTCATTTATAAGCCAATCACGCTGATTGGTGTATTTGTTCGCAGATTCAATTAGTTCTTCAATAGTGTATTGTTTTTCAACTTTAGATTTACCCATGTGTTTGGTCGCCTCTCCCATGATTTTCAACCTTTTTGCCGCCCCATAATGACCAGGAGCGCCAACTCTAAAATCGTTTCTTGTTTTATATTTTAAAGATTCAGCTAACACCTCTTCTTTTGTATATGGTTTGTTTTGTTGTCTAATCAAATGTGACGTTAATTCTTCCAACCAACCATTTTGCCTCATGGCATTTACAACACTAGTACCTTGTAAATCACTTAAGTATTTAAATTTTTTTACCTCTTCTTTACATCTTTCATATGTCCATTTAGGGTTTCTATTAGAAAAGGGAATTTCAAAATGATCAATTAAATCGTTCCATCCCTTTTTAATTACTTTTTGAAGAACCGAAACGTCTTTTTGATACAACTCAGAATACGTTTCATATTTGGCTATTTCTTTTTTACATATATCGTATGTTAATATTCTTTTTATACTAAAAAACTCATCTAACCAGCCATTCTTTTTTGCTACATTATATGCCCCCAAACAGTGGGCTTGAAACTTTGATGTTATTTTATATTCTGAAGCTTTTTTTCGAACATCCTCTTTAGATGCTTTAGCCCAATTTTTTGAATAGTTATATATTTTTCTGTTTGGAAAAACATCTTCTATCCAATCATTTAAAATCATTGATTTATATGCTGGGTAAGAGTAGTTTCTCAATTCGTTAGGGGTGGTTAGACTTTTTTCTTTTATATATTTAATCACATTTTCTTTATTATTCCAATACCCATATGGTTTATACAATGTAGTAAAATGTGATGTAATTTCATTAAAAAATCCGTTTCTCATTGAGAATTTATAAGCCCCACTATATTTTTGTATAAATTCTGATTTGTTTTTACATCTTAACGCTACATCATGACAAGTTTCTTTTGTCCAGTATCCTATTTTTTTTGAGGATTTAGGAAGATACATACATACCTCTTCCAACCATCCATTTCTTTTAGCAGACTTATATGCACCCAAAAAATTCCTTTGTAAATCTGATGGATTTTTACAATTCTGTGCAATTTTAATAATATCTTCTTTTGTGTATTTTCCCATATTATATAATATAAGGAAAAATGATCAATAAAAAAAACCGGGTGATTATTCCGGTTTTATACTTTCTTTAAATTGGTCTTATCAAAGACTAGGATATTCAATCCATTTTCTATTCCATCATATCCTTTGGACCTTAGGAATTGAATAAACTCGGGGGTGGGTTCATACATATATTCTTCATAGTCGCCCATGGGATCAAAGGAACTTACCAGAGCTTCCCATTCGGAATAATCATATTGTGCGTCTATTATATTAAGATTGGTGGGCATAAGGTATTTTGTAACTCCCCCATACTCGGATGCAAATTCCTCATCTTCACTTACCCATATAGAATCCCCGACATGTTCATGTTCTTGACCTCTATAAACTTCTGTGTAAGTTAGATTGGAAGCGTCCTCCATATCCTCTAATATATCTATCAATTTCATACTGATAAATATCAATTAAACCAACTTGGTATATCCCTATGTTTCCAGGTGGAGAATGTTCTTTTCTCTCCCATATAATAATTCCTATAGGACTGTACATGGTTGATAGATTTATACTCATCCGGCATAGCCAAAGCTGGTGGGGTGAACTTTACATCAGGAATATTGGGATGGTTATCACAACACCATAGAATAACATCATATGACTTATGGGTCTTTCCATATCTGTGCTTATATTCATAACATAGATGCACACCTAGTTCACATAACCAGATATAGTTATGCAGATCTTGTCTGGTCCATTTTGCACTAGGATGGTTTGCGTGGGATAACTTATAGGGAGCTTCACCACCGGTTGCCCAATGAGCACCACATAATAACTGAGCCGTTTCCAAGATCATTTTAACCACATGCTTATCATTATGATATTGGGCACACTTGGCTGGAGACTTGTCCAAATAGAAAATATTCATATTGTTTTATTTTAAATGTTAATTAATTCTGATTAGTTTCTTATCCCTGAGTTCCCATCTAACCATGTTTAAGTTTGTGCATTTGGTTGAATATAAATCCACCTTGCCATTCTTATCATAGTCCTGGAATCTTAGCCATGCTATCCATTCTTGATTATCAATCTTGGTTTGATTGTAAACATTTCCCTCGATAAAAGTAAGGGTAGCGTCAATTGGGTTTCTATTGGTGATTGTTAATACTTGAATATACCATCCGCTGTAGAAGTTGGAGAAGTCAATTTTACCCCCAGTTCTTGCCAGGATTACTTCATTTTTACCATCAGCGTCTAGGTCATATACATCCAAATCGGTAATCACTCCCAGATTAGGAACGATAGGTATATCTGTTTTATTGTTAAACTTACCGCTACCATCTCCCCAATATATCCTGGTGGTATTTCCGCTCATGAATTCGTGACCACCCATAATAAGATCCAGATTGTTGTCTTTATCTATATCGATTAATTCGCAAGTATATTGTTCTGTTAATGTACTTTTATCAATATTAGTTAATGAATAGGTAAAATTACCCTTACCATCATTAATTAAGAAGTATGAATCAAGCCTGCCAAGAACAAATATATCTAGATCGCCATCCTTATCAATATCCCCGGAAGCTGCGCCATGATAAAACTCTTCCCTCTCTTTAAATTCAACAAGATTATATTTCTTATTGGTATTTGATAGTAGCAATTGACAATATTCCCCAGCAAATGGTGGACGATCATCCCCGTGAGCTGCCACAAATATATCTGGCATCTTGTCATTATTGAAATCCCCAACAATTGATTTCCTAGGATGTATTAGTGATGTTGTAGTATATGAGTTATCCAAAACATAATCCCCATCCTTATAAATGAATATCTTACCCTGTGTTCTTACATTCTGACCATAGGATGAATTATAAAATATATCATCATTCCCATCACCATTAATATCCAGAAAAGAAACCGCCAGAATGTTCCAACCACTATTGATCTTTTCCTTGTTTGCCCTGAATGATAACATATCAATGTTTATATCCGTTCCTTGTAAATCATAAGACGGAAGCATATAGTTCTTTTGGAATACAGGAATAACTGGTGGTGGAGGTGGAACTACCGGAAGAATCTCTTCCTTGCTACAGGAAAACAATAATAATACCCATGCTAATCTTCTCATTTTGCTATATGTTTCTGCAAATGTAGAGATTATTCTTGATATCACAAAAAAAAAATTCGCCACCCACCTTTATATGTGGTGTGAATTAAGGTAATATTTGGTATTTATTGATATGAATTTACAAGAGAATATCAATAGAATAAAAGGGATGATGGGTCTTATTGTGGAAGATGTCGTTACTGAACAGGCCAAAAATATTGATTGGTTAATTGATTGGTTCAATAAAGTTCCTGAAAACAAATTATCTAAAACATTTACTACTATCGATGAGAAGGGTAAAGAAAAAAGTTTAAGTCGTCTTGAGATTCAATTGCTTTTGACTGATAAAAGTAAAGTTATTGTTGTAACTGACCCCAAAGAAATCAAAGCGTTGGAGGGTAGAATAGCATTTTTTCTAAAGAGTTGCGATTCAAGTTGTCTTCAATCGTTTCCTGGATATGGAAAATATGTTGGTAAGGTGGTAATAAATGGTGATTGGCAAAAACTTTTGAAAGACAAACCCCAAAATACAAATGTTTCTAAAATTGAAGATTTAAAACATCATGAACAAATACATCTACTACAATATCAACAAGGTAATAAAAATGGAGAATGGAATAGTGGGGGTGCAAAAATAATTTCAAATCACTGCAAGGGTAATCCCGCTCCACAATGTGATGACGGTTTCGGTTATTTAAGAGATCCAGAAGAAATATATGCTCATTTATTTTCCATGAGAGAGCTTCTTGGAATCCAACCCATAGATACGGTTACTGATGCAAGTGTAGTGTTTCAGGGTAAAAATGCTGTAATTAATGTGACGGTTAATAGAAATGGAAAAATAGTCAAACTACCATCCAAAACTGTGGACAAAGGATATTCTCCTTTCAATACAATATATTGTTGCAATAAATCGTTTAAGGAATCTTTAACTTATTTGCATAATACTTTGGCAGGTATTAAAAATACCAACCGCAATTTAGCGTGAGGATATCGCCACAGCTTCGCCGGTTAATTCCAATAACCGTGAGATTTTAGGTAGAAATCGGGATTGTTTCTGTTAAACCAGCACTTGATCATTAAAGAAATCATATAAAACAATCCCTTATTTTTGAATCTTCTGGCTGATGTGTATGCCCCATTTGTTTTGTGTATGGTGAATAAAGGTGCCCATACTTTATTACTGATATAATAATCTTCAGCGAATACTTGCTCTGGAATATATTCACCAGCGTTTCTATATACTTCTGTATTAAACAATTGGAACCCACCTATTGCAAAAGAAGAACCAAAATACTTCATCACCCTTTGAACAAATGTGAATATGGTATATATCCAATTGTATCCATAGTCGGTTGATAGGGTAACCGTGGTAAGTTGTTTGGTCTTTGCTAGCGTATCAAATATGATATTGGTATCGTGTAGTAATATGTCAGCATCCAGGAATAAAACATAATCAGTTTCAACCATTCTACCACCGGCATATCTTCCGTAAGCAGGATAACCACCTTTAATAACCTCAATGTTTAAACAATACTTGAAATCAATTGTGATCTTCTTAAGAAACTCTAATGAGGTAACATTATCTGATATGTCAGCAATGATTACTCTTGTGCCAGCAATACCTCTTTGTCTGGATATATTATATACACAATCGTATAGAGTTCTGCTCTCATTTTTACTTGGAATGACGATAGTAAGCCTATCTTTTATATTTGTAAACATGGTATTCATCGTTATCGAAGACTATAAATGAATTATTTTCAATCCAGTCCCCACAATTTAAATATCTAATACCATCAATCATTCTATCTTCAGGATGGTGAATGTGCCCAGAAATCACATTAACGCAATGATGTTTCTTTGCCTGTCTAACTAATTCGGTTTCGTATTGTGTAATAAACTTAACCGCTTCTTTTACTTTACTCTTTAGGAATTTAGATAAAGATCTTTTCATTCCCAACTTCTTTAAGAATCTATCAATTGATATTGCTGCATCATATCCAACCGATCCAAGAACACCTAACCACTTCAATTTAACCACACCATCATATAAATCACCATGAGTAATAAAGGTATTTTTCCATACATACTCATTATGAATTTCCACGTTTCCAAAAGAGAATTCCCCGTACTCTCTTAGAAACTGATCATGGTTACCCGGAATATAAATCACTTTACATCCGTTCTTTGAATGAGATAAGATCTTTCTTAGTACATTGGTGTGTGATTGAGGCCAACGAAACTTTCGTTTTAATAACCAACCATCAATGATATCGCCAACAAGAAACAAATGTTTGGGTTGGTAGGTTTTAAGAATTTCAAGGACTTCATCTGCGTTAGATCCTTTCGAGCCCAGATGGACATCCGAGATAAACAATGCTTCTACTTTCATTGTATATAAATATCAAAATGATTTTACTAAGGTGTTAACATTGGGTTAACAATTGATATCATTTAATTCTATCTTCAGGGTAGGAGGTCAATATAAATTTTCTGTTATATATATTTGACCAACAATTTCCCGTCATTTCATATACCGCAGCGTTGTGCGCCGAAGCCAGCGCTGATCTCACATGACACTTGGCGAATTCTATCATTATCTCACTCATTGTGATGTTCTCATCCTTCTGCATCATCCTCTCCATAAACTCTTGCGCACTTTGTTCCATTATTTCCCTGTTTAGATACGTAAATATAAGTATTTCACCCAACAATTATACCAATAACTTGATATTAATATATATATTTTCGATATTTATACATAATGAAGTTTAAGAACATACTTGCGGAACAACTGATGCTCATGGAGAACGTGGCTCAAGCAGAGAAAGCTCTTAAGGAATTGAACATTCCTTTGGATGATCCAGAATATCTTCGCATTAAAAATATGTTGGTTGCAGATAACAGTGTCGGCTTCCTTGGGTTTATGTTTAACCTGGTAAAAATCTGGGCTAAAAATGCTCTGAAGGCTAATGATGATGCAACAACATACAAAAACGCATATCCAGATTCCTGGATAGGTAAAAGTATGCAAAATTATACTGTAAATAACGATGTAATATTCAAATACGTTGATAAATTATATGCTTTAATAAAAAAACATAGACAAGACTTACAGTTCTTACCAAAAAATATTAATGATTATGATAAAATTGACGATTTAATCTATGCATTTAATTTTATTTCAACTAATAAAACAAAAAAAAGATTCGCCAATTTAATAATCAATAAGGAATTAAAAAGTGAATATATTGCTAATCATCCAAAGTCAGAGGAAGAATCACAATTAGTTAGAAGATACCTTGAGGTAATTCATGACACACCTTATGGTAAAATGTTTGTTAAAAAGATAAACCGATATAACACATTAAATGATTTACTTGGTTATCTAAAGATTGTGAGTACATTTTATGATTTAGATATAAGTTATGATAGTATTTTAAGTAAAGCAAGCAATAGAAGGGATCTTCAAATTGTATATAATCAAAAAGAAAGAATAATTCTTTTAATTGGTTCTTATGAGGCTATGAGAGAAGTTGGTTCACCTAGTTGGTGTATCTACGATTCTAGATCTCAATATGATAACTACACAAAGAATGGTAACGCAAATCAGTATATATTTTATGATTTTAGTGATCAAGTTACAGATGTAAGTTATTCTATGATTGGGTTTACTATGCAAGGATATGAAATCACCGCGTCACATTTAATGAATGATGATCACATAAGTGATGTGATGTCTTATCTAAACAAAATCGGTGTTTATCCTAAGCTTAGAATTATTAACACTGAATTAGAAAAAATTAGAAAAGATAAGGAAATTATTAATAATAACATCAATCGTATAAGTAAAATAGAAGATGAAGATATTTCTGATCTAGACAAGAAACAGGATTACAATAACGCGTTATTTAATATACTTAATGCCATTGTTGTTGATCTTGATAGATATGAATATGCGGAAGAGTTTTTAGATAGCTTATCATACGCAAATATTAATTCAAACGTAATCAAAGACAATTCATTAACAATAAAATATCGAGATTTATTTACCAGATTTTTAAATGATACTGGGAAAATGAATTATGATGTTATCATAACAAAAATTGGTAATATAGTTAAGTTCCTACAAGATTATGTTTATATCAGATTTGGTACAGATTTTAATGAAGATAGTTCGTGGACAGTAATAGAAAAAGTTCAAAAACTTAATTTAGTATCTAAAGGGTTTTTTAATTATGTAAATAAAAGACCAGATATATTAGCTGCACTTAAAAAAGTTTTCATCAATTTAAAAGGTATACAACCTCAAACGTATTCAACATTTATTGATGCATTTTATAATTGGGATGTTAGCGAAGATGAAGTTAATAAACTAATTAGATTAAGAAAAACAAAACAGGGTGAAGAATATAGTGATGTAGAATTTCACCGAATTAAAGACACCGGAGATTTAAGTTCAATCATATTAAATAAATTACAAAGGGCCAGAAGAGGTGAAGATGTTGGTCTTACTTTTCAGCAGGTAAAATATGGTGTAGATAAAGGATTAAAGAATATATTATTCAACTACTATAAAAAAGTTCTTCCATACTTCTTAGAACAACAAGTCGATTATGATCATGCTAGAATATATCAAACACTTGGTTTAGGTAAAGAACTTAAAGATGTTGTTCTTAAGAAGTACAACATGATGGGCGGAGATCAAAATCCAAATTCAATCAATTCAATTGAAAAATCTATTCTTGATGTAAACTAAAAAACCCCATCCAATATGGACGGGGTTTATTTCAATAATCATTCACAAAACAAAAAACACTATCTTTTAACCAACCGGTCGATCTTCTCGTATTCTTCCCTGACCAACAGGTTTTCAATTGCTTTATCTTTAGAAAACTGATACAATGATTTATTATGATCAAAATCCCCATTCATTAGATCATTATACAATTTGTCTGTTGAATCATCATCTAACACTTTATCCGGATCATGACCTTTAGACTTATTTAACATCTCAATTAAAGACATCACTTTACCGAAGGCTTCGTTTTCATCTTTAGTTAAGTTTAGTTGTTCATCACTATCAAACATTCTTTGCATAACATTTTTTGCGATTTCCAATTCTTTTTTGGTTACCATCTTAAAGATGGGGTGTTCCATTATCTTAAAAAATTCTTCGTACATATGTGTTTATTTTGGTTTTTAAAATACAAATATAGAATTTTATTTTGATATCACAAAATTCCTAAATTGCATCTGTTAAACATTTAAGAAACTCTCTTACTTTTGGTTTGATGTTTACATAATATCTAACCTTTTTGTGATAATGCCCGGCTGGAAAATATTCTTGAGCATAAACTTCCCCGTCTTTTAAAACTTCCAAAGAATATGTTTCATTACTATCCTGAATTCTTGGATCGTTAGGATAATCTAAATTCTTAAGTGTTAAATCGTCAATGATTTCATTAGCGATATTTTTTAAACATCCATTTAAATTAGAATGATCAATTTGACCATTGTAATCCATAACTCTAAAGTATCTTTGGCAAATGATATTACCATCTAGTTTCATTACAAATTCAAATCTGTTTTCTTCCATAACGTTTATTGTTTTTTTTTATACGAAATAATATTTTGATTGTAGAATTGGTAGGTTTTCCATATCAACCCAATCTTCAGAAAGACCGTGACCAAAAGGATCAACACCATCAAATGTCCACACTGGATTATACCATTCTAGTGGACCACCTTGCTTAAATACCTTTTTGAAATTATTATCATCATAGATAGCAACCTGTTCATTCTCATATGCAGAGATTAAATTTTGTCTACTAGTTGACATCATAGCAATCCTACCAGATTCTGCTCGATCTGTTACAGGATTCATTATCAAATAATAAACCTTTGCTTGTTGTACTGTTCTTGTTTCCATATTATATTTCTATTCTTGTTTTTAATCCGTTTGGTTCTGAGAACATGACATACTTTGGTGTTGTTATAAATTCTTTTGCACCATATTTTACAAAATGATTAACATATTGTTTTCCCTTACCTGGTTTTAAATAAGCTATCGTCATATGTGGATGATAATCAGGATATGTTTGTGTGTTTGGTAGTATCTTTAATTTCTGATTACACTGATGTAAGAAAGATCCACTTCTACTTGGATATCCAACATCATATTTCAAAACATCAAATTCAGGATTTTCAAATAAGGATGGATTAAATGCTCTTAAATTACTGAATTTAAACTGATTGACAATAGATGTAATTTGATCAATAGTGACCCCATCATGTAAACCATATAGTAATGTACAATGTGGTTCATACTCAATACCAGGATCTTGAAGATCATCAGGATTAATAGTATCTTGTAGTTTAATAATTTCCCCAGGGAAATCAGTGTAGAGCATAACACAGCCGTAATCATAAGTCTCCTTTCCTTCTGTAAGTAAATTTGTTAATTTAATCATTGTTATTTGTTTTAATTTTTATCTTCAACCCATATATGAATATCTTCACTTAATGGATTTGATTTACCGGGAATGTAATTAGGGTTACCAATTGTTTTCCATTTGGTACCACATCTTTCACATACACACTTGTTAGGCATCCACCCAAAGTTGTATGAATATTTGTGACCTAATATTGTGCAAATTAGTTTCTTCATGTTAGTAATTTTTAATTAGTCCAAATAAAAAACTAAATTGTATAAATCCTTTTTGACCCCATTCTATGTAAAGTAATGGGTTACCATAATTTATTTCAATAAATGATAACCAGCTTCTACCTTTCTTTTCAAAATAAATGTCAAATAGTTCTATATTAAATCTCATATTAATTACAATTTAATTGTTTTACTTCTTTCTCCACCCACTTATCTTTACCAATCTTCGTACAAAGTTTTTCTTTAATAAAAGTTTCTGCTTTCTCTACCGAATCAAATTGTGTTCTTACATTATAACAACCACCCATACCACATATTTCATGAGTGACATCCTTCCAATATTGAATACCTAAAAAGGTTTTATGTTCTCTAATGTAATATGATATTGAACCTTCTACACCATATTCATCTAAATGAGATTGTCTATAAATTTTGTATTGATTGGTCATTGGTTATTTGTTTTAATAGTACAAAAATATATAACTTTTTTTGAAAAAAATCAGTATTTGTACTGAATTTAAAGAGAATTAGGATAATACAATAGGGTTGGGTTTTTCTTTTGAATATCAATATTGGGATATTGTTTCTTAAACTCTTGAATATCGAATCGTTTTGTTATAAGGTGATATCCGTTTCTGGTACTGAGCAATGCTTCAATCTTAGGACCTTCTGGTCTAAGAGTGTCGATGAAATCCATGATAGGTTTCGTTTCATAAAGATCAACATCATCAACGTCAACAACCCACCTCTTCTCCAGAGTCTTAATCTGACCAACAACAGAGTCAAATACATGTTGCTGATTGATCTGGCCTGATTGAATTCTGGTTACAATCTCTGTAATCATATTCATTGCAACATCTTTATGATTTTGTTTAGCCACATGAATATAAGCTCTTGCTTTAAACACCTCACATAGTTGTTTTATTTCATCATATCGCATATCGAGATACGCGATAGAGTCAACACAATACGCTTTAATAGTTCTCACCGACTGATGATTATCCCTTTCACCTTCCGGCTGATCCTTTTTACGTTTTAATACATACAACATATAGAAGTCACCTTCATCAGAGAAGTTCAGAAGTGGTTTAATAAGATTGATATTATCTATCATTTTTATTCTTTTATAAATTCTTCAATTATACCTGAAGCCGATGCAAATGCAAAAAGCAAGTACACAGTTTTAGTTCCCCAATGCCATAGAAACAGATTAGGTTCGGTTGTTACAAACCAAAATATTAGATACCAAAACCCAAAACCAAAAAGGATAGCAGTAAGAGCGGATAATATTACTTTTAACATTATATTTTATTTTTAACTTAAATCTGTGTAAAAAAATATTGCATCGAATCTTGAATGTGCAAGAAAGTATGTACCATCTTTTCTTCGATATAGATTAACATCTCTACCATTCACCATATCAGTAAAACGGTATTCAATAAAGGTCGCAAACAATCTATTAATCATAATCAATATTTTATATACAAATACTTTTTATTTCTACGATTTCTATCAGAATCAATTCTTTCTTTCGCCGTTGTTAAATCGTAAATAACATGTGGCTGCATCTGTTCCCAAGAAAAAAATGTTCTCTTTTCTGGTTCATAATATTTCATTGAACCATGTTCAATTTCTTTGATCCGATACTTTATGCACGACTGTAATGTGAACACTCCCATTAACATTACAAAAAATAATTGCTTTTTCATTTTTTATGAAACCTACCAAAATAAGATGGGGTTGTCATATAAAATTTATATGACATAAAATATTTTATATGTTCCCTACCTTGAACTCTATATTCAAAAGAATTATTGTGTAATCTTTTAACAATACAATAATCCCCTTTGAATATGAAATTATCACCCGGCCGTAAATAAGGCCAGGTGACAATTGGTGGGTTATCCATAGAATATTCTAACATATTA
>JACCDW010442322.1_pt1 | contig 12441 bp, 13 predicted proteins | sample 7449781 | NCBI WGS metagenome assembly JACCDW01 (sample SAMN15323449, study PRJNA562643) | freshwater metagenome | isolation source: river surface water | place: USA:Blue River Watershed | collected 2017-08-18
ATTTTTTTAAAAACTGAACTAAAAAAACAAAATATAAATGTTAAAAATAACAATAATACCAGAAATAATAAAAGAGGTGGTAGAAGTTTAACATTTAGACGACGAAAATAATAAATACCAAACTAATAATCCTAAGATATTTCATGATTATTAAGCTAAAGGGGCATGGCTGTTCGCCCGTTAATAAGCAAATCTATGGCAGGGGCGCATTCTGAGGAGTGGCTGTTCTGCCATCCCAAACACCTTCCCATTTCAAATATTTACCATCACCACTTCCAACAACATTTTGTGGAGCTGTTTTAAATAAATTTAATAAAGGATATTTGTCTGCATTTGTTGAAGCTGTTGGAACTTTTATTCTAAATGCTGATTGACCTGAAATACCATTAATTGTTAATCCAGTTGTTAAAGAACAACAATTATTTGTTTTTAACTCATAAACATTTGAAGCATCATAACAATAAATATTACCATTTGAATCAGTCCAAGATGATAAAAAGTCAGGACACATATTGACTATCGGAGGCCAAGGAACAGTCCCTTGTTTTGTCCCTTTAAAACTTCCATCTTTGAACCAACGAAGTCCAAAAAAAACAAAAACTAAAATTAATAAAGCTAAAGCTGTAAAAGCAGCAGCTTTTTGTCCTTCATTATAAAAACTACTTACAATTCCACCTCCAATGACTACACATAACAAAATATAAACAATGATTGTAAAATCCATTCTATTATAGTTTAAAATAATTTAAATTCTTTATAGTTTATATAATAAATTATAAAGATTTTGTTAAAATTATTCTAAGCTAAGTTATTTAATAATAACGAGCCATTGGAGTGATAGTAGCTGGACTTCCATCACGAGCAACTTCTAAATAACCAGTGATATAACCTGGGTTAGTAGTACTAGCAGCACTACCATAAATACCCATAGTACTTTGACTTTGTGGGAAGACTAATTGAAATTTACGGAAAGTACGACCAGAAGAGATAACAGTTTTACCCATATCTTTGATTAATTTGTATTGACCATGGATACTGGAAGCAGCTCCATCAGCAGCCCAACTAAAAGGAGCAAAACTACCTTGGGTAGTAGCACCACCTGAACCAGTACCTGGGGTATAAGTTTGTAAAGTAGATAAATAAGTAGCAGTTAAGGCGATGTAGTGAGCACCACCAGATTGGTTAAAACCAGCTTTTGTACCGAAAGCACCAGAACTTAAAGAAGCAGACATCTTATACCCTCAGTTTAGAAAAAAATTTTTGTCGGTGTTTAAAAAAAAAATCTGCCGGTGGAGCCAAGGGATTTTTACGAATGTGAATTTCATCTTTCTCGGTAGATGAGCACTCCAGCTAAAGCAAGAGAGCAACCTTCGGTGAGCAACGGCGGGTATTCACTTCCTTTTACAGCCTATAACCCAAAAATGTCAAATGGACGAGTTAATTTATCAGCACCAGAGTCTGCCGGTGGAAACATAGAATCCGTTCCCGGATTTGGATATCAAAAAACAGCAGAAAAACAGTTCCAAGGTGATATGTTACGAGGCAACTGGGAACAGAACAGTTTAAGTGATGCGTTTTTTTCTGGAGAAAATGTAAAGATTATTCAAAATTTAATTCGTAAAGAAGTGTATGAAAAAAGTCAGCCAAAAGGATATGTGATTGATGATCAGTCGGTGGATGAACTAAAAATTATTATGCGTTCCCTTTTTCTCCAATACGCAAAAAACTTACCCTTTGACATTGCCGGTCAAGTGAAAGAACTTAATACTTATGTTGTCAATTGGTCGGTACCACATATCTTATCAGCTGTTGACCATTACATGTATTATTTGAAAGATATTGAAACTTTACCAACTCCTCTTCCTCGTTCTGTTCATATGAGTCGTGCCGGTACAAAAACAATTCCACAAGGACCTTTCATGTGATGATGCTGTCAGATAAATCTGACAGCATTATCCTAATAGATTGATAAAGATGTTCTTTACCAATCCATGTAGTCGTCGCAGACAAGCTGCTCCTCCTATATCCATTTTTACTCCTAACGTCTTAAAAATTGCTGTAAAATACCTATTTATTTTTCTTTTTCATTGGAACAGCTTTTTTCTTATCAGCAGCTGAAGCACAAGCATCAGCTCTTACTTTTTTCATTTTTTCCCATTCTGATTCAAGTTCTTCTAAGTCCTTCAACCAGAGTTGGCTTGCTGTTGTGTTTTGGAGTTCTTCTACAGCAGCTCTTGCTTTCAATACAGCTTCTTCAGCATCTTCTACCGCACTCGCTTTAACACGATCCATACGTAAGCGTAATAAGTAATCCCAACCATCCACCGTATCATCAGAACCCGATAAAGGAGGTAAATCATGTTCCTTCATAGCAGCGATAATTTCTTCATCTTCTGCTTGGCGTAAATCAAGAGTTGCCTCTAACACCGCCTTAATAAATCTCGCTTTCGCATCCGCTTCAACTGCTTCCGCTTCCAAACGTTCCATTTCTTTTTGACGTCTTTCTTCATATGCTTCCAAACGAGGACCAAAATATGCTTCAAAGATTTGACCCATAGTATTATATTTGGTAATCTTCATATTCGCATCAAAAGCAGTCATATTGGTTGTTTTCCATGATGAAGTTAAACGGAATCGCTTTTCAAATTCTTCTTCATCCGCTTTGATATCTTCATAATAATCTTTATCAACATAAATGATGATTTTTACATCATCGTCTGTGTATAATTCATCAAAACCAGTAACAATTAATTTACCATCTTCACTAAATGCTTGAGGCATTGCTTGCGCATTAGGAGCACTTGCCATTTCATCCAAGAAGGTTTTATAATCTTTCGTCCAAACTCCAACTGGAAGTTCTGTTAAAGTAACACTATGTTTCGCATCATTTAATTCATAAATACCTTTCGTTATCCAGGAACCTTGACCATTCGCTACCACTTCCCCTTTGAATCCATGCCACCAAGGTTTTAACACAACAGGACTTAAACTTGGTAGTCTTCCTTCTAAACGGTCTCGAAGCAAACGAATTAAATCCGATGGATTGTAAGGTGGAATATCAGTACTAAAACCAGTACCAATACCTACACAACCATTCACTAATAATAATGGTAAGACAGGTAAATAATATTCTGGTTCTACCATCGTTCCATCATCTTCCAAATAATTTAATATTTTTGAATCTTCTTTACGAAATATTTTATCAGCAATTGGTTCTAAATAAGTAAAGATATATCTTGGACTGGCGTCATCTTTACCACCTAATAAACGAGAACCAAATTGTCCATTGGGTACTAATAAATTAATATTATTCGCACCAACAAAGTTTTGGGCCATACCAACAATTGTAGAATTTAAAGAAGCTTCACCATGGTGATACGCAGCATGTTCTGAAACATAACCTGCTAATTGAGCAACTTTAATTTCTGATCTTAATCCTCTTTTAAAACAGCCAAAGAGAATTTTACGTTGAGATGGTTTTAATCCATCCATAATTTGTGGTAAAGAACGAATATTATCCGCATTACTAAAGTGAATTAATTCATCATGAATAAACTTTGTATAAGGAACATGAGCACCCGCACCAATATTTAAAGTACGTTTTGGATCATAACCTGCTAACCACTCTTTACGATCATCAGATCTTTTCTTATGGAAAGCTAAACTAATTGATTCATTTGATAAATTATCCCAGTCATAGTGAATTTCTGCCAACTTTTCAAACCATTCACGAGCTTCTTGTTTAGTTGATGTACCTAAACCTTTGTAGTATTTAATAGTCCACCCTTTTACATCATTCTGTTCTTTCCATGTGTCAAATTCTGCTTGATTGTAAAAACTGATTGTATCACCTCTTTTACTTGCTTTTAAGAGAGGAGTCGCAAGAGAACATAAGAAACCCATCTGCATAAGTTCTGGCCATTCAGTGTGAAAGAGGTTCATTAATAAGCCTTTAATGTGAGAACCATCATGATCTTGATCTGCCATTACCATAACACGACCATATCGTAACTCTTTTTTAGAATTATATTTAGTTCCTTGACGAAGACCAAGAATAGCTTTAATAGCAGTCAGTTCTTCATTTTTATTAAACTTTTCTTGACTAATATCTTTTACATTGAGCAACTTACCTCGTAAAGGAAAGACACCAAAACGTTCTCGACCCACTACATTCAAACCTGAAATAGCAGACGTAGCAGCTGAATCTCCTTCTGTTAAAATTAAAGTACATTCTTCTGATTTAGCTGTTCCTGCCCACGCAGCATCTTCCAATTTTGGAAAACCACGTAAAGTCTTCTTTTTTGCCCCATCTGTTTTTTTAGCATCTTTTGCTGATTTTGCTTCTAAAGCTGCTTGTGCTTCTTCTAATAAACCTGCTTTCATTAAACCATCAGCTAACTTTTCTGTTTTGAAAACAGAACCAAATTTACTGGCTAAGGTTGTTAGAGTTTCTTTAGTTTGGGAGTCAAAGGAGGGGTTTACAATTGTAGCATTTACAAAGAATACAACAGCATCACGAATTTGTGCTGGTTTTACAGGAACTTTCTTTTTTGTTGCGGCTTCACAAAAGTCTCCTAAAACATGACGAACAACAGTTTCTACATGTTTACCACCTTTCTTTGTATTAATACCATTGACAAAAGAGATTTGACGACTTCCTTCATCTAATGAATTGGAATTCGATTTACGACTTGAACCACTTTTTACAGATTCACTTTCATCATCTTCATATAAAGTTCTGGTTAAAACAGCAGCAACTTCCCATCGTGGGCCACATTGTTCATACACAACTGAAGCTTGGTCACGAACAAATAATTTTACAAATTTTTCAAATGTATTTGCTGCTACAACTTCCCCATTATAACTTACTTTAACATCTTTTCCACATAAGGCTGCTAATTCCCAAGTTCTTGTTTGTAAAACTTGAATCATATCTTCTTTATTAAAACCATGAAAACGAGATAAATCTGGTTGATAGGTTAATTTAACAAATCCTTTTGATGATTTACAAGATTTTATACTTGGTTTTTCACATTTACTCATATGATCATTCCAGACTTGCGAATATTTGTGCCCAGGTGTTTGAACTTCTACTTTGAAAGTATTCGAGAAAACATTGACTAATTTAGCACCATACCCATTTTTACCACCAACAATTTTTTCTTCTTCTTTATTGTAATTACCAGATGTTAAAAGATGACCAAAGATTAATTCTGGAACATAGACATTGTGTTCTTTATGCATTTCAATTGGAATACCATCGCCATCATTCTCAACACTCACCTCTAACACCCCATTGTTATCTTTTACTTCAATATCAATATGTTTTACAGGAGTTCCTCCTTTTTCTAAAGAACGAACACGAGCATCTCGAGCATTTACAATTAATTCATCAAAAAGTTTATAGAAACCTGGGTTAAAGGAGATTAATTTATGAACCATTTTGGAAGATTTTGGCTCATATATCCAACGCCACTCATCGTGAGTTTCACAACTACCCACATAAGTATCTGGTAGTTCTAAAATATGTTCACGATGAGATAATTTTTTATATTGAGCTGACATTTCCCCTACAAATAAATCGATTTTTTACTTTAACCCAAGGGGGGAGTACATAATCAATTTTAAAATAATCCCCTTTAACAAATGGCCAAAAGACGTCAGACTAGAAAACGCGTTAGAAAAGTAAAATCTGTAAAAGGTGGATTCTATCCATCCGTTATGGGTGGTATAGGAACTTCTTCCTATCTTCTCCCTTTAGCACTTCGTCAAGGAATAAATCTTATTCGAAACAATAAAACAAGAAAACATAAAAGAAAAGGTTCCAAGTAGATTCTCCAAAGAAAGGAGAACCTTAATTACCGTATAATTAAATCTTTCCAAAGGAAAGATTTAATTCTGCGTCATGTTGGCTTAAGCGTAAGTTGCTCCGGCGATTAGATATGAGCCAAGGTAAAGCAAATGATAATGGAAATCTCTTTGAAATCCGAACTGTTCAAGCTGGCGCTTTTCGTACTTTAGTAGAAGCTTTAAAAGAAATCTTAACTGAAGCAAATCTTGAAATTGATTCAAAAGGGATTCGTATAATGTCGATGGATGAAACACATACCGTTTTAATCCATCTGCGTTTATTTGCTGATAAGTTTGAAACCTATTATTGTCCAAATACTCATATTTTAGGGGTGAATATGATTCACTTATTCAAATTAATCAAAACGATGGGAAATAATGACTCTTTAACACTCTATTTACCAGCAGACAATCAAAATAAATTAGGTATTCGTATGGAAAATTCTGAAAAATCAACTGTTACCAATTACTTCCTCAAACTCTTTGACACCAATGTAGAAGGATTTCAAATTCCAGACCTCAAATTTACCAATATTATCCATATGCCTTCTCTTGAATTACAAAAAACTTGTCGTGATATGAATGCCTTAGGTGAAAAATTAGAAGTAGAAATTACTTCTTCTGGTGCGGATTTAATTTTCAAATGTGAAGGTGATTTTGCGGAACAAGAAACCATCATGTCTGAAAATAACAGTACCATGAAAATTCAACGCCCAACCAATTCAAATGAAGTCATCCAAGGTGTTTTCCAATTACGTCACTTAGTTTTATTTACTAAATGTACTTCTCTCTGTCCAACTATTGAAATGTATATTAAAAACAATTTACCTCTTGTTTTGAAATATACTGTGGCTAACTTAGGTGATATTAAATTAATGTTGGCTCCTATTAAAAAATAAATAACAAAAAAAATAAAATAATTAATTGATAAAAGATAATTTTGTATAATTACTTTTTATTAAATAAAGAAATATTTTATATTTTTTTATCCAAATGAGGTTTATAACGAATTTCATTCTTTTGAATTTTTGGATCAATACACGATAGATCTTCGACTTTATTAAAGTTTTGATGATTATTGTTCCAAATTTGTAAAATATTAAAATCTTTACGAGGTGTAATACGAACACAGTGGATTTTATTATTTCCATCGGTAGTTAATTTACCTAAGACAGCTGCTAAAATATATTTTTGCATAATTTCACCCGTATTATTTCTATCAATACATAAACTATAAGCACCACCACGAATATTTCGAGCATTTTCCATTAATGGAGGAATATCAGAAGGGGTAAAGAAGAATTTGGAACGAGACCAATCAGATGGTGTAATAGAGGCAAACATTTCACCCAAGTCACGAAATGTTTTCACTTTTGTCACCACTTTATATGTATCCATGTGCCAACGAGTTTCCTTTGCTGGATGGAAATATAATGTCCATTCACCAGTAGGAAGAGGAGAGTTTAAAGAAAGGGTAGAAGTTTGATTTGACATTTTTATACCCTTATATACTTTATTGGAATAAATCAATTTTAGGCTGGTAAACCAGCCTAAATATTTTAATCAGGCCATTCGGCCTAAATATGTTTACATCAGGCTGGTAAACCAGCCTAAATATTTTAATCAGGCCATTCGGCCTAACCCTGTTGATTAAGTTTATAAATTTCAGCATATAAAATTTGTTGATATTCAGGAGTCCAACGACCCCATCTTAATTCACGTAATAATTGTTTATCTTCAGCATTAGGGTCAACAAGACCACTTTTTAGCCATTCAACACCTCTTCTAAAATATATATTTGAGATTGGTAAACCATATGTTCTACTTGCTTGAAATAAATTAAGCATCATAAATTGGTGTGGGGTATGACTTTGTGGATTTGGATATTCAAAAGATAAATGACCAAGTTCCTCAACTGACATTTTATTTTTTATACTTTTACAGAATTATTTTAAATAAATCAATTTTAAGCATCTAAACCCATCCAGAAAAACGACGACAGGCTATGTCAGAATGTAAATGGATTCGGTGTGTATTCGCATCAGAATCCATTACTTCTAATGTCCAACTCTTTATTGTTTGTACCGAAACAGGATGCTTCTGATGAAATCCATACAGAATAATCATTTCCAATAAACTCGGTGCCGCTAAACCTTTCCACGAAACATCATTAAAATATTCTGTCAAGTCTATTCTGGCGTCGCTTGTTTCAAGTTCTGCTGTCACAATATTAAAACGCTTTTTCCCTGGTGATGGTACAATGCGGTTGTGTAAAAGGAAGGATTTACTTTCCATATCATAGACTAAAGCATTATCAGGTGTTTCTGACCAATCTCCTTTTACACAGAACGGAAGAGTATTCGAATCTAAAAAAATACATTTATCAGATTTATGGGCATGTTCAAGCGCTTTCAAAACTTTTACTCCATATTCACAGCCAGAATCCCAAGTATTTGTCAGCCAATTCCATGTAATTAGAGACCATTGAATTGCTACTCCAGCAAAATAACGTAACTTTCTTTCTATGCGTTCATCCATTTCTAAACTAATTAAACTAAAGGTATAGCTTTTAACTCACCAGAGTATTTACAGGGGATTGGATTTGGGGAAGGAGGAAATGGTCCAGGTTGTGGATTTGGATCTGGGTTAGGATTAGGTCCTGGGGAAGGAGGAAATGGTCCAGGTTGTGGATTTGGACATGGACCACTGCCATTACATTGTAAGCAACACCCTTTATTTTTCATACTAATCCCATATAACCAGATACTTATAAAAGAAACTAATAAAATGAGTGCGGGAACAAGTAAAACTGCCATAGAAATCTCTTTTCCTAACATGGTACATAAAACCCAAAAAAAACCTGTCAATATAATACCATATATACTATGATAAGGCAAATCTGTCCAGTTTTCTTTGACTATATCAAAAAAAATTATAGTCAAAGCAAATGCGCCAACAATATTTGCTGTTATACAATCCATTCTCCTTTTAATAAAGAATTAATTTTGGTTTATTGTTTAGGATATTTTTGAACTTTTTGTTTTTGTTCATTCCAAACACCAATTGGATCTTCATTTAATTCTCCTTCGTCATTTAATTCATAAACTTGATTTTCAGAATCTCTATAATAGGTGACTCCTTTGTATTCAAATTCTACTAAATCTGATTCTTCTTCTGCGTCAGCATCTGCATCAGCATCTGCTTCTGCATCAGATTCTGGAGGAGTTTCTTCTTTTTTAGGTTCTTCTTTAACAACTACTTTTTCTTGTTTTGGTTCTTCTTTAACAATTACAACTTCTTTTTTTGATTCTTCTTTAACAACAACTTTTTCTTGTTTTGGTTCTTCTTTCACAATTACAACTTCTTTCTTTGGTTCTAATTTAATAGCACTAACACCAGTAACAACTTCTTCAATTTCAGCATCAAATTCTTCATCGTCAGATCGAACACTTACTTCATCTTTTTCAGAATTCCAGTAACCAACATAAGTTCCTTTTGGATCTTTGAATGCATCACTTGGATCTAAGAATGTTCTACCTGTTGCTTCTTCACAATAAACAACATCGGTTCCCCAATTGCGAACAATAAAGGTTATTCCATTCAAAGTTACTCTTTTTTCATTCGTTCCTTTAATAAGTTGTTTGAATGTTTCATTATCAGAAATAGAGTTTTCTTCAGAATGGAGAGCAAAATTGGAATCAATTTCTAAACCGACTGGTTCTGGAACAGAAGAAGAGAAGAAAGGAGATTTCTTTGGTTTGATTGCTTCATTACTGACAATACTATACGAATCTCCTTGTTTCTGGTGTAAAAGTTGAGTCACTAATTGTTCTAATTTTTCAATACGGTCCGTTAAAACTTTTAATTCACTTCGGTCAGTTGATACATCACTATCACGCCAGACACGAATATTGATTGGACCTTCTGAAACTGTGAGAGGAAACATCTTATTATATACTTTATAAACCTGGATTTTAAGCAATCAATTTTTTAATGCCGCAGGGCATTAAAAAATAAATGTAGACTTTTTTCTTTTGAAAAATGTATCAATTTTAAAATATGCTAGTATTTTAAAATTGGGTTTAGATGATTTTCTTTTGAAAAACGTATCAATTTTTTAACGGAGCTTTTTTAGAGAACCATGTATGAACAATTACTTCTAAGTTCTGAAGTTATTCTATCAGCCTATCCACTGTTAATAAAATTAGTAGATGCTTCTGTAACATTTCAAGTTGGACTCCGTATGTTTGTCTTTGCTTTCTTAGCTGCTGGATTAAGTTTTATTACAAAATCTCCTCTTCAGTGGAACCATATTTTATCCAAAGAGACTTTATTGACTGGTTTATTAAATCTGGTTCATGTGGCTGGAAGCTATATTGGTTTTGAACAGCTGACTGCTGGAAATGCTATGGCTTTATTCTATACTTATCCGGTTTTTAATATTATAGGAGCTGCCCTCACATTCAAAGAGAATATCCCTTTAACATCTTTACCCTGGATTGGTGTGGCTATGATTGGTGCGCTCTTATTAGCCCAACCAACTGCTAGTAACTGGACTTTAATTGGTGTTATAGGGGCTTTAGTTGCGGCACTGACTGAAACTGGTATTTATCTGTGGTTCCGTTCCAAGGGAGAAGATGAAAAAGAGGATACACAACCATGGTCAAAAATGTTTCAAATGTATGGAGGAAGTGGATTATTATGGATTGGATACATCTTAATCGCTCTGGCCTTTGGTTTCTTGGGTAAAAAGGTATTCTCTATTACACGTTCTGGTTTAACTTCTGTATTGTTATTCAATACATTTGTTGGCTTCTTAGGATATGCTCTTCGTTTCTTCATTATCCCTAAAGTATCCACTATAACATTTAGTGCGTTAAGTTTCTTTGGAATTGTGAGTGCTTACTTACTTGGATGGTTATTTATGGGTGAAACAGCAAATTACACTCAAATTGCTGGGGCGATTGCTATTATTATTTCAAATTACTTTTTGGTGACCAAAGAGACTGTCTAAAGACAGTCTCTTGCTTTGCTCTTTTTTCTTCTTTAAAGAAAAAAGACCACTAAAGAGACTGTATAAATTTAATATTTTTTATAAGCAATTTGAAGAAATAGAATTTTTTCAAATTGCCCCTTGTGTGAATCGAACACACGACCTTTTCTTTACAAGAGAAATGCACTACCACTGTGCAAAAGAGGCTTGTTTGCAGATGAGTTTCCCCACCCACAACTCTTTTACACAAGCCTCTTTTAAGCCTTATTTCGAATGGTAATCAAAGAATCCAAAGTACTTTCACGGTCTTTTAATGGTTTGGAACGTTTCAAACGTAATGCTCCACCTTGTTCGCTCCAAGCTTTGAAACGATCCAAAGAGAATCCACCTGTAAATGTATTCTGAATAGAAGAATCATAAAAGTCAATTGGTTTGGTATCTAACTTGGATAAAATACTCACCATAGGGGGAGTTTGTATATCAATTCTGACTTTTTTCTGATTAATAATATCACGAATTTGTTGACTGGTATAGGGTCCACCAAATTTCACATTACTTTCTTTGGGTGGTGCTGGATATATTCTGCCTGACACTTTATACATTCTGTATAAAAGAGAAATCATTTCCCAACGAACATGGGAATCAATCTTCTTATCATTTAATACAAAACTCAAAGTACATTCTAAGCAACAGAAATTACCACGAACATGAAAAATAGCATTTTCCTCCTTCACAGGAGCAAAAAAAGGAGGTGTATCAAATTGTTCTGTACAGTGGAAACAAGCCACTTCTGTTTTTTCTGGAGTTTTTAAAGTTTCATTCGGTTTTGTTTCATAACAGACTAATAAGGTAGCATGTGTTACAAGGGGTTTCTTTTCTTCTTTTTCTACAACAACAGCAGCTTTGGATGGTTCTGAACTTGGTGATTTTACCACTTTCTTTTCTGTTTCCATTTTCCACCCTTCTTGTTCAACCCCTATTTCATTTGCATCTGTACAATTTTCTGAATTAACCCGAAAATATAAATGGTGTTCCATATCATAAGGTTCTGGTTGCTTAGGTGGATTTGGATCATAGTAGATTTCTGAAGGAGTATTAAATTCTACATCTCCACTTTGAAAAGGTAAATGGACAATTAAAGGTTTTCTAGGTTCTGGAGCAAAGGTACCTTCGATGCCGTCTGGTGTTACCACCGCAACCACTTGGATTGGTTTTTTTTCTTTTTTTGCTCTTTGACTTGGTTTTGTTGTTTTTGTTTTTTTTGCGGGTTTATCTTCCATACTAAATTACAAGCTTAAATCCACCTTTAACTCAATTTCTAGATGGCAGTCTTGTTGCCGAAAGAGAATCTTCCAGAACTCTTCCAAACTATGTTAGAATATCCAGAATCCAGAACTCATATGCTTTTTCTGGGCCCGCCAGGCTCCTCCAAAACTACCACCGCTACTAGTTTCGCAACTCAGTTACATGGTAAAGTCCAGAACCGATTTTCAAGTCTATTATTTCTCAATAGTTCTGATGAACGTTCTCTTGAAACTATGCGTCAGAAAGTATATCCATTTGTGGAATCTCGTATGCAGAGTCTCTTTTTTTCTGAA
>JACCDW010634774.1_pt1 | contig 12441 bp, 11 predicted proteins | sample 7449781 | NCBI WGS metagenome assembly JACCDW01 (sample SAMN15323449, study PRJNA562643) | freshwater metagenome | isolation source: river surface water | place: USA:Blue River Watershed | collected 2017-08-18
GCCCAGCGCGAGGAACATGCCGGTCGACTCGATCATCACCACAATCATCACCAAAGTCATGGTCAAGATCAGGATGGGATCGAAGATGGGGGTGGCAATTTCGAAAGGCAGCACCAGGTCAAACCAACCGGCTTTGCCCACTTTTTCGAAGGTCATGAGGCCAGCAGCCGTGGCCACCACACCACCGATCACGATGCCCAGCAGCACCGAAATGTTGGCCACAAAGCCACGTGCATATTTGGCAATCAACAAGATGGATGCCAACACGATGGCGGCAATGCCGATGTGCGACAGCTGCGCGTACTTGGGGTTAGGGACCGTTCCCACGATGTTCATGCCCGCAGGCACTGGGGGTACAGCGCCCGTGCTGGCCGCTTGTTTGGCGGCATCCAGCCAAGCCAGGTGTTCCGGGTTGGGAATGCTGGGCGCGGTGGGGCCAAAGGGGTTGCCAAAAATCCAGTTGATGCCCACGCGCATCAAGCTGATGCCGATGACAGCAATGATGGTGCCTGTGACCACTGGCGGGAAAAACCGCAGCATGCGGCTCACGATGGGCGCAATCAATATCGAGATCACCCCCGCGCCAATGATGGCCCCGAAGATCAGCCCCGCGCCTTGCACGCCCGGGTTGTTGTTGGCCATGGCCACCATGGGGGCGACCGACGCGAACGTCACGCCCATCATCACTGGCAACCGGATGCCGAACCACTGGGTGGCACCCAGCGACTGGATCAGCGTGACGATGCCACAACAAAACAGGTCGGCCGAAATCAGCATGGCCACTTGCTCTGGGCTGAGCTTGAGGGCGCGGCCCACGATCAGGGGCACAGCCACCGCACCGGCATACATCACCAGCACATGTTGCAGGCCCAAAGCGGCGAGCTTGCCACTGGGCAATTTCTCGTCGACGGGGTGAACGGTTGAACTCATGGAGGGGACTCCTTGGTAGTAAATGGGGTGGGAACATCCCAAAGCGGCTAGATGTGTGCCTCTTTGTGTTCCAAACTGTATACAAAATAGAATGCGATGTGGATGCGTGAAAACCCTGTGATTTGGAGCCTTCAAACACCTCATTTTTGAGCCGTCAAAATGTAAGACAATCATTTGCACTTCAAAGTCACGCGTACTTGTCTTACATGACCCATTTCGGCAATTTTGGTTTTCTAGCCCAACATTCCCCATTGCTGGCTGAACTGGGGCAAACCGCCGAAAAACTCTATCCGTTTGACCCCTCCAGTTGCGTACTCAAGTTGCGCTTGCTGGCCGAGTCGCTCACGCAAGAGATGGCCGCACATTTGGGCATTCGACTGATTCAGCCCACGCAAGCCGAGTTGCTGCGCGCCGTGGACAGTCGTCTGAAGATGGACCCCCAAGTGCGGCAAATGTTCCACCTGCTGCGCCACCGGGGTAACGCCGCTGCACACCAGGTGGTGCACGACATTGGCTACCGCGAAGGTCTGGACGCGCTCAAGGTGGCGCGAGAAGTGGCCATCTGGTTCCACCGCACCTTTGGCGACCAGCCCAACTTCAAGCCAGGTCCCTTTGTTTTGCCCGACGACCCAAGCCAAAAGCTGGTGGGCTTGCAGCAACAAATCGCCGACTTGCAAAACGCCCTGCAGCAAGCGCAAACCGTCCAGACAGATCAGGCTCAGATGCAGCAACTGCTGCAAGCCCAAGCCGAACAAGAGCGGCGCATGGCCGAACACGCACAAGAAGAGCGCAACATTTACGAAAGCCTGGCCCACGAAGCCAGCGAGCGTTATGCCAGTCTGAAAGTCGAGTTCGACGCCAAGTTGGCCAAAGCCGCCACGCTGCCCGAAGCTCAGGCCAAAGAAGTCCAGACCTTGGCGCAAAGGGCCGCAGAGGCAGCCCAAAAAGTCGTCATGGACGAAGCCGCTACCCGGCTCATCATCGACCAGATGCTCATCGACGCGGGCTGGGAAGCCGACACCGTTCACCAGACCCACGCCAAAGGCACGCGCCCCGAGCGCCACAAAAACAAGGCCATTGCCGAATGGCCCACCCAAGGCAAACAAAGCGCCGACTACATGCTGTTTGCGGGTATCACCCCCATCGCGGCGGTTGAGGCCAAGCGACTCAACGTGAATGTGGCCGGCAAGATCCCCCAAGCGGAGCGCTATGCCCGTGGCCTGATGAGAGACACCGACCACCAACCCGCCTGGATCGTGGAAGGGCGCAGCACCCCCTGGCCCGATGGCGAAGGCAGCGATTTTCAGGTGCCCTTCGTTTATTCGTGCAACGGCAGGCCCTTCATCAAGCAAAGCCCCGAAGCAAGCGGCACCTGGCACCGCGACGTGCGCTCACCCGCCAACCTGCGTAAACCGCTCATGGGCTTCCATTCGCCCGACGGCCTGCTGGACCAGCTCACACGGTCGAAGGCCGACGCCGAAGCCCGCTTGCAGCAAGAAGGCTTTGCCTACCTTGGCCTGCGTGACTACCAACAAAAAGCCATCACCGCCGTCGAAGCCGCCATGGCCCAGGGCCAAACCAGCTGCCTGCTGGCCATGGCCACTGGCACAGGCAAGACGCGCACCATCATTGGCCTGATTTACCGCTTCCTCAAGGCCGAGCGCTTTAGGCGCATCCTGTTTCTGGTGGACCGCACGGCTTTGGGCGATCAGGCCATGGACGCCTTCAACGAAGCGCCGCTGGAGCAAAACCTGCCCCTGTCCAAGGCCTACAACATTGCCGACCTGGGCGACATGGCTGCCGAAGCCGAAACCCGCGTGCAAGTGGCCACCGTGCAAGCCATGGTCAAACGCATCTTTGGCAGTGACAACCCGCCCCCGCTTGATGCCTACGACTGCATCATCGTGGACGAAGCCCACCGGGGCTACGCGCTTGACCAAGACATGTCCGAAGGCGAAGTCGCCCTGCGTGACCATGCCCAATACCTGTCCAGCTACCGCCGCGTACTCGATTACTTTGACGCTGCCAAGATCGGCCTGACCGCCACCCCGGCCAAACACACCAGCGACATCTTTGGCAAACCCGTCTACACATATTCGTACCGCGAAGCCGTGGCCGACGACTGGCTCATTGACCACGAGCCGCCCATTCGCTACGAAACCCTGCTCAGCCAAAAAGGCATCCACTTTGCTAAAGGCGAAACGGTCGAATCCATCAACCTCAGCACAGGTGAGATCGAAGCCGCCGAGCTGGACGATGAACTGAGCTTCGAGCTCGAAAGCTTCAACAAACGCGTCATCAGCGAAGACTTCAACCGCGTCATTTGCGAGCAACTGGCCCAGGAGCTGGACCCTCTGGGCGAAGAAAAGACCATGATCTTTTGCGCCACCGACGCGCACGCCGACATGGTCAAACGATTGCTGAGCCAAGCCTTCAAAGACCTGTACGGCGACAGCTGGAACCAGGCGGCCGTTGAAAAAATCACAGGCGCTTCTGACAAGGTCGATCAGCTCATTCGCCGCTACAAAAACGAGCGTTTCCCCAGTATCGCCATCACGGTGGACCTGCTGACCACGGGCATCGACGTGCCCGCCATCTGCCATTTGGTGTTCATGCGCCGCGTCAAGTCGCGCATCTTGTATGAACAAATGATTGGCCGCGCCACGCGCCGCTGCGACGCCATTGGCAAAACCGTTTTCAAAATTTACGACCCGGTGGACCTCTATGCCGCGCTGCAAGAGGTCAACACCATGAAGCCCCTGGTCAAAAACCCCAACGTGACGCTGGAGCAACTGCTGGACGAGCTGAACAACCTCACGTCTTACGCCACGGCGGGCAGCCAGCAGGGCCGCACCCATGCGCACGACGTGCTCGACCAGGTCAACCAAAAGCTCATGCGCGTGCTGCGCGATGCCAAACACAAAGCCGACAAACTGCCGGGCGTGCGCGACAAACTCGATCAACTTGAACAGCAATGGGGCGTGCCCCCGCAAGACCTGCACCGCCACCTGCACAAGCTGGGGCAAGACCACGGCCCTCAGGCAGCGGCCGACTTCATTCGACACAACACCCAGTTGCTGGTGCAAGTGACTGAAGTCAAAGAGCTGGTTGGGACGACTTATCGTCCTGTCTTATCCAAGGCACCCGATGAATTGAAAGAGCGCACCCAAAGCTGGGGCACTTATGCCAAGCCAGAGGACTACCTCGACAGCTTTGGCCACTTTGTGCGCGAGCAAGTCAACCAAAGCGCTGCGCTCAGCGTGGTTGTCAATCGCCCCAAAGACCTCACCCGCGAACAGCTCAAAGAAGTGCGCATGCTGCTCGATGGAAAAGGCTACAGCGAAGCCAGCCTCAAAGCCGCTTGGCGCAGCAAAAGCAACCAGGACATTGCCGCCGGCATCATCGGCTACATCCGCCAAGCCGCTTTGGGCGAAGCGCTGCTGACCTTTGAGCAACGCGTGGCCAACGCCATGCAGCGCATCTACGCTACCCACCCGTGGAACCAGGCCCAGCGCAAATGGCTGGAGCGCCTGGCCAAACAACTCACCCACGAGCTGGTCATTGACCACAGCTTTGTGAACACCGCCTTTGCCAACGACGGCGGGGCCAAGCAGCTCGACAAAATCCTCACAGGTCAGCTCGACCAAGTCATGGACGAGCTGGCCGACGCCTTGTGGCCCAATGTGGCCTGAGCCCGCAAGCGAACCCTTTAAAGAAACACCCCATGGCTACCCAAGACATCGTCCAGAAACTCTGGAACCTGTGCGACGTGCTGCGCGACGACGGCATCAACTACAGCGACTACGTGACCGAGCTGGTGCTGCTGCTCTTCATCAAGATGGAGTACGAAAACGCCGAAAGCGGCGTGCTGCAAAAGCACCGCCTGCCCGACTACGCCCGCTGGCCCGAACTCACCAGCCGCAGCGGCCTGAACCTGCTCAACCACTACCGCGAAACCCTGCTCAAGCTCAGCCTGAGCACCGACAGCCTGATCTCGGCCATCTACGCCGACGCCCAAACCCGCCTCAAAGAACCGCGCCACCTAGAGCAACTGGTCAAAAGCCTGGACGGCATCGACTGGTTCAGCGCCCGGCAAGACGGCCTGGGCGACCTGTACGAAGGCCTGCTGGAGAAAAACGCCAACGAAACCAAAAGCGGTGCAGGCCAATACTTCACACCCCGCCCACTCATTGACACCATCGTTCAGGTCATCCAGCCCCAGCCCGGCGAAACCGTGCAAGACCCCGCAGCGGGCACAGCCGGCTTCTTGATCGCGGCCGACCGCTACATCAAAGACAAAACCGACAACCTGTACGACCTGAAAGAAAAAGACCGCCAGTTCCAGCGCAACAAAGCCTTCCTGGGCATGGAGCTGGTGCCCGGCACCCGCCGCCTAGCGCTGATGAATTGCCTGCTGCACGGCATGGAAGGCGATGACGCAGGCGTGGTGCACCTGGGCAACACTTTGGGCAGCGCGGGCAGCAGCCTGCCCCTGTGCCATGTGAGCCTGAGCAACCCGCCCTTTGGCACGGCCAAAGGCGGCGGCGGCCCCACACGCGACGACCTGACCTTTGCCACCAGCAACAAGCAGCTGGCCTTTGTGCAGCACATCGTGCGCCACCTGCGCGATGGCGGCCGCGCTGCCATGGTCTTGCCCGATAACGTGCTGTTTGAGGCTGGTGTGGGTGCCGACATCCGCCGCGACCTGATGGACAAATGCCGCCTGCACACCATCCTGCGACTGCCCACCGGCATTTTTTACGCGCAGGGCGTGAAGACCAATGTGCTGTTTTTGGAGAAGATCAGCCAAGCTGCCACGGGCAGCACCCAAGAGGTGTGGGTGTACGACATGCGGGCCAATGCGCCCAAGTTTGGCAAACGCACCCCGCTCACGGACGCGCATTTCAAAGACTTCATCGCCGCCTATGGTGAGGACCCGAACGGCAAAAGCCAACGGCAAGACCAAGGCGAGCAAGGCCGCTGGCGCTGCTTCACCCGCGAGTGGATTGCCAAGGAGAAAGGCGACAGCCTGGACATTGCTTGGCTGAAGGACGACAACGCCGAAGACGCGGCCGATTTGCCGGAACCGGCGGTGCTGGCGCGGGACGCGCTGGCGGAGCTGAATGGGGCGATGGAGGAGTTGGAGGCGATCCTCGCTGAACTGGGCCAACAGCAATGAGCGACCTGCCAAAGAATTGGGGGTATGGAAAGCTCTCGCAAACTGCCCATGTCGTACGTGGGATTACCTTCCCGGCTGGAGAAAAGCGAAACGACCTCGCTCAAGGCTATGTTTGCTGCCTGAGAACGACCAACGTGCAGCAGAAGCTTGAATGGGACGATGTTTACTACGTTCCGACGAGCTATGTGAAAAGAGACGAGCAACTAGTACGCGAAGGTGATGTGCTGATGTCCATGGCCAACAGCTATGAGTTGGTTGGAAAGGTCGCGCGAGCCATCAACGTTCCGCAACCAGCGGCCTTCGGAGCTTTTCTTGCTGCTGTGCGACCAACACATGCGATTGACGGAGGCTACTTGTATCACTTCCTGCGCAGCAGTGAGGTGCAAAGCAAGTTGCGAGAGGGCTCAAGCCAAACGACCAATATCGCCAACATTTCGGTAGGAAGGCTGTCCGAACTCCCTGTTCCTCTCGCACCTTGGAGCGAACAAAAACGCATCGCCGACAAACTCGACACCGTCCTCACCCGCGTGGACGCCGTCAACACACGCCTGGCCCGCGTCGCCCCCATCCTCAAACGCTTCCGCCAATCCGTCCTCGCCGCCGCCACCTCGGGGCGGTTGACGGAGGATTGGCGGATCGAACACGCTGTGGTTGCTTGGTTGCCTCGGACGGTGGACTCGCTGTGCTTGCACATCAGCGATGGGCCTTTTGGATCGAACCTCAAGTCGGACGATTACACCGAGGTAGGTGCGCGTGTCATGCGACTAGAGAACATCGGTCACTTGAGCTTCGACGCCACGAAGCAGACCTTCATCTCAATCGAGAAATACGAAACGCTGCGAAAGCACACATTGATGCCGGGTGATCTTCTGTTTTCGTCTTTTGTGGACGAAGAGGTTCGGGTTTGCGAATTCCCCGCAGACATCACTGAACCAACGATCAACAAGGCGGACTGCTTCTGTGTCCGCAGTGACCCTGAGCAGGTCAACCGCCGCTTTCTGGCGATGCGCTTGGCGTGCAAGAGCACGTACGAGGAACTCAAGGATCTGGTTCACGGCGCAACCCGGCCACGTATCAACCTACGCCAGCTCCGCAATTTTGAAATCAAGCTTCCGTCACCCGAAGAGCAATCCGAAATCGTCCGCCGCGTCGAAACCCTGTTCGCCTTCGCCGACCGCCTCGAAGCCCGCCTGCAAGCCGCCCAAACCGCCGCCAACCGCCTCACCCCCGCGCTGCTGGCCAAAGCCTTTCGCGGCGAGCTGGTGCCGCAAGATCCGAATGACGAACCCGCAGCAGAATTGTTAAAGCGACTCACGGACAGTGAACGCACGCCTGTCAAGCGACGAGGACGATCCCCAGTCAGTCTTTGAAGCACCATCCAAAATAATAAGCATCAGGGGGAAACATGGGATACGGTGGATACGGAACGAACGACAGCAATTCGGCAAAACCGCCGGCACTGTTCACACTTGAGTTTGGCGGTAATGGCGGAACCATGGCCCCCACCTCACTGCAGGAGCTGAATGCTTGGATTGACAGGGAGGTTCAGTTTTGGTCGTGGTCACGGCATATCAATCCAGGCAATCACAAGAGTGCATTGGATCAAGCCCAGCAGCCACTTTGGAATGCTGAATCAGAGGCACGTCAATTGCCAGGCTTGCAGCAGCAAGGGCAAGAAAGCGAAGTTCTGGAGCGGTTGTTGCGTGTGCAGGCATCAGTCAAGGATGCTTACCTGAACCACGGACTTCCGCACAGCACATCTGCGCTGGGTAAGCGGCTTGATGGTCTGAAGTCTGACCCCGCAATGGCCATCGCATTTGTATATCCGTTTTTGAAAACGGGCAGCAATTACCACTTTGATGCGCGTGATATGTCGTCTTGGCGTGGTTTTTTGTCTGGGCTGGTAGAGCGATTTAACTTACTGGAACAGCAAGAACCCCGAGTCCAGGCGGAGCGTGACGCACTAGCCGATTTGGGAAGTCGGGCTGAACAACAACTGACCGAGAAGGCGCTTGCAGCAGATGCTCTGCATCGACGCTATGAGGATTTGGCAGCTGGTATCTCCAAAGCGGATGAAAATCAGAGGCTGGATTTCGCGAAATTGCTTGAACAAGTCAATGAAAAGCATGCCCAAGTCCTTGAGGCGCATGAGTCAGCCATGGCTGATTTGAAGAGAGCATTCAAGGATGAGATGGCGCTTCGCGGACCTGTTGAGTATTGGTCTGCAAAAGCCAGCACACATCAAACAAAAGCTACGAACTTAATGTGGGGTTCATTCGGGTCTATGGCGGGTCTGGGTGTTGTTCTGGGCGGGCTGGCGACGTGGATTTTTCAAACAATGAATAAGGACGGTATTCCTGACACTTGGAAAGTCTCGGTTTTAGTCTTGGTGGGCGTCCTTGGCATCTGGGCTGTTCGACTCGTTGTCCGCATGTGGTTGAGTAATGCCCATTTGTCTACCGATGCAGAGGAGCGGGTCACCATGGTCCAGACATATTTGGCTTTGATAGAAGACGGAAAAATGACCAAAGACGAGGATCGTGCCCTGGTGCTGACCCCCTTGTTCCGTCCTGCGGCAGATGGTTTGGTCAAAGATGAAGGGCTGCCGCATCCGATGCTGGAGATGTTGACGCGATCCGGTCGCAACTAGCTGAATTTGGTCACGGTAGCCAATGAAGGCAGTTATGACGCACCCACTTGAAGCGGATGAGATGATTTTCTTTCGCGATCGTCTACGCGAGGCTCGTTATGCTGCGCTGGCTGATGCCGAAGGATTTGCGCAACTCTGTTTTGCCTTTGAATTGCTTGGTAGCCGCTTGCGTGGTGAAAAGCTTGGCCTTGGTAAATACAAAGAACAGCTCAAATGGCTGGCTACAAATACCCTTAACGCTGATCGTTTTGATGCATTGTTTAGACGAGTTTTGGATGCACGCAATGACGCCATGCACACAGGCGCCTATGCGCGCAATGCTGCGCATGGTGCGGTTCAACTGAGCCTGATGTTAGAAGAGGGATTGATGAGCAAGTCGACATTGACAGTAGCGGATTACATGGTGACAACCCCGGTGTGTGTTGAGGATTGGCATACCGTTGGGTATGTCCGTCAGCTCATGTTGGCCAACTCGTTTTCTTACTTACCTATTTTCTGGAACTCGAAGTGGCACCTCATTTCAGACATGGCCATGGCCGCAATGTTGCAACCGCTCAGTAATGCCGCCCGCAATACGTTGGCTACAGTGCGTATCTCGGAAGTTCTTGATTGCGCAAATTCTCAGCTCAAGCTGCAATTGGCCACCACAGTCAAATCTGATTCCCTAGTCGAGACGCTGCTGGGTTCTGGTCATCCCGGACTATGGTTGGTTGTGAACACGGAAGAGGGGCGTGAGCTTGATCAGCTCATAGGTGTTCTTTCCCCTTTTGAACTGATGTGAATCAGCTCAATTGAGCAAGGTGGCAAAGCGGTGTTGCCGAGAATTCAAATTGGACCACCAATAAATAAAATTTAATTATTTGTAATTAAAATTTACCTGGCATTTGATTTTTTGAATGGGAGGCAAAGTGTCAAAAGCGTATGTGTATGAGCTGTTGGATTCAACATCTATTGGAAATAGCGCGTGGGTCGATTTACCTGGCCAGTTTTTTATTGAGCCGATCAGGACATCCACCCTGTGGGGGACTTTGCCTGGAACAGAGCTATGCAAGTTCGAAGTGATACGGTTTTTTGCACATACAAAGGCGAAGGCTGTCACGATGCTGATTTGTCACATCAAGACGGATGACGCCGATAGCACTGAAAACATAGAAAAACATTTAAAAAATGAATTGAACTTAGCTTCATTTGAACTTCGTTCTAAAGTTTTTGGATCTTCGGGCACGCTACAAACTCATCTCGAAGCAGCTTCATTGTTTGTTCGAGGCTCCAAAACGCTTGCTGAGTCTGATTTCAAAAATGCGTCGACATTGCAGGTCGCAGCGGATGCAAACGGTGTTGCCATTATTGGGCCAGGGTACGGTGGAAATTTTGCCAAGGACTGCCAGAGCATTGCGCTGTGTTGCGCATACAAATCAGTATTGAGCGACTTGATTATCGAGTTATCAAAAGTGGGCTTAGACAAAGGAATGAATGCGGAACACAAGCTCAAGGAGTGGGCATATTTCATGTCAGCTTATTATTTTGTGCTGCCGATTAAGCAAAGCACGAATGCAATGTGTGAAATTTACAGCGCAGTCAATACAAGGCAAAAGCTAGCTGTGTTGGCAGCCGAGGCAATAGAGCAGTTTCAGTTGCTTGCAAAATTGGTCCGTCTGGATCGGACGGAGGCGCAAGGGGCGCGTGATAAAAAGTTCCAGATTGCACTGACTGTTCTTGGAGTTGTAATTGGCCTATTGCAAATTTTCCAGCTTTCACCAGAGATCGTTTTGAAATCTTGGCATGCATGGCTGAGTTGGATTTAATTTTCTAATTCAGAAACTTCCACTGAATTTTTATTCCGTGTTGTCACTCTGAAACGCCGCAAGGTCAATTCTTATCGAAGAGTTTTAAACGGCCATCAAAGGAAACAGCGTGTGGTCCATCGGCACGCCTGCAGGCAGCTCTTTGTCCAGCCCCGAGAAGGGCGGTGAGGTCACCCAAGGCCTTGGCGCGTGGGTCATGTCGTCTCCCAAAAAACGCACCGAATACACGCGCCTGCGCTGCGTGCCGTCAACGCCTGCTGAGGCATGCAGACTGAGCATGTGAAAACACACCAGATCGCCCGGCTGCAAGTCCCAGCCCAAGATGGGAAAGTCTTCGCGGTGCTTGTCGATGTCGGGCAATTCGGCCAGCGAGCCTTCGGGGAACCATTTGGCCTGGTTCGTCATGAAGGTTCGCGGCATGAGCCAGGGGCCACGGTGTGAGCCCGCGATGAACTCCAGCGTGGAGGGGCGAGACACCGGGTCCACTGGAATCCAGAAGCTGATGTTTTGCAGACCGTCCACGTTGTAATAAGGCTGGTCTTGGTGCCAAGGCGTGCGCTGGCGCGTACCGGGTTCTTTGACCAACAAGTGGTCGTGGTACAGGCGCACCGTCTGGCTTTGCATCAGGCGCTGCGCCAGGGCAGCCAGAGGCGTGTCAAAAATGAAGCGCTTGTACTGCGGAATGTCCTGCCAGTTGCAAAAGTCCTCAAAAAAGCGCCCCGGGTCGTCCGGCCGACTGGCCACCATGCCGCGTGGGCTGGGCTGGGCCAGATTGGCCTCAATGCCGTCCCGCAGCAGGGCCACTTCTTCGGGCGTGAACAAATTGCGGATGCACACCGCGCCATCGCGCTGGTAGTCGGCCACGTCTTGGTCGCTGGTACAGGCCTGCACGCGATGGCGCAGGGTTTCAAGTTCGATGGGGTTCGCAGTGGCCATGTTCAATATCAAGGCAAAAAATTTATTGAAAAAGGATGAAGGCCAGCGCCATCAACGTTTGAGTTTTTGATAAAAATTTTCGTGAGAGCCCAAGAGTAAAAGCATCCGTGTGCCAGGGTCGTATTCATAAGCCAGAAGCATCAGTTGTTGCTGGCTTCGGTATTTGTAGACGAACACACCGGACAAATCTCCCTTTTTAGGCTCACCCAAGGCCGGGTCGGCCACGATGGCCGCCACAGCATGGTCGGCATCGGCTTGTTGTTGTGTGTGCAGTTTTTTGTACGCCCTGGCAAAAGCGGCGCTCTGCAGAACCTGCACGCTCATGTGTTGCCGGACTGGGGCACAAACGGGGTGGCCAGGAGGGGGCCTTCGGCTCGGGCGACCATGAGTTCGCGCACAAAATCAATGGGCAGATCGGGGTTGTCAAGCGCGGCTTTGCCGACCATCGCCCAAAATTCAATTTGTCCTGCGATGGTGCGGCGCTCGGCGCTGGCGTGCGCTTTGGCTTGTTCGTAAAGCGCATCGTCAATGCGTACAGGCATGCCCATGTGATTCACCTTGAAGTTGATTGCTACAAATGTAGCAGGATCAGGGATTCAAGGTCAAGTGGCTTGGACAGCGGCGCGTTGGCGCCGCTGCACTCAAGCCAGCAAATCCAGCAGCGTCCGTGCAATCACCTTGGTGGCCCGGCGCAGGTCTTCCAGCTGCACATGCTCGTCGGCACGTTTGGCGTTGGACTCGCGCACGGTGCGGGGGCCTGCGCCGTAGATCACGCCGGGGATGCCGCGCTCCACATACAGGCGCACGTCGGTGTAGAGCGGCGTGCCCAGTGCGGGGATGGCTTCGCCGAAGACCTGTTCGCCGTGTTTCTGGATGGCGCTCACAAGCGGTTGGTTGCCGGGCAGGGGCTTCATGGCGTTGGCCAGCAGCATGCGGCGCAC
>JACCDW011072582.1_pt1 | contig 12441 bp, 10 predicted proteins | sample 7449781 | NCBI WGS metagenome assembly JACCDW01 (sample SAMN15323449, study PRJNA562643) | freshwater metagenome | isolation source: river surface water | place: USA:Blue River Watershed | collected 2017-08-18
ATCGTCGCTGCGGGCTCTGGAATAACTGCAACCTTTGCTGGCGGGGAAATAAAAATGGCCCCAGTTGCCTGGAGCCCTTTCGGTAAAGGTAATTAATTAGGCGCGAGCAACCTTGCCAGCCTTGAGGCATGAGGTGCAGACGTTTTGACGCTTTGAAGCGCCCTTAACGAGAGTCTTTACGCGCTGGATATTTGGATTCCAACGACGGCGAGTCTTCACCTGTGAGTGTGAGACGTTATTTCCAAAGCTTGGGCCCTTGCCACAGATGTCGCATGTTGATGCCATTGCGGTACTCCTTGAATATCAGTAGCTAGGCGACATTCGCGCTCAGCAGGGGAGAAGGGTATCAAGAGAGGGGTCGATAGAGCCAATCCGGGAAGATAGCGCTATCTCAGTCGGTAATTACGCATATTTTCATTCTCGACCATGCCCCTAGTTAGGGGAGTAACTGAAGGTAGAGAGGGAGAATATCGCCATGGCCACCTTCGACTCAAAGCTCAGCGGAGTCTTAGGGGATAAAACAGCCAAGGCATTTAAAGATCACTTCGGTTTTATCACGGTAGGAGATCTTCTCTACCACTTCCCACGGAGGTACCTAGTACGCGGTGAGCTCTCTGATATCGCACAACTTCGTGAAGGCGAAGAGGCAACAATTCTCGCGAAGGTACATAGCGTTCAATCGCGACGTTTCCAAGCTCGCAAAGGCACCATGCTTGAGGTGATTGTTACCGATGGCACCGCCAAGCTCTCCCTCACCTTCTTCAATCAAGCATGGCGTGAGCGCGAACTTAAAGTCGGTAGTAACGGCCTCTTCGCCGGAAAAGTGGGTAAGTTTAAAGAGAAGATGCAGCTCACTCATCCCGATTACGAGATGATTCCAGATGGCAAGGATGTTGATAGCGCCGTGGCAGGTTTTGCTGGACAGTTTATTCCGCTCTATCCGTCAACTGCCAAGCTCCCTTCGTGGAAGATTGCCCAATCGATAGATTTAGCGCTGACCGCTTTAGATGATGTAGAAGACCCGATTCCTGAAGCGCTCTTAGCGAAGAATAAATATCCAACCATTCGACAAGCGCTGGAACATATCCACCACCCTAACGATCTCGATGCAACCGAACTTGCGCGCGAACGACTGACATTTGATGAAGCGCTTTTACTTCAATTATTACTGCTGAAGCGTAAGGCCGCCTTGCGCGAACTTCAGGCGATATCACGTCCGCATAAACCAGGCGGCCTACTTGATGCATTTGATGCACAACTTCCATTTCAACTCACCGCAGGTCAGTTATCCGTTTCACAAGAGATTGCTGCAGATTTGTCAGCCAGCCATCCAATGCATCGTTTACTCCAAGGTGAGGTTGGATCGGGAAAGACAGTCATCGCACTTCGAGCAGCGCTCAATGTGATTGATTCTGGGGGACAGGTAGCGCTCCTAGCACCTACTGAAGTTCTCGCCGCTCAGCACCAACGAACCTTCATTAAATTACTCGGCGATTTAGCTCAGGGTGGAATGCTGGGTAGCTCAGATATTTCTACAAGCGTGGTTCTATTAACTGGATCTCAAAGCGCTGCCACCCGCAGAGAAGTACTAGCTCAGATTAAATCAGGTTCTGCTGGTTTAGTAGTGGGCACGCATGCGTTACTGGGAGAGACCGTTGAATTTAGCGAACTCGCGCTAGTAATAGTTGATGAGCAGCATAGATTCGGTGTCGAACAGCGCGATGCGTTGAAATCTAAAGCCAATGTAACACCGCATCTACTCGTAATGACTGCTACGCCAATTCCTCGAACTGTCGCTATGACCGTCTTCGGTGACTTAGATGTCTCTACTCTTCGTGAACTACCGCTAGGCCGGCAGGTGATCACAACCCACTTGGTGCCAGTTGAAGAGAAGCCACATTTCCTTGAGCGAACTTGGCAGCGCGTCCGCGAAGAGGTGTCTCAGGGCCATCAGGTATATATCGTGGCACCGCGCATTAGCGCAGATATCTCAGAAGAGGCCGATTTCGAATTTCTTACCGGTGCTGACACTTCGCTCACAGCGGTAGAAGAACTCGGTCCTGAACTTCAAAGCGGCCCACTTAATGGCTTGCGCATTGCGCCGTTGCACGGCCGGCAAAGCGCTGAGGTCAAAGATGAGACGATGAAAGCCTTTGCCGCTGGTGAGATAGATGTTCTGGTATCGACTACTGTGATTGAGGTCGGCGTCGATGTGCCAAATGCAACGTTGATGGTGATTATGGATGCAGATCGATTCGGCGTCTCTCAACTCCATCAACTTCGTGGTCGCGTTGGTCGTGGCACTTCACCGGGGCTCTGTCTCCTTGTTACTAAGTCACTGGCTGAATCTCCAGCGAGAACTCGACTTGAGGCAGTCGCCTCAACCACCGATGGATTTGAACTCTCGCGAATCGACTTGGAGCAACGACGAGAGGGCGATGTGCTGGGTACAAATCAATCAGGCACACGCTCGCACCTTCGACTTCTGCGAGTTCTTCGAGATGAGGCGTTGATTGAGGTGGCTCGCAACGAGGCGGCACAATTGATCGATGGCGGACTTAAGCGTCATTCGTTACTAGAGGCGGCGCTGGCGAAGTTAGAATTAGATACCGCTACTGAATTTATTGATAAGAGCTAAGGGGAGTCCATTGCGAATCATTGCCGGCGTCGCTAAAGGACGCCCTATCTCTGCCGTTGCATCAGCAACGCGTCCAACCTCTGATCGCGCTAGAGAGGCTCTCTTCTCAACGCTCACCTCCGAATTTGGTGACTTCGACGGTTTGCGAGTTCTCGATCTCTACGCCGGTACCGGCGCTATTGCGCTAGAAGCTCTCTCGCGTGGTGCTGCGTTGGTGCATGCTGTTGAAAAGGATGAAGCAGCGTCGAAAGCAATTGCAAGTAATCACGACGGTATAAAGAGCGCACAATTTGCTGGAACATTCCACCTGTACGCAATGGGTGCCCATCGATTCTTGAGTGAGAAAGCTCAGTATCAATATCACTTCATCTATATCGACCCACCTTATGATGTTGATGATATTGATATCGTTGAGACTCTCGTGCAGCTTCGCGAAAATGGATTCCTTCATCCGGATGCTCTCATTGCAGTTGAGCGAAATAGTCGCACCAAGGAAATCTCATGGCCCTATGGCTATGAAGAGATTCGAGTCAAGAATTACGGGCAAGCGACAATTTTCTATGGAATTCCAGCGGCCAATAGCGCTGAAAATGGCTAACTGGCCTTCATCTTGCTAGCGTTCTCCATATGAAGCGCGCTGTCTGTCCCGGATCTTTCGATCCAATTACATATGGGCACCTCGATGTTATCGAAAGAGCCAGTAAGCAATTCGATGAGGTGATAGTGGCGGTCTTCGTAAATCGTAAGAAGGAAGGCCTCTTCTCGGTTGAGGAGCGGCTGGAGCTGATTACCACAAGCGTTGCGCCATTCAAGAACGTAAAGGTTGATTCCGGATCAGGCTTACTGGTTGAATATTGCAAGCAAAAGAGCGTTGATGTCATCGTTAAGGGCTTGCGCGCGGTAACCGATTTTGATTACGAGTTACAGATGGCGCAAGTTCACACTCAAGCTTCAGGCGTTGAGACAATGTTTATGGCGACCTCTCCGAGCCATTCGTTCCTATCGTCTTCGATCGTAAAAGAGTTGGCATATTACGGTGGCGATGTCTCAACAATGGTTCCGGCAAATGTAAATTCCGCGCTCAAGGCAAAAGCTGCCGCTAGAGCAGATCAGAAGTAAGTCAGGTAGAGGACGGTAGCTATGTCAATGGATTCAATTGAGAAACTCAACTCGGCAATCACGCTGATCAACGAGGCGCGTAGCGTCCCGCTATCTGCCTCATGTGTTGTGCACCGCGGAGAGATCCTTGAGATCCTTGAAGGCGCGCGTGAATTTCTTCCAAGCGATCTACATCAAGCCGAACAGATCATCGCCGATCGCGAACGAATCATCGAAGAAGGTCGCGTTAGCGCCGAGTCGATGATTGCTACCGCACGTGAAGATGTTGCCCGCATGGTTGAGCAGACTGCAATTGTTCAATCTGCACGCGATGAGGCCCAGCGAATTCTTGACGATGCGCGAGATTTAGCGGCACAAGAGCGAGAAGAGGTAGAGGCGTATATTGATGGCCGCCTCGCGACTCTCGAAGTAATTCTCAACAAGACCCTTGAAGCTGTTGCTCGTGGTCGCGAACGTCTCGAAGGGGCTGACGATAAGGATGTCCTCTCGCAGCTCAGCGCTGATAATTAAAGTTAGCTAAAGATGTCCGTTAAGAAACCAGCGAACCAGGGCGCATTTCTCCTCAACACGCACGAGCTGCCACGCCGTGCCGGTGAGATGAAAGAGTACGAATTAGATATTCCGGCGCCATTCCGCGTGGGCGTACCGCTTATCGGCGTTCCTGAAAACGATGTCATTGAACTCGATGTTCGATGCGAATCCGTTACCGAAGGAATTTTTGTTACCGCAGATATTTATGCAGTAGCGGTGGGAGAGTGCATTCGTTGCCTTGATCCCGTTGAATTATCAGTGGATAAGCGAATTCAAGAGCTCTATCGATATGAACCTACCGATGATAAAGGCAAGAAGTCTCGCAAGAGCGATAACGAGGTCGATGACTTAGATGAGGATGAGGCGCTCTTCGTCGAGGGCGAGCAGGTCAATCTAGAGATCCCTATCTTGGATGCAATAGTTCTGAGCTTGCCGGTCAATCCACTCTGCGATGAAGATTGTCTCGGCCTCTGCCCTGACTGTGGCGAGAAGTGGGAGAGCCTGCCGGAGGACCACCACCATGAAGGCTCCGATCCTCGTTGGGCCGGGCTCGCCGGGCTCGATTTGGGTTCAGAGCCGATTTAGGCGATACTTACGCCATATCCGCTGGGGCACTTTCAGCCGCGGCAGTCGAGTTAAAGGACGGTTACCGTGCCAGTACCAAAGCGAAAGATGTCTCGTTCGAAGACACGTTCACGTCGTTCGATGTGGAAGACAACAGCGGCATCGCTATCAAATTGCCCACAGTGCCAGCAGCCAAAGCTCAACCACGTTGCATGCCCAACCTGTGGCACATATAACCGCCGTCAGGTTCTTGACATCTAATTTGTACGCAGATCTACTCGAGCAACTTGGCGTTGAGATCGATGCCAAACTTCTTGAGTTAGCTTTTACCCATCGCTCATTCGCTTACGAGGCAGGACTTACTGCTACGAATGAGCGTTTGGAATTTCTGGGCGACTCTGTCCTCGGTTTAGTTGTTACTGAAGAGCTCTATCGCAAATACCCCGATCTCGATGAGAGCCGACTTTCTCCGCTACGTTCAGGAATCGTCAATATGCGCGCGCTGGCAGATATTGCCCGCAGCCTCTCACTTGGAAAGTACATCCGCCTTGGCAAAGGCGAAGAGGTGACCAATGGTCGGGAGAAGAACTCACTCTTAGCCGATGCCTTCGAAGCGCTTATCGGAGCCCTCTACATCTCCTCCGGTTTTGCCGCTACCTCTGCATGCCTCTTAAAGTTAATTTCACCAACCCTCGATAGCGCGATGGCGCTCGGTGCCGGTTTAGATGGCAAGACTGCGCTCCAAGAGTTGGTCGCCTCGCAAGGTAAGGCGACTTTGGAGTACCAGGTGACCGAGAGCGGACCCGATCACGATAAGAGTTTTGAAGCAACCGCAGTAATCGGTGGCACTCCAGTTGCTACCGGAGTTGGAAAGAGCAAGCGAGAGGCTGAGCAATCCGCTGCTCGATCTGCATTTGAAATTCTTCGAAGTGAGAGTCCGCTCTCTCAATAAGTAGTGAGAACCCTCAAGTTGAGGTTTAGCTGAGTCGCGTCGATATGGATACCTATGCGCAAGGTAGGTTATCGCCGTGTATTTGAAGAGCCTCACCCTCAAAGGATTTAAATCCTTTGCCTCTGCAACGACCCTTCGTCTCGAACCGGGAATCACCTGCGTCGTTGGACCTAATGGCTCTGGTAAATCAAATGTTGTTGACGCACTCACTTGGGTAATGGGAGAACAAGGTGCAAAATCTCTCCGCGGTGGAAAGATGGAAGATGTCATCTTCGCTGGCACCTCTGGCCGTGCTCCGCTTGGTAGAGCAGAAGTTGCCGTAACAATTGATAATTCAGATGGCGCACTCAATATTGATTATTCCGAAGTAACGATCTCGCGCATCCTCTTCCGCAATGGACAGAGTGAGTATCAGATCAATGGCGAAGCATCCCGTCTCCTAGATATCCAAGAACTTCTCTCGGACTCAGGTATCGGACGCGAAATGCACGTCATCGTTGGCCAAGGCCAACTCGATGCAATCTTGATGGCAACCCCGGAAGAGCGCCGCGCATACATTGAGGAAGCTGCTGGAGTTCTTAAGCACCGTAAGCGTAAAGAGAAGGCGCTTCGCAAGTTAGATTCGATGCAGGCCAACCTTGCGCGTGTAAATGACCTGACCGTTGAGCTTCGTCGCCAATTGCGTCCACTGGGCAAGCAGGCTGAGGTCGCAAAGAAGGCAGCGACCATTCAAGCTGATGTTCGTGACGCTCGACTCCGCCTCTTAGCTGATGACTACATCGCATACTCAAAGACGCTCGATGCAGAAGTTGCCGATGAGAACGCGCTCCGGGAGCGACGCGCTGCCGTTGAGGCCGAGCTCGACAAGGTTCGAAAGCGCGAGGAGGAGCTCGATGCACAAGCTGCAGAAGAGACTCCACTCCTTGTCTCAGCGCAAGAAAACTTCTATGCCTTAAGTGGGCTCCGTGAAAAATTCCGCGGCACTCAATCGCTAGCCCAGGAGCGCTCACGCTTCTTGGCGGAAGAGGCAGAGGAAGCTCGTTCGGCTGGTCGCGATCCGGAGGCGCTCGAAGCTGAAGCATCCGCTCTGCGCGAAGAAGAGAGCCGACTCCGAAGTGAGACTGCTAGCGCCGCAACCGCCTTAGAAGTTGCAACATCAAAACTCGCTGAACTTGAAGCTTCGCTTAAAACTGAGGAAGATCGAATCGATGCTGCGCTACGCGCTATCGCAGATCAGCGCGAAGGAACTGCTCGACAGGAAGGCCACATCAAATCTCTCGCTGCTCGTCTTGAAGCTAATGCCGAAGAGATCACTCGTCTCACTAGCGCCCGCAACGAGGCGCAATCACGAGTCGACGAAGCGAGAGCGGCCTATAGCCAATTTGAGATGGAGATCGCTGGCGCCGATGCTGGCGAACTCGGTCTTGACTCTCAATTCGAGCAAGCGAAGAGCGCGCTAGAGAGCGCAAAGAAGAGACGCGACGATCTCATCGAGTCAGAGCGCACAGCCGATCGACAGCGAAATGCAGTCGAATCGAAGTTAGATGCGATGCGCATTACCTCTCAATCTCGCGATGGTGCAGCAGCGCTAGTTCGAGATTCTCGTGGCGTAAATATCGTTGGCAGCATCGCATCGTTAATTGAAATTGACTCCGGATGGGAAGCTGCAACCGCAGCAGCGCTTGGCTCGCTCGCAGACGCGGTTGTAGTTCGAGATCTCAACGCAGCGGTAACCGCTCTAACGACGCTACGCAACGAGAATTTAGGTCAGGCCGATGTTCTTGTCTTCGAGCCAGGAACCCACTCAGCTCCAGCAACTCCAGGTGGCCTAACCTCGCTCCTGACCTATGTTCGTTCTTCTCAGATCGGCGACCTCCTTCAACAGCTACTGGCAAATACAGTTGTAGTTGAGAGCGCTCGTGAAGCAGAGGCGATTCTTCGCAGCAACCGGGGCTTGACTGTAGTTACTCGAGATGGCGATGTAATAACAGCGCAGCGTGCTCGTGGTGGTTCAGCATCATCTAACTCATTGATCGAGATTCAATCGCTTATCAATGGACTTGAACGCGAACTTGAAGAACTTACTCGTACCTGCGATCGACTTAAATTTGAGATCTCAACAGCTTCAACTGAAGTAGATTCTCGCCAAGCGGAATTTGATTCTGCATTGGCGCACCTCAATGAGTCAGATGCCCGTATCGCGGCCCTCACTGAACAGTTGGCGGTCTCTGGGCAGAATATGAAGTCGGCCTCTGCTGAAGTTGAGCGACTTACTCAGGCAATCAGTGAGGCAACTGCGGCAAAAGATCGAGATGAGAACGAACTCTCGATTGCACAGTCACAAATGGGCCAACAAGGTGAGATTGCCGAACCAGATCGCACCAGAGCTGAATCCCTCCGTGAGGAAGTCTCGCTCTCACGTACTACACAGATGGAGGCTCGCCTTGCAGTACGTACCGCCGAAGAGCGCCTTACCTCTATAGCAGCACGCATCCAATCGCTAATAGATGCCGCGCAAGCAGAGCGCGAAGCATCAGAGCGAGCAGTAGCTCGCCGTGGCCAACGCGCCCGTGGCGCCGTTATTGCGCAAGCGATTGCGGAGGCAGCTTATGAAGTCTTAATCCATATCGAACGCTCAATCGCAAAGAGTTCAGCTGAACGTCAGCGTCTAGAGAATTCTCGAAACAGCAGAGATAGCGAAACTCTCACTGTACGTACTCGTGGCCGCGAACTCACCGCTGAGCTCGATCAATTGACGACCAGCGTTCATAAGGACGAGATCGCACGGGCAGAGCAGCGGATGCGTATTGAAGCTCTCGAAACCAAGGCAGTTGAAGAACTTGGCATCGATATCCCAACGCTGATCTCTGAGTACGGTCCCGATAAAGATGTACCAACCTTTATTGAGACTGAAGATGGCGAAGTTGTTGCCACCGAACTCATCCCATACCGTCGCGACCAGCAGGAGAAGCGTTTGGCCTCGGCGGAACGTTCGCTCAATCTCCTTGGCAAGATCAATCCATTGGCGCTTGAGGAGTACAACGCTCTGGAAGAGCGGTTGAAGTTCCTCGCTGAACAATTAGAAGATCTCAAGCGCACGAAGAAAGATCTCCTCGACATCATCAAGGAGGTCGACGACAAGGTTCAAGAGGTCTTTATGGAGGCCTATACCGAAGTCGCCGCTCACTTTAAGGATATCTTCGGCCGCCTTTTCCCAGGCGGTGAAGGAAAGCTCTTCCTCTCAAATCCCGATGATCTGCTCAATACCGGTGTCGATGTAGAAGCCCGTCCGCCAGGAAAGCGCGTAAAGCGCCTCTCTCTCCTCTCTGGTGGCGAGAAGTCACTCACTGCTGTTGCGATGCTTGTGGCAATCTTTAAATCTCGCCCAAGTCCGTTCTATGTACTCGATGAGGTCGAAGCTGCCCTCGATGATGTCAATCTTGGCCGACTCCTGGGAATCCTGGAAGAGCTTCGCGAGAGTTCGCAGCTGATTGTGATTACTCACCAGAAGCGCACTATGGAGATTGCTGATGCTCTCTACGGCGTAACCATGCGTGGCGATGGCGTTACCGAGGTTATCTCGCAGCGCTTACGCGAAGCCACTAGCGCATAAGGCAGAGCGAAGGTCTGCACGAGATGGGTCTCTTCACTCGATTTGTCGCAAAGATCAAAGGTGAATCAACTGCCTCGGCCTTAGATTGGGATGAACTCTCTCAGGAACTATTAGCCGCCGACCTTGGACCAAAACTCACCGATCAAGTAATCCTTGAGGCGAAGAAGATCAAAGGCGATCAAGCCGAAGAGTCGCTACGCCAGATCCTCTCCAAACATCTCTCAACGAAGAGCCGTGAGCTAGCGCAACCTGGCACGCCCGCAGTGATTCTCGTTGTCGGCGTCAATGGCGTTGGCAAGACAACCTCGGTTGCAAAGTTGGCCCACCATCTCAAAGCGCAATCTCACTCACTAGTTATCGGAGCTGCAGATACATTTCGCGCGGCAGCCGTTGATCAACTCTCAACCTGGGGCGAACGAATCGGAGTCCCGGTGGTTACCGGTAAATCAGAGGGTGAGCCGGCAGCGGTCGCCTTTGATACCGTCAAACGTGGCCTCGAGGAAAAGGCAGATTTTGTCTTGATCGATACCGCCGGAAGGCTCCACACCAAGAACGACTTGATGGCAGAGCTCGGAAAGATTAAGCGCGTTATTGAGAAGAGCGCGTCAGTAGCTGAAGTTCTTTTGGTTATCGATGGCACAACCGGTCAGAATGGGTTGATTCAGGCGAAACTCTTTGCCAGCGCCGTCGATGTTACTGGTCTCATTGTCACCAAACTCGATGGCAGCGCGCGAGGGGGAGTGGCGTTAGCGATTGAGGATGAGCTCGATCTCCCGATCAAATTTATAGCTACTGGCGAGGGAATCGATGATTTCGCCCTATTTGATGCAGAGCGCTACCTTGATGGGCTGATCTCGGGGTAACACGCCCGAAACATTTGAGCCTTTTTTGTTTCACGCCATTAACCCGCCACACCACCTCCCGTAACCCTACTTTGCGACCTTTCTCCCATCTCAACGGCGAGTGAAATCCAAATAAGTGAGGTTTATAAATGGGAGATGTAGTTCTCAATAACGGCGACACTGCATTCATATTGATAAGCAGTGCTCTCGTACTTCTTATGACGCCAGGTCTGGCGTTCTTCTATGGCGGCATGGTCCGCACAAAGAGCGTACTAAATATGATGATGATGTCGATGATTACCATCGGTATCGTCAGCGTGCTCTGGGTGATCTATGGCTTCGAATTGGCATTTGGATATAAGGCTGACTCTCCATGGTACGGAAACTTCTCGCTCAGTGGGCTTGGGGGAGCAGTCAACGATTTCACCAATAACGGTGGCGTCTATCCAATCCCTGTTCTCGTCTTCGCCGCCTTCCAATTGATGTTTGCGATTATTACCCCAGCTCTCATCTCAGGTGCAATCGCTGATCGAGCCAAATTTGTATCTTGGGCTATCTTCGTTGCCATCTGGTCGACTGTTGTGTACTTCCCGGTTGCGCACTGGGTATTTGCCTTTGGTAACAAGGTTGGCGATGTTGTGACCGGAACTGGATTCTTAGCCGGTAAGGGCGTAGAGGATTTCGCTGGTGGCACGGCAGTTCATATCAATGCCGGTGCAGCAGGCCTTGCTCTTGCAATCGTTCTTGGTAAGCGCATTGGCTGGCGTAAAGATCCGATGCGTCCGCACTCATTGCCGTTGGTAATGCTCGGTGCTGGACTTCTCTGGTTCGGCTGGTTTGGCTTCAATGCTGGATCTGCCTTGGGCGCAAATGGAATCGCCGGTCTTGCATTTATCAACACCCAAGTGGCAGCTGCAGCGGCAATTCTTGGTTGGCTACTAGTTGAGAAGATTCGCAATGGCCATGCAACATCACTTGGTGCAGCATCTGGCGCAGTATCTGGCCTGGTTGCAATCACTCCAGCATGTGCATTTGTCGCTCCTTGGGCGGCAGTCGTAATCGGAGTGATTGCTGGCGTGCTCTGTGCGCTAGCGGTGAGCTTGAAGTACAAGTTCGGCTTCGACGATTCACTTGACGTCGTCGGCGTTCACTTAGTTGGTGGCATCTGGGGATCACTCTCAGTTGGACTCTTCGGTGCAGCAGCTGTAAATAGCATCGGTCTTGACGGTCTCTTCTATGGCGGCGGTACAACGCTCTTGGGTAAGCAAGCCCTTGGTGTAGCGCTCGTAGCTGGATACTCGTTTATTGCAACGCTCATCATCGGTTTTGCAATTGAGAAGACAATCGGATTCCGCATCTCTAAGGATGCAGAGATCGAAGGTATCGATCTCAAGGAACACGCTGAATCAGCGTACGAATATGCAAGTTCATCACGAGGAGGCGCAAACCTATGAAGCTCATTACTGCAATTCTCAAGCCATTTAAGCTCGATGAAGTAAAGGATGCACTGCAAGGTGCTGGCATTACTGGAATGACAGTTTCAGAGGCGAGCGGCTTTGGTCGCCAGAAGGGCCACACCGAGGTATATCGCGGTGCGGAATACACTGTGGATCTGGTTCCGAAAGTGCGCCTCGAGGTTCTCGTTGATGATGCAGATGCAGCAAATATCGTCGACGTCATTGTGAAAGCAGCTGGAACTGGCTCAATAGGTGATGGAAAAGTCTGGACTACTCCGGTAGATCAGGTGGTTCGCGTTCGCACGGGAGAGCGCGGATCGGATGCAATCTAGTTTTTACTAGTTTGCACCTTAGAATCAGTCAATGGGTACAAGAGAGAGGCGTGCTCGCTCAAATGAGAGCGATCAGTTAATCTCTCAACTCTTTCGCGAAAGCGGTGCTGATTCATCAGAGGTAGCTATCGCCGCGGTCGGAAGTTACGGCCGCGGCGAACTATCTCCTGGTTCAGATTTAGATATCGTCATAATCCATTCTGGCGTCTATCAACCAGCTCAGCTGACCGAGATTGTAAATGCCATTCTCTACCCGTTATGGGATCGTAAGGTAAAGGTAGATCACTCGGTCCGCACTAAGAGTGAGGTAAAGGCTGCGCTAACCGAAGATCTCAAAGTGATTATGGGCCTGCTCGATATCCGCCTCATTATTGGAGATCCAGATTTAGTCGC
>JACCDW012089098.1_pt1 | contig 12441 bp, 13 predicted proteins | sample 7449781 | NCBI WGS metagenome assembly JACCDW01 (sample SAMN15323449, study PRJNA562643) | freshwater metagenome | isolation source: river surface water | place: USA:Blue River Watershed | collected 2017-08-18
AGCTTTCCTACGATATTAGACGTATAGTCTGCGTGGGGAAAGCCACAACGTAGGGACTAAGACTTGTGGTGAGAAACATTGGTTACGGTGTAGCTACTTCCAATGTTTTGGGTCTGGACTGAGCCCCAAGTCTCCAGTGATGGAGAAATTAACAGAAATCCCCTGGTTTTAGCCATGGGGAGTGTTAAGTCAATCAAAAGGTTTTCTGAACCTATTTTGGCTGTCATGTCAAGTTTGAGTTTAAATATTTAAAAAATAAAGAGATGAGATGAGTGTCAGATTTGATGTAAAATATTTTGTAGAAATTCCACTTGATCACTATACAACAATCGATCCTAAAGCTGTTTATGCTGCACGAGAAGTGTTTTTACGTGGTGAAAAGATGTTGGATATAGGTTTTGGAATAATTCATGGCAAGGTTGTTAGAAGAGTTGTTAGAAGAGCAGATTTTATGGAGTGCCAAGGGCCTGCAAGAAAGTTGGATTTTGAGAGTTATACGACCCTTATAGAGGAGCTTGCACAGAAAAAATTACAAGAGCGTATGATGTTATCTTATAAGATATCGCTATGAATTACGTGATGCAGACCATGAGCAAAGCTGCTACCGTAATTTATGAGCCTATTTTTAGCTGTTTGTCTAGTGTATATCAGGATCAGATTGATTTATCTGCAGCGACCACAGAAACTGCTTTGAAATATTTAGGTCAGTTGTCTTGCGCTATTTGTGTAAGTGTAGATGAAAAAGAACGTTATAATCGCTTTGTAGATTGTGTCAATGATTCCGTAGACATTCAAATTCCTTGGCAAATAGTGGGCGCCATTGTGATCCCTGTAGTCTATGCGATCGGAATATGTTTCTGTATGCGTTACAGAAGACTCCGACCGCATCTATAGAAAAATTAAAATCCACCAAACCCTGGAAGAGAACTTTCTGGAGATTGCTCTTTGATTTTAGCATAAGCTTCACTGCATGCAGCTATAATCAAATCTTGTAAACCTTCGATATCATCTTTATCAATGCAGTCTGGCTTGATTTTTACTTCCAAAATCTCTTTTTCTCCATTCATAACAACTTCTACAAGACCACTACCGGCAACACCTGTGACTTTTAGAGACTGCATTTCATCTTGCATTTGTGAATATTGCTGTTGCAACAGTTTTGCTTGTTTTTTGAATTTCGAAAAACCACTTCCCATGACGACTCCTATATATATTTTTTTACTAGATAGTATAACGGATTTTCAATTAAATCAGCTATGGCTAACAATGACTTATTTTAAGACGAACCGCTCTTTTTTAATATCCCATTAAGCTCTACAGCTGCAAATCTCAAAAGAGTTTCAGTTCTTTGAATAGACTCTGATGAAACTGATTGAGCAGGGGGGGCGTTAGTCATTATTTGAGAAGGTTCTTCAATTGCAAGAAAGGTCGCAGGCTCTATAGGAGATAAGAGACTTTCCGATAAAGAAGGGGTGGGTTCTACATGCTGGGTTATTATCGCAGGAATTGTAACTACTTCTTGCTTAAGATTTTGCAAAGATGAAATCAAAGTATCCATATTAATTCTTTGTTTAGAGAGGATAATATGGATAAGAATGAGCTCTAAATGAGTTTTTTTACAGGAAATTTTATGGAGTTTATCTATCCACTCCATGAGGTGCTCTAAAATATAAAGGCATTGATCTTTTGAATAGATTTTTGTTGCTGTTAGGTAAGATCCTTTGTCAGGATGGGTATCTATAAGAGGTAATCCTAAAAGGCACTTAAGAATAAGGCTGTAATGCTCTGTTAAAAGTTCTAGAAAATAGCCTAAATCTTTTCCTTCTTCATAAAGGGAGGTCACAAGTTTAAATGCAAATGTTAAATCTTGAATGGCAAAGGCTTGATCTAACCCGAAGAATAGCTCTTTTGAGGGTAAGCCTAAAAGATCGGCTACATGAGAAAAGGTGATTGGAGATTCTTGAATACAAAGCACTTGATCTAGGAGTGATTCAGCATCGCGTAAAGATCCATCAGCACATTTAGCTAAAGTATATAGAGCTTGATCATCGATCAGGGTATTAGAAGATTTAAGAATTAACTTCAGTTGATCACAGATTGTTCCAAGGGGGATCCGATGAAGGTCAAACCTTTGACAACGACTTAAAATTGTAGGTAAAATTTTGTGGGGTTCTGTTGTAGCAAAAAAGAATTTAACTCTAGAGGGCGGCTCTTCCAAAGTTTTTAGTAAAGCATTAAAGGCTTCCTTCGTCAGCATGTGAACTTCATCAATGATGTAGATCTTATAGCGAGAGGATGAAGGGGTGTATAAGATTGTTTCATTAAGTGAGCGAATATCATCAATCCCTCTATTTGAGGCTCCATCAATTTCTAAAACATCCAAAGATTGACCGGCTGTAATTTCTTTACAATAGCTGCAGAGGTTGCAAGGTTCAAGTTGCTCTGTAGGTCGCTCACAATTAAGGGTTTTAGCGAAAATTCTAGCAAGTGTCGTCTTACCAACGCCTCTAGGGCCGCAGAAAAGATAGGCATGAGAAACGCGGTTTAGGGCTATGGCATTTTTTAATGTTGAGACAATAGCTTTTTGTCCGCATACTTCGTGAAAAGTTTGTGGACGAAAAATTCTTGTAATGGATTGGTAATGAACCATAAAGTTATAACTTGGGTTAAAAACCTTTAAAAGGTGGTTTGCTAGATTGTAGTAGGAGCTTATTTTCTTGTCTTTACCTTTCTTATAGAAAATTGCTCATTATATTGACTTTGGTGTTTAATAGAGTAATATGAAAAATAAGGTCTTGTCAAGAGGGGAAGTGCTGATTTAATTTAATAATATGGATATAATTCATTTTTATAACTAATAAATAACAAGATGTTTGAAAAGCTTAAGAGATACACATGCAAGAGTATGTAAAAGATAAACCATTAAATAAAAAGCAATGGAGAAAAAGCCTTAAAGATCAAGACCTTGGAAAAAGGTTGTTGGTTGGCTTGATTATGCTTTTTTGTTTAGCTGGGTTTTTGCATTTTAGAGAAATACGTATAGAGACACTAGAACCAGGTAGCATTGCAAAAAACTACGTAGTAGCTCAAATTGATTTTGAGTTTGTTGATTATGATTCTACTGCAGTTCTTAAACAAGAAGCTTTGAAAGACATTGGATCTATTTATCAAGTTGATGAGAAAGAGATTAAAGATAGACGAGTACATTTTGAGAATTATTTAATTTATCATCAAAATTGGAGAGATCAGGCTGAAGATAGCACTTTTGAAGAGATTAATGCGATCGCAGATAAAGTGGAAGATCATTTTTTTACAGCCAGATTTACAGACCTGAGAACGCTTAAAAAGATGCAAGAATTACATGTAAATGCTGAAGAATATTTTTTAGTCCCTCCTCATAAGGGCATGGCTTCTATTTTACCTATAGAATTTTGGCAAACAATCCTTGCAGATCTTAAAAACAAATCTTACCCTGAAAAAAGTGCTCAATTCGTTGTAAATTACTTTGAAAAATTTCAGTGGATATTTGAGGTTGACCTAAGTTCTCAGAAGAAATTACAAGAAATAGTAGAGGGGAGTGTTCCTGAGAAAATCAGAAAAATTCGTTCTGGATCAAGAATTATTGATCAAGGGGAAAGGGTAACCCCTAAACAGATTGTGATGCTTCAAGCAATGAAAGATGCTTTAGCAGAAAATAGGAAGCTATGGCAGCCGTTAACAATTATGGGAAGCTTGTTTTTTTCTCTGTTTATTATCTTACTTGGAGCTTACTATTTTAAGTGGAATCACCAAGATATTTTGCAGTCTTTAAGTAAATTATCTCTTTATGTGTCGATTGTTATTCTAACATTAGTTTTTGCTAAACTTTCAGAGTTTATTTTATTGCGTAATGGAAGTAGTGTTTTAGAACTTATACGGTATCCTCTTTTTATCCCGTTTGCAGCGATATTATTAACGGTGCTTTTGGGAAGTGAAGTAGCCTTATTTACTGCTTGTTTTTTATCTGTTCTTTTAGGGATTTCTTTAGCGGTAGATCTGAATCGGTTTTTGATTATTAATTTGATTTTAGGTGTTGTTGCAATTATTTTTAGTCGAGATTTGCGTAAGAGAAAAGAGGTGTTTGCTGTATGCGGAAAAATATGGCTTAGCGGTATCCCTGTTTTATTTTCCTATAATTTTATCCGGAATAATTTTTGGAGCATGACCCTTGTCGGAGATGTTGTTTCGACATTTTGTTTTATGGTATTAACTTCGATATTAGTGATAGGCCTTCTTCCTATTTTGGAATCAGTTTTTCATGTTATGACAGATATGAGTTTAATGGAGTATATGGATCCGAGTAATGAGCTTTTACGTAGGCTTAGCGTGGAAGCGCCGGGGACATACCAACATTCGCTTGTTGTAGGCACACTTGCAGAAGCTGCCGCTCAAAGTATAGGAGCTCGTGGTTTTTTCTGTAGGGTTTCTACTCTTTATCACGATATTGGAAAACTTCTTAACCCCCACTATTTTACAGAAAATCAAATGGGGGGCTTTAACATTCACCAGCTTTTAACACCCACTGAATCTAGCCAAGTGATTATAGCTCATGTTCCTGAAGGGGAGGCATTAGCTAGGAAGTATAAATTGCCACAAAGCTTTATTGATATTATTAAAGAGCATCATGGGACAACCCTTGTTTATTATTTTTATTGTAAACAAGTTGAGCAAATGGGTGGAGATGTAGATGCTGTTGATGAAAATCTTTTTAGATATTTAGGACCAAAACCTAAAACAAAAGAATCGGCTATTATTATGATAGCTGATTCTATTGAGGCTGCATCAAGAGCTTTAGATGAAATTTCAGAAGAGTCTTTGACAGAGATGGTTGAGCGTATTGTTGCAGATAAGCAAGAAGAAAAGCAGTTAGATGAATGTCAGTTGACCTTTGAAGAGCTTGGGCTTGTTAAAAAATCTATTGTAAGAACGTTATCCGTTACAAGACATATCCGTGTGAAATATCCTGAAAAAAGGCGCTAGTCTATTTTGTGATTAAATCTTTTGCTGATCATTTTTTTTAAAATAAAAAAAATGAGTTTTTTAGGAAGGAAATGTAATAGAAGGTAGCGAAGAATCCAGGTGCTTTTGAGGAAAACATGGATCTTTTTATTTTTTTGAATTTGATAAATAATCTCTTTAGCTGCTCTATTGCAACTCATTGCATGTGAATGTATATCTTGAAAGTATCCTTTAGAGGCGTTTTTTTGAAAATTAGTAGCAATGGAGCCTGGACAACTTGTGAGGATCCGAATAGAATAGGGTTTCATTTCTTCGTCAAAACTTTGTGAAAAGCTTGTTACAAAGGCTTTAGAGGCGGAGTAGACACTAAATGTGGGATAGGTAAGATGATCTGCTGCAGAAGATATATTAACAATCGTTCCCTTTTTAACATGCTCTTTTAAGGCTTTTGCTGCATGTAAAGAAAGCTCAAGAAGAGCATGAGCATTGAGCTCTAAGATGTTTAACTGATCTTGAATAGGATGCGCTAGAGCATCTCCATAAAGACCTATTCCTGCGTTATTAATGACAAGGTCTGGCTGGTGATTTTTTATCCAGGTAATGAGTTTATGACGCTCATGAGGTTTAAGAAGATCAATTTCTAAAACTTCTACTTTAGTAAGAGATGATAGAGTGTTTTGTAGATCTTTTAAGAGAGTGCTTTGACGACCTGTAAGACATAGCGGTATAGAGTGTTTTGCTAGTTCTAGAGCAAGAGCCTTACCAAGTGGTGATGTAGCTCCTGTGATCAGAGCGAGTGTGTAATTTTTCAGATCCATTTAAGGGTTTTTTCTCACGGTTAAGCCATAGTATATCATGATTGTAATGGATATTGCTGCTGCTAGGATTAAGATTAATTTGGGAGATATTAGTAGCAGCGCTCCACCAAATATGCAGATGATAGCATCGCCTAATACTCTTAGAGAGATTTGAACTCCCATGACCTCGCCTTGGATTTCATCTGAAACGGAGTTGGAAATATTTACTGTCATGAAGGTGGCACCGAGTCCAATAGCAAGACCGCAAAGACCAAATAATATCATCATAAAAACACTAGAATTAACCAAGATGATACCTATTAAAAAAAGGGAGAAAGCTCCTATAGAGTATAAAATAGATCTTCTATTGGATAGACGAGAAGAAAAAAAGGTGGGGAGCCATCCATTGCCGATTGCTAAAGCTAAGCAAAGTATTCCGTTATAAAATGCGAGTTGAGAGGGTCCTAGTGCCCATTTGATGGTTAGATAAACAGGGCCAAATTCATAAAAAATATCGACAGCTACGGTGAAACAAGTAGAACAGATCATAAGAAATTGGAGCTGTTTATTAGTAAATAGATTTGACATTTTTTTGATTAGATTGAGTCTTTGCCAAATAGTTTGTATTTTGATCTGAGTTTTAATCACACTGTTTTTAAGGACAAGTATAGATAAAAGTGAAAGGGTAAAAAAGAGGACGCAAATGAAATAAAATGGAGTGGAGGTTGTTAAGCTTGCCAATAAACTTTTATCTGTTAGCAACCCGCCTAGAAGAGGTCCTATAATAAATGCGATAGAAGCGGCTGCGTTAATATTACCAAAGCTTTTATGTTTAGAGATGGTTTTAAGATCTGCTGCCATAGCTCGTGCAATAGCAATATTTCCTTCCATAAGACCTGCTATAAATCGACTGATAATCAGAATCTCTAAATAATGCCATTTAATTGCAAAACCTGTAAGTAAGTTACAGACACCTGTGATAGCTAAGCTTGTAGCTAGCAGTTTTTTTCGCCCATAGTCATCAGATAAAGCTCCTAAAATAGGGGAGCCTATAAATTGGCCTAAAGGATAAGCACCAAGGGTTATGCCAAGTAAAATGAGTTGGCTAGATGGGCTAAAGTTTGCTGGTAATATGGAAAAATCAGGATTTAAAAATAGAGCCGGAAAGATTAAATAAGGCATAGATATCCCTATAAAACCAAGAAAAACAACGAGTAAAATTACTAAAAATTGTTGCTTTTGCTTTATTCTTGTTGTCACATTATCACCCAATCTTGAAAAGAGGTTATTCTATTATAAGCCTAAATAATTAGTTTTGATAGCATTTAAAATTTTTGTTAGGGCTATCTCTAGCTTATTGAGTGTAGAAGGGATTGAATCTTCAATAGACGCTTTTAACATCGCATAAATTTTGATTTTAGATTCTGTTCCAGACGGTCTAATGACACACTTACTTTGATCACTATAGTGATAGATAAGTACATTAGATTTTGGAAGAGTAAGGGGTGTTTTTTTGTTTGTTATACAGTCTATTGTATAAGACAATTGATAGTCTTCTATTTTATAGATAGGTAGTCCTAAAAGCTCTTTAGGGGGATTGTTTCTTAAAGATTGCATGGCTGCTTCAATTTTTTTATGGCTTTGCTTTCCCTCAGGCAGGGTAATTGATAGCTGCTTTTCTTGATACACGCCAAATTTTTTATAAATGGTATAAAGTAAATCCAAGAGGGTTTCATTTTTGTTTTTTTGTAAAAGGGCAATTTCACTTAGAAGGCAAGAGGTGATAAGAGCATCTTTATCACGGACATGAGTTCCATATAAGAATCCATAAGATTCTTCAGCCCCAAAAAGAAACTCATATTCTTTAGGTGATTCTTCAAATTGCTTGATTTTTTCTCCGATATATTTAAAGCCTGTCAACGTTTCAAAGTAGTGAATGTGGTAAGCTTCGCATAATGTTTTGAGTAAAGGTGTCGTTACAATGGTTGAGATAGCAGCATGATTGGAGCTAAGTCTTTTTTGTTGAGTGAAAGTTTCTAAGAGGTGATACAGGCAAATAGAGGCGATCTGGTTGCCATTTAAAAGGTGTACTTGATTTTGGTGTAAAAGAGCGACTCCTACTCGATCTGCATCGGGATCTGTAGCTATTAGGATATCGGCTTTTTTTTCTTGTAAAAGAGATATCCCAAGTGTAAGAGCTTCTTTCAACTCTGGGTTAGGATTTTTTGCTGTAGGAAAATTGCCGTCTGGCTCTTTTTGTTTTTCTACATAGTCAATATGGGTGAACCCCCATGTTGATAGGGCTTGAGGTAACAGAGTGATCCCCGTTCCATGTAGATTAGAAAAAACAACATGAAGTTTAGCTCCATTTCGATGTGTTTCACCTGGATAATTTTGTAATGCTTCTAATGCTTTAAGATAAGCAGCATCATCAGATGTATTAAGTTTTTGGATTAAAGGATTAGAATCTTCTGTAGATTTTACCTGAGTAATATTTGTGATTTGATTAATAGAATAGATGATCCCCTCATCATGGGGTGGAAGAACTTGGCCACCATCGCTCCAATATACTTTATAGCCGTTGTATTCCGGAGGGTTATGCGAAGCTGTGATCATAATAGCTGCAATACAGCCATGGTAGCGGCACATAAAAGAGAGAAAGGGGGTAGGTCTTAACTTCTCGTTAAGAAACACTTCAATGCCATTAGCCGCTAAAACATTAGCTGCTTTATAAGCAAATTCTTTTGAGTTGTGGCGACAATCGAATGCTATGGCGACCCTTAGAGGAATATCTTGCGCTACGAGTTGGATATAATCAGCAAGACCCTGCGTAACAGCTCCTATCGTATATTGATTGATGCGATTTGTTCCAACACCCATAAGGCCTCTAAGGCCGGCTGTGCCAAAGCTTAAATTTGTGTAAAATGCATCGATAAGTTTTTGTGGATCATGTAATAGCTTTTCTACATCATGCCGTGTCCTTTCGTCAAAAGGACTATGTAACCACTGATCGACTTTAAATTGAATATCCGGAGAGATAAAAGCTTCTTCTTGCATATAAGATCCACATACGATTTTTTTTCAGATTAAAGCAGATGCATAGAAAAAACAATCTTTTAATGCAGATAGAAGTTAACTTTTAAGAATCTAAATCTCGGATAGCTTCGATTTCTTCTAGAGGGATGAGAGGTGCGTCTTTGTGATTAATCCCTTCACATCTTTTACCTTCTTCATTCCACTGTTCTTGAGAGGATAGATTCATAGGCCAAAAAGGGTAGTTACGGCATTGACTAGGCCGTGCTTCATAGGCACCACAGTATTTGCCTTCTTTTAAAAAGATACAACCATAGTTGGGCGTATCATCCCTTAAAGAAATTCTTCCGTGAAAAGATTTTGTATAACGTTTGATGAATACTTCTGTAGTAATTTTGAGGTGTTTTGTAAATCTTGCAATATCTTCTTCTGTTAAAAAAACATAGCCTGGGGACCCACTGCAGCATTTGCCACAACCAGTGCATTTAAAATGGAGCCCTTTATGGTACCATGGTTTTTTTTCTTGAATGAGAGGGAGTTTTGACATATTACCACTTATACGATAGGTTTTTTTCTAGATTCCAAAAGCGCTCTTGATGCGCTACAAAGACATCGATCACACAGTGTGAAGGATGAAGTGCAATGCAGTTCCATGATCCACGTCTTGCATGAGAGGCGCTACCACTATCTAAAATAATAGGGAGGTGATTGCCTCTTAAATCTGCTATGCAGTGCCTATGTGTGTGGCCATGGAGATAAAATTTTATAAAAGGATATAAAGCAAGTGTTTCTCTTAGCATTTCCGCACCGTGCATAATTCTTCTTGGATGTTCATGGTGGAATAGAGGAAAATGGTTCATGACAATTACAGAGTCAGTAGAAGGGATCTTAGAAAGTAGTTCTCTTAGATGATGATCATGTTTTTGTGTATAGTGCCCTGTAGAGTAGTAGACAGCTGTAGGGTAAGTAGAATCGATACTGACAAGCCACCAGTTGTTGTTTAATTTTGTACTAGATACGTGGCTTTCTTTTAATCCTATTTGATCATGGCTGAAGTATTCATAGAAGAGCTTTTTTTTATAAGCGCTTTTTGTATAGCTGTCATGGTTGCCTGGAATCATATATACTTGGATATTGGCGTGCTTTAAGGTTTCTACAAATTCTTGTGCTATAGAGAATTCTTCTTGAGAAGATGTTGTAGACACATCGCCTGATATCAATACGTGAGTAATGTTTTGTTTTTTAAAAGTATCAAGAAGTGTGAAGGGTTGTTTATTGAGATAGGTCTTAGATCTATTGAAAAGCAGATTTAAATTTCCAATCCATCTTTTGGAAAATAGCTGTCTTAAACTAAAGGTAGGCTTAGAAAAATGAAGATCAGAAATATGTGCGATCTTCAAAAGCGGTTTTGTATTTTCCATGCAGATAACTTCTAAAAGGTTGATATCAAGGACTATTTTAGAGATATCTACCTATTAAAAACAGAAAAAAGTACCTTTACCTCAAAAGTAAAAGTACTTTTTTGAAGCCTACCGACCACGTTTGGACATTTTATGGTTTAGCCGTATATTAGCATCTTGAGTTCTTTTTTGAGCGTTTTTTAATCTGTGTTCAGTAGTATCGTGGACGTGAGAAGATTCAGTACCGATTGGCATGTCTTTATTAGAGCAACGTTTTGAGCATTTTTTATGATGACTTTCAGCCTTATGAGGTAGTGTACTCTCTTTAGCGTCGAATTGTTTTTTGAATTCAGGGTATTCTACCCCTTTTTGAGGAATATTTTCTATAAAGTTAGCTTCCTTAATAGCTTGATGTTTAAGGTGCTTGTTATGATGAGGGGAGTTTTTCATGAAAGTTCTCCTTGCTAAAGCATTTAGACATTTTGGAGATGAGTTGTTCCCACCTCTAGCTTTAGTCTAGAGGTGTTTCCCATTTTAATACAAAATATTTTTTATATAAAACTTTAATGGTTTTATCATAAACACGTTAAGTCTTTTTGTTGAAAATTGCCTTCGGCTATATTGTGTAAAAAACGGAGGAACCAATCAGAAAAAGAATTTAAATAAGCATTGAAGTCTGATTGGAAAAGAGGAGGTTCTAAATGGAGTAGTTTTAATTGATAGAATACTATAATCGTAATATTCTAGTGAGGATAAAAAATGTAGGATTTCGCTGTCAAAAGCTAAAAAAGCTCATGGATTATATTTTGCTTTAATAGTAAAATAGCTCGTTCGTTGCACCTTTGGTGGATTGTAAATAATGGTTTCTAGGGGTGTAGTAACCTAACTAGTAATGTAGGAGTTTCATGGCTAGTATTAGTAATGCACATGTTGAACTTGTCAAAAAAATTGTAGATGAAAAATGGAGTCCAGTTCAACGGCCTTCATATATAGATGAAGCCGATTTGACGGTTGGAATGGTAGTTTTGGCTAAAATAGCTGCCGAGGCAGTTGTTGATCAAAGCAGTTCTGTAACAGCATCCGACTCACCTAGCATAAGTGCTAGTCATAGGGTGTCTTTAAACCCGGAATTATCGGATGATACTGCGAGTAAAATCAAAGCATTTGTTGAAAATAACGTTTGGGACTTTAAAAAAGCCTGTGAAACAGGGTTTCCTTTTTCGAGTTTAGACATTCTTTGTGCAAAACATGCACTTAAAGCTGCTTTAGACAGCAACACTTCAATTTTATTCCGCTTTATGTATTTATATAATGAGATAAAAGAAAGCGATGAGATGAAAGAAAGCGATCTAGATCAACAGTTTGGAGAGTCTTTTCAACGCTTGCAAGTGAGTGAGATAGTGAATGCTTGCTCAAGGTTCTCAGCATTTTATATCGACCAGAAACAAAATCAAGTTGGCTATTATTTGTTATGGCTTATCAAGCAAGCAGCAGGGTGCGTTTATGAAATACCTAGACAAAGCTCTTTTGATCACCTGCGCGGCAAACTCCGTCTTTCAAGGCGGGGTCAAGAGCGCAAACAACGTAGTTGTCTTATTTTAAGTTAAGAAGGTGTTTGTTGTTGTTCAATATATTGGCGGATAACAGCAATGGGAGCACCTCCGCAACTGCCTGAAAAATAACTTGGAGACCATAGAGCGCCTCCCCATAGTTTTTTGCAAATATTTGGATAGTTTTTCTTTCGAATTAGACGACTAGAAACACCTTTAAGGCTATTTGCAAGTTTTGACACAGCTACTTTGGGTGGGTAGTTTATGAGTAAATGAACGTGATCATCTTCCCCATCACATTCTATTAATTCAGATTCAAAGTCTTTACATACACTAGCAAAAATAGGCTTGAGATCCTTAAGAATTTCTTTTGTGAAGACATCACGGCGGTATTTTGTAACAAAGACCAAATGAACGTGCATCAAAAATACACAGTGTCTTCCATGTCGAATATCGTTGTTTTTTTTCATAGGCCAAAGTATAGTCCAACCATGCAACAACTTCAAGCTTTCAAATTTGAATTAGATCCAAGTGGTGAACAAGACCGTGACATGCGTCGCTTCGCAGGGTCATGTCGGTTTGTTTATAATAAGGCTTTGGCATTACAAAAAGAAAATTATGAAGCTGGGCATAAATTTATTCATTACGTCGTCATGGCTAAAC
>JACCDW010742617.1_pt1 | contig 12440 bp, 12 predicted proteins | sample 7449781 | NCBI WGS metagenome assembly JACCDW01 (sample SAMN15323449, study PRJNA562643) | freshwater metagenome | isolation source: river surface water | place: USA:Blue River Watershed | collected 2017-08-18
GCACCTCGGCGCCGATCTGGTGGAACTGGCGGTAGCGGCCGCGCTGCGGGCGCTCGTGGCGGAACATCGGGCCCATGTAGTACAGGCGCTTGCCGCCTTCGTAGAGCAGGTTGTGCTCGACCACGGCACGCACGAGACCCGCCGTGCCCTCAGGGCGCAGGGTCAGCTGCTCGCCGTTCAGGCGGTCTTCAAAGGAGTACATCTCCTTTTCGACGATGTCGGTCACCTCGCCCAGGCCGCGCACAAAGAGGGCCGTGGGCTCGACGATGGGCAGGCGCACGTTGCGGTAGGCGTAGCGCGCCATGAGCTGGCGCACCTGACCCTCGAGCCATTCCCAGCGCGCCGAATCGGGTGGCAGGATGTCGTTCATGCCCTTGACGCCCACGAGTTTCGTGGCCTTGGGCGGTTTTTGTGCGGCTTGTTCTGTCATGAATGCGGATCAGGCCTTGGCGCTGCCAAAGCGGTTTTCAATGTAGTCCTCGACAATGCGCTGGAATTCCTGGGCAATGCCCTCGCCGCGCAGCGTCAGGCGTTTCTCGCCGTCGATGAAGACCGGCGCGGCGGGCGCCTCGCCGGTGCCCGGCAGGCTGATGCCGATGTCGGCGTGCTTGCTCTCGCCCGGGCCGTTGACGATGCAGCCCATCACGGCCACCTTCATGCCTTCGACGCCCGGGTACTTGCCGCGCCAGACCGGCATCTGCGCGCGCAAAAAGTCGTCGATCTGCTTGGCCAATTCCTGGAAGGTGGTGCTGGTGGTGCGGCCACAGCCTGGGCAGGCGGTGACGCTGGGCACGAACACGCGCAGGCCCAGCGACTGCAGAATTTCAGAGGCGATCACCACCTCTTGCGTGCGCGCTTCGCCCGGCTGCGGCGTGAGCGAGACGCGAATGGTGTCGCCAATGCCTTCCTGCAAAAGGACGGACAGCGCGGCGGCGGATGCCACCGTGCCCTTGGTGCCCATGCCGGCTTCGGTCAGGCCCAGGTGCAGCGGGTAGTCGCAGCGGCGGGCGAGTTCGCGGTAGACCGAGATCAGGTCCTGCACGCCCGACACCTTGCACGACAGCGTGATCTGGCTGCCGTCCATGCCCATGGCTTCGGCGCGCTGGGCCGAGCCGATCGCCGACTGGATCAGCGCCTCGTACATGACCTGGCGGCCTTCGAAAGGCTGGGCGCGGCGGCTGTTGAGGTCCATCAGTTCAGCCAGCAGTTCCTGGTCGAGGCTGCCCCAGTTGACACCGATGCGCACGGGTTTGTCGAAGCGCTGCGCGACCTCGATCATCTGGCCGAACTGCAGATCGCGCTTGTCGCCCTTGCCCACATTGCCGGGGTTGATGCGGTATTTGGACAGGGCCTCGGCGCAGGCCGGGTAGTCGGTCAGCAGGCGGTGGCCGTTGTAGTGGAAGTCACCGATCAGCGGCACGTCGATGCCCATCTTGTCGAGCTGCTCGCGGATGTGCGGCACGGCCTGCGCGGCCTCGGGCGTGTTGACGGTGATGCGCACCATCTCGGAGCCGGCCAGCGCGAGCTCTTTGACCTGGATGGCGGTGCCGATCACGTCGACCGTGTCGGTGTTGGTCATGGACTGCACGCGCACCGGCGCGTTGCCGCCCACGGTGACGACGCGGCTGCCCCAAACCACACGGGCTTGGCGGCTGCGGCGCGGGGCGGGCTGGGCGATCGCGATGGCGGTGTCGGTCATGGCTTGATCTGCAAACGGGCTTCGTTGTTGCGGGTGTGCGGCTGCAGGTCGACCGGCTGGCCTTGCCAGCGCAGCTCGGCGCTGTCGGCTTTGCCGAGGTAGACGAACAGCGGTGGCGTGGGCGACAGCTGCAGCGTTTCGCCAGCCTTGACGATGCGCTTGACGGGCATCTGGCCCTGGGCGTCACGCACCTCGACCCAGGCGTCGGCACGCACACGGATCAGCAAGGGCGCCGACGCGTTCGCGGGCATGAGCGCCAGCGGGGCAGAAGCCACCGGTTCAGGCGGCGCGGGCAGCGCAGATGGCTTCGCAGCGCCATCGCTGGCCGTTGGCGCGGCGCCGCTGCCCGAGGCCGGTGCGGCCGGTGAGGCCGGTGCGGCCGGTGAGGCCGGTGAGGCCACCGGGTCGCTGGCCTGGCCCAGGGGCACGGCGGCGGCCGGCGCATCCGCCGTGTCGGGGGCTGCGACCGGGGTGTCGCGGCCGGGGCCAGGCCACCAGACCAGGGCCGCCACACCGATGAGCATGAGCACGGCGAGGACCAGCACCTGGCGCGACAAGCCCTGGCCCGCGTCACTGGGCGTCGGCAGACGCGAGGCCTGGCGGCGCGCGTCGAGGGCGGCAGGCTCGATCGCGGGCGCAGACGAGACCTGGGGCATGGCCGCGAGCACCGGCGCCGGATCGATGCCGAGCTGGCGGCTGACCGCCTGCGCGAGCGCGCGCACAAAACTCAGGCCCTTGAGCTCGTCGTAGCGGTCGGCCTCGAGGGCTTCGAGCTGGCGCACACTGACCTTGAGCTTGACCGAGAGCATGGCCAGGTGCAGGCCTTTGGCCTCGCGCGCGGCACGCAGCATCTGGCCCGCGCTGGGGGGCGCCACAGGTGGTTCGGGGGGAGTGTCGGGCGAGGTCATCGGGCTCTCTCTGGGTTCAGGGCGCCAAAGGCTGAATCGGGATCACCCCCTGGGCCCGCTGCTGTGCGATGCGCTGCTGCACGCGCGTGCGGTCCTTCACATCGCCGGCCAGCTGGCCGCAGGCCGCGTCGATGTCGTCGCCGCGCGTCTTGCGCACGGTGGTGACGATGCCGGCGTCCAGCAGCTGCTTGGCAAAGGCCTGCACGCGCGGCTGTGGCGAGCGCAGCAGGCCCGAGGCCGGGAAAGGGTTGAAGGGGATCAGGTTGAACTTGCAGCGGATGCCATGGCGCTGCACCAGCGCGATGAGCTCGCGGGCGTGCTCGGGCTGGTCGTTGACGCCATCGAGCATGCAGTATTCGAAGGTGATGAAGTCGCGTGGCGCGTGCGCGAGGTAGCGCTCGCAGGCCTGCAGCAATTCATCGAGCGGGTATTTGCGGTTGAGCGGCACCAGGCCGTCGCGCAGCGCGTTGCTCGGCGCGTGCAGCGAGACCGCCAGCGCCACCGGGCAGTCCTGCGCCAGACGGTCGATCATGGGCACCACACCCGAGGTCGAGACCGTCACGCGCCGGCGCGACAGGCCATACGCGTGGTCGTCGAGCATGGCCTTGAGCGCCGGGATCAACGCGCTGTAGTTTTGCAACGGCTCGCCCATGCCCATCATCACCACATTGGAGATGACGCGCTCATCGGTCTTCAGATGCCGGCGCAAGAAGTGCTCGGCAAACCACAGCTGCGCCAAAATTTCGGCGGTGCTGAGGTTGCGGCTGAAACCCTGGTGGCCGGTGGAGCAAAAGCGGCAGCCCACGGCGCAGCCGGCCTGGGAAGACACGCACAGCGTGCCGCGGTCGTCTTCGGGTATGAACACGGACTCGACCGCGTTGCCATCGCCCACGTCGAACAGCCACTTGATGGTGCCGTCCGCCGAGATGTGCTGGCTGATCACCGGCAAGGCGCTGATGTGGGCGGTGCTCTTGAGCTTGTCGCGCAGCGACTTGGCCAGATCGCTCATCTGGCTGAAATCGCTCGCACCGCGCTGGTGGATCCAGCGGAACAGCTGGGTGGCGCGGAAACGCTTTTCGCCCAGCCCTTCGCAAAAAACGGCCAGACCTTCCAGATCGAATTCGAGAAGGTTGGCCGTCATGCGGGGTGGAGTCGCGAGGGTTCGCGACCGGATCAGCGGTTGTAGACGTTCATGCCGGGGAAGAAGAAGGCCACTTCCACGGCTGCGGTTTCGGGGGCGTCGGAGCCGTGCACCGCGTTGGCGTCGATGCTGTCGGCAAAGTCGGCACGGATGGTGCCGGCGGCGGCCTTCTTGGGGTCGGTGGCGCCCATCAGGTCACGGTTCTTGGCGATGGCGCCCTCGCCCTGCAGCACCTGGATCATGACGGGGCCGGAGACCATGAAGTCCACCAGGTCCTTGAAGAAGGGGCGCTCTTTGTGCACGGCGTAGAACTGCTCGGCTTCGCCACGCGAGAGGTGGGCCATCTTGGCGGCCACGACTTTCAGGCCAGCGGCTTCGAAGCGGGCATAGATCTGACCGATGACGTTCTTGGCGACGGCGTCGGGCTTGATGATGGAGAGGGTGCGTTCGATGGCCATGGTTCTTCCTGTTGGATGTGATTTTGAAAGCGATTTTGCCCTTTGGCAAAGCCGCTCATTCTAACCCGAGCGCGCCTGGCCCCGAGGGACCGGCCGGCGCAAAGCCGGCGGCCGGCACAGGGCATCAGCGCGAACGGCCGCCCGATTTGCGCCGCCCGCCACGGCCGGGCCCGCCGGGCGACTGTTTCTGGCGGTTGAAGCTGTCGGCCCCGATGTAGCCCAGGCTGGTGCGCATCGGGTCGGGCTGGGCCGCGCCAGCGCCCGGGCCGCGACCGGATGTCTTGGCCTTGGCTTTGGGCGCCTGCGGGATGGCGCTGCCAGGCTGCCCCCAGCCGCCGGTGCGCGGGCCGCCGCGTTCGGCGCCCGGGCCGCGTCCGCCACGGCCCCCACGGGCCCGCGGCGGGACGGCATTGGCGCGCTCGGGCGCGCCCGCGGCCTTCATGAGGGCGCGGATGTCGCCCTCGCCCAGCTCGAGCCAGGCGCCCCGGCGCAGACCGTGCGGCAGCACCATGGCGCCGTAACGGATGCGGATCAGGCGGCTGACCGCGTGGCCCACGGCCTCCATCATGCGGCGCACCTCGCGGTTGCGGCCTTCGGAAATCGTCACGCGGTACCAGCAGTTCGAGCCTTCGCCACCGCCGTCTTCGATCGAGCCGAACTGGGCCGGGCCGTCGTCGAGCATGACGCCGTCGAGCAGCTGCTGCTTTTCCTCGTTGGACAGCGCGCCCAGCACGCGCACCGCGTACTCGCGCTCCAGGCCGAAACGCGGGTGCATGAGGCGGTTGGCCAGCTCGCCCGAGCTGGTGAACAGCAGCAGGCCTTCGGTGTTGAGGTCCAGGCGGCCGACCGACTGCCACTTGCCGAGCATCAGGCGCGGCAGTTTGCGGAACACGCTGGGGCGGTTTTGCGGGTCGTCGTGGCTCACGATCTCGCCCGCGGGCTTGTGGTAGGCGATCACGCGCGGCGGCGGCGGCTCGATGCGCACACGGATCGGCTTGCCGTTGACCTTGATCTGGTCGCCGTACTGGATGCGCTGGCCGATGTGGGCGGGCTCGTTGTTGACCGAGATGCGGCCTTCCAGGATGAGCTGCTCCATCTCCAGACGCGAGCCCATGCCGGCCTGGGCCAGCACCTTGTGCAGCTTGGGCGAATCGGCTTGCGGCGGCAGCACGCGCTTGCCCGCCAGGTCGGGGGCTTCGGCCTGCGCCTCTTCGGCATCGAACTGGCCCGAGACCACGTCGGCGAGCTCCACGGCCTTGTAGGCGCTGGAGGCGGTCGCGCCCTGGTCGACGCGGGGGCCCGCGTCGGCCGCGGCCGCGTGTTCAGGGTGTTCGGAGCGGGGTGTCATGGCACTTTCAGGGCTGCTCGGCGCGCGGCGCCTCGTCAGCGGGGTCGGGTTCGGCAGGCTCGGCCTGCGGGGAGGCGTCGGCCTTCTCCTGGGCCTCGGCGGCAGCGGCCAGCGCCTCGATCGGCAGCAGCGCCTCCTCGAGCGACAGCGTCGGTGCGTCCATGCCGCTGTCGGGTGCGAGGCCGCCCAGCGCCGACGCCTGCGCATCGACCGAGGTCAGCAGCGGCAGCTGGTCCAGCGAGGCCAGGCCCATGTCGTCGAGGAACTGGCGCGTGGTCGCATACAGCGCAGGGCGTCCCACGGTCTCGCGGTGGCCGATCACTTCGACCCAGCCGCGGTCTTCGAGCTGCTTGAGGATTTGCGAATTGATGGTCACGCCGCGGATGTCTTCCATGTCGCCACGCGTCACGGGCTGGCGGTAGGCGATGATGGCCAGCGTTTCCATCGCGGCGCGGGTGTACTTGGGGGGCTTTTCGGGATGCAGGCGGTCCAGGTAGTCGCGCATCTCGGGCTTGCTTTGGAAACGCCAGCCGGTGGCCACGCAGACGAGCTCGAGCCCGCGCGGCGTCCATTCCTGCTGCAGTTCGGCCAGCAGCTGGCGCAGCGTGTCGGCGCCCAGGGCGTCGTCGAACAGCACCCGCAGCTCGCGCAGGGGCAGGGGCTGGGCCGTGCACAACAGGGCCGTTTCAAGGACACGCTTGGCTTGTGCCGTGTTCATGGCTCGGATTTCTCAGGGGTTCAGACGCGGCTCGCGTCTCGAAAAGGATGTCGGGAGGGGGGCGCAGGCCACAGGCCGGGCCAGCGTGGGCCTCGAACGGTCCGGGCCGGGGCAGCCGTGCCACCCGCGTCAGCTGTCTGGATTGTACCGGAGGCCCAGGCTGGCGAGGGCCGCCTGCATGTCCTCGGGCAGGGGCCGCTGCCACTGCAGGGCCTGGCCCGTGAACGGGTGGGTGAAGGCCAGCCGCCAGGCGTGCAGCGCCTGGCGCGCCAGGCCGGCCAGCGGGCGCCCCCCGTACAGGGCATCGCCCAGCAGCGGGTGGCCCACATGCGCCATGTGCACGCGGATCTGGTGCGTACGGCCAGTGTGCAAGGTGCAGCGCACCAGGCAGGCCTGTTCGTTGTGGTCCAGACATTCGAGCGTGGTGCGCGCGGTTTTGCCGGGCTGGCGGGCCAGGTCGACCACGGCCATGCGCAAGCGGTTGCCCGGGTCGCGGCCGATGGCCGCATCCACCACGCGCTCGGGCGCGCGCAGCCAGTCGCGCAGGCCAATGGCCAGGTATTGGCGGCTGACCTCGCGCGCCGCGATCATCTGCACCAGCGCGTCCATGGCGGCACGCGTGCGGGCCACGACCATCAGGCCGCTGGTGTCCTTGTCCAGGCGGTGCACGATGCCCGCGCGTGGCAGCGCCAGGGTCTGCGCATCGAGCGCCAGCAGGCCATTGAGCAAGGTGCCGCGCCAGTGGCCCGGCGCCGGGTGCACCACCAGGCCCGCGGGCTTGTGCAGCACGCGCAGGTGCTCGTCGCAGTACACCGTGTCGATCGGCATCGCCTCGGGCACAAAGGCGGTCGACTGCGGCGTGGGCCGCAGGCAGACCCGCAGGCGCTGGCCCAGGCGCACCTTGGCTGCAGGCTTGAGGAGCGCCCTGCCCTCCAGCACCACATCGCCGGCCTCGATGCGCTGCTGCAGGTAACTGCGCGAAAACTCGGCCAGCTGTTCGGTCAAGAACCGGTCCAGGCGCTGGCCATGCTGGGCCGGGTCCACCTGCAGCGCGCGCCATTCCGCCTGCTCGGCCTCGAGACCCGTTTCCCCTGCTTCGGCGTCCGACTCGTCGGGGGGGGCAGGCCATTCGTTGTCGGGGGCGCTCGATATAATCAATTGGATTGAACAGTTCAGAGGTTTTACGGATGCAGGCCTTGCGATTATCGACGCTCACAGCGGCAGTGCTCCTGGCTGGCGCCGGCTTGCTCTCGGGCTGCTCCAGCACCCCCAAGGACATCACGCAAGGCTGGTCGCCCGAGCGCATCCAGCAGGAAGCGCGCGACGAGGTCGCCGCCGGCGCCTGGGACAAGGCGATCGGCCTGTACGAAAAGCTCGAGGGCCGCGCCGCCGGCACCCTGCTGGCACAGCAGGCGCAAATCGACAAGGCCTATGCCCAGTACCGCTACAACGAAAAAGTGCAGGCGCTGGCGACGCTGGACCGCTTCATCCGCCTGCACCCGGCCAGCCCCGCGCTCGACTACGCGCTCTACCTCAAGGGCCTGGTCAACTTCAACGAAAACCTGGGCCTGTTTTCCTCGCTGATCAACCAGGACCTGTCGGAGCGTGACCAGAAGGCGGCCAAGGAGTCTTATGAATCCTTTCTGGAGCTGAGCAACCGCTTCCCCGACTCCAAGTACACGCCCGACGCCCGCCAGCGCATGACCTACATCGTCAACTCGCTGGCCGGCTACGAGGTGCATGTGGCGCGCTACTACGCGCGCAAGGGCGCCTATGTGGCCGCGGTCAACCGCGCGCAGCAGGCGCTCAGCGACTACCAGGGCGTGCCCGCGTCCGAAGAGGCGCTCGCGATCCTGGTCTACTGCTACCAGCAGCTGGGCCTGAGCTCGCTGCGCGATGATGCCCAGCGCGTGCTGGAAACCAATTACCCGAATTCGACCTTCCTCAAGAACCCGCTGGCCAGCCGCAAGTCAAAGCCCTGGTGGCAGCTGTTCTGGTGATGCCGCCACCAGGGCCTGCAAAGCCGCGTCGAATTCGGCTGCACCGCTGAGGCGGCGCATCGGCGGCAGCGCCTTGAGCAGGCGCACGCCATAGGACTTGCGCGTCAGACGCGGGTCGCACACCACCAAAATACCCCGATCGTTTTCGCTGCGGATCAGCCGCCCTGCCCCCTGTTTCAAGGCCACCGCCGCCTCGGGCAAGGCCTGTTCGGCAAAGGCGCTGCGCCCCTGCTGCTGCAGCCTGTGCGCGCGCGCCTCCTGCACCGGGTCGTCGGGCGGCGCGAACGGCAGTTTGTCGATCACGACCAGCTGCAGCGCCTCGCCCGGCACGTCAAAGCCTTCCCAGAACGAGGCCGAGGCCACGAGCACGCAGCCGGGTTGGCCGCCCTGCGCACCTTCCCGAAAACGCTCCATCAGCCGCCGCTTGGGGCTTTGGCCCTGCACCAGCACCTCGAGCGTGAGCCCGCTGTCGCATTGGGCTTGGAGGTGCTCGCCGATGCTGCGCATGGCCTGCAGCGTGGTCGTCAGCACCAGGGTGCGTCCGCCGAGTCGGCGGGCCCCCTGCAGCGCGAGCTGCGCCACGTCGAGCGCATGCTGGCGCTCGCCGGGCGCGCTGGCCAGCTCGGGCACATACAGGGCGGCCTGGCGTTCGTAATCGAAGGGGCTGTCGACCTGCAAGGTGCGCGCCGCGCCCAGGCCGCAGGGCTGGGTGAACCAGCGCAGGCTGGGCTCGTGGCCCAGCGTGGCCGAGGTGAAAATCCAGGCGCGTGCGCCAAAGGCGGTGGCCGTTTGCGCCGTGGCATCGTCTTCGGCCGCGGGCAAAGGCGGCTGCGGCGCTGCGGTCAGGCGCGCAAAGCTCTCGGCGATGTCCAGCGGCGCCTGCACCACGCGCAGCGCCGACGACACCTCGGCCCAGCGCACCGCGCCCTCCTCGGCCGCTCCCAGGAACAAGCGGCAACGCTCGCGCAGCGCGGTGCTGCGCTCGAGCAAACGCTGGAAATCGGGCGCCAGCTCGGTCACCTGGTCCAGGCCCTCACCGAGGGCCTGGAGCGCCTGGGCCACGGCCTGCAGACCCTCGGCCCAGGGCTGCGGCGCAACGCCCTGTGGGCCGTCCGCCATCCAGCGCAGCCGCACCGCACCCCGGTGCTGGCCGGCGGCCAGGCGCCAGTCGCGGCTCGCGGTCTCGAGCCGCTGGGCCAGGCCCTGCCAGTCGACCAGGCCGCGCGCGAGCTGCAGGCCGGTGGCCAGCGCATCGCGCGCCAGTTCGAGCAGCTGGACCGTCGACAGGTCCTGGCCCAGGAAGTTCACGCCGATCTCGTTGAGCTGGTGCGCCTCGTCAAACACCGTGACGCGCACCGTGGGCAAAAGCTCGGCCACACCCGACTCGCGCACCGCGAGGTCGGCAAAGAACAGGTGGTGGTTGATGACCACCACATCGGCGGCCATGGCGTCTTTGCGCGCGAGGTTCACATGGCAGGCTTTGTAGCGCGGGCAGTGGCTGCCCAGGCAGTTGTCGCGCGTGGACGTGACCAGCGGCCAAAGCGCGTCGCCCTCGTCCAGCCCGGTCAGTTCGGCAAGGTCGCCGCTGCGCGTGGTCTGCGCCCACTGCTCGACCCGCGCGATCGCTCGCTGCGCCGCAGCCGACGCGGCCTGCGGGTGGTGACGCGCCTGCTCGAGGCGGTGCAGGCAGAGGTAGCTCGAGCGGCCTTTGAGCAGGGCCACGCGCAGCGGCAGGTTCAGGGCCTGGCCCAGGCGTGGCAGGTCGCGCGAAAACAGCTGGTCCTGCAAGGCCTTGGTCGCCGTCGACACCAGCGCGCGCTGGCCACTGAGCAGCACCGGCACCAGGTAGGCGAAGGTCTTGCCCACGCCCGTGCCCGCCTCGACCACCAAGGCCCCGCCGGCCTCGACCGTCTCGCTCACGGCCTGCGCCATCGCGCTCTGGCCAGGCCGGCTGGTGAAACCGGGCCAGGCGCGCGCGAGCGGCCCCTGCGCGGACAAGGCCAGCGCGACCACCTCGGCCAGACGGCTCAAGCCGGTTCCTTGGGGTCGATCAGCCACTGCAGGCGCGCCATCTCGTCGCGCAGCGCCAGGCGGCGTTTCTTGAGGCGACGCAGCCGCAACTCGTCGGTGGCGGCCGGCTGCTCGCCCGCCTGGTCGATCAGGGCGTCGAGGTCGGCATGCTCCATTTGCAGCTCGATCAGGCGCCGCTGGGGCGAGCGCTGGTCCTGGGTGGCGGCGTCGATCATGGGCGCTGGTTCCCCGGGCTGGCCTTGTCTTGCAGGCGTTCCTCACGCTGACGGGTGCGCCAGGCGCGCTCTTCGGCGTTGAGCGCGAGTTCGCGCGCGCGGATCGGGTCGAGCGCGGCGCGCCGGCTGCGGCGCACCTCGCGAAGGCAATCGTTGACGGCAAAGCGCTGCCAGCATTCGCGCGCGCGCGCATCGTGCGCCTGCTCGGCCTGCTCGCGCTCGGCCTGCAGCTGCGCGCGCTCGAGCGCGATGCGTGCGCCGGGGTCCACCGGCGGCTGCGGCTGGGCCTGCGCCGCCAGGGCACAGCCGAGCACGATCAGGGCAGACAGGGCCTTCATGTGAGCTGCGTGTCCACGGTGCGGTGCTCGAGCGCGAGGAATTCGGCCGATTGCATCTCGTTGAGGCGAGAAACCGTGCGCGGGAACTCGTGCGAGAGCGGTCCCTCGGTGTAGAGCTGCTCGGGGGGCACCTCGGCCGAGACGATCAGCTTGACGCGGCGGTCGTAGAGCACATCGACCAGCCAGGTGAAGCGCCGCGCCTCCGAGGCCAGCTTGACCGGCATCAGCGGTACATTGGACAGCAGCAAGGTGTGGAACTGGGTGGCGATCTCGAGGTAGTCGTTTTGTGAGCGCGGCCCCCCGCACAGCGTGCGGAAATCGAACCAGACCATACCGCCGGCGCGGCGCCGGGCGCGGATCTCGCGCGCCTCGATGTGCAACACCGGGTCCTCGTCGTGGCCGCTGGCGAGCTGGCTGAAGGCCTGGTCCATCGCGGCCTCGGTCTGCGCGCTGAGCGGCGTCTTGTAGAGGTCGAGCATCTCGAGCGTGCGGCGGCGGTAATCGGTGCCGTTGTCCACGTTGATCACCTCCATGCGCGCGTTCAGCAGGTCGATGGCGGGCAAGATGCGGTCGCGGTGCAGGCCATCGGGGTACAGGCCATCGGGCTTGAAATTGGAGGTGGTGACAAAACCCACGCCGTTGTCAAAGAGCGCCTGCAGCAGGCGGTGCAAGATCATGGCGTCGGTGATGTCGGCGACGTGGAATTCGTCAAAGCAGATCAGTCGGTAGCGCTGGGCCATGCGCTTGCCCAGAGCGTCGAGCGGGTTCACGGTGCCTTGCATGGCGGCGAGTTCGCGGTGCACCTCGCGCATGAACTCGTGGAAGTGCAGACGCGTCTTGCGCTGGATCGGCACCGCCTCGAAAAAGCAGTCCATCAAAAAGCTCTTGCCGCGCCCCACGCCGCCGAACATGTACACGCCCTTGGGGATCGCGGGCTTGCTCAGCAACTTCTTGAGGGGATTGGATCGCTTGGCCTTGAAGGCCGACCACTCCTGGGCACAGCGCTCGAGCGCCTCGATGGCGCGCAACTGCGCAGGATCGCTCTGGTAGCCGCGCTGGCGCAGCTCTTTTTCGTAAACGGCACGAACAGACATGGGGCGGCTCTCTGGCATCAAAAAACCCGGGGCGGGCCCGGGTTTGCGGCTGGCGAAACTGTACCCGAAAGCCCCTGCTGCTGCAGGCGCCTCGGGCACAGCCGGCTCAGAAGTTCAGCGTGCGCTTGTCCACCGCCAGGGCGGCTTCCTTGGTCGCTTCCGACAGCGAGGGGTGCGCGTGGCAGATGCGGGCGATGTCTTCGGCGCTGGCGCGGAACTCCATGGCCACCACGGCTTCGGAAATCAGCTCGGAAGCCATCGGGCCCACGATGTGCACGCCCAGGATCTCGTCGGTCTTGGCGTCGGCCAGGAACTTCACCATGCCCGTGGTGTCGCCCAGCGCGCGCGCGCGGCCATTGGCCAGGAACGGGAAAGTACCGGCCTTGTAGGCCACGCCATCGGCCTTGAGCTGCTGCTCGGTGCGGCCGACCCAGGCGATCTCGGGGCTGGTGTAGATGACCCAGGGGATGGTGTTGAAGTTCACATGGCC
>JACCDW011680672.1_pt1 | contig 12438 bp, 14 predicted proteins | sample 7449781 | NCBI WGS metagenome assembly JACCDW01 (sample SAMN15323449, study PRJNA562643) | freshwater metagenome | isolation source: river surface water | place: USA:Blue River Watershed | collected 2017-08-18
CGCAAACTACAGCAACCTTTCCTGCCATCATAACGTCGGTCGCCCTCCTGATCGCGTCTACCAGAGACTCCTTGCATCCGTATTTGTTGTCGAATTTAGACTTTGTAACAGAGTCGTTCACGTTTATCGCAGGAAGGAGAAGAGTTCCGTTCTTCATCCTCTCGTTGAGCCTGAGCACTCCTGTCGTTGTCTCTTCAGACAATCCTTTGATGTTCTTTGCGAGATGAGGGTATTTGTCGAATACCAGATTCGTCAAGTCTCCTCCGTCGTCCAATATCATGTTGAGATATTCTCCGCCTTCGAACGCGTTCAGCGTCTGCTCGATGCACCAGTCGAATTCTTCCTCGTTCATTCCCTTCCAAGCGAAGACCGGTATTCCTGCCGCCGCTATCGCCGCCGCCGCGTGGTCCTGAGTAGAGAAGATGTTGCACGAGCTCCATGCCACTTCGGCTCCAAGCTCTACGAGAGTCTCGATCAATACGGCAGTCTGTATGGTCATGTGAAGGCATCCTGCTATCCTTGCGCCTTTCAATGGAAGATTAGGTCCTCTGTATCCTTGATATTCCTTCCTTATGGCCATCAATCCTGGCATCTCTGCCTCTGCAAGCCTGATCTCTTTCCTACCCCATTCTGCCAACGAGATATCCTTTACTTTGTAATTCATCTGATATTTTTCTTTTTTCATTATATAGAAAAAAGGCATATGTGTTTAAACAAAAAAGCCTGCTTAGGATATAAGCAGGCTTTTTTATTTAATATCAGGCTAGAAGTCGTCGTCTAGGCTGTCGAAGTCGATGTTCTTGTCAGATGCCTTCTGGTATTCAGATACCCTCTTCTCGAAGAAGTTGGACTTGTTCTGAAGAGAAAGCATGTCCATGAAGTCGAACGGATTGCTCACTCCATAAACCTTCTTGCAGCCAAGCTCAGAAAGCCAGAAGTCCGCCACGAACTCGATGTATTGCTGCATCAGCTTCGCGTTCATTCCGATAAGGGAAACAGGAAGAGAATCCGTAACGAACTCCTTCTCGATCTCTACCGCCTCTGTTATGATCTGAGTAATCCTCTCGGCGCTGACCTTGTTCTGGATATACTTGTTGTGAAGCAAGCATGCGAACTCGCAGTGCAGCCCTTCGTCTCTAGAGATAAGCTCGTTAGAGAAGGCAAGCCCTGGCATCAGTCCTCTCTTCTTCAGCCAGAAGATAGAGCAGAAAGATCCTGAGAAGAAGATTCCTTCTACCGCGGCGAAAGCGATAAGACGCTCGGCGAAAGACTCGGACTCGATCCACTTAAGCGCCCAGTCAGCCTTCTTCCTTACGGAAGGAACCGTGTCGATGGCGTTGAACAGATGGTCTCTTTCTTTAGAGTCCTTTATGTACGTGTCGATAAGAAGAGAATAAGTCTCTGAATGCACGTTCTCCATAGCGATCTGGAATCCGTAGAAGCTCTTCGCCTCTGGATACTGAACCTCTTTCAAGAAGTTCTCCGCAAGGTTTTCGTTTACGATTCCGTCAGAAGCGGCGAAGAACGCAAGCACGTTCTTGATGTAATGCCTCTCGTCGTCGTTCAGCTTCTCGTTCCAGTCCGTGAGGTCCTGCGCGAGGTCGATTTCTTCGGCCGTCCAGAACGAATGCTCCGCGGTCTTGTATTTTTCCCAGATGTCGTGGTACTTGAGCGGGAACATCACGAACCTGCCCGGGTTTTCTTTTAAGATATGCTCTGTATTTTCCATAATTCCATTCATTGTGTTTGTTGTATATATTAACTTTGGCTAAGTTTGCAGCCGAACCGCTAAAAAAACGAAGCCACCGAGTAGCGAATTCGGTGGCTTCTATAGTCCTGCCTGGTTAGAGGCTGTAGCTATACCGGTCCTAAAGATGGGGCCTAAGCCCGCCGGTTGTTAACATATATATTATATTTATAATCGCTATATTTGTTTCATGAAAAGGCTTTTCTTAGACGACTGGAGGATACCTCGCGACTGCGCTGCATATATGTGGCAGCGAAAGGCAGACTGCCGCGAATATCATGAAGGCTGGGAAATAGCCAGGTCTTTCGGGCAATTCGCAAAATGTATAGACTCGATGGGAGTTCCGGATCTGGTGTCTCTGGACTACGACCTGGCCGACGTAGAAGAGCTGAAGGCCTCTCTCGACATCGAAGAATGGTTCAGCCTGGACCTCAACCGCGCCTATAACGGCGCAGACTGCCTCTCTTATCTAATCGACAGATGCAGGAAAGATGGAAAGCCGCTTCCCGAAATCTACATACACTCTGCGAATCCCGACGGATGCGAAGAGATGAAGAAGATGATATCCGAATTCTAATAAACAAACAGGCATGGCTAGAATAGAATAGTCATGAGAAAGTTCCTTTTGATAGACACAGAAGAAGACAGGAAGAAGATCGAGGTCACGGGGCCACAGCTAAACGCCATCATTCCTGTCATAAAGAAGATAAACTCTTCAGACGAAGGATTCCAGAATCTCGAAGGATATGAGATATTCTTGGGCATATCTCCATTTCCGCCAGAAGAAATAACATCAATAAACATACAATACCACGCATGATTAAGCACGAGATAAAGCTTGACTGCTGCGCTACAGAGCAGATCAAGGCAATCATTGACAAGGCATACTTCCAAGAAGGGCTTGCCGGAAAGATACAAGGCAACCAGAACTACATAGTCCTGACAGAAGAGCTCGACGAAGTCGCCTATTCGGTACTGAAAGGGCTGCACAACGCCACGGTTAAGATAACCAACGGAGACGTCATAGACGGAAGCATGCGCTTCATGGTCGACGAGAGCCAAGAAGAGCTCAGGATCTATCCTATATCTATCTACTGCTTCGAGGAAGATGGAAAATACTGCTTCTACTAGGCTCCTGAAGAGAGGAGACATCATCGTCTGCATAACCCGCGACTGGGAAAGGTTCACATACGGAAAGAAGTACGAGGTTCTGATGGACCAGATTGGAAACGTCATAGATGTGGCCAACGATCAAGGCCTCAGACACATGCCTTGCTATGAGGGTGTCGGCTCGAGATATTTCGCAACTTTGGAAGAATGGCGCTGCATGAGGATAGAAGAATTGACAAAGCCGGTCGACTGACCGGCTTTTCTTATTTCTTGACCATGAAGAACCATCCTGATGTAGATTGTCCTTTGATCTCTTCTTCTACTTCCTTTACCTCTTCCTTTCCCTGAGTAACGAGATCCGCCGCCTGTATCTTTACGCCGCCCGGCAACGTGAAGTCATATCTTCCTACCATGTTCCCTAGCGCCTGCTTTGCGTATCCGACGCAGTATTTGAAGAACAGGTCGTCGTTGAACAGGTTTTCCGGCGGTATGTTGGCGTATGCTTCCATTATTACGTCATATCTCACGTTAGTCAATATGTGCAGCCTGTGGTTCAGCTGGTTGAACTGATACTTCAGAGTATACTTGTTCAGCTGGTTGAGCAGGTCGGACATGTTGTCGAGAAGGGTCTTGTACATACCGAGCTCTCCTATCGTAGTCACGTATGAAGAAAGATACGGCTGGTTCGTGACCCCCAGGTTAACGGAAAGGTTGGGAGTGTTTATGCCGAGCTGGAACAAGCTGTCTCCTCTTACTTCGTATAGGTATACAACCGACTGGATCTCGCAAGGCACTTCTACGTAGTTGTACCTGGTGAACTCTTCGGTATGGAAGGCTTCCTTCCTCACGAGGAAATACATCTTCTGCACGGCATACTGGTATGACCTGTAGAACCATGGAAGCGCGCGCTTCTCTACTATCTGCCTAACCATCGCGTCTGGCAGAGACTTAGGCAGCGAGCATGCTATCGTAAGCTCGGTGTTGATGCTGTCTATGAATTCCTCGATAGTCAGTCCTCCTTGGTATGGAACGTATTCTTCGCTCATGTGTTTAGTCTGGTTTCTTTTATATATTAAAAACCCATTTCGGGAATCTCGTCCTTAATATATAGTCTATGGGACACTCGCTAAAAAGAACCAGCTTCAGAATAAATCAAAACCTGATAATAGACGACGATTCTTTCGTCAGCGGCTATATACTCATTTCAGACGCCAACGGATTGGCAAAATGGAAAGATCCAAACCAATATGTGATAAGCGCCGAGCCACTCGAAAGATACATCGGAGAGCTATATGGTGGAGGCATAGTAGTCGCGGTATGGCGAGAGCAGAAAGACCAGCTATATGAGAAGGCCCTGATAGCCTCAGTCAAGGACTATGGAGTAAAGCCTGTGGGCCTTCCGACCAGCTTCGATTGGGAATGGTCTTCTATAACAAACGCCGCAATAGGAGCGACAGCACAATACAACACATTCGGCGCCAGCAACAGCTGGGCCATAGCGTCTCAAGGCACCTCAGTCACAGGAGCGGCGGTTCTATGCCTTGGGTATGTAAACGAAGACCTATACGGGCTAGGATCATATGGAGACTGGTATCTGCCATCGACATTTGAGCTCAACTGCCTCGCCAACAACTCTGCCATAGTGAACAGAGTGATATCTCAATACGCTTCGGATAAGTCCATAAGAGTTCAAGACGACGCCACCTATGGCGCTTCTATGAGCCTTATCAGCAATTCCATTCCGGGATATTGGACTTCTAACGAATGGAACAGCGGGTCGGCAATATATCTAGGCATGGATGACGTCGGAATGAGATTCGCGACGGCGTCAAAGAATTTGGCCTTCAACGTGAGGCCTTTCAGGCTAGATACAAAGCTTTGGAATTCTATAGACAACGTATGGGTAACGCAAGGTGGATCAGGAACCAATCCATTGGCGCAGTATGACTATATAGTAGTGACCTATTATTATGGAACGACTGACTATAGAGACCTCGACACATGCAGCTATTTCATAGGAACCGGAATTGCAGGTATAGACAACTACCCTCTAGGATGCGGATATAACGCAGGCCCTGTGCCCGGCGGATCAAATACGAATACGGCATATATTCTCTGGGGCGGAGACGACGTCTCAAACGGAAAGGGAGAATCCATATTGATAAACTTTCAAAACCTTAACAGCGACCAGCCTACAAGCAACCGAAATGTCAGCGTAAACCTACACGCGTCTTGGCACAGCGGCCATGCAGGACAATCCTTCGCGGTAGAAGTGACAACTTATATCGGCGGCTCTCTAAGCCAGCCACCGGACACCAATGTGATAGTATCTACGGGAACCGTAGTACAGAGATTAAGGTCTCCATTCAGGCCAGTCGGGCAAAACGGATGCGACGGCAGCCAAATATCGAATTTGAACTATAGGCCGCTTGCTGCAAGAGTAGACTACAATTTGGATACCAGAGTATCTTCGGTGACATTCTACTAAATAAAAAATAGAAACAATGGCAACAAACGCATCGTTTACAACATCAACAACAAACCTGGTAGGCAGATTGAAATCGTCCATAGTCGCGGTCGGTAACGGAAACTATTTCAATGGCGCGCTAAATAGACCTTCCTATCTGAATCTCAAAGTAGGATTCGTATACAGCACGATGCCTATAAATTTCACGACGACTGCCGGAGCGGTGCCATATGATACTCTGGTCCCTTCGCCGGGCCAATATATAGAGACCATATTCAAGCCGGAGTCCTATGCTGGTGGAGCTACTTTTCTAAACCTAGACTACAGCATAAAGATCACGGGCCTGATAAGCAACACTACATACTACATAAGATCGTTCATATATAGCGGATCGACAGGATACTACAAATATGGCAACGAGCTTTCCGGAACCACGCTTGGAAACAGCGCGGGCTACTTCATATCGAACGACACGGTAGGATTCTATTCGCCTCTTCAGATAAGAGACTCCAGCGAAGGATTAGAAAAGGTTCTGACGACAGACTCTTCAGGATTGGCCACCTGGAAATCAGCAAGGTCGCTTTTCGCATACGGTCACTATATAGGAGAAAAATACGGAGGCGGCATAGTCGCCGGCGTGTGGAAAGAAGGAGACGACGAGAAGGTGCTGATAGTCTCTATGGAAGATCTTAACAAATCATTTTGGTCATCATTGCCTGGGCGAACGGTAGAAATAGGTCCGTCTGCTCAGTCCAAATACAACGGATATCTAAACTCAGCAGCCATGGTCGCACAGTCAAACACACTGTCGAGCACCACCGCAGCCAATGCGACCGCAGAATACAGAGGCGGCGGATATGATGACTGGTATCTTCCATCATACTATGAGATGAATCAGGTATTCAACAATGCCGCTATAATAAACAACGTGCTGGACGCGGAAAGCTTTGGTGGAGGCATTTCTTCCAGAGGCGAATATTGGACATCCACCGAATACAGCGCGACGCAGTCTATATCGCTTTTTCGATCCGAATCGAAATCATATGGGAGCTATAACATAACCAGCAAAGGATCAAGCGCCAACATCAGAGCGGTCAGGAAAGAATCTGTCTATACGGGAGACGGTTTAGTTCTCAACCTAGACGCGACCAACATTAAGTCTTTTTCAGACCTGGACTATCTCAACATAGGAACATCCAGCAGATGGCGATGCTTGGTAAACGGAGGATCGACCTCGTCATACGCGTTCAATCTTTCTGCGCATCCTACCACATCGTCGGGTGGAACCATTCAGCCTCTTATTCAAGACCTTCTGACGGTCAACTCGGACAGCTTGGCCTATCGCAAGGTAGGAAACTGGTGGATAGACAAAATAACAGGAGTCTCTACGCCAACTCTTTACAACAATACTGGAACTTCGAGCATGACCTCGGAATATTTCTCGGTTACGAACGCGAACGCATATCTGCAATTCGACACTCTAGACCAATCTACGGTAAAAGACAGCTCGAAGGCAACAATAAACGTATATGTGTCTGTCAGGCAATCCGGATATGATTCACAATACTTGCTTATCAGACAAATAACCAACACCGTAGGAAACAATAACATAAGCCCGACTTCTGTATTCGTTCCTCTCTATTCATACTATGGAAAGACTATATCGATAAGGATGACGGCGCCTAACGCCTACTATGGCGGCACCGACAACGGAGGACCTTCTATCGACAACCTATACGTAAGAGGCGTCTCTGGCGGATATAGAGCTACAGGCCCTATATACTTCCCAGACGAGAGCGGATTCCTGAGGCTCTTGAGCAATGCCACTGCAGGATCCAAAGCAACTCAAGGATCTTATGTGGACTTCAGAGCACCTATCGGAAACGCCACGAAGATAACGGTAGAGATGTGGGCCAGGATAGGAACGCTTGGGAACACCATAAATTACAACATACTTTTTGGATGGAACGCATATAACGTATATACGCTAACCGGAGGGCTAGGATACAACACAGGCAACTCCGACCTATATGGAATATCGAGCGCGACGGTGCAAAGCTTGAACATAGTCGGAAACTGGGCGCACTATGTCTTCGAGATGAACAGCAACGTATCGTATACCAACAACAAGATATACATAAACGGAGACGAGCAGACTCTCTCCCAGGTGGCTTCTTCCGAGCTTTCCGGAAACCGAAATTTCAATCCTGTAGTTCCTGGATATGGATATGGAAGGATAGGCGGATTCAGGGCCATAGACGAATATTTCATAAACGCGGATATCGCTGTGTTCAGAGTCTACAACAGGGCCCTGACGAAAGACGAGATAATGAAGAATTACAGCTTCGAGAAGAAAAGATATGAGATACTTCCTAGAATATTGAACAATGGAATACTGACCAGCATAGACTTCGACAGCAGCGCGTCTTATTCTGGCGACGGAAACTCCAGCGGTTCTGTAAGCGACCTGAGCGGCAACGGAAGAGCCGCGATACTGCAAATTTCAGGAACGACCGTCAAGCCTGCTGTTCAGAAAACTACGACGCTGTATAGCGGAAAAGAGCTTGTCTTTCCTGGAACTACAGCGCTCAATCCATATTTATATTGGTCGACAAACGGAAACTCTTTGCAAACTTTCACAAACGTCTCGGTATCTTTCTGGGTGAAGTTCGCAGAGCACAGAACTTCGGAGATAATAGTCAAATGGGATTCCGCTTTAAACACGACCGGGCCATGGGAAGTATACCAAACGAATTCCTCAGTGCCATCTAAGATCGCTTTCAGTCTGAAAGGATCTACGACCGAAGAAAGGATAGGCACCAAAAATTTGGAATTGAACCGATGGACTCATGTATCCGCCACCTACGACAACACGACCAAAAAGATGAAAACGTATATCGACGGAGTACTCGACATCGATTCATCCGTACCTGCCGCGTTCTCTTTGTCCACTTCACTCGGCGACATATTCGTAGGACAATATCCAGAATCAGTGCCCAATAATACCTTTAGATATCCGATGTATGGGTCCATCGCCAACATTCAGATATATTCCAAAGCTCTCAGCTATGGCGAAGTCAAGAACAACTATGACGCCGGCAAATTCAAATTCGACAACCTATCGGACGCAAACAGATTCCTGTCTCATGAAATAAACGGCAATCCTACATTCTCGATATCGCAGAACCTGTCGCTGGATCTTCCAGGCGTAAACAACGAGAAGATATTGAAGATGAACCTGTCCGGGTATGCCAAATGGGTAGACAAGACATCGATTTTCACCAGGCCGACAAACTATAGATATATCGGCGAACACTATGGTGGAGGAATAATAGTAGCAATGTGGTACTATCCAAAGACGATATACAACTATCTGATAATGTCTTTGGAGGATGTCAGCGCCAGCTCGGCATGGTCGAACGTCACAAACGCGCTCGCATCTGCCAATTCTGATTTCAAAGGAGAATTGAACCAGACCGCCATATTGTCGCAATCTCTTCATACAACATCTGCCGCAAAATTATGCGACGACTATGCGGGCGGGGAATTCACAGACTGGTATCTGCCGTCTGTCTTCGAGATGAACCAGGCATTCAACGCAGGAAGCATCATAGGAACTGTTCTCGGATCAGACGCGCTTGCAGGCGAATACTGGACATCGACAGAAACTGGCACCAACCATGCATACGCATATTCATTTACAGGAAACTCAAGCTCGGACTACATTCCTTCCATCGGATACCAGAAAGAAAGACCGAAGACCAAGCTGAACAAGGTAAGGGCATTCAGGCTCGCGACTAACGCGCCGATAGTGAATCCATGGGATCCGACTTGGGACGAAGAATACTCGCCTTGGTACCCTAGAAGATATTGGGAATACGATTGGGAGCCTGCCACATACGAGCCCATATCATTCGACTACTTTGCAAGGACTCGAGTAACAACCGGGCTGCCTGTCTACAATTTCACGACAGGCTTGTTTGATGTAAATGGCAGCACGATAACAACTTGGGAAACGGTGCTGGAATTCGGAGTTTGCTGGAAGTCTTGGGTCGGCATCACGAATCCAGGACTGCCGACCGTGGCCGACAACAGAAAAATAGGAAGCGGCGACTATAACCTGTTCGATTCTAAGAGTCTGACAAACGGAGTATTTAACGTAAGGGCATATGTAACCACGACCAGCGGAACATACTACGGAAACAGCTATACCGGAGGATATGAATAGGAAATTTTGTAAATCATAATATTTTCGTTATCTTTGTAAGACACAAACAAACAGAACAAAGCCATGAAAGGAACAATCAAAATAGGGAAGATAACGAAAGAACAGATCTTAACTGTGTACAAGAAAGCATCAAGAGAGATGGAGCTAGAGAATTCCACTGGCTGGGTAGCAAAGCATAAAGTGCATAAGTCCGCTAAAGACTATAAGAGAAATCCAAAGCATAAGAATCTGGAATTCTAAATCAGAAAGCCATCCTATTAGGATGGCTTTTTTCATGACTTGAAGTTTTTGGATTCTCTAAGCTTTTCCAATATGTGCTTCTCGTCGAGGTCTATCGACTTCGGTATCTTTATCGAGATCTTCACGTATAGGTCTCCCAGCCCGTAGTGTATGTCTGGAATGCCTTTTCCGGAAACGCGCATCGTCTTGCCGTGCTCGGTTCCTGGCTCTATATAGATAGGAATGTCTCCATGCGGAGTCTGTGCCTTCAGGTGCGCTCCGCAGATGGCGTCGATCACGGATATGGTCTTCTCGACTATTATGTTGTTGCCTTCTCTCCTGAAAGAGAAGTCCTGAGCTTCTTCCACCAATATCTGAAGGTCTCCCGGGACTCCGTCTCTTATGTCGTTTCCGAATCCCTGCATCGTCAGCTGCATTCCGGTAGAGACGCCTACCGGTATCTGGACGTCGACTACCTGCTCCTTGAGCTGCGTTCCTTCTCCGTGGCAGTGGCCGCATTTGTTCCTTACTATCTTTCCGCTTCCTTGGCAGTCAGGACATGCCGCCTCTGTCCTCATCTGTCCGAACGGAGTGTTCTGAACAACGACTCTTCTTCCGGACCCGCCGCATGTAAGGCAATCTCTTACGTCCGATCCGCCTTTTCCGCCGCAAGGCTCGCACTTGGCGTTCCTCTTGTATCTAAGCTTCTTCGTGCAGCCTTTGAGGACCTCTTCTATTGTCAGCACGACCTTTATCCTCAGGTCAGATCCTCTGGACTGCCTGCGCTGATTTCTCTGCCCTCTGTTTCCGAATATGTCTCCGAACTGGGAGAATATGTCGTCCATAGAGAAGCCGTGGCCTCCGCCGAATGGATTGCCTCCTCCGCCGAATGGATTTCCGTCGGCGCTTCCGTATCGGTCGTAGTTGGCCTTCTTTCCTGCGTCAGAAAGAACGTCGTATGCCTCCGCCGCTTCTTTGAATTTGGCCTCCGCTTCCGCGTTGCCTGGATTCTTGTCAGGGTGCAGCTCCATCGCCTTCTTTCGATATGCCTTCTTTATCTGATCTTCGCTGGCGCTTCTGTCTACTCCCAGAATGCTATAGTAGTCTTTGCCCATATTTAGTATTGTTTTTTATCTGTTAGGAAACCAATAGTCGCTATCTCTTAGCTTGGCCGGTATTGGCTCGATCTTATATATTCTGTGTATAGAGCTCTTTCTCTCAAAAGATTTCCATTTCCATTCGACGGTATATCTAGACATCATATCCGCCAATGCTTCCTCGGCAGAATCTCCTTTCTTCCTCCAGAACTGCCACCATTTCTTCTTTTTCGGATTCATCTTGCCTACAGGAATAGTGTAGATGGGTCTTGCGTGGTTTGTCGTTATGTTCCAGCTCGTGTTTGGTAATGTCATCTCTTTGCTCTTAGTTTTTCGTATGCTGCCGGATCCACCACTATGTTGTTGTAGGTTCCTGGCTCTCTGTCGTCGTCCAGATACTCGTGGGCGAGCTGGTTGACCGCTATGTTTTCTGTGTCTATGTCAGAGTAGTGGATGTGCTCGAAAGCTTCCATAAGCTCTTGCCTGTCTTCTTCGGTAGGGACTACTATGACGTATTTGGTCCACTTTACCTGGCTCAGCTCTTCTTTCGTAAGATAGAGAGCCTCTTTGTCCTTTTTGAAATCGTCATATTTCTTCATCATGCTTAAATAGATTGTTTATCAGTATCTCTCTTCTTATCGACTTCTTAGGATCGACGAAGACTATATCAGTGTCCCTGTTGTATTCCAGCCATATCTCTCCTGGGACGCTAGCCAGAGGAGAGTCCTTTCTTGTCCTGAGCCTCATCACGGGCAGCTCGTTGAATATCTCTTTATAGAGATCTTCTATCTTGTCTATGTCATAGTCTTCGATTTCCGATATCCTGCCTATGAAGTATTCCATGAAAGGCTCTACGGTCCTTTCCACGGTCTTCAGATATTGCTCGCTTTTTAGCGCGCTGCTCTTTATATACCAGCTTACCATTTGTTCAAAGTCTTTCCTATTCTCAAATTCCTTATATCCTGCTTTATGTCCGCGGACTCGCGAGACAGCCTCACGTTCTTCGCTATATAGTTGTCCACGACAAGAGCCACCGTCTCGGATCCTCTGTCAAGCTCTGTCATCATCTCAAGCATTCCTTTGGACTTAGGCAGGATGTCCGCCATGTATTCCATGAAGTCCTGAGCCGAGAAAAGCAGCTGGAACATCTGCAGCCTGTCTCCGTGAAGAAGCGTCGGCGGAGAGGCGAAGGTCTTTCCCCATGCCCTCCTGAAAGCAGGAAGCAGAAGGTCTAGAACTTCGTCTTCTCCTTCTGCTTCGTATAGAGTTCCCTCGAACTCCTTTCCTTCGAATAGGCCTATGTAGGCCATTGCTTCTTCCAGCGCGTCGGCGAAGTCGGAAGTATTGGGAACCCCAGTGCATAGCGCGTCTATGAGAACCTGCTTGTCTGCAGGGTCATTGACCATCTCTATCAGAGTCTTCCTCTTTCCGCCGCTCGAATTCATCACTCTCCCAATATTATCTTAGGATACCTGAAAGGCTTTCCGTCTATCGAGTATCCCTTGCTTATCACGTCCACGATCTTCTTCTCTCCGACAGGGAGAACAGTGACCACCTCGTGCAGGTCGGA
>JACCDW010480221.1_pt1 | contig 12435 bp, 10 predicted proteins | sample 7449781 | NCBI WGS metagenome assembly JACCDW01 (sample SAMN15323449, study PRJNA562643) | freshwater metagenome | isolation source: river surface water | place: USA:Blue River Watershed | collected 2017-08-18
GGGTTGAACACATTGGCAAAGGTGTTGAGGTTCTAGCAAGTTACGAAGGAAGCGACAGCAAAGCCCACGCCGTTGCTGTGCGGCAAGACCATTTATTGGCCACAGCATTTCACCCTGAAATTACGGATGACTACAGTGTTCATCGGTATTTCCTGGAAAAAGTCTGCAAGTAAGGGCATCAGAAAGTTACGATAAAGTTAGATAATCGATTTTTGAACTATCAGGTGAGGTGTTAAATGTCCGGCCATTCCAAGTGGGCGACAACTAAGCATAAGAAGGCTGTCATCGATAGTCGTCGGGCAAAAAACTTTGCCAAGCTGATCAAAGCAATTGAAGTGGCCTCACGTAACGGTGGTCCCGACATGGACGGAAACCCAACACTTTTTGATGCAGTTGCAAAAGCTAAGAAAAACTCAATGCCGGCAGACAATATTGACCGGGCAATAAAACGTGGAGCTGGTCTTGAATCTGGTGGAGCTAATTGGGAAACAATTATGTACGAGGGATATGGCCCATCAGGTGTTGCAATCATGATTGAGTGTTTATCAGATAACAGAAACCGCGCCGCTTCAGAAGTGCGCGTCGCAGTTACTCGCAACGGCGGTTCTATGGCAGATCCAGGTTCTGTTTCATATTTGTTTAATCGCAAAGGTTTAATCACGGTTAACAAAGCATCGGGTGCTACAGAAGAATCTATTCTCGAAGCAGTTCTCGAAGCTGGTGCAGAAGAAGTAAAAGATAACGGCGAGTCATTTGAAATTATTTGTGAAGCTAGTGATCTAGTTGCGGCTCGCACAGCGTTGCAAAGCGCTGGTATTGATTACGAATCTGCAGATTCATCTTTCGTCCCTTCCATGACAATCGATTTAGATGCGGATTCAGCAACAAAGGTATTTGAACTAATTGATGCGATTGAAGAGCTAGATGATGTTCAGAATGTCTTCAGTAACGCTGATGTGTCTGATGAAGTAATGGCGAGTCTGGCTTAATTTTAAGACTGAACCTCTTAGGCTAGCGCCATGCGAGTTTTGGGCATTGATCCAGGTTTAACTAGATGCGGAGTAGGCATCGTCTCTGGTGCACCCGGTTCTACTTTGTCACTCGATGGCGTTGGAGTCATCATGACGCCAACAGATGCTGACCTTGATGATCGACTACTTTCTCTTCACTCCGAAATAACTCATTGGGTACAAAAGCATTCACCCGATGTGATGGCAGTGGAAAGAGTTTTCTCTCAACACAATGTACGAACAGTGATGGGAACCGCACAAGCTGCTGGGATTGCACTATTGGTTGCAGCTCAAAATAACATTCCAGTATTCATGCACACTCCTAGTGAAGTTAAAGCTGCGGTTACTGGATCAGGAAGAGCCAACAAGTCACAAGTCTCCGAGATGGTAAAACGGTTATTGAATCTTCAAGAGATACCTAAACCTGCAGACAGCGCAGATGCTCTTGCTTTAGCAATTTGTCATATTTGGCGCGGAGGTGCGAACTCAAAAATTAAGAGTGCAGTAGCCGCCGAAAAGAAGAGATTGGCCGCACTTCGATGATTGCAACACTAAACGGAGTAGTTAAGTCACTATCTCTTGACCGAGCAATTGTTGAAGTAGGGGGAGTAGGAATGAATGTATTAATAAACCCTCACACCAGCTCGTCATTGACTATAGGCGCACGGGCTCATCTTTTTACATCTCTTGTTGTGCGCGAAGATTCATTAACTCTCTATGGCTTTAGTGATGAAGCATCGCGAGTTCTATTTGAGCTAGTCCAAACAGTTTCTGGTATCGGACCCAAGGTAGCGCTCTCAATTTTGGGTGCCTTAACTCCCTCAGAGTTAGCACAAGCAGTAAATACTGAGAACATTTCAGTAATTGAAAAAGTTCCAGGCATCGGTAAAAAGGGTGCACAGCGTTTGGTATTAGAACTCAAATCCAAGTTATCTGACTTTGGTCACGGCGGAGCGAGAATTTCTCACCAACCTGTATGGCGTGAACAATTAGCCAGCGCTCTGATATCTCTTGGATTTTCAGCAAAAGATTCGGATGAGGCTATTAATACTGTTTTATCAACTGTTTCTCAGGATGACATTGCTTCTATGGAGCTCGGCGCGTTACTCAAGTTGGCACTTCAAAGTGGTAATAAATGACATCAGATGATCGCTTGGTTACTCCGGCACTGCGAAGCGATGACGGCGCTGCGGAACACGCACTGCGGCCTAAGACATTAAATGATTTCATTGGCCAAGATCGAGTGCGCCAACAAATTGATGTACTACTAACTGCTGCCAGAAAACGAGAAAGCGCAGCGGATCACATTTTGCTTTCAGGACCGCCAGGTTTGGGTAAAACAACGTTGGCCTTGATTTTGGCGAGCGAAATGAATACTCCTATTCGCGTGACCAGCGGACCGGCAATAACGCACGCGGGTGATTTAGCGGCGATTCTTTCTTCATTAGTTGAAGGCGAAATTTTGTTTTTGGATGAAATTCATAGATTGCCACGACCTGCAGAAGAACTCCTTTACCTTGCAATGGAGGATTTCAGGGTAGATGTTGTAGTTGGTAAAGGACCTGGTGCCACCGCAATTCCATTGCAGCTTCCACGATTTACTCTTGTTGGCGCCACCACTCGTGCCGGATTACTTCCAAGTCCGCTGCGCGATCGTTTCGGATTTACGGCACACCTTGATTTCTATGACGAAAAAGATTTAGCAACCGTGATTACAAGAAGTGCACAATTACTTGGATTAAGCATTGATTCAAAAGCGGTTCATGAAGTTGCGGGGCGCTCACGCGGCACCCCAAGAATTGCCAACAGGTTGTTACGAAGAGTTCGAGATTTTGCACAAGTACAGGGAAGCAACGCACTCTCGCATGAGCATGCAATGTCGGCATTGCTCATGTATGAAGTTGATGAAAAAGGTTTGGATCGTTTGGATCGTGCAGTGCTCACCGCATTGATTGAGAGATTCAATGGTGGCCCAGTGGGACTATCGACACTGGCCATAGCAGTTGGAGAAGAAACAGAAACCGTTGAATCTGTCGCTGAACCTTTCTTGGTCAGAAATGGGTTTATGGCGCGAACATCACGTGGCCGAATGGCGACAGCACTGGGTTGGGCGCATATTGGGCGCACGCCGCCTGCAGATTTGGCTAATACTCCTGGTCTTTTCGACACGCCTGATAATCACGCCTAGACTCTGCACCTATGTCTACAGCGAATAAGCCAATAAAGAACGCCACCCGTCCAGGACGAACCCTTCTAATCCTGGGTCTGATCATGGTTGCTCTGCTTGCAACAGTCTTTATCACTGGAGCTACATCAGTTCGACTCGGTCTAGATCTTCGCGGTGGCACAAGTGTTACGTTGCAACCACGAATTGCTCCAGGTGACAGTGGTAAAGTAACAAATGAAGCTATCGATCAAGCAGTTTCAATTATTCGCCAGCGCGTTAACTCATTGGGTGTTGCTGAAAGTGAAGTTGCAGCACAAGGTAGCGGCACAAATCGTCAAATCATTATTTCTGTTCCTGGCGATACTGGTCGTCGTGTCGTAGAACTAGTCGGCCAAACTGCTGAACTCAGATTTAGACAAGTATTAGCAACTGCTGCGGGAACGCCATCTGTGGCGCCAACAGATCCGACAGCAACGCCTGATGCAGCGGTAACACCAGAGCTCAACGCACAATTTGCTGCTCTTGATTGCACCAACCCAGAGAATTTGCAGGGAACTGGCTCAGACAATGCCGATAGTGCGATTGTTGCGTGTGATCGAAATGGTGGAGCGAAGTACATTTTGGCTAAAGCAGAAGTTCTTGGTCGCCAGGTTTCAAAAGCAACTGCCGGTATTGATCAACAAGGCGGTAATGCATGGTTCGTTTCTTTGGTGTTTAACGGCGAAGGAACCAAGGCGTTTGCTGACATCACGGCTCGCGTAACTTCATTACCTAGCCCACAGAATCAAGTGGCAATTGTTCTTGATGGTTTAGTAGTTTCTGCGCCACGAATCAATGAAGCAATTCCTTCAGGCAATGCGCAGATTACGGGATCCTTTACACAACTTGAAGCGCAGGATTTAGCAAATGTACTTAAGTACGGTGCACTTCCTCTGGCCTTTGATCGTGGAGAAGTACAACAAGTTTCACCTACTTTGGGTGCTGATCAATTAGATGCTGGATTATTGGCCGGTCTTCTAGGATTAGTTTTAATCTTCCTTTATTCGATTTTGTACTATCGAGGTTTAGGTCTTGTTTCAGTGAGCTCACTACTTGTTGCAGGTGCGCTCGTCTATCTGTCCTTCTTGTTACTCGGTGAATGGATTGGCTTTACCCTGACATTGGCAGGAATAGCCGGTGCAATCGTTGCGATTGGTGTCACCGCTGACTCATTTATTGTTTACTTCGAACGTATTCGAGATGAAGTTCGTGATGGTCGATCATTGCGATCAGCAGTTGAAACTGGCTGGACCAAGGCGAGACGAACAATTGTTGTAGCTGACTTCGTTTCAATCATTTCAGCGATTCTTCTCTATGTCTTCGCTGTTGGCGGTGTGCGTGGATTCGCATTTACACTCGGATTAACAACACTTATTGACTTACTTGTTGTCTTTGCCTTTACAAAACCTCTAACGGTGCTACTTGCTAAATTCAAGTTCTTTAATTCTGGTCATGCACTCTCGGGTGTATCCGCGAAAACATTTGGAACTTCATCTCAAGTAACGAAGGAGGCATAAGTCATGTCTAGATTTTCAGGATTAGGCGCTCGTTTACACTCAGGTGAAACATCAATTGATTACATTGGAAAGCGCCGCCGCTGGTATGCCTTCTCAGGACTTCTCGTAATCATCTCGATTGCAGCACTTTCACTCCAAGGATTGCACCTTGGTATTGAATTCAAGGGCGGTTCTTCTTACACCGTAACAAAGTCTGGCGGCACAATTTCTCAAGCTGAATCAGCATTAGTTTCAGCTGGCATCACAGGTGAGAAAGTTATCCAACAAGTTGGCAACGATAAGATTCGCGTGCAAACCGGAGCACTGAGTGCTGCAGAATCCAATGCAGTTCAAGATTCTTTGGCGTCAACATTTGGTGTCAGTCTAGATTCAATCGACACTCAAATCATTGGACCATCCTGGGGTAAGGAAATTACTCGCAAAGCTCTCTATGGTTTGGTCGGTTTCTTGGTCGTTGTGGTTCTTTACTTGGCGATGACTTTCGAGCCAAAGATGGCTTTCGCAGCAATAGTCGCAGTTGTTCACGACGTATTCATTACCGTAGGGATTTATGCTCTCGTAGGCTTTGATGTTACGCCTGCAACCGTTATTGGATTCTTAACGATTCTGGGTTATTCGCTGTATGACACGGTGGTTGTTTTCGACAGAGTGCGGGAAAACACTCGATCTATAACTTCAACATCAAAAATGACATATTCGCAAGCAGCTAATCTTGCAGTCAATCAAACCGTTGTTCGCTCGCTCAACACGACCATCGTTGCTTTGATTCCAGTTGGTTCAATTTTGTTTGTGGGTGCCGGTCTTCTTGGTGCAGGAACACTAAAGGATCTATCACTGGCTCTCTTCATTGGTCTAGCAACTGGTGCGTACTCATCCATCTTTATTGCAACTCCGTTGCTAGCTGCTTTGCGTGAACGTGAACCCGCAATGAAGGCACTGGCTAAGCGAATCAATACACGAGGTGCATCAACAGTCGTTGCAACAGTTGGCTCACCTGCATCTGATGATGGCATAGAAAAACGTGGACCACGCAACCAACCAAAACGGAAAGGTCGCAAGTAACTTTATTTGCGTCCCAGATGGACACACTCTTACAACCTTTGATCAGCTCCCTTAAGGAGCATGATCCGAAGGCTGATGTCGTAAAGGTTGAACGCGCTTACGAAGTTGCAAAAACAGCCCACAGTGGTCAACTTCGTAAATCAGGCGATGATTACATAACCCACCCTGTCGCAGTAGCTCACATTCTCTCTGAACTTGGATTAAATGACGCAACGATTATTGCTGCGTTATTGCATGACACTGTCGAAGATACACCTTATTCACTTGTGCAACTAAAGAGTGACTTTGGAGATGAAATTTCATCACTTGTAGATGGCGTAACCAAGTTAGATAAATTGAGTTATGGACCAACAGCAGAAGCAGAGACTGTACGCAAGATGGTTGTTGCTATGTCTCGCGACATTAGAGTTCTTGTCATTAAATTGGCAGATCGATTGCATAATGCTCGCACTTGGAAATATGTAGATCCTCAAAGCGCTGAACGCAAAGCACGTGAAACCTTAGATATTTATGCACCCCTTGCTCATCGATTGGGTATGAATGCCATTAAGTGGGAGCTAGAAGATCTTTCATTCGCTGTACTTGAGCCAAAAAAGTTTGAGGAGATTTCCAGGTTAGTTGCAGAACGCAGTCCCTCTAGAGATGCGCTTACTTCTGAAGTTATTAAGACTGTTGAAGAAGACTTAGCCAAAGATAATGTCGAGGCAACAGTTACGGGTCGCAAGAAGCATTTTTTCAGTGTTTACCAGAAGATGGTTGTTCGCGGTCGAGAGTTTAATGACATTTACGATCTCGTCGGAATCCGTGTTCTCGTAAATGACGTTAAGGATTGCTATGCAGTTCTAGGTTCAATCCACGCCAGATGGTCGCCAGTTCCTGGACGCTTCAAAGATTACATAGCAATGCCGAAGTTCAATTTGTATCAATCTCTTCACACGACAGTGATAGGGCCTGATGGCAAAGCCATTGAAATTCAGATTCGTACTTTTGAAATGCACTCACGAGCTGAGTTCGGTATCGCCGCACACTGGAAGTACAAGCACGGCACTGACACAAACTCCTCTTCACCTCAGATGTTGTGGTTACGTCAGCTTCATGAATGGCAAAAAGAAACTGAGGATCCATCAGAATTTCTTGAAGCACTACGTTTTGATTTAGGAACTCCAGAAGTATTCGTTTTTACTCCAAAAGGCAGCGTGGTTGCTTTGCCTGGAGGTTCCACACCAGTTGACTTCGCGTACTCAGTTCATACTGACGTTGGAAACAGATGTGCTGGTGCGAAAATCAATGGGCGTTTAGTACCGCTTGATACACGTCTAAATAATGGTGACGTTGTTGAAGTTGTAACGAATAAAAGCGATTCAGCTGCGCCTTCTCGCGATTGGCTGAACTTTGTTAAGAGCCCACGAGCCCGCTCAAAGATCAAAGCGTGGTTTAGCAAAGAGCGCCGCGAGGAAGCAATCGAAGCTGGTCGCGAATCAATTGCACGACAAATGCGAAAAGCAGGTTTACCTCTTCAGAAGATTTTTGCAGGACATGCACTCCTGGAACTAGCACACGAGCTGAGATATCCAGATATTTCTGCGCTGTATTCAGCAGTTGGTGATGGTCACGTTTCTGCTCCCGCAATTATCGACAAGTTAGTTCTGTTCATGGGCGTGGAAGATTCTCATCCAGAACCAACTATGGATTTCGTTCCAGGGGGAGCGCCAGTTGCAAAACGTTCAAGCACCGCAATTAAAGTTGAAGGCATAGATGATGTCCTTGTAAAGCTTGCGCGTTGTTGCACACCTGTTCCAGGAGACCCAATCATGGGCTTCATAACTCGAGGTAGTGGAATTTCAGTTCACCGAACTGATTGCGTTAATGCTGATGACTTACGCCTACATCAGAGTGATCGCATTGTTGGGGTTAAATGGCTTGACGGGGCATCAAGCTTGTTCCTAGTAAATATCCAAGTAGAAGCGTTGGATCGTGCACGACTGCTAGCTGATGTGACCAGAACTCTCTCTGAGCAACAAGTGAATATTTTAAGTGCGGCCGTTAGCACGACAAAAGATCGTGTAGCTATTTCACGATTCACATTTGAGATGGCAGATGCAACTCACCTAGATGCTGTATTAACGGCGGTTCGTTCTGTCGAAGGTGTTTACGACGTTTATCGCACTACCAATAATTAACTAAATTCAGCCAGAGATTTCTGTGCTTCTTCAAGCCAGGTGCGTCGAGCCGCTGCGGATTCAAGCGCTTCAGCTGCTTTCTTCGCATTGCCTACGCTAGTAGCTTTTGCCGCAATCTTTTCGTAATTATCAATTGCTCCTTGAAGTTGAGCAACAACTTCTGCAGCACGTGCCTTCGCTGCTGGATCAGTCTTACGCCAGATTTCTGCTTCAGCTGACTTGATTGCTTCTTCAACTTTGCTTACGCGTGCATCAAGTGCCGCACGCTTATCGCGATTGGTCATTCCAATTTTTTCCCAAGCGCGTGCAAGATCTCTGAATTTATTCTTGGCATCTTTGACGTCGGTGAATGGAACTAAAGCTTCAATTTGAACAATGAGTTCTTCGCGCTTTGCCAAGTTGGCAGTCATTGTTACTTCGCGCTTTTCTAGGTCTGCACCTTTAGCTTGGAAGAATTGATCCTGAGCCTTCTTAAATCGTGCCCAGAGTTTCGCATCATCAGAAGGCTTTCCGCGTCCAGCTGCTTTCCATTGATCCATCAATGATTTGAAAGCTTTAGCTGTTGCTACCCAATCAGTCGACGTTGCAAGCTTTTCTGCTTCTGCGACTAAGTTTTTCTTGGCATCTGTCACTACAGCAGTTGTTGCTTCAAGATTTGCAAAGTGAGTGCGGCGACGCTTATCAAATTTATTGCGTGAAGCGGAAAAACGTTTCCACAAGTCAGTATCTGTTTTCTTATCTAGACGTGGGGCGGATTTCCATTCTGCAAGAAGTTCTTTCAATCGATCTCCAGTTGTTTTCCAACTCTCGGAAAGAGCGAGTGATTCTGCTTCTGCAACAATCTTCTCTTTTTCAACTAAAACCTGCGCACGTTTTGCAGCTTTTTCAGATTCCGCAGCTGCTTTTTTTGCTTCATAGGCTCCGCGGTAACCTTCAATCAGTGGTTCGAGTTGTTCCACAGAATTAGCCAAAGCTTCAAGATCTCCAACAGCGTTTATCTCTTTTACTTGATCCCGCAATTTTTTAACGGATGCAAGAGCATCAGATGGGACCATGGCGCCACTTGTTATGCGAGCTGCAAGAAGAGCTATCTCGGATGCGACTGCTTCAAACTTTCTGACGAAGTATGCGAGTGCTTCTTCAGCACTTTTGCCTGGGTATGAACCAACAGCTTTATCGCCTTGTGAAGTTTTAACGAAGACCGTTCCATCAGGTGCTACATATCCAAACTTGGCGGGATCTCCAATGAGAGCAGATGCTGCAGAAGTTGGAATTGAAATTGATAGTGGATTGATGTCAGACATGGTCTTCCCTTCAGCGCGTTAATCGATTTCGATCTTCGCTATTGGACCAATTCCTAAAACACTTTATTCCTTCGATTAAAGAGCCTTAATTCGAGTTGGTCAGGCGGCTTGGTGAAGGTAAAAGGTACCCTGTACCCACGAGCGCGGCGAAATTTCCCGCGTAACAAGCTCCACATTTAGGCGTAGATGAAGGGAAATACCGTGTTCATCACCTCCTTCGCTGCCCCCATGTTTGCAACCAATTGCTGGATCATCGCCAATGAAGTTGGCGGTGAATGTGTCGTCGTTGATCCCGGAATGCCAGATGTATCTGACACTCTTGCAATGGTTCTGAATGAACATAACCTCAAACCTGTTGCCACAATCATCACACATGGTCACTTAGACCATACGTTCTCAATAGTTCCAATAGCTGATGGGTATGGGGTTCCGACCTATATTCATAGCGAAGATAGGGCTTTGTTATTGCATCCAGAAAGAGCTCATGGTCCTGAATTTTTAGCGACATTAAGCGCTATGGAGTTTTCTGAACCCAGTGATGTACGAGAATTGCGACATGGAGCAGAAGTGGAAATGCTGGGCATGAAGTTTCATGCGATTCATGCACCGGGTCATACTCGAGGATCCCTCATGTTTAAAGTAAATGAAGATGTCCTGATTAGTGGCGATGTTTTATTCGCTGGAGCTATTGGTCGTACTGACTTGCCTTCAGGTTCGGCAGAATCAATGCAAGAAACGTTGGTCAATAAAGTTTTAACGCTATCTGATGATCTTCGCGTTCTTCCTGGACATGGTCCCGATACGTATATTGGGCATGAAAGAAAGACAAACCCATATCTCATCGATGCCGCCAAGAAGTCAGGACGACGATGAGTAAGAAAAATCAAATTCAAGCTCCAAAGGGTGTAAGTGAATACGTTCCTCCACACTCTAGAAAATTTGAATCTGTACGCGAAGCTCTGCTTACTCCTGCTAGAAATGCAGGGTATGAATTAATTGAGTTACCAGTTTTTGAAGATACTGAGTTGTTTACCCGCGGCGTTGGCGAATCTACGGATGTTGTTTCCAAGGAGATGTATACATTCGAAGATCGCGGTGGCCGTTCTATAACTCTTCGACCAGAAGGAACTGCGGGTGTTATGCGCGCGGTCATCGAACATGGATTAGATCGTGGCCAGTTACCGGCAAAACTTTATTACAGTGGAGCATTTTTTCGCGCTGAACGTCCGCAAGCTGGACGATATCGCCAGTTTTATCAAGTGGGCATAGAAGCTATTGGCACACAAGATAGTGCGCTAGATGCCGAAGTTATTGCAATCGCAGATGCTGGTTTCAAAGCAATCGGCTTGAAAAAATACCGTCTTGAAATTACGTCTTTGGGAGATGCTAAATCGCGTGCAAATCATCGTGTTGATTTAGTGGCCTACATTGAAAAATTAGATTTAGATGACGCAACTAAAACACGTGCAACGATTAATCCGCTCCGTTTGTTTGATGATAAACGCGAAGAAGTTAAGAAGCAGATGGCTACGGCTCCTTTGCTCCTTGATTATCTGTCAGAAAAATCACGAAAAGATTTTGAGGAAGTGCAAAAACACCTCAAAGCATTAGGGGTCGAATTTACGGTGAATCCACGAATGGTTCGAGGTTTGGATTACTACACCGGCACCACATTTGAATTCGTTCACGATTTGTTGGGTGCGCAATCAGGTATTGGCGGCGGCGGCCGTTATGACGGACTTATGGCCGAACTCGGAGGGCAAGAACTTTCCGGTATTGGTTTTGGTTTGGGAATTGATAGGTGTGTATTGGCAGCTGAAGCTGAAGGAATTTCTTTTGATCAAGAATTCACATCAGATTTATTCATCATTCCACTCGGCGATGAGAGTAAAACTTCAGCGTTAACTATTGCTCAACAACTGCGAAGTTCGGGTTTACGCGTTGAGATATCCTTTGGCGATAAGGCTCTTAAGGGCTCAATGAAGGCGGCAGATAAGAGTGGCGCCGCCTATGTAATTGTTCTTGGTGAAAGTGAAGTTTCCAGCGGAACCGTAGAACTCAAAGAGATGAGCACAGGCAAGACTTCATCGGTTACTCTTGCCTCCTTGCAGAAACATCTTTTGAGCGTTTCTTCGAAGTAATTAACACTAGAAAAAGAGGCTGTTAAATGTTGCGCACACATGGAGCTGGAACGCTTCGAGCTTCCCATGTTGGTCAAAGCGTGACATTGGCGGGCTGGGTTGCACGACGTCGAGATCATGGTGGTGTTGCGTTTATTGATTTTCGAGATTCAACTGGCTGGGTACAAGTAGTTATTCGTGATGAAAAAATTGCAGGAGCATTACGTGCAGAGTGGTGCTTGAAAATCACAGGAGAAGTGGTTGCAAGACCTGCTGGAAATGAGAACTCTGCGGTTCCAACTGGTTCCATTGAAGTAATGGGCGATGATGTAGTTATTTTGAGCGAAGCAGCGGCACTGCCTTTCCCAGTCGATAGCGGAGATGATGTAGAAATTTCAGAAGAAGTGCGCCTGAAGTACCGCTATCTAGATCTTCGTCGTGAAGGACCGGCAGCAAATTTGCGTTTACGTTCTAAAGTTACATCAACTATTCGCCGTGTCATGGAAGATGAATCATTCCTTGAAATCGAAACACCTTATTTAACTCGCTCAACCCCAGAAGGTGCGCGCGACTTTTTAGTCCCTGTGCGTTTACAGCCAGGCAGTTGGTACGCCCTGCCACAGTCACCGCAGTTGTTCAAGCAATTATTGATGGTTGCCGGAATGGAGAAGTACTACCAAATCGCGCGCTGTTTCAGAGATGAAGACTTCAGAGCGGATCGTCAACCAGAATTTACTCAGCTAGATATTGAAATGTCTTTTGTTGATCAAGAGGATGTATTGGCAGTTGCTGAAAAAATCTTGGTCAAGGTGTGGAAAGAAGTTCTTGATTATCAAATCTCATTACCAATTCCACGAATGACTTACTTGGATGCGATGGCTCGATACGGATCCGATAAGCCAGATTTACGTTTTGATTTGCAGCTAGTTGATTGCACACAATTCTTTAAGGAAACGACATTCAGAGTTTTCCAAGCTCCATACGTTGGCGCTGTTGTTATGCCAGGAGGTGCTGATTCCCCTCGCCGCGAACTCGA
>JACCDW011055259.1_pt1 | contig 12435 bp, 10 predicted proteins | sample 7449781 | NCBI WGS metagenome assembly JACCDW01 (sample SAMN15323449, study PRJNA562643) | freshwater metagenome | isolation source: river surface water | place: USA:Blue River Watershed | collected 2017-08-18
ATTTAATCCATTGTTCTACGCCATTTACAAGTAAGTTTTTCTTACTTATTTTGTTATACCTAGATGCAAATACGTTTGGTATTAACGAATTGTCAATTAGTTCAGCTAATTCTCCTACAATCCCCATATAAATGATTCTATCAATAAGTGGCAAAATGTAGGCTTCTCTTAAAGTAAAATTATTTTTAGGAACATAAAATTTTTCAGCTGTAGATGCTTTGTATTTTTTTTCATAAAAATACTCTTCTAGTTGTTTATACAAATAATCAGAATTAAGGAGATCTATATATTGTAACGAGTCATAGAACCAATCATCATTCATATCATTTTTTGTTCTTTCGATTGCAATATTTAAATCTAAGCAGGAATCATTAATCTGTGCTTGATATAATTCAACTATTCTTCCTTTTATCTCTCTTTTAAGATGATTTTCTTTGGTATCTAATTTAATGAAACCTAAATTATGTAATTTTATATTAATACTAGCAAAAGATATTCTTGAACATTCAATAGTAGAGTTTTCAAAATTTTCATTAGGATATTTTGATATAATACCTAATAAAATATTTTTATTATGAACAAAAACCCCACTGCCTGACAAACCATTTAGGTATTCTTTTGTTATATTATTTTCAAGGATAATTTTTCTTTCAGAAGGGTCATTACGGCTAAAACTAAATAGACTTAAAGCTTCTTCATTTGCTTTGAAAACAGACCAACATGAAAAGATAAGCTCATCATCTTCTAAATCATCAGACACTAAAATAGAGGGAAAGTGAAGCCCTTCTATTTTATGTATTCTTATAATTGCTAAATCTTCTTTTTCGAAAGTTATCACATTACCTTCGTTTAAATCTTTATCTTTTAAAAAGCATAGTTTTTCAAATTTATCTGTGTAGTGTTCAATTTTTATACTGTGAACTTTATGAAGGTCAAATTCAGTATGGGAATCTTCGGATATAATATGCTTAGCAGTTAAAATATAATTATAATTACATCTATTCGGTGTTTGATATATTACTCCTGAGCCTATAGCCTCCACTCCTGAAATTATAGACTTTATTCTAACAGAGCAAGATTTTAATGTTTCAGAGATCAAAGACATAACCGTAATTTTCGTTATTAGATATTAAAGCAAAATTATATTTCTTCTTTTCTTCTTCAGAAATATTTAAATTACCAGTCACTTCGCCATAATTGAAAAAAAAATTGATTGTTGAATTTGATTTTCTATTATTTATTATTTTTAACAATGCTCTCTTATTAGGTAAGTAATGCTTTTTACTGTTTGTTGACACAAAAAAATTTTTACAATTTATTTTTTTCAAAACGTCTGAATTTAGGCTCCTATAGCTTGCATGATGAGGCAATTTAATTAACTCAAAATCGACACTTTCCTCAACTCCTCTATACTCATCAAGAATTTCATTGAATCGCATTGGCGTAATATCGCCTGTAAATAGATAATTTTTGTGCTTATAAATAAGGATTAAAACAATACTTGCCCCATTACTTGGAGAAGTATCTTGGCTTTTGTCATCAATATATTTAGCTAATGTCGAAATGGGGGAACTCCAATCACACCTATCATCGCTTGTTAAATAAGCACCTTTATTTGAGGCATATTCTTCTAAAATAAGTTTACTAGGTGAAAATATCCTAAATGTCAAATTTTTATCATTGATTAAATTAGAGATTGTCGTTTCCAATGAAGTGTTATCTAGTGATGTCTCCCATTTTATGTTTGGATATTTAATCACGTATTCTTCAAGTTCATTTGCTTGCTTATAGGATAACAGGTTTGAATCTGCTTTACTTTTTATTTTGTTCAAAATTTTTCTTGGAGAATTAAAAATTATATTATCAATACAGGGAATTTCATTTCTTTTTTCAATTTCCTTGAATAAATCTAAAACTCCTTTGATATGGTCATCATCATGATGTGTAATAATTAAAAAATCAATTCTCTCACTTTTTAATTTAATTTTATCATATTCTAATATTAAAAATATGCTTTCATTACCTCCATCTATGAGAATATTTTTATAGTTATGATTGATAATTATACAATCACCTGTTCCAGCTTTTAAAAATTTTATTTCCATATGTCTATTTAATATAATTTAGACTTAAATCTAAACTTCACGACGTTTGGTAAGGTTGAAAATAAGCACTAAAATAAAAAGCTTGCTTTAAACTCTCCAATTTCTCGCAATTTCCAAAAATCCCCACCTCAAACCAAACAATCAAAACTATATTTATCTTACGGTAGAAGGGCTAAAATAAAGTGTGTTTTTCTATGATTTTTTGCCTAAAAATCATAAACTTTGTATTAAACCTATTAAATCTCCTATCCAATGATTGCGAGGTACTATACATTGTTTTTGTGTTTGTTGGCGATGTCTGTTTTTGCCCAAACATCAGTCATTTCGAGCGGTCAGACTTGGAAATACCTTGATAATGGCACCGACCAAGGCACCACATGGCGTGGCGTTGGCTTCAATGATGCCTCGTGGGCTTCGGGGCCTTCTCAGCTCGGCTACGGTGATGGCGATGAAGCAACTGTTGTGGGTTATGGTGGCAATGCCAGCAGCAAATATATCACTACCTATTTTCGGAAAACTGTTAGTATTTCATCGTTGGCTACAAGTTATCTTCTCCGCATTAAGCGAGACGATGGTGTTGCGGTTTATGTAAATGGCGTAGAGGTTTTTAGAGATAATCTGGCCGCCAGTCCAAACTACCAAACACTGGCAACTAACGCTACCGATGATGGTAATACGTGGCTCGAAACCAGCATTGCCGCTTCCAATTTTCAAGTTGGAAACAACGTAGTGGCCGTCGAGATTCACCAAACGGCCATCACCAGTTCGGATATTTCGTTCGATTGCGAACTTTTCTCGTCCAGTTATACCGTTACACGTGGGCCATATTTGCAGATGGGTACTTCAAGTAGTATGCAGCTTCGTTGGCGAACCAATGTGGCATCTACTACCAAAGTTAGTTATGGCACAAATGAGGCCAATCTAAGCAGTAGCGTAAGCGATGCCACACTTACTGCCGAGCATATTGTCAACCTGTCGGGTCTTTCGCCTAATACACAATATTATTACGCAATCGGCACCACAACTGAGGTACTGCAAGGAACTGCTCAAAATTATTTCATAACTGCTCCAACGATTGGCACCGAAAAGAAAACCCGTGTATGGGTAACGGGCGACTGCGGAACGGGTGTTTCGACCCAAACCATTGTGAAAGATAAGTTTTTGGAATATGTGGGTAGCCAGTATATTGATTTATGGTTGCTCTTGGGCGATAACGCCTACAACTATGGACTCGATACGGAATACCAAACTCGTTTTTTTGAGCCTTACCAAAACGACCGAATCATGAAACAAACGGTGCTTTTTCCAACCCCAGGCAATCATGATTATGGAGCAACTGGCACCGCCCAGCAAGACCATATTATGCCTTATTACAGCAATTTTAGTTTGCCAAGCAATGCCGAAGTAGGAGGGGTGGCATCTGGCCATAAAGAATATTATTCGTATAATTATGCCAATATCCATTTTGTAAGTTTAGATTCGTATGGAACCGAAACGGCCAATAATTATCGAATTTATGATGCCACAAGTCCACAAATCACGTGGTTGAAGGCCGATTTGGCCGCCAATACCCAAAAATGGACAATTTTATACTGGCATCATCCACCCTACACAATGGGCAGCCATAACTCTGATACTGAGAATGAATTGAAATTTATCCGCCAAAACGTAGTGCCGATTTTGGAGCAGTATAAAGTAGATATGGTGCTGTGCGGGCATAGCCACAACTACGAGCGTTCTCGATTGATGAAAGGCCACACGGGTTTAGAAGCAACTTTCAATGTTGCCTTACATAATCCCAGCTCATCGAGTGGGAAATACGATGGCTCACCCGATTCTTGTCCCTATGTAAAAACTTCGAGTTTGCCCAATACGGGTATTATGTATGTGGTGGCGGGTTCGGCGGGTTGGGCTACTGGCACGCAAGCTACGTATCCGCACGATGCCATGTATTTTTCGCATACGGCCAATGCGGGTTCGTTGTATTTGGAGATTGAGGGAAATCGCCTCGATGCCAAATGGATTGCCGATGATGGGGTAATTAGAGATAAGTTTACGATGATGAAAGACGTAAACCTTAAACAAACCATCACGCAAGCTACCAATACATCAAATATCACTCTAAATGCTTCATGGATAGGGGATTACACTTGGCCTAATGGTGGTTTTACGAGTCGTAGTTTGGTGGTTTCGCCTATCAATAACACGCAGTATATCGTGAAAGATGGGGCTCAATGTTTAGCCGATACTTTTTTGATTCAGATAACGACTCAAAACTGCCAACAGGCATGGAATCTGACAAGTGCTATTACGGCCAATTCGTTGCTAAAATATGAGGCTGGGCAAAGTATTTCGGCCAGCAATTTGATAAATACTGGGGCAGATGTACGCTACAAAGCGGCTAATAATGTGGTGCTTTTGCCAGGATTTCAGGCACAAAGTGGCGTAAAATTTAGTGCGAGCATTGAAGGCTGTACAAACTCCAATGCCCTTACTAAGACTGATGAACGAAGCCCGTAAAAATAAAATGAAGGCTTTTCTTACCAATGTTTTGAAAACAAAAATCATTTTACCAATAAAGCTGCCAATAGGCTTTCTAAGTTTTGTAACGATGCTGTAAAGCCAAGTTTGAAGCCTTCGAGTATGCTTTCCATACGCTCAAACGATTCATTAAAAATGGTAATACTAACTTTAGTAATGCCGTTTTCTTCGCTGAAATTATAATCCCAATCAGAACCGTACTGTTCAGGGTTTTCGTTTTCGTCGGCAAATACATTATACATCTTAAAATTGGTCTTCGGCGTGATGGAAGTGTATTGCTGAATTGCCCAACGAGCTTGTCCTTCTGGGCTAATCATGGCATAAAATCTTTTTCCACCTACTTCAAAATTCATGTATTTTGTTTTTGATATAAAGGGGGCAGGAGCTACCCATTGGTCAAGCAATTCGGGTTTGGTAAAGGCATCCCATACTAAAGATAGTTGGGCGTTAAATTCTCGGGTGATGGATACCGTTTTGGCTGGTTTATCAACGGTAAAATCAAAAAGTAAGTCATTTTTCATTTTTTTGTGTTTTAATTGTTGCTAATAGATTATCAAGTTGATTGAATCGAGTTTCCCAAATCTTGCGGTATTGCTCCAGCCATTGGTCTATTTCTTTCATTTTTTCGATTTCGAGCGAATAATAAATCTCTCGTCCGTGATGCTCCTGCTTCACAAGTTCACATTCGGTCAAAATTCGTAAATGTTTCGACACCGCTTGGCGGGTTGTGTTGAAGTTTTCGGCAATGGCGTTGGGGGTCATGGCCTGTAATGCAATTAAGGCAATGATGCCACGTCTGGTTGGGTCGGCAATCGCCTGAAAAATATCTCGCCTCATCTGTTTTTAATTATTTATGAAACTAATTGGTTGCAAATATATGTGCAACTTTTCGGTTTCGCAATTTTTTTTAATTTTTTTCTGATGAATAGAATTTGATAGATAGAAGGGGCAAGATGTTACCCTTTCGAGGCTTAGTAGTTGAGGTCTGTTTTTATTCGACCTGCTTTTTCAAGATTCCCTTTTCTACACTTTCGTTGATTAGGTTTTCGGCATAATTCCAGATGATATTCGAGCCGTTTTTAATGGCTTTTTTCTTGTCGTAAACTTTCTCGTAAGGCACGTTGAATTCCTTCCAAGTGCCACCATTATTGGAGGTGTTTTGTAATAATGGCTCAAAACGGTCCATTGATTTAGCAAATTTAGCTTCATCAGTCAGGCCTTCTTCAAACTCTTGCCAAATGGCAATAAATTCTTGGGCTTGTTCGGTCGGTAGAAGCCCGAAAATTCGTTTGGCAGCTACCAATTCCTCATCGGTATTGGTGTGGTTTTTCTGGGTATCATACATAAATGTATCGCCTGCATCAATCTCCACGATATCATGAATCAAAACCATTTTCACTACTTTCAATACATCGATGGATTTATCCGAATGTTCTGCCAAAACGATTGCCATCATGGCTAAATGCCAACTATGTTCGGCATCGTTTTCGTGTCTATCACTATTGAAAAGCTTAGTTTTACGTTGAATGTATTTCAGTTTATCAATTTCTTTGATGAAAGCTACTTGTTTTAATAAATTGTCGGTTTGCATTGATTTTGAATGGTTTTTGTTGGGGAGGAGCCTAATTGAGTTCTTGAAAAGTTGATACCTATTCAATTCTGAATAATTTACATAGTTTGTTCGTGCATTATTTGCTCAATTCCTTGTCGGTAAGTCGTGATTGAGAACTCAGGAAATCGTTGTTTGAATTTATCAGACATGAAAAGATTATTATGCTCGTATCTTGGCAATAACTCTTGCACTTCTTTTAGTTGTTTATTGAAAATAGCTCCAACTTTTAAAACAAATTTGGGGATTACAGAATGCTGAAAATCACGGCCATAAATATCAGAAGCTAAATTTATGAATTGTCGGTAAGTGAGCCGATTATCATCACAAGGTAAATGCCAAGTCTGATTATAGGCGTCAGGTGTATTGCCGATTAAGGCCATTGCTTTGCTGGCATCGGGTGTCCAGATAAGCGTTCGGAGCTTCTCATCGCTCAAAAATACCTTCAATTTTTTGCCTTGTTTTATGTTCTCAAAAATAGTTGTGTTCGTAATGCTTTGCGTTTTTCCTGTGCCATAAAATTCGGGTGCTCTGCAAATAACGGCCTCTATTTTTTTAGCTTTCATTTCGTCTAAAAGCATGGTGGCTATTGCTGCTCTGACCCTTCCTTTTGCTCCGACGGGTGCAAACGTGCTTTCTTCGGTTAGTGGATTATCGTTTTGTGGATACATGTACGTATTATCAAAGAATACCAGCTTAGTGTGGTGTTTTTTGCAAGCATCAATCACATTTCGCATCATTTCTGGAAATTGGTTTTGCCATAGTTCCGTATCCATGGGTAAACCAACCGTTAAGTAGGCAATTTCGCTTCCTTTTACCGCTTCGTCTGTTTTTGTTTTGTCCAGTAAGTTGGCCGAAAAAAGCATATCGCTATCATTTATTTTTTTCGGATTTCTACTGACAAGTCGAATATCAGACGTGTAATTTCTTTTTAGTTCTTTGGCTAATTCTTCAGCGATTTGTCCATTGGCACCAAGTATTGTTTGCATGTATCTCTAAAATGTTGAATTATTTTGATTGGAAGAATGAGTTAATGTGTTGATTATTAATGATTTAAGTTTTAGGCGTGGTGCGAGATTTTAGGATTCAAAGTTAACATAAATTATATAGAACTCACTCCTCAAAATTATCATAATAAGTAAAGTCTTTCGTGATTTTGCCATTTTCTATCGTAAAAATCGTACAGATAGGCAATTCAAATTTAGAGCCATCGGCTGCCGTGCCTGTCGAGATAAACTCTACCGTAATATATTTTTCGCCAGAAAGATAAGTGGCTACTACGTTACCGTGCAGATTCGGGAAAATCTTGTTTAATTCGGCATATTTTTGAATAGTCTGTTGACGAGTTTGCTTCACAATTTCTACTCCGAGAGATGGGTCTTTAAAATAATCTGTATCGGCATACATTTTGGCCATTTTGTCCCACTCATGGGCGTTAAAATGCTCATAATATTTCTTTATTAGTGCTTCGTTTGGGTTTGGTAAGGAGGTATGCTTTTCGGTAGTTTCTTATTTTTTTGTGCAAGAAATGACAGGCCCTAATAGAAGAAGTGTAAAGATGAATGTTTTCATGTGTTTAGATTTATTAATTAGAATTATAAGCAGTGAATTAAACTAAAATTGCCAAAATACCCCGAAAAATCAAAGTATTTTGGCAATACAACACCAATTTGTATTTAACTTCTATACGGCTGTTGCGTATTCATAAAGCGGTACATCAAGCTTTTGGGCAATCTTATAAATTTTATTGATAGCCGTTTCTATTTGCTCGTAACTATGTGTTGCCATCAACGAAAGTCTAATCAGACTGTCTTCTGCTCGCACCGCAGGCGTAACTACTGGATTCACAAATACTTGCTCTTCCATGAGCATTTTGGTCATCAAATAGGTCTTATTATCGTCTCGGATATAGATTGGAATAATCGGCGATTGTGTTTCGCCAATATCAAAACCCAAATATTGCAAATAATCTACCGCATAACGTGTATTCTCCCAAAGCGAGTCTATTCTCCATGATTCTCTTTGCATCACATCTAAAGCCGCCGAAGCACTGGCAATAGAAGCTGGCGTAGCACTGGCACTAAAAATAAGCGAACGAGCCGTGTGTTTGATATGGTCAATCACTTTGGTATCGGCCGCTACAAAGCCACCGAGCGAAGCCAACGATTTGCTGAATGTACCTACAATTAAGTCAGTTTCATTTGTGAGGCCGAAATGATTAGCCGTTCCTCGGCCTTGTTCGCCCAAAACACCCAGCCCGTGAGCATCGTCAATCATAATCATTGCCTCGTACTTGTGGCATAAATTAATCATTGCGGGAAGTTTCACAATATCACCTTCCATACTAAATATGCCATCAACAATCACGAGTTTGATAGACTCCTCGGGAAGCGATGCAAGGATACGTTCGAGACTTTCGAGATTATTATGCTTAAACTTCATAACTTTCGAGAACGAAAGCCGTGTACCTTCATAGATAGAGGCGTGGTCGGCCTCATCAATGATGATGTAGTCGTGTCGGCCAGTGATTGACGACACAACACCCAGATTAGCCTGAAACCCAGTACTAAAAATCAGAGCTGATTCTTTTCCCAGAAATCGTGCTAATTTCTCTTCTAACTCAACGTGGATATCGAGTGTTCCATTCAGAAACCGTGAACCTGCACACCCTGTGCCGTATTTATCGATAGCTGCTTTGGCTGCCTCCATAACGTATGGGTGATTGGTTAAGCCCAAATAACTATTTGAGCCAAACATTAAAACATCTTTACCGTTAATTCTTACGGCTGTGTCTTGGTCTGATGTAATCGGGCGGAAATAGGGGTAAATACCCGCGTTTTTCATACCCGAAATACGAGCGTTTAACTGCAATTGTTGTGTTGCATGTTGGTTTTTCATTGATTTTTTGGAATTTTTGGATGGGACATCAAAATTGAGAATTGGATGGGAGTCCTTTTCTCAAAAAATTATAAGTGTGTTTGTATCTGAAAGAAATACTTTGTTGCTAAAACGTAGCGAAAAGTAGATTTTATGAATACAAATCAGACTTAAAAGCACAAAAAAAGCCCTCACAAGAATCTGTAAAGGCTTTTTGGGTTACGTAGTAAAAGGTTTTTATATCGTCTTTGAAAACAATTTCTGCGTCGAGTTTGTTTGGCTGAGGTGCAAATCAAATGCCATGCAAATATTCCTGATAAAGGCTTTTCCTGCTGGCTGCACTTTCAGACCAAACTCATTGAAAACGATGAGTTCGTCTTCAGCAAAATCTTCCAGTTTTTCGAGCAAAATGTCGTGTTCTTCTGCTGTCCAATCTGAAATCTTCCATGAAGTTACTAAATTACAAATAATATTCAAAATTTGTTCACGAATAAATAAATCTTTTTCACTGAGAATGTGTCCTTTGAATACAGGAAGTTCTCCACAATTTACTTTTTCGATATACGGCTCAATTTCTTTGATATTTTGGGCAAAGGCCGTCCAAGAATCACTAATGGATGATGCCCCTAAGCCCAACAAAACTTTCGATTGAGTAGTGGTATAACCCATAAAGTTGCGATGAAGCGTACCATTTTCTTGGGCTTTATACAAACTATCGTGCGGAAGCGAAAAATGGTCCATCCCGATTTCAGCGTAATTATTTGCTTCAAAAATCGCTCGCCCACGCTCGTATAAGGCCCGTTTTTCTTCACCACTTGGTAGATTACTTTCGTCAAATCCACGTTGACCATTCCCTTTTATCCAAGGCACGTGTGCATACGAATAAAACGCAATGCGGTCGGGTTTTAAGGTTAATGTTTTCTGAATCGTGTCTTCTATAGAAGAAAGCTGTTGAAACGGCAAACCAAAAACCAAATCGTGGCTAATAGAAGTGTATCCAATGGCACGAGCGAGTTCGGTTACTTGTTTCACATTTTCGAAAGGCTGAATGCGGTGAATGGCCAACTGCACTTTTGGGTCATAATCTTGCACACCAAAACTAACTCTTCGGAATCCTAATTCATAGAGCGTTTGAAGATGCTCGGCAGTGGTATTATTGGGGTGGCCTTCAAAACTAAATTCGTGGTTGGGGCTTACGATGGCGTCTTTCAAAATGCCTTCGATAAGTGTTCGGAGGGTTTCGGGAGCAAAAAAACTCGGTGTTCCACCGCCCAAATGTATTTCGGCAATCTGTGGTTTTTCGGGAAAAATAGCCAAATATAAAGCCCATTCTTTCAAAACTGCTTGAATATATGGCTCTTCAACACCATGATTTTTAGTAATGCGTTTATGGCAAGCACAAAACGTGCATAGGCTCTCGCAATAAGGTAGGTGAATATATAGGCTTATGCCTGAATCATGATTAGTTGCTGAAAACGTTTCAACCAAACGGTTTTGCCATTGTTGGGCGTCAAAGGTGTCGTTTTGCCAATGTGGCACGGTCGGGTAGCTGGTGTATCTGGGCCCAGCTACATCATATTTTTTTATAAGCGAAGAGTCTGTCATGCGTTTACGTAATTTTCATACAAAATTAGAAGTCAGGTTTTGGAAAAATGATGAGGAATGTCATGTTTCCGAAATCAGAAAACAAGGTAATGAACTCAAAATCAGCCTTTGGTCAAAAAAATACGCCAATTTCAATCAAGAATCGCTTATATTTATCGAAAGATTTTATTCAAGTATTTTACCAATGCCAACCTACAACCAACTCAAACGCCAGATTGATTTGAATCCTTTTGCCGAGTTAATGCTTCGCAATGAATTAAAGGCTTTGCCGAGTATTATTCACGAAAACGAATACATTGATGCCTCGGTGCATGGGTATTGGAATACTCGCCATGTGTTATTGCTGGCCACTACACAACGCATTTTATTGGTTGATAGCGATACTTATGGCGATATTGAGGTCATCGAATTTCCTTATGATAAGACTGTTACGGTACGTTGCCCGACGGCCGATTCGGTAGTTTTTGGTACGGCCGAACGCAAAGTAAAAGTCGATAATACGCTCGAAGAATATATTGCGAACTTCTATGCTGTCGTACAAGATAGATTAGCTGGGAAAGAACCCAAACTGTACCGTGAAAGAGATATTTATGCACAAGAAGAACAAACTGATGAGCCTCTACCACAAACCAATAATCCATTTCATGTGATTTTACGTGGACTTGATGGACTTTCAAAAATGATGGTTCCGCAGACCGAAGAAAGTAAACCGCAATCACTTACCGAAGATTCGCAAGCAACTGTGAAAGGAACAAAACAAGCAACCGAACCCGAAAAAACGTTGGATGAACTTTTGGCCGAATTGAACGCTTTGGTAGGTTTGGAGAATGTAAAAGAAGAAGTGAAGAGTTTGGTAAATGTGCTAAAAATCGAAAAAATTAGAAAAGAACAAGGGATTTCACTACCAGACCGCTCGCTGCACATGGTTTTTCACGGAAATCCAGGTACTGGAAAAACCACTATCGCACGTTTGCTGGCAAAGATTTTTAAGGCTTTGGGAATTTTGAGCAAAGGAACACTTTATGAAACCGACCGCAGTGGTTTGGTGGCGGGTTATACTGGACAAACATCGCTGAAAGTGCGTGAGGTTTGTCAAAAAGCAATGGGTGGAATTTTGTTTATTGATGAAGCCTACGCCCTTAATACCGAAGATACGTATGGCCCCGAAGCCGTCAATACGATTGTGAAGTTCATGGAAGATAACCGTGATGATTTTGTAGTGATTGTGGCGGGTTACGAAGAAAAAATTACCGAATTTATTAACTCAAACCCTGGTTTACATTCGAGGTTTAATAAATACATTGCTTTTAAAGATTATACGCCCGAAGAATTAGTTGATATTTTCTTGTTGCAAACCGCCAAAGTGCAACTAAAAGTAGAGGAAGATGCTCAAGAAAAGGTCTATAAATTATTCAAAGAACTCTACGATGACCGAGATGCGTCTTTCGGAAATGGTCGTTTGGCTCGTAATATTTTTGAAAAAACCTACGAAAAACAAGCCAATCGCTTGGTGAACGAAGGCATTGAAAATGCGGATATTAGTTTGATAAAAGAAGAAGATATTCCTGTGATGGAAGCGTAGGAACGTCCAAATTGGACTTCCTCTGATATTTTTAAGAACGTCCAATTTGGACGTTCCTACGAGTTTATAATTCTTCTATATTTTGTAAATAAATTTCGGCTTGTTGCAAAACCTCA
>JACCDW011947690.1_pt1 | contig 12435 bp, 6 predicted proteins | sample 7449781 | NCBI WGS metagenome assembly JACCDW01 (sample SAMN15323449, study PRJNA562643) | freshwater metagenome | isolation source: river surface water | place: USA:Blue River Watershed | collected 2017-08-18
ATCGCCCGCACCGTTTGCGACATCTTGGCTCAACCCAAAAAGCACGACAAAATCCGCCGCGCCGCTCGTCAAACCATCGTCGATCGCTACGATTTCCAGCAGGTTTGCTTGCCTGCCTACATGCGCTTGATCACCCAGACTTGAGTCGGGGCTTCACGGTTCCTTGGCATTCACTTGCCAACTCAACAAGCCTGCTTTCATCAGCCAGCCCCACAAGCGTTGGTCCGGGTGGAGTGAACCGGCTGGCACAGCGCCCTGATCCATCACACGTGCCAGCACTTGGCGGATATCGTCTGGCGACCACAAGGCGCGTACCCCTTGATAGATCGGCCGATCCATGAACTTTGCAATGACTTCGGTCAACCCCGCAGCTTCGGCAGGGCAAAGTGGGCCGGGTGTCAGCAGCAGTGCCCCTGCGGACAGACTGGGGTAGTGCGCAAACGAGTGAAACGGGTCTGCTCGCCTGGGATAACGGGGCTCAGTGACATGGGGGGAGTCCTGACCCCGACGGGCTGCTTCTTTGCGCAACGTGCCCAGGTCAGTGAGCAGTGCCTGAAAACGCAGGATGATTTTGGCCCAGTCGTATTCTGCCCGCACCCGTTGCAGTCCGTTTTGACCCATGGCCATGCGCCGGGCTGGATTCAGCGCCAAGGCCGCATAAGCGTCGGCGGCTTGGCGCACATCGATCGCCACTGCGGCGTTGACCCGAGCCAGGTAATCCGCATAGCTCAGCAGGTGGTCGGCATGCTGATTCATCCACGCGGTACCGTGTCCCGCGGATGGTTGCCAAGTGCGGATCAAATGGCCGTCGATGCCATCACGAACACTCTCTTTGTAGCCATCGTAGTCGCTCACCACCAGCGGGAGACCGCTGGCCATGGCTTCCAGGGGCGTCAGACCGAAGGTTTCCTGAATGTTGTCCACCAAGCTGGTGAACACATCGGCCGCGTGCCAAACGCCCTCCCGCGCGTCGGTCTTGCGCCCATCTTCATAGACCACCCGAACGCTCGGACAACTCGTCAGCAGAGCCTCCTGAATCGTGGTTCGATCCCACTCGCTGCCATACCAGCCCACCAACGCCAAAACCAGCTGCGGACCCTCAACCTGATTCAGCTTGTGTTGGGCCAATTCGAGCGCATCGAGCATGGGGTACAGGTTGGCCTTGGTGCGCAGATCGAGCCGCCCCATGTAGAGCACGCACACGTCGTCAGTTTGCAGTTGCCAACGTTCACGCCAATGGGTTCTGAGCGATGCTTTTTGAGCCAAAGGCAAGTCGTAGCGCTGGAGATCTACCCCCAAAGGGATGACCGGCAACTGAATTTGGGGCATGCGGGTCGCTCCCAGGCGCTGATCCAGCCATGAGGACTCGTCTTGGAGCAAGCGATGAACCATGGTTTGAACACTGACACTGGGGCAGATCTGTGCATCCCAGGGCTGCACCGGGGCGATGAGCATATTGGCCAAACTGTCCTGAATCGGGATTTCGCAAGTTGTGTGCGTCATCCCCACCAGACTGAAGTCGGTCGCTTGGGCTTGCGGGTTGCGCCGCCGAACCCAAGACATTTCAGCCAATTGAGGGCCCGGCAGATAGGCCGCACCCACTTCGGCCACCCGGTGGATGTGCTCGTGGTCCAGCCATCGGAACACCGGGCGACGGCTGGGGTCCGGGTAGAGTCGCTCACCCACTTGGGCAAAGACCTGGGCTTCGGACTTTGTGCGTGCCAAGCACCAATAAGTCGGGTGAGTGGTGTGCTTGAACCAAGCCTGCAAAAACCCTTCATTCGCCGACTGGCGGCCCATCAGCCTTTCTCCTGTCGTGTCGTAGCTGTCTTTGGCAGGAACGCGAATGACCGCATTGGGCAGGACAGGTTTCAAAGCGCAGACTCCCACTTGCTCAAATAGTGTTGGTAACAGCGCTGCCATTGGGGCGATTGAAACCGGCCGCCGCTGTGATGGGTGATGGCCAAAGGCCATACCCCACAGCGCAACGAGGCTGCCAAGGCTTGCCGGCACAGGTCCAGGTCGTAAAAATGAAAAGCCAAGTCGGGGTCAAAGCGCAAGCCATGAGACATCAGCGTTTTGACCCTGCAGGCCAAAAAAACACCGTCCAGCAAAACCGCTGCACCTTTGGGGGCGCCGTACCGCGACAGCCCGTGAAATCCCGATGGATGACCAGGGGATTTGGAAATCTCGTGTCCGACCGACCCCAGCAATTCGCTGGGCTTGGCCCACTGCCCGATTCGATCGGGGAAAGCCCAGTTGGGTTGTCTGGGGTGCAGGATCTTGCTGCCGGCCACCCCCACCAAGTCGTAATGCGCCAGCGCTGCATGCAGGTGGACATTCAGGTGCCAATCGTGCAACGTCACATCGTCGTGGATGAAAACGACGATGCTGTCTTCATCGGCAGATGTCAGCACCCGGTTGTAAGCATGCGCCAAGGGTAACTGGTTGTTGCAAACGGCCATCACGCGAATCCTGGCACCTCGGCGGCGCATCGTTTGAACCGAACGCCCCAAGGCCGTTTGCGTGTAAAACGCTGTCGGAGACACGCGACTGGCCGTGACCATCAACAGGTCGGGCACCTCGTCCATGAACGGGCTGGTATGAGTTGCGGGGGAGTCTCTCCATGCGATCGAAATCGGCGGGGACTTGATCCCATGCACATGCGAGTCTGTGGCAGTGCCCACTTGAACCCTCAGCGCGGTTTGCCCTTGCGGGTCACGCACCAGCCAAGAGCCGATTCCCAATTCCAGGATCCGGTCGACCAGAAAGTGATCGTGAACTTCGACATCTTCTCGCATCCACAGCAATGCTTGCTGGCCATCTTGGTGGGCCTGCTGGCACAAACGGGGCCAAAGGAGATCGAGTGTTTCAGCGGCAACGGCCTCTGTCCTGTGCTCCAGACGGGGGTCTCCGGCGTGCCAGGACAATTGCCCCTGCAAGCGTCCATAAGGGATGTCACGGGAGTTGGGCGACCGATAGCAGTGCACCAAGGTCGTCATGGTCTGGGATCCAGGGTGAGAAGGGTTGAAGCGGCCCTATACTAATCGGATTTCACAAGCCAATGCATAGCCGAAGCCGCGAATCGATCGGATGGCGTTATCCGGTGCCCCACATGCACTGAGCTTTTTACGCAATGAACTGATGCGCATTTCCAGGTTGGCGGGCAACAAACCCTTGTCTTTGGTGTCAACCAATTGCATCGCCTGCCAGCGCTCGAGTTTGTGACCGGCGGCCCGGATGAAGGCCGCCAGCAGCAAACTCTCACCATGCGTGAGCAAAACCGATTGACTCGGTCCGATCAGATTCAGGTTTTTAGGATCGAGTTGCAACACCGCATCCAGGGACTCGGGTTGACGCTTGAGACGGCGGGCCAGATTTTGAATGCAAGCCAGCAATTCGGCCTGTTGCACGGGCTTGATCAGGTAGTTATCTGCCCCTGAAGAGTAACCCTCCAGGCGGTCCGCCAGTTGGCTGCGTGCTGTCATGAGCACGATCCCGGCCAGGGGTTGACTGTTGCGGATGCGCTCAGCCAGTCTGAAACCATCTTCGCCTGGCAAATTCACGTCGATCAGGTACAGATCCGGGACATCGCGCGTCGGGGTGTCATCGACCTCTTCCGCACTCACGACACCGATCGCAACATGGCCATGGCCTTGCAAGAAATCGACCGTGGCCTCGCGCAACGCATCGTTGTCTTCCACAACCATGATATGCAGTGAGTGGGGAGCACGCATCAGAAAATCACAACGCCTTGTTACCGTTAGAGAAGTCATGTTAGGGGTCGCGTTCAGGTGAAACCCAAAAAATACCAAATCAAGCGTCTTGCCACAGCGGCAAAATCACGATAAAACGCAGGTGCTGCGCAGAGGGCACATAATCAATGCTGCCGTTCAATACTTGAATCAAACTTTTGACCAGATAGAGCCCCAAGCCCGTACCAGCCCTGCGGCGTGCATTGGGGCTGCGGTAGTATTTGTCAAAAATCAAGTTGGGATCTGGCCAACCTGATGGACCGACCTCATTGCCAAAGACGATCCTGATGTGTGGTTGGGGCCGCGACCCATCCGTTTGCATCGTCAAATCAATTTCAATCGGGCTGCCGCCCGGGCCGTACTTGCAGGCGTTCTCCAGCAGGTTGCTCAATACGATGCTGAGCAACTGATGATCCGAGTCGATCAGTGCCTCATGTGGAGCTCGAACCCGGATGCGCTCGGGTTGGGCGCAAGACCAGATGGCATCTTGCAAGCAGGCCACCACATTGAAGCGTGTGATGTGGGCTTGCAATTTTTGATCGCTGAGTTGCAGGGTCTGGACACAGCGCTCGATCACGTTGTCCATGTCGCGCACGGCTGTTCGGATTTCTTTGCTGCCCTCGGCGCTCTGATTCAGGCGCATTTGCACCGTGGCCAATGGTGTTTTCAATTCATGCGCCAGCATGGAGAGCAGCCTTTCCTGCTCTTCCCGCATTTGCTTCTCATGCTCAGCCTGTATCAGGCTGCGATCCAGATTCAAGGAGAGCTCATTTTGTTTTTGTCGCATCACTCGATCCCGGTATTGCAGCATGACCATGATCAAAAAAGCAGTGAACAAACCATGCGCCTGAACGATATACAGCGGGATTTCTCCGCCGCTGGTCAAGGCCAATCCGGGTAACACGGCGATCAGCATCACCCCCCAAAGCAGGACATAAAAGCCGATGACATAACCTCGCTTCAGAGCCGGGCGAGGGCTGCGAGGTGTCTCGATCCAACCCTTGGACAGCACCACCGAGAGAAGAAAAATAGTCGGCGAAAACAAAATCTCGATCATGTTCAGGTGCAATCCCCATCGTGGGTGCCCGCTCGCCAAAAAAACCAACTTCAGGAGCAAGGCCACCAGGAACAACCACTGTATTTTTTTAAACCAGTCAGGGGGCTGAAACTCTTTCACATGCAGCACATGAAAAAAGACAGCTGAACTCACTGCCAAAATACTGAATAGACTGGTCAAGGCATCGAGTGATTGAGCCGAAAGATCGGGGGGCCAGAATACACGCGTGTACCCCAAACCACACAAGGCATAAATCAGTGCGCAAAATTGGGCCGATGAAAATGCGCCGACCAAGCGGTCCAGGCTAAACAGCCAGTGCACGCATCCCCAAGCCATGAACACGATGATGACCCCGATGTAAAGGGCATAGAGTAACTCCTGTCGGTGCACTCGATTATTCAACTCATCCAGGCTCAAGGCCTGAACTGAAATTTGACGCGTGCTGGTGGATTGAACACGGAGCCAAATCTCACGAGGGGCATCGCCCCGTGCGATGGGAACCATGAAATCCAGGCCAGGCATGTCCTGATCTTTGGGGTGCACATGATCACCCGTGATGTAGGCAGGCTGTTGTACTTGCAAGGGATCGAAAATTTCGATTCGATCCAGGTAGACGGGCCTGAAGCGCAACATCAATTTTTCGCGAAGAGCAGGGGCAGTGTCTTGAAGTCTGGGGTCGATCACCAATCGGATCCACAGGGTGGAGGAGCCAAAGCCCCGGCTCAGCACGCCAGCGTAACTTTGCAGTTGATCGGATTTCTGCTGCACTTGCTCCCAAGTCATTTGCCCGCTGGGGTCATCCAGCCAAGCTTGCGCCACGATGTGATTTTGCGCCCAGGCCAAATTTGCAACAAAAGCATTCACCCAGAATATCAGTGCGAAGCCCCAGCCAGGTTTGAGTGTCAGGAAAAGCATGCTTGCGGTGACGTCAACTTTGAAAACAGGAGGCTGGACGGAAGCGGTCTGAGGCGTCCGGGCTGATGTGAAACTTTTGGTCTTTTTTGGACTTTTTCTTTCGCATGATCATACGATCGAATAACAGAAAAATCATAAATATGATTAATCTATTGAATAACACATTCAAATTCAAATGGAGAGAAAAATGAATCCTTTGTCGCGTATCGCCAAGGACAAGTCGATGCGACTTGGCTTGATTCCTCTGGCCTGTGTCTTGATGGTCGGGTGCGCAACGGTTGAACCTGTTGCCATGAGCCCACAAGAGGTCGATGCGCTGCAAAAAACCGACGCCCAAGCCATGCGCAAAGACGTGGAGCCCATTGCCGGCCCTTTGACGTTGGATGAAGCGATTGCCCGGGCTCTGAAATACAACCTCGATCGACGTGTGCGCATGATGGAAGAGGCGCTCGCTTTGGGACAATTGGATGCCGCCAAATTCGACATGCTGCCCAAAATCATGGCGCAGGCCGGGTACGCCGAGCGTGACAAAACCCGCTTCACCTGGAGCAGCCGTTATCCCAATGGCTCCCCGTCTTCAAGCAATCCGTCGGACAGTTCTACCACCTCCGAGCGCATCCGCAACACCGCCGATTTGGGCTTTACCTGGAGCTTGCTCGATGTGGGCTTGGGTTACTACGGGGCACGCCAACAAGCCGATCGATTCCTGATCGCGGGGGAAAAGCGCCGCAAGGCCATGCACCTGCTCATGCAGGATGTCCGCACAGCCTACTGGCGTGCCGCCAGCGCGCAACTGCTGAAAGCGGACGTGAGCAAAACCATTGCACTGGCCGAAGAGGCGCTGGGTGATTCCCGCAAAACAGCGGTGGAACGGCTGAAGAATCCGCTCGAGCCTTTGCGCTTTCAGCGCCAGTTGCTGGAAAACCTGCGTTTGTTGGAAAATATCAACCAGGAATTGTCGTCGGCACAAATTGACTTGGCTGCATTGATCAATGCACCGGTGGGTTCCAGGATCGAGATCGCCACAACCGACTTGAAAAACATCACCGACGAGGTCGCACAAGTCCCGGTGGACAAGCTCGAAGAGGTGGCTTTGCAAAACAACCCCGATTTGCGTGAGCAGTACTACAACGCCCGCATCGCCCGGGAAGAAACCCGTCGAACCCTGGTTCGTTTGTTCCCCAACATCAGCTTCAATTACGGCACCAAGTACGACTCGGATCGTTACTTGCTGGATAACCAGTGGAACGAAGCCGGCATGCAAATTTCATTCAACTTGATGAATATTTTCTCAGCTGGCACGTTGATGAAACAAGCCGAAGCGGGTGCGGCCTTGGCAGATCAACGCCGGATTGCGGCACATGCGGCCGTCCTGGCCCAAGTTCACCTGTCCCGTCTGCAGGTGATCAATGCCCGCAGCCAGTTTGAGCGTGCCGATGCCATTTTTGAGACCGACAACAACATCGCCAAAGTCACGCGCGCGCGTCAGATGGCCGCCGCCCAAAGCAAGCTTGACGTGGTCAGCACGGAAACTGCCTCCATTTTGAGCTTGTTGCGCCGCTACCAGGCCCTGGCTCAAGTCCAGGTGGCTGAAAACCGCATGTTGGCCACGCTCGGTCTCGAGCCGCAAATTGGCAGCACTCAAGAACTATCGTTGCCTGAATTGACCCAGCAGGTCGCCAAATCGAAGGCGCCCTGGCAGCAAATCATGAAAGGTGAGCCCCTCAAGGTCAGCATGGCCAACCAGGCCGGGCAATGATCATGCGGAAACTGCCTCTGGCACTGATGGCGCTTGCCACGGTGGGTCACTGGGGGGTGTTCGCGCAATCCTCGCCGGCGGGAGCGTCTGCGGCGAAACCGGCCACCGTTCCTCCCGCTTCCGCCCCAGCGGTGGCGCGCTATGACATCCGTGCGCAGTTGATGCCCAGGCGATACACCACCGTCGCCGCAGAAATCGGCGCAAAAATCGCCGCCATGCCCGTGTCCGAAGGAGGCGCCTTCAAGCCAGGACAAATCCTGGTCCAATTTGATTGCGCCTTGCAAAAGGCGCAATTGGACAAGGCAGAGGCTGAGTTGGAGGGCGCGGAGCAAACGCTCAAATCCAACCTGAGGCTGGAGGAGTTGAATTCGGTCGGTCAACTGGAACTCGATTTATCCAAGTCTGCCGTCAACAAAGCCAAAGCCGATGTGAATGCCAACAAAGCCGTGTTGACCAAATGCCAGGTGCTGGCGCCCTTTGCGGGCCGGATCGCCGAACAAAAAGTGCGTGAACAACAGTATGTGCAGCCCGGACAGGCGATGCTGGACATTTTGGACGACAGCTCGCTGGAACTGGAGTTTTTGATTCCCTCGGTCTGGATGCGCTGGCTCAAAATCGGCTCGGCATTTGAGGTGCAGATCGATGAAACCCGCAAAACCTACCCGGCCCGGTTCACCCGTTTGGGGGCCCGGGTGGATCCGGTGAGCCAATCGATCAAAGTCGCTGCGTCCATTCAGGGGCGATTCCCGGAATTGATGGCCGGCATGAGCGGCAAGGTGTTGATCAACCCGCCAGAAGGTCAATGATGTTCTGACTCGTGCAGACCGCTGCACGTGTCTTTTTCACTGCTCACAGGAGCTGATGATGCGTAAAAACAAGTTTCCCCAAGATAAAAAATTCCCGATCAAACGCCCTTCGTCGGGACTCATGGCCTTGGAGCAACGATTCATGTTCGACGGGGCTGCCGCGGTCGATGCCACACAAACCTGGGTGGCGGCCGAATTGATGGTGCAAAGCGCGCCCCAGACCGCTTTGCTATCCAGTTTGGCTCAGGCTGAACAGTTGGCCAAAGACCAAGCATTGGCGTTCTTGAATCAGGCCTCCGATCAGGAACTGTTTGCGCTCTTCAACGGCGACAAGAATGCCCCCGATGCCTCTTGGACAGACCGTTTGGCCAGCCTGAAAGAGGCGCTGGGTCAGGCCGACGCCCCTTTTGAAATGCGAATGATGGATCGGGCCAGCCAATTTGGCGCAGTGGCTGCCTTTGCAGCCCAAGGCCCCGATGGCAAACCCACCATCTTCATCAATCCGTATTGGGCCAATTTGCTCGACGATCAGGACATCGCCCATGTGATGGTGGAGGAAATCGGTCACTGGATGGACAGTGTCCTGAATCCCGGGGCAGATACCGAAGGGGACGAGGGCCAGCGCTTTGCGCAACGGGTCACTGGCGTGGATGTCACCTCCAGTGACAGCACTCAAAGCGATGCCGGATGGGTGACGGTGGACGGCGTCAGTTATCAGGTTGAGTTTGCGTCATTCAATTTTTCCAATGCCTACGAAATGGCCTACGATTGGGATGTTCAAGATAATACCGAAGGCACCACAGAACGATGGGCTGCCAAGGAGCAGAACTCGCATTATTTCAAGACGACATCTCTCGGGGCAGTGACCATTTCTGATGGCTCGAACGGGGTGAACTTCAGCGGTAACGACGTTTCTGCCGTCGCCCTGAATATAGGGGCCAGCACGTTTTATGGCTGGATCAGTCGCCCGATCAAGGACAACGGTATCGTCCGTGGTTTTTACTTCTGGACAGATGCCAGTTTCACGACTTTGGCACTGGCGCAGGCCGATGGCAATCAGGACGGGGACAGCTCGGTTGCAGACAACAGGGGCTTTTTACTGGTGGTGGACCAGACCTGGTTCACTCAGCAAATCGCTACCCCTTCGGTGGGGTCCAAAACTTTCACCTCCACATCCAAAGATGTCATCGATGGATATGTGACCAACGGAGCCACCCTGACCATCGACAATGTGGGCTCATCTTCAGATCGTGTCGATTCTGCATTGAACAGCCTCGTTTCTGCCAACACGGCTCCCGTGGCCAACAATGACACCACCACCGGCGTGCCCGATGCCAGTGTGGCAGGCCGGCCGGCGCTGGAGCAGGGCTACGATGCCAATGGATCAGGCAGCGTGATCACCGCGACAGTCAATGCCACTGGCAACGTGCTGACCAACGATACCGACGGTAACAGCGATACATTGAGTGTGAGCACCATCAAAAGCACCTCAACCGGGGCGAGTGCTTCTCCGTCGGGGTCTTCGGCCTATACCGTGGCCGGCAAGTACGGCACACTGACCATCTATTCTAATGGCGACTACAGCTACGCCGTCGATAACACCAAAGCCGCCGTGGATGCTTTGTTAACGGGCACTTTATCTGAGTCTTTCAGTTACACCGCGACCGATAACAAGGGGGGGACGGCTACTGCATCTTTGACCATTACCATCAATGGCAGCAACGATGCGCCATTGGCTTACAACGACTACAACACCGCCAAAGAAATCACCTCGACGTCGAACACTGGGTATAACGCCACAGGCAATGTGCTGACCAACGACACCGATGTTGATACCGGAGATACCAAAACCATTTCTGCGGCAAGTGTGTCTGGGGCGGCAGTGGGTGGAACTGTCACTGTGACTGCGGGAAGTACCGAGATTAGCTTTTTGACTTCAAACGGATTTAGTTCTGTCACTGCTGGCACTGGGGCCTCAGCAGACGAAGTCTACATATACCTTGGTGGATCTAAAACACCAGCAACTGGGGATGTCTATGCTGGCTTATATACATATGACTCAGGTTCTGGAGCTTACACATTAATTTATGTAACGGCTAAAACCAACAGTTCTGGCTCAACTCCTGGGTCAATTACATTTAATGCAACCCCTACGCATTATTGGGACTCTACATCCAGTACTTTCAAGGAAATTGTTGACCCAAGTATCAGTCAAACTCTTTCGTCCTTTTTCTCTTCAAACCCCAACTTCATATTTAAAAACACAACCGATTCAACCCCTACCGTTGGTGAGACATATACACAGGCAAACAGCGACAAGTATGCGATTGCCACTGCCTCCTCCAACACTGGTTATACAACCCTTACAGGATTGTCAGCTTTGTCTGGAACCATTGCAGTGGGCATGAGTGTCACAGGCACGGGTGTGCCCGCCGGCACCACAGTGACCGATGTGACGTTGAACGCCAGCGGCACCATCACCAGCATCAAGCTCAGTTCGGATCAGATCACCAGCGCAAACGGTACCTCATTCACCTTCACGGGCAGTTCGGGCACCGGGGTCACGCTGACCGGCTTGCATGGCTCGGTCACGATTGCCACCAACGGTGATTACACCTACACGCCGACCACCAACAACACCCGGCTGTCTTCTGGTCAGTCTGCTGTGGAAGTCTTTGACTACACCATGCAAGATGCGGCTGGGCGAACCAGCAGCGCCAAGCTGTACATCACGGTCTATGGCAGTGGCAGCAATGACCCTGTAGTGGTCACTGACTCCTTCACGGTTTATGAATCGGGCGTAGGACGCACACCCGATGCCCCCACCACGGCCACCACCGATAAGAACGCCGTCTTTCTGGGTCAAAATGTTTCCACATCGGCCACCACGGGCACCACTTCGGTGACCAAAACCATCACCTACAACGTATTGAGCAACGACACCACGGGCTCTGGGGGGGCCGTGGTGTCTTACACCAAAGCCGACGGAACAGGCTCGCAAAATGCAGGTAATTCGCTCACAGGAGCTTATGGGGCATTGACCATCTCGTCCACGGGGGCGGTGACTTACACGGTCGATAACGCCAATCAGGCGGTTCAGGCCCTGTTGCCCACGACCTCGCTCACCGAAACCTTTCGTTACAAGGTTACCAACACGGCGGGCGGCTTCAATTGGGCCACCTTGACCGTGACCATCCAGGGCACCAACGATGCACCTGCCGCCGTGGCGGATACTGGTACCGCCCTGAGCGAAGACGGTGTCACGACTGCCACCGGCAATGTGCTGACCAATGACACCGATGTGGACAGTGGCGACACTCAAACTGTGAACCGGGCCGGCACCAGTTCGGCCAACACATCGGTCTCCGCTGGAACCACCTCTGTCGACGGGTTGGTCGTGGCCGGAACCTACGGGTCGTTGCGAATCGGTGCGGATGGCACTTACACCTATACGCTGGACAACGCTTCGGCTGCCGTCCAGAATTTGGCTGCAGGCGCTACAGCCACAGAAACATTCAGATATCAGGTCGTGGATGCGATTGGAGCCACTTCCACCAACACCCTCACATTCACCATCACCGGATCGAATGAGCCCCCCATCAATCAATTCAATGGCACTGCGATCAGTTCAACAACGACCACCACGGTCTCGACCACGCAAGACACTGCGTTGGACTTTTCTGCGTCCAATAGCAATTTGCTGAGCGTTGGTGATGCCGATGGCAATTTGACGTCCATCACCTTGACCGTGGACAACGGAAGCTTGTCATTTACCAGCCCGCCAAGCAATGTAACCCTCAGTGCCAATTCAGGTGGCACCATCACCATTTCTGGCGGAACCCAAGCTCAACTCAATGCGGCCTTGGCCCTGTTGCGCTATACCCCCAACAGCGGGTTCACAGGTACCGACTACCTGACCATCGCCAGCAAAGATGGCAGCAATGCCTGGGACAGTGATGGCTTGGCCATTTATGTGGATGATCGGGCCTTGTCGGTGAACTCCATCACGGTCAATGAAGGCGGCGGGTATGCCACCTTCACCCTGACGGCCACGGCAGGACAAACCTTGAGCTTGGGATTGAGCGATGGCACAGCCAACCCGACTGCAACCAGCGGCACTGACTACACCAACAGCATGCAGTA
>JACCDW011298029.1_pt1 | contig 12434 bp, 19 predicted proteins | sample 7449781 | NCBI WGS metagenome assembly JACCDW01 (sample SAMN15323449, study PRJNA562643) | freshwater metagenome | isolation source: river surface water | place: USA:Blue River Watershed | collected 2017-08-18
ATAACAATAATAGATGCTAGTCCTAAACAAGTTAATGTTTTAGGTGTTGGATGTTCGTGAAATATAAGCCAACTCATTATTGTGAATATAATCACACCAACTCCAAACCCAATTAATCTACTAGGCCAGTTAGCGTCATATATTTCATTAAACATTTTTGTTGTTTTAATGAATATAAGAGAAATGGGTAATCCTAATAACATCATTACATAAGGATTTTCACGAGGGAATTTCCATGCCATTTGACCTTGCAACTGTATAAATGATATTATTTGTGCAAGAGCCATTAATAATAAACCGTAAACTATTTTCATAACTTGAATATACGACTCTTTTAACTAATAACAAAAAACTTGTTGGCATACTCGTTAAGAGAGGGAAATGACCATTTCAAATCATCATAAACACCCTGTAACTTGTTTAGGAACGTTGAGTCAAACGTTTTTTCCTTATCAACATATTTTTCAATAAATTCCATTATTTCTGGTGGATCATCCATTCCATAGAATCCTATACAATCAAGTCGATATGGGTTATCTTTTAAATACACATAGTATATTTTTTCAAATTCCTTAATTGTTGGATATTTTTTATCTAATTTTTTAAATCGTAATAAATCGTTGTAGTAAATAGCTGCTTTAGTGTTAATTGGAGCTTTTGATTTTAAATCACTAAATATCTTGGATGCGGTAGGACCACGTTCAATATATTCTCTAATTTTTTTAACTCCAGTTGGTTTAGCAATTTCAACTATTTCCCTGCCAGCAATACTTTTCTTGAATGATGATATCAGTAAATCAATTTCTTTCTTTTGTTTACCAAACATTATTTGTTGGATTAAATTTTCTCCAAATTTTCTAAATAATGGAGGGAAATTTGATTTCATCAAATCTAATCCTTTAATATCTAATTCTTCTGTTGTAACACCCTCTTTATTAATGATATATTGGGCATAACGTCTTTTACCTGCAAAATAACCTCTTTCAAGTATCACTTCTTGTTTTAATTCAAAATAATGGTCATCCTGAATGTTAAATAAGTCACGAACGTGTTGATTAAGGTATTTGTTAATTTGTTTTTGGTAATCACCTGCTACTTCTAATATTTTAGCAATACGAGCATCTCTATCATTTACATCTAAATCAGGCCATCTATGTCTAACAACATCACCTACTCTAATAAACATTGAGTCAGTGTCACTGGTAATTACATAGTCGATATCTTCAGTTCCAATTTCAGTATTAATCATTCGATTCATTTCCTTAATTGATTCCTGGATTAATCGTTGTCCTGTTAATGTAATGGCGTTTGAAATGACTTTATATCCGTCAGTATATCTCCATCCGTTTTGGGCAAAACACCCGTAAACGTCATTTAATTTAATTTTAAACGCATGTTGTCGTTTATTGTAAAACTCACCCAATACAGGATCCTTTTTTACTTTGTAAGCATCCTTCATCATGTTTTTATATTCAACACGCTTATCAAACCAATCAGACAATACATCACAAACAACACTTCGCTTATCACTCCTAAATAAACCACCACTGGCAGCAATTGTTAATTTATTTTTTTCAACCATTTCAATTAACTTACCTGCGGTTATTTGAGTTACTTGACGTTTAGGATTTTCAATAGTAATTTTTTCACTTGGTTTAAGTGCTTTTAAATCCATTAAAGTCCAATTACTGTCATATTTGTCTCTTATTTTAACATTACCAACTAATGTCTCTACTCCCATATTCAATGAACGAATAATAGATGGATATAGTGAGGTAAAGTCAAGATCAATTACATCGCTATATAAGCCAGGAATAGGATCTTTCAAATAACCACCAGCATATTCATCCCCAATTGTTAATCGCAAATCGGGGTTCATTGTTGTTGGTTTATTCATTGAAACAATTCCCTGACGTTTTAGATAGGTTAGAATAGCTCCTTCATTCAGCATTGTTGACCAATAGATGTTCTCATAAGGCACATGACATAAATGACAAATGTTAAGTGTTAATTCTATGAACTGAAGTTTTTTGTCTAGCTCAATTAGAATTTCAACGTCACGAATGTTATACTCAATAAATTTAGCTTTATCTTCTTTAAATAATTTATCTAAACTAACATCGTATTTGATTTTACCTAAATTAACATATTTTTCTCCAATATCACCTAATTTATAAGATGGTTCTTGTTTAGTAATATATTTTTTAAATAAATTAAAATAGTCTAAGTGATTAATACCAGCAATGTCAACATAGTCTTTACTCATTTTTTGAGATTCAACTGTTGTAACAGCTCCGTATTGATTTAGATTACCTATAATTCCTAATGGAGATAATCGTTTTGCTGTGTTGTGATCAAACACTTTCAGCATTCTAAAATATAAATAAGGAATATCGAAGAACTCACTATTCCATCCTACAACAATTGTAGGTTCAAGTTCTTCCCATTTGTCTAAGAATTTTAATAACAATTCTTTTTCAGTATAACACGCAATAATACTTTTACCATTTTCTTCAAACGACTCCATAGATTTGGATTCGTCAAGAATATAACAAATTGTTTGTTCAGTGGATTTATCATATAAAGCAATTGATGTGATTTTAGTTGGAGAATTTTTAATATTCTCAGGAGTTAAAGCACCACCAATTTCACACTCAATATCTAAAAATACTATGTTATGCCACTTAGGTGGTTCATCTTCATGTAAATAACTTTCTATTAATACACGAGTCTCGTTTGGAATATCTACTTCATAGTTTTCCTTAGAGTATTTGTAAGTAGGAGATACTTTTTTACCATCTAAAGTAGTAAATTCACCATTTGGATTTGGTTGGTAATAAGTGGGTCTATAGTCAAATGAAACCCAACCTTCATTATCATCTTTAAGGTGGACAGTTTTAGCATAGTTCTCCCCTTGCTGAATATAAATTGCTTGATACATAGATTAAATTTAAACTAATTCTTCTACAATACCAAGAATCTCCGCAACTACTAAACTAGCACCAGCTAGTATAACACATGTATCGGAGTGAAAACATAAAGCAACACCTGCGATTATACGCCACGCGCTCTTTACAAAACTAATGTATTGATGTTTCTTTGGATCTGGATGATTCATAACTTATATTTCTTGTGTTTCGATTAATTGTTTAGCTTTCTCGTATGACACGTTGTATACTTTTTTTCTACGCGTACCTGTTACGATTTCTAATTCTTGACACAAGATAATAAATGTTTTTATTTCTCCCAAGGTTATACCTATCTTATTTGTTTTAGCCAATGCGGTTAATTTAGTAACGGCTAATATAGGATCTTGTTCTTTTTTACGTCCGTTCTGATAAAATAATTTTAATAAACGAACATGGGTTTCCATTTGTTTGTATTTGGGAGTTGATAGCAAATTCTTCATTTCATCATAAGATGTCCAAACATAATAGGCATCAAATGCTACACCAATAAGAATAATTAATTCTAAGAAAAATACCATCATAGCGAATGCTAAACTGTTTTCTTCAATCTTGGAAGTTTGGGTTTCTGTCTTAGACTCCACCTTCTGCTCTGCTTCTTTGATTTTAGCATCCTTCGCCACCTGTAAGACGTTAACAATCGAATCACGGTAGATTTTTTCGGATCTGGTTCTTGCAGATTGACTTCTATAATATAAAATTTCTTTATCATAGTATTTTGCTATTGAATCTGCTTTATTGGATAAGGTTGAATCTGATTTACTAACAATGATTTCTGAAGTGTCAATTAATCTATGAGCACCATTAAGTGATAAGTAAAATGAACCTGCTACTAATGTTAAACAAGTAAAAGCACCTATCATAACATTAAATGAGGCTTTACGTGTTCGTAAAATAGTGGAAGTAAGTTGCTCAAACGCAAAGCGCTTGAACAACTCATATCCAGTCATAAATAAAACTATAAAAATAGAAAAGAATAATCCCTGACCTGTAAATAGATTAGGAATACTATCGGTTACATTTTTGATAAAAAAATAACTGAATAATATTAGAAATATATTTCCCAAAAATGAGAAATAATATAGTGTTTTACTTAATGAATTAAAATTGTTTTCAAAACTAAATGTTTCTAATTCATTTTTTAGTTTATAAAATTTGTCCAGCTTCATAATCTCGTTGTTGTTTATCGAGAAATCTTTCCAAATCTCCACTTGATATATAATCTGCTAGATAAGTAAATAATGGATGATTCTCGTTTTCTATTAATACTCTTTCACCGTCAAGATACTCTTTTATTTCTCCATTTAGTAAAATAGTAATTTTTTTATGAACAAAAAAAACATCTGGAAGCTTGAAATTAGGAGCTTTATTTATAGCTTCACGATATTCGTTTATGTCTTTGGTTTGGTTGTAGGGAACTAAATTATTTAGTTTTTCTCTTCTTTTATTACACCCACAATCCTCTTGTCCTAAGGCTTTAGCTACTTTATCCGCAACTACGTCTAGCCCCGTAGCATGAGTGATTTTTGCTATTGTATCACCAAGTCCTTGAGATTTTTCTTTTGGATCAAAGCCTTCCATACTGTTTTCGATATAAATATATATTATTTTTGTCTTTGTTTATCATTTTGCCATTGTCCATCATACAATTCAGCAGAATCACACTCATGGAAATAGATTTGTGCAACACGAGCATTTTCTTCAATGAAAATAGTTTCTGTTACTAACATAATTGTTCCCATATTATCCGTTTCAAAACCAGGGTCGAATACTGGGGAGTTAATTAGTGTTCCATTTCTCCACATTGAAGAACGTTGTTTGATAAATGCTACACGATTAGAAGGTATTTTACATCCTTCATTGAATGTAATATCATAAGTACCTTCATGTAACAACCAACCTTTTCTACCATCTAAATTTAACGGCTCAACAGGAGTATAATCAGTTAGTTCTGTTTTTTCAACTAATACTTTACCTATTTTTCCTGTTTTTTCTAATGTTTCAGGATTAACTTGAGGGTTATATCCTACTTTATTTACTGCTTTAAGGGACAAGTCAAAACCAACTTGTGCTGGTTTGCCTTTAGTATGCTCTAATTTAAGCAACCCTTCATCTAAAATTTGTTTTACGTTTAACATGTTTTATAGTCTTGAATTGTTTTTGAATCTTTTCTTTCCCATGGATATACTATCCACTCATTTGGTGAAGCTAATTTCCAAAAGAAATTAGGTTCATATTCCGCTGTAGTTTTGTGATGTAATGTAGCAGTATAAACACTATTTTCAAATTTAAATCGTTTAAGTGTTTTACCTGAGTCACAAATATCATCTACAATTAGAATATTACCAACTATTCCTCCGATATTAGATTGAGAAACAAAAGGAATATTTAATCTATGAGACAGCATTACTGCTGGGATCAAACCTCCACGAGGTAATCCTCCAACAGCTGCTATTTCAATATTACTATTGATGATATTGATTGCTAATCTTTCAATTGCATCTTCAATATCTCTCCATTCTATAAATCGCTTACTAAAATTTTGCTCCATTTACTTCAATTGCGTGTAAGAATTCTTCACGAATTAAATTATCTTTCTCCATAAACACACCACTAAATTTATTTGTGGTCATTACAGATGGATGTTTGATACCTCTGTGTGAGCAACAAGTGTGTTTACAAGCAATACTAACTGCTACGGATGGACAATCCATTTTGGTAGCTAGATAATCGTGAATCTGTTGTGTCAATGATTCCTGCATTTGTGGACGACGACTAAACCATTCTACAATACGATTTAATTTACTTAAACCAATTACATTTTCACCTGGAACGTAAGCTACAGTGGCAAATCCAGTAAATGCTAAATTATGATGTGCACACATACTAACAATAGGAATACCTGATTGGATTACTAACCCATTGTATCCTTCATCATTAGGAAATACTGTGATGTTCGGTTCGTCAGTAATACTACCTACGATTAAATCTTTTAACCATGCTTTAGCTACACGACGTGGTGTATCAACTGTTTGTCTATCGGCTGTGTAATCGAAACCAACTGCATTAAGGAAATCACCATATGCTTTAGCGGCTTTGTCAATCATTTTTTCTACCTCTTTAGGTGTACGAGCTAGACTACCGTTTGATTTTTTTAATAATTCCATATTATTCTTTTTCTTGTTTATCTTTCAATTTACTAACTTCTTTTTCAAGCTCCAAATGCTTTATAGCAATTGTAGAAGCCATCATTCCTATTTGTTCCCAAATTTTTTGGATTTCTTTGTTTTGATGAATTACTTCACTTGCATTTTTATCTATTTTACGTATCAAATACACTTGCATCAACGATACAAAAATAAAGATACCAAAGTATATTTGCTCTAACGTAATGGTGAACTGCATATTATTTAAATATTATTTTAGCGGTTTCGTATAAAAAGGTAAGTGCCCAGTACATAATGAATAAAAAGAACCCAACTGCTACTACTTTAATAGTCACATCTAAGAACTTATAAATTTTATCTTTCATATTATTTCTTTTTTTTCCTAGTTTTCTTAAATGGTTTACCATCATCCACACCTTTAGAACTTTGCTTTGGATTTGGTTTTTTCTTCTTTTCAATGATTTCTTCTAAAAATGAAAACTCAGTATTGTCTTCATAACATTGATCATCATCTAAACGAGTAATGCCTTCACACAATCCATCAGGACAATCTTCAACCATTTCAATTGCTTGATCAGCATCTTCAGCTTCAACCATATAAGTCCAAGCTTCAACGAGGGTACGTTCACCCATAATTTTAAACTTTGGCATATTATTTTAATTTATTAATTTGTCTTAACATATCTATTGTACCATAGATTACAAAAACAATCAATGAGATAATAACTACTCCTGCTAAAAATTCGCCCATATTATACATTTAATGTTTTGTTCCAAGCAGCAATATGCAATCTAGTTAAACCACGGAAACGATATTTTTTAGCCATTTCCAAACAGAATTGAGTACGCTCTTCAAAATCTAATACATCATCTAAACCCGGCATACAAACAACGTTTTTAAGTGGGATATTAAATGGTATTACGAAGTCACGGAATAATTCTTGTACGTCTTCTTCTGTGCTAATAACGAACTTAAACTGATAGTTTTTATGTTCCATAATACGCTCAATCGCCTTAGGAACAATACGTTGCTTTTCAGTCATACCTGAATTGGCTAGTTTAGGTGAGCAGTTGATTTGATCTAACATTTTAAATAAATCATGCTCAATATAATTTGTACCGTTTGTTTCAATTTCATAGTATGGACTAACAGTATTATCGATATGTTTAGATAACCAATAATTAGTAAAGTTAACAATTGCTTCTTGATGTCCTTTAATTGATGGTTCACCACCAGTCCAAATAACACGAACATCACCTTTCAAGATATCATCATATACTTCTTCATCTTTCCAACGTTTAATCAAATAGTCAAATTCTTTATCTTCACCTCTCCATAACCATTGACTTGTAGAGTCACAGGTCCAAGTAGCTTTACCTTCAGCGTGTAAATCACCAACGAATATTTCACCGTCCTCTAAATTTTGATCTTTCAACAATTGATTGGTAAATGCTCTACTCATACCACAAGTTAGGTTACAGATACCTAAACGTACGAAATATGATGGAATACCAGATGAAATACCTTCACCTTGGATACTATAAAAATCACTACTGATAAGCAGCTTATTTGGATCTATTTTACTCATAAATTATATATTTGCTTTTTTATGTTCTGATAATACTTTTTCTACATGAGCCTTAGCTACTTCCCATGTTACAGGTCCTGTTTCATCAGCATATGCTACAGGATCAGGACGTCCTAATTTAATGAATGCTTCAATACGTTCTACTGATGCAGCTGATTTATAATCTGAGAACCATTCTCCGAATTCATCACCTTGGCAATAGTAGATTGGTTTATAAGATGTATTTGTACGCTTATATACTTCATCAAAATCTAAACCTAATGCTTCACAACATTTTTCTCCATCTTTTAAAATACCAAACTTATCAGTATGTAAATAGGGTGTAGTAACAGATACTAATTCTGAATCCCAGTTACCAACCTTAAATGCTTCAAAATCAACATCACGGAACTCTTGTCTACAATCAGGATAAATAGCGTGATCACCGGCATGAATACCCATTGCGATTTCTACTGGTTGGCCCACAGTGCAATCATCACCAATATTTTTAGTTGCAATTGATAATGCTACTGCTTGAATTAATGATGAGAAAATTTTATTACGATTAGGAACAACTGTTTCTTTCATGTTGTCTTGCTCATAATGACCTTCAGGAACGTCTTGACCACCTGTTACTAAGGCTGAGTTTAGTAGTTGTTGTAATCCATCTAATTTAATAACTTGATGTTTTACAAAGTAAGGGTACTCTGCAGTTTTAGATTCATCGTCTACAACACAATATGAATTAATGTAGTCTACTAATGATGCTGCACGCTCTAATTCTACTTTGTGTTTTTGACCATAATCAAAACCTAATGCTGTTACTTCGTAGCCGTTAGCTAACAGGTGTAACAATAATGAACTTGAGTCCATACCACCTGACAAACTTAATACTGCTTGTTTTTTCATTTTAACTTTAAATTATTTAAGACTGTATTTATTTGTTTATCGCTTACGTCTTGTTCAAGCGACTTACGCAAATTATCGCGTTTAATTTTATTTTGTTCTAATAACCATTGATCATATTGATAGTCATAGTCTTCTTCCATACCACGACTCTCATTAATTATATCAATGAATATTTCTTTTATTTTCCCCATTTTACCCTTCTTAATTGTTTTAAAGTATATTCTTTAACATCATTTTCTATAACATTTTTATAGGCAGGATTTTTAAAGAAACTCTTTAACAAATCTTCACAATACAAATTTACATTTCCTTTGTATACTGGATTTTCTACATAACGATGTTCAACATGAGCACCTAACGCGTGTGCTTGATGTGCGATAGCATATCCTAATGCTTTACCAGCAGGACGCCCTAAATAATCATACAATGATAACATTTTACTTGACATAACTTTTAAATTTATTTACATTAAAGGTAATATCTTCTATTCGGTCTTCCAAATTCATCTCAAAATAATGTTCTAATTTATTTTCTGGTTTAAAGTTAATTCCACTATCCGTGTAACGAACACCTTCAGCACCAACTAAAATTGGGTTAGACGTATCTACTGTCTTAATAAATTTCCAGCTATCATAAGCCATGAACTCCTGGGGTAATGAACAACCAAGTAAATGGTGATGAATTGTTTTTCTAATTACACCTGATTCGACTAATCGTCTAATAAGTTCCATCCTACCATACATTTGTTTTTTCAATTTAGGAATACCATTATTATACTCTTTTTCATAAGCAATACTTGAATGATTAAAAGCAATATGTTTATAACCTAAATCAACTAACATTTGATATGTAATTATTAATTCACCCATATCTTTACCTTGACACACAGCCATAAATTCAACTCCTTCAGGCATGCCTGCTTTATAATTGATCATCCAACTTTTAGCATTTCTTAAAGTCAAATTAGAATCATTCCAAGCATCAGGAACAATAAACACATCTGGACGAATTAAATTAATTTTATCAACTAAATCTTCTACTGTATGTTCTACTCCTTCAAACAAACCGTTATCCATAATAATAAAACGTCCGTCTTTTCTTGATTTTTGAAAGAATAACTTGTATTGTTCGTATTGGTCAATTAAATGAGGGAGGCAATAATCATAATCGTTCCACTCATAAGCTTTGTGCATTAGACCTAAAGGCAGTTCGTGTGATACTTTCATTTTATTCGTATTTGTGTAATTTCTTTTTCCATTTATCAATCTGAGTTTGGCAATACCATTTACCTAACCAACTAGAAGCAACAGCATATTTTTTCTCCCATTCTTGAATTTTTTTAAAAATGGGTTTATTTGCTTTATTTATGATGTCTATATCATAATAGCTGTTATTTTCTAACATACCTTCTTCCCATTGCTCTTTATTATCCTTCATAGATAGCGCTGTTTCTTTTGTTTTCAAAAAATTCTACTCGTACTACTTTAACACGACCCTTAGTCTCTTCTTGTACAAATGTATTTATTTTCTCATAAATGAACTTAGCAAATTGTTCTGCTCCAACAGGACCCTCTAATAATCTAAGTTGAACAATACCTTTCTTATCCATTTCCTTAAATAATTCTACTTCAGGATCATCTGGTGCTATAACAGTAGTATGGTCAAACATATAGTTCATCCATTCTTTAGCATTCATACCATCAATAGTAGTTTTTGCTCGTTTCATGCCTCCAAAGTCCCAAACCCAGTTTCTATGGTCTAGTTCTCCTTCAAATGTTACTCTAAATTCAACGTCATATCCGTGTAAGAACTTACAATGTGTTCCTTCAGCAGCCCATTGACGAAAGACGGTACTAAAACCATCAAATAATTTTGTTGATTGAAATTTACTCATGTGTTATTTTTTTAGGTCTACCTCTTTTTTTACCAAACTGATTAAAATCAGGTACTGGTTGAGGTTTATTTTGATATTTTTCTTGTAAGTGAATATACAACTCTTCCATTGTACCCTCAAAATCTAATGCTATTTCTTCTACTGTTTCTTTAGATATTCTAAGTGTACGTTTACATTCTTTGTAGAATCCTTCTAAACGTTCAGGTTCGTCTTTTTCAAAATCTTTCATTAAACGTCTATAACGTTCTCTGAATATAGATTGAGCTTCATGGCGTGAGGAAGGATGATTAATGTGCGCTGTTTTCTCATTCATTTCGAGAATAGCATATTGTGCTTGCCAATAATAATGGGAGAAGTCAAAATCACCATTACGAATTTTGTCTACGGCATAAGCATATTTGGAGAGTTCTTTTTGTTTGGGGCGAAATTTACGCCACCAGAAAAACTGGTTGTAGTTAAGTCGTTGTAATTTACCTACTTCAGCCAATATTGTTTCTTTTTTATGTTCAATCATAACCTAATTTCTGTAAATATACGTTATTATTCTATAATAACCAAATTCTTTTTATATTTTTGGTTAACATACTTAGCTAATTCGTTGTGTTCAGTTTTTACAACAACGTTACGTAACATTGGTTTTTGATATTGTTTATCATAAGGACAATGTTTACATCCGTTACCGCAACAAGACCCTCTGTATAAATGAGCAAACGGGGTCATAACTGTGAACCCCGTTTTCTCATCTATATAAAATCTTGTTTCGTCCATCTTACACTATTTCACAAGCGCCTCCAGCACACGCTGCTTGGTCCATTAGAGCAGTATTGTCGCTAAACTCAACTACTTTACTTAAGTCAATGTTGTGTAAATGTGTTACCATTTCATTAAATTGTTCTTCAGTAATATCTTCAAATGGTGCTTGTTTGTAAGTACCTCCAAAATAAGGTAATACTGATAGGCCGTTAAATGTTTCTTTATTGTCCCACATCCATTGTCCTACTTTTTCCCATTCATGTTCTTGAATTGATACTGTAGCAGATACATTGTTTGTATTAGCACCTTTTCTATGCCCTTTTTTAACCCATTGCGTATTAAATTTCTTAACGCGTTCAAGCATATCCATTACGTCTTCAGTTCTTAAAATAGAACCTTCTGGTGCTTTTTGTGGTACTGAAATTACAGCTTGAATTGTTGGTTTAAAGAAATCATCTTCAACTAATTCAGGATGGTTAATAGCTAAGTGAGTATAAATTGCTTCATTTTTACCTACACGAATACGTCTAATATAGTAATCGTTATGCCAAGCATGAATACCACTTGATGTGCCTAACACTAATGAACTAGTACCTGATGGTTTAACTGTTGTTACACGAGCTGCTTTATTAATACCAATTAATTCAGCAACACGAGCATTTTCTGTTTTAGCTAAGTCAGCTGCTTTCTTTAAATCATAATTTAAAATAACACCTGAACCAATACCTGTCATACCAACACCTAATAAAGCATCTTTTTCAGTTGTTTTTTTCCAAATATCTCTTAAGTAATGGAAATCAGTGTATGATGCTTGTAAAGTACCAATAAATGCTGCTGCTTTAACACGCTCATTTAAATCTTCTTGTGATTCAACATTTGAAACGTTTACTTCACATAAGTTACAGAATTGATAAGAACGCAAAGCAATTTCACAACATGGGTTAGTACCCCAATCTTTATCATTTGAAAAATAAATTCCAGGTTCGCCTGAATTACTTAATTCAATTTTCTTCCATAGTTTAAAGAATTCTTCCTCATCAATTTTATGACGAATAACAACTGCAGAGTTATTTGCTCTACCACGTTGTGGATTCTCTTCCCACCAGTTTCCAAATTTACAAGTCAACATTTCTTCATCATCTAAATTAAATAATGAAATTAATGCTGCACGTCTAAT
>JACCDW011094072.1_pt1 | contig 12433 bp, 12 predicted proteins | sample 7449781 | NCBI WGS metagenome assembly JACCDW01 (sample SAMN15323449, study PRJNA562643) | freshwater metagenome | isolation source: river surface water | place: USA:Blue River Watershed | collected 2017-08-18
CAATGGTAGAGTTCTAGCCTTCCAAGCTAGCTGTGCCGGTTCAATCCCGGTCACCCGCTCCATTATTAGTTGATAGAGCCAACTGCCTGTATAAATCCAACTCCATTGAGCACAACAGTTTTTCCTGTGCCTCGCGCATCCTTGACTAGCACTGAGAAGTTGCTTGAACTTGTTACAGACACAGAGCCAATTATTATGATTGAAATTCGGTTGTATTCCCCCACCGAATCGAAACTTGGTTCAAATGAATAACTAAAATCATAATTCAAAGTTGCAGAACTGTCGCTACATTTCAATTCAGCTGCACTTCTAAAAGAAGTTACATCTGTTGTCATTCGTCCGTTCACGACAATATGAAAAAAATATTTCTTGCCAGCAGCCAAGCTGGCAAAAGCAGATGACTCTGAGCCTCCACCTGCTACACCGTTTGCTAGAGTCCACTGTGTCAAAGTTATTGATTGCAGTGCACCTGCAGTTCCGGTATCCCCTTTTGGTCCTGCAGGTCCTGTTGCACCAGTGTCACCTTTAGGTCCGGGGCTTCCACTTCCTGATCCGGCAGGTCCTGTTGCACCTGTTGCCCCAGTTGCACCTGTGTCACCTTTTGGTCCAGGTGCTCCGGTGTCACCTTTTGGTCCAGCTGGTCCAGCAGGACCAGTCGCTCCAACAACCGCATTAGCGCTAGCGCCATTTTTTCCATCCGCTCCAGCAGCTCCGGTTGCACCAGCTGGTCCACGTAGTGTGGTTGGAATAGGCCACCTAATACTTTTCTTTGGTCCATAGAAATTCATTGTTTTAAGATCTATATAAAAATCACCATCAATGCCAAGGGTTGAAGCAGGTACTCCATTGCCACTTCTTATTGTGTTGGCAACAGCTGTTGTACTTCGTCCTGCAGCCTGTGCTGCTACTGGATTAATCATGTTTATTGCAACTATGACCAAAACTAACTTTATTACTTTGGCATTTAAATTGTAGATTGCCATTTCAACCTATCCATCCCCCCAATTAGGGTCTTGTGGCAAACCCTTTGGTTTGCGCCGCATACAAGGGTGAATGTGGTTACGCAGCGTGACAAGAGTGGTATCCCTACTAAAGAAATTACTCACACTAAATTCACAGAAAGATGAGTGGTAGCACTCACCGAAGCGGAGAGTATTATTTACTACAGAAAAATACTTTGACCTAGTACTCAGGTGTTATAGATAGATAGCACAGATTGAAGTAGTTATCTACTCACATCAGGTGCAACAGGTACTTGAAGAAATGAGGATCGATGAAGAAGAAATTAATGGCAGCAATTGTCTCTACAGCAGTTGTGCTAACAGTTTCAGGAACAACCATTGCATCAGCAGATGATCGCATGGGTGGCCGAGAAGGTAAGGGGATTAACTCTCTTCTTTCAACATTGGTAACAAATGGAACAATCACTCAATCTCAAGCAGATGCCATTGCAAAAGCTGCAACAGATTTAAGGGGTGCAGCAAAGGCGATGAAGCAAAATCATCGGGATTCACTAGATGCGGTAGTCACCTCCACACTTGGAATCTCACTAGATGCTGTGAAAACTAGAATGAAGGCTGGTGAATCACTTGCTCAAATTGCAGGCAGTAAAAAGGATGCATTAATTGCCGCCTTAGCTGCTGAGGTAAACAAGCAAATTGATGCAGCCCTTGCTGCAGGCAAGATAACTGCTGCGCAGGCAACTGCTCAGAAAGCAAAAACTACTGAGCGAGTAACTAATATGGTTAACAACATAAAGTACAAGGGTTACAAGGGTCTAAAGGGTGGTCATCGCTCCTAAGCCTGATCCCATCAAGTAGTTAAGACACAATCTGCCTGGCTTATAAAGGGTAAGCCAGGCAGATTTATTTATGTGCCAAACTACCGATATGAAGATTCATATTGGCAGTGATCATGCCGGCCTTGAGTTTAAATCAAAAATTATCAAGCATTTAGAAAATAGTGGGCATCAAGTAGTAGATCATGGACCACACCAATATGACGCACTTGATGATTATCCAAACTTTTGCATACCAGCAGCCCAAGCCACCGCATTAGATCCAAGCTCAATTGGAATTGTTTTGGGTGGCTCTGGCAATGGTGAACAAATGGCAGCAAATAAGGTGAAGGGCATTAGAGCAGCTTTAGTTTGGTCACTTGAGACTGCAAAGTTAGCCAGAGAACACAACAATGCAAATGTGATATCCCTAGGCGGGCGAATGCATGATGAGCAGTTTTGCCTACAATTAGTAGATACTTTTTTAGCAACACCATTTACTAATGATGAAAGGCATGTCAGAAGAATTGGTCAAATCTCTAAGTTTGAAAATGAGGGAAAGCTTTAAACTCTTTCATATCTAAAATCAGTAACAGAGTGACCTTTTCTTATCCCTTGGCCTTCAAATTTAGATAAAACCCGCCAGCTTGGCCGATCCACAACCCCACCTTTAAATCTTAAGCTAGAGGCAAATCTTTCCTTTATCCAATCTGCATAAGGCTGCCAATCAGTTGCAATATGGATAAAGCCATCTGGCTTTAATTTATTTGCTATTAACTCTATAAACTCACTTTGTACTATTCGCCGCTTGTGTTGCCGGTTTTTAGGCCAAGGATCTGGAAATAATAAGTGGATGCCATCAAGGCTTTCGTTAGGAATAAAGTTTGCTAGAAGGTAGGTAGCATCCTCTCTAATCAATTTAACATTCTCTAACTCAAGTTGATTTATTAAAATCAAAAGCGCAGCCAAGCCTGGTGAGTGCATTTCAACTGCCACATATCCTGTTTGTGGATTTGCCTTTGCGATGGCAGCGGTGGCCTCACCCATTCCTGAACCAATCTCCAAGATAACCTTTGGTTTATCTGGAAATATCTGGTTTAAATCTAATCCTGCTTTAATCTCTATCGAGTACTTATCCCAGCTTTGTGACATCGCCAAACTTTGGGCACGGGTCATCCGATCACCACGAAGTGAGTAACTTCGATTTGAGGCTCGCTCCATCTTGGCTTAACCTGCAATCTCTGCTTGGATACAGACTTAAATAATATTGCTTTTGCGATATCGCAAATACTTTAAAGGGAGTAGATATGCCAGGTTTAAACTCAACTCGAGCTGAGGCTGCCGAGAGATCTGCTCATTTAAGTATTAAAAGTTATGAGGTTGATCTCGATCTAACCCAAGGTGATGAACTCTTTATCTCCCACACAGTAGTTAAGTTCAGCTGCAATAAGCCTGGTTATTCAACCTTTATTGATGCAGTTGGTAAATCTGTAATTTCTGCCACCTTAAATGGCCAGGTAGTAGATACTGCAAATTATGATGGCGAAAGCATCTTTATTAACAATTTAGCAGCTGAAAATGAGTTAGTAATTAAAATGAATGGTGTCTACTCCAAAACTGGTGAGGGACTACAGCGTTCAGTAGATCCAGTTGATAATGAGATCTATCTTTACTCACAAGGTGAGACTGCCTTTATAAGAAAAATGTATCCATGCTTTGATCAACCAGATTTAAAAGCAACTTTTACCCTAACAGTTACCGCGCCTGATCATTGGCAAGTAATTTCAAATAACCCAGAAAAAGAAAAAATATCTTCTGCCGATAAGAAGGCAAAGTGGAGCTTTACAACCACACCAAGAATTTCTACCTACATCACTGCTTTAATTGCAGGTCCTTACTACAAGGTGCAGGATGAGTATGTAGGTAAGAAAAAAGTGCCGCTTGGTATCTACTGCCGTAAATCATTGGCAGAGTTTTTAGATCCAGAGGATATCTTCTTGATTACGAAGCAAGGTTTTGCCTACTTTGAGAAGGTATTTGGTTTTGAATATCCCTTTGAAAAGTATGACCAGATTGCAGTGGTGGATTTCAACTGGGGTGCGATGGAAAATGCTGGAGCTGTTACCTTCTTAGAAAGGCTTTTGGTCTTTAGATCAAAGGTAACTGAGCGTATGTATAACGCACGAGCAAACACAATCTTGCATGAGATGGCACATATGTGGTTTGGCGATATGGTCACTATGAAGTGGTGGGATGATCTTTGGCTTAATGAATCATTTGCTGAGTGGTCCTCATATCTTGCGATGGTGGAGGCAACTAGATTTAAAAAGTCTTGGACAGGTTTTAATCAGGAACGAAAGAATTGGGCCTACCGCCAAGATCAACTCTCTTCTACGCACCCAATTGTCTCCGATATGAAAGACATCGATACCGTTGCTGGAAACTTTGATGGCATCTCCTATGCAAAAGGTGCTTCAGTTTTGCAGCAATTAGTCTCCCATGTTGGTCGAGATAATTTCATCTTAGGATTACAAAAATATTTTGCTAAACACGCCTTTAAAAACACCACCCTAGATGACTTATTAGTTGAATTAACACAAGCCAGTGGTCGAGATTTAAAGCCTTGGGTATCAACCTGGCTACAAACGGCAGGTGTTAACACTTTACGACCATCACTTGAGATTGAAAATGACACTTACAAATCAGTTGCAATTGTTCAAGAAGCTCCTACTATGCCAGTTGGCTCATCTGAATTACGTCCGCACCGGATGGCGGTTGGTTTATATGACTTAGTTGGTAACAAGATTGCCCTTAGAAAAAGAGTTGAGCTAGATGTTGCTGGCAGCAAGAGCGCAGTTTCAGAGCTGGCTGGAGAAAAGGTTGCCGATCTACTCTTAATAAATGATCAAGATCTGACCTATACCAAGATTAGATTTGATGATCGCTCAATTGCGACCTTAAAAGCTCATCTAGGCAAGATTGATGATTCACTCACTAGGGCACTTTGCTGGTCTGCAGCGTGGGATATGTTGCGCGATGCTGAAATAAGTGCAACTGATTTTATTGAAATCGCACTTGCTGGCCTTCCTGGTGAGGATGACATTGCAACTGTAACCATTATTGCTACTCAGTTAACTACTGCAGTTGAGCTATATAGCGCACCAGGTAAGCGAGATTCAGCCAGACTAAAGGTTGGTAATGCTTATGAACAGATGGTGAGATCAGCAGCTGCAGGCAGTGATCACCAATTACAGTTTGCTAGAAATTTCACCTCATTTGCCTCAAGTGCAGAGCACAATGATTTTATAAAAGAGATGCTTGAGGGGAAGTTGTCAGGATTAAAGGTTGATGCTGATCTTAGATGGAGCTTTGTTATTGCCTTAGCAGAGCGTGGTTTGATGGATAAAGCTGCTTTATCCGCTGAGTTGTTAAAGGACAACACATTAACTGGCCAACTATCCCATACAACTGCATTAGCTTCGTTGCCAACAGCAGAGGCTAAGGCTGAAACCTGGAAATCAATTACTACTGAGGAGATATCTACTTCACAGCGGGAGGCAAAGTTAGCTGGCTTTATGCGAGCACTTCACCGACCATTGCTAAACGCCTATGTTGATCCTTACTTTGATCTACTGCTAGATACATGGGGCAAAAAATCATATGAGGTAGCAAGTAAGTTTGTAGTTGGTATGTACCCAATCTATGTAACTACCCAAGCAACCTTAGATAAAACTATTGATTGGCTAAATACCACCGGCAAAGATGGCCAAGCAGGACTTCGAAGATTAGTCTCCGAAGGACGAGATTCACTTGAGCGAGCGCTTAAGGTGCAAGCTAAGGATAAGTAGAAAAAACCTACTCAATATTGGTAAGTGAGTTTGCCTTCACTTTTTTCTTGCCGCGCACCTCTTTAGCGGTGATGTAGGCAAAAAATGAGATTACAACAAATAAAACTGTTGGTGCGATTACAAAGTAGGTAAAGCTTTCTAAGAAGGTTAATCCCTCACCAGCTACGGTGCCATCTTCAATCATGCGCTGGCTGCTCCCATCGCCTCAACCCCAAATGGTTTCAAATAAGGAATCCAGATTCGGTCTGGTTTTCCAGTTCCTAAAATTCGCCAAGCAGCTCCCACCGGCTCACGTGGTGTGTGGCGAAGCCGCCAACCTAAATCCTTTAATGTGCGATCTGCCTTTAAGTGATTGCATTTATGACAAGCTGAAACCACATTCTCCCAATTATGTCCGCCACCTCTTGATCTTGGAATCACATGATCAATTGAGGTTGCTGTCACTCCACAGTAAACACAACGATTGTTATCGCGAGCAAAGATTGCCCGGCGAGATAATGGCACCGCATGACGGTATGGAATCTTTACAAATTTATTTAATCTAATCACTGCAGGTAATGTGATTGAACCGCGGGCATAGGTAAGTATGCGATCTGAATCCTCAACGCTAGTTGCGCGTTGGTTTAAGACGAGTATCAATGCTCGTCGTTCTGAGACGACACCTAGTGGCTCGTAGGTGGCGTTCAGTACCAATGTTTGTGACACTGAAAGCTTTCTCCTTTAAGGGGCAACCCGTGGCTCGAGTTGCGTAGGCTTATCTTGCCCGAAGGTTGGCAAAAAGACAGCATTTCTGGGCAGATTCCTTCTTACAATTGGGTTAAGGTTTTCCACAATAACCATGAAAATCCCAGATAATTTGCAAGCAGCCTTAGATTGGTTTACCGGGGCTCCCCTAAATATCACCGTGATTATGGCTCTGGCGATAATCATCTCCAGAATTGGCCAGCGTTCAATCGCCCGGTTTATGAACCGGATTGCTGATGCAGATTTAATTCCAGGGCCAAAGCGATCTGGTGCTCGCCAAAAGGAGCGGGCAAAAACCACTAGCACAGTTTTAAAATCCACATTAAATGGTGTTATTTGGTTGATTGCAATCTTTATGATCTTAGCTGAGTTTGGTTTAAATCTTGGACCTCTTATTGCATCAGCTGGTGTAATTGGTGTGGCATTAGGACTTGGCGCACAAACTTTGGTGCGCGATATTTTATCTGGCATCTTTATGCTAGTTGAGGATCAGTATGGTGTTGGTGACAAAATCGATGTGTTAGATGTCCAAGGAGTAGTTGAAACTGTTGGGCTTCGAATTACAACTGTTAGAGATACAAAAGGAACAATCTGGTACCTTCGAAATGGTGAAATACTAAAAGTTGGAAATAAATCTCAACCTAAATCAAAACGGTAGGAGTTAATCAGCTGCGTTAATCATCGCAGCAGCTGCTGCCTCCAAGTACTGCCAAAGCTCAGCCTTTAAATCATCGCCAATCTCAAGCCCATTTACTGCATCCTTCATGCAGATCAACCAAGCATCATGCTCAACTCGTGAGATATGAAATTGCGCATGTCGCATGCGCAATCTTGGGTGTCCTCGCTCCTCACTATAAGTAGTCGGTCCTCCCCAGTACTGCTCAAGAAATAATTGCAATCTCCTTCCTGCCCCATGTAAATCATTTTCTGGATACATCGGACGCAAGATTGGATTAACCGCCACTAATGCGTAGAAGTGAGAGACTAAATCATTAAAGGTTTTCTCACCCCCTGCTCTTTCATAAAAACTTTGACTCAACTCTTCACCTTCTCCTTCAAGGTAATCTGCAGTACAAAGTAACTAGTTATCACACAAAGTATTCCGGTGAGATAAAACGCTGCTGCGTATTCACCAAATTTAACTCGAAGTACTGCTGCGCCAAATGCAGCAATTGCACCCCCTACCTGGTGGGCGGCAAAGACCCAGCCATAAATAATTGCACCCTTCTCAGGGGTTAACACCTGACGACAGAGTAAAACAGTTGGCGGCACAGTTGCTACCCAATCTAGACCATAGAAAATGATAAAAACTAAGGTTGATGGGTGCAAGGTTGAAAAGAGAATTGATGGCAGCAAAAATAATGAGAGTCCGCGAAGTAGATAATAGAAAAAGAGTAACTTTCTTGGATCAATTCGATCAGTTAAAAAGCCTGAGAAAATAGTTCCCACCACATCAAAGACACCAATTAACGCCAGCAAGGATGCAGCGGTAACAGTTGGCATGCCATGATCATGGGCGGCTGGGATGAAGTGTGTGCCAATTAGCCCACTTGTTGATAGTCCACAAACAAAAAATGAACCAACCAGATACCAAAAATTTTTAACTTTGCTGGCATCTTTTAAAGTTTGCAGTGCAATCTTTGCGGCATTTCCTTTTTCTAAAGTAGGTGGTGTCCAATCAGCCTCTGCTCCGTACGGGCAAGTGCCGATACTTTGTGGATCCTCCTTTAAAAATAGGTAAATCAGTGGCACCATCAAATAGGCTGCAAGTGCTATAACTAATGATGAAGCCCGCCAACCTGGATCTTGCGCCAGTTTTGAAAGCCCAGGTAGAAAAACTAATTGTCCAGAGGCTGCTGCTGCAGTCAATATGCCAACTACCAAGCCGCGCTTTTTAACAAACCATCTATTTGCAATTGTGGCTGCAAATACCAGCGCCATCGAGCCGGTACCGATACCAACTACTACTCCCCATAACAACATTAAATGCCAGCTTTGATTCATCCAAATAGTTAACAACGCTCCAGTACCAACTGTGAAAAGTGCGGCCATAACAACTTTTCTCACAGTAAAGCGCTCCATTAAGGCAGCAGCAAATGGTGCAGTAAAGCCGTAGAGCAAGACATTTATTGCAACAGCTAGCGATATGACATCCCTGCGCCAACCAAAATCCTCCTCCAGGGGCAGGATTAATACTGATGGTGCGCTTCTAAAACCTGCGGTTGCAAATAAGGTGGCAAATGTTATGCAAGCAACAATCCAAGCAGGATGGATCCGAGTGCGAATCAATTAAGGGTAAACCAAACTGCAGTATCTGTGGGTAGCATCCCATTTGTAATGGATGAGCTACTGACCAATACCTTTGCCCCATCTGGCAATTTGATCTCTTCGCCAAGATTTAGGTAGCAGTAAAAGTTACCTGGTCGAGAAAATGCCAAAACAGATGCTGGACTTTCAACCCAACTCATTGGACCATCTCCTAAACCTGATAATGATTTTCTAATCTCTAATGCTTTACGGTATAAATTAAGTGATGAGTTTGGATCAGCATCCTGTGCCTCTACTGAAAAATCACCCCAATTGTTAGCTTGCGGTAACCAGGAATCATTTGGAGTTAACTTTTCATTATCTGAAAAACCAAAAGCACCTTTAGAGTTTGATTTCCAAGGCAGTGGCACCCGGCAACCATCTCTGCCACGATCTTTGTAATCACTCATCTTCCATCTTGGATCACTTAATCGATCCTCTGGAATCTGTCGAGCCTCCGGAAGAGTTAACTCCTCGCCTTGGTAGATATAAGCACCTCCTGGAAGTGCCAACATTAAAAGAGCGCCCGCTCTTGCCCGCTTTTGACCACGCTTTAAATTAAATTTACTCGCATCCCCCTGCCGTTCAAGTGTGGTTCCACCACTTAAGCCAAGTCCTAAATCAAATCTATCTACAGATCTGACCACATCATGATTATTAAATACCCATGAGGATGGCGCACCCACTGCACCTATCGCCTCAATTGATTTATTAATATTATTTTTAAACTCATTAACATCCCACTTTGAGCCTAAGAACTCAAAGTTAAATGAGTTCATTAACTCACCAGGACGCAAATATCTAGCAATTCGAGTTGCAGGATGCACCCAGGCCTCAGCAACTGCCATTCGATCATTTGGATAGGAATCTAATATCTTTCGCCACTCTTTATAAATTTCATGCACACCATCTTGATCCCAAAATGGCATAGGTTTTCCCTCTAGTAATTTTGGATCACTTGGCACATCTGGAAATCCTGCTTCCTTGATCATGCCATGGGCAACATCGATGCGAAAACCATCTACCCCAAGATCTAGCCAAAACTTTAAAACCTTTTCAAAGTAATCCTTAACCTCCTGGTTTTGCCAATTAAAATCAGGTTGCTCTACTGCAAAAAGATGTAGGTACCACTGTCCAGCTTTTCCATCAGATTCTGTGACGCGATGCCAGGCAGAGCCACCAAAGACTGCTTGCCAATTATTTGGTGGGATATCACCATTTTCTCCCTTGCCATCTTTAAATATAAATCTATCTCGCTCAGATGATCCAGGTTTTGCAGCTAATGCTTCTTGAAACCATTTGTGTTGATCTGAGCAATGGTTTGGAACAATATCAACAAGCAAACGCATCCCCAATTTATGAGTCTCTTCAATTAACCTCTTAGCATCAGATAGATTGCCATAATCAGGCTCGATGTCCATAAAATCTGCCACATCATAACCATGATCTTTTTGTGGTGATGGATACCAAGGTGTAATCCAAATTGCATCAACACCTAGCTTTTTTAAATATGGCAGCCGAGAAATGATTCCAGCAACATCTCCCTTGCCATCACCATTTGCATCTGCAAATGAACGAATATAGATCTGATAGGTAACAGAATCTCGCCACCAAAGCCGTTTATCTCGCGGTGCAATTGGCGAAGTGTTAATGGTGGTCATATCTGATCTCCTATTTATCTAGGTACTTATTCAAAAAGGCTCGCTCTACCTCATTAATCGGTCTAGATTTTCTGCTTGCTAGATCAATCATCACTTGAACTGTTTTAATCTTGGCAAAGGTAACTCCATCTTTTTCAACCTGGTATGCCATTACAAAGGATGAGTTACCTAATGACTCCACCCACAAATTAACATCGTAGTAAGTACCACCTACTGTAATCGGCACTAAGTAATCAACCTCTCCTCGTGCTACCACCATCTCAATTAATGCTGACTCCTCTTTCTTCTCAGCAAATTGTTTATAACCCCACTCAAATCTTGCCTCTTGGGCATAAACTAAATACTTCGCGTTATTAACATGACCAAAGGCATCTAAGTCATCCCATCTAACAAATGCCTTGTGATTAAACTTCATGGGCTCCCCTTTACTTACCTAGTTAACTTTCGGTAGGTAGCTCGATGTGGGCGGGCCGCATCAATACCAAGACGGGCAATCTTATTCTCCTCATAACTTTCAAAGTTTCCTTCAAACCAGAACCACTTTGATTCACCCTCATAAGCCAAAATGTGCGTTGCAATTCGGTCTAAGAACCAACGATCATGTGAGATCACTACCGCACACCCTGGAAACTCAAGCAAAGCATTTTCAAGAGAAGAAAGCGTCTCAACATCCAAATCATTTGTTGGCTCATCAAGTAACAATAAATTTCCACCCTGCTTTAATGTCAGAGCAAGATTTAATCTATTTCGCTCACCTCCGGATAAGACCCCCGCAGGTTTTTGTTGATCAGGACCTTTAAATCCAAAGGCTGAGACATATGCCCGGCTAGGCATTTCAACATTGCCAACCTTTATAAAATCAAGACCATCAGAGACCACTTCCCAAAGTGATTTCTTTGGATCAATTCCACCACGTGACTGATCAACATATGAAATCTTTACCGTCTCACCCACCTTAACCACGCCAGAGTCAGCCTTTTCCATTCCTAATATGGTTTTAAACAAAGTTGTCTTACCTGCACCATTTGGCCCAATTACGCCGACAATTCCATTCCGTGGCAAAGTAAATGAAAGGTCATCTATTAAAACTCGATCATCAAAGCCTTTAACTAAGTTTTGACACTCAACCACCACATCGCCAAGACGAGGTCCAGGTGGAATTTGAATCTCTTCGAAATCTAATTTACGAGTTTTGTCCGCCTCAGCAGCCATCTCTTCATAACGAGCAAGACGAGCTTTTGATTTTGTCTGCCTACCCTTGGCATTCATTCGAACCCACTCAAGCTCTTCCTTTAAGCGCTTGGCTCTTTTTGCATCCTTTTGTCCTTCAACCTTCATACGAGCTTCTTTAGTCTCTAGGTAGGTTGTGTAGTTTCCTTCATATGGATATGCACGGCCTCGATCTAACTCCAAGATCCATTGGGCAACATTGTCTAAGAAGTATCTATCGTGGGTGATTGCCACAACAGTTCCTTCGTACTTACTTAAATGCTGCTCAAGCCAAAGAACTGACTCGGCATCTAAATGGTTGGTTGGCTCATCAAGTAATAAAAGATCTGGTTTTTGTAATAGCAATTTACATAATGCAACTCGCCTGCGCTCTCCTCCTGATAAGACCTTCACATCAGCCTCAGGTGGTGGACAGCGAAGTGCATCCATTGCTTGTTCTAACTGTGAATCTAAATCCCAAGCATTTCGATGATCTAACTGCTCCTGCAATGTGCCCATCTCAGCTAACAATTTGTCATAATCAGCATCTGGATTTGCCATCTCCTCACTGATTGCATTAAATCTACTTAATAATCCCATGGTCTCCGCCACACCCTCTTGGACATTTTCTAAAACATTTTTGTCCTCATTTAATGGCGGCTCTTGCAACAAGATTCCAACTGTGTAACCGGGAGTTAAATAAGCCTCACCATTTGATGGTTGTTGCAGCCCTGCCATGATTTGCAGAACTGTTGATTTACCAGCTCCATTTGGACCAAGCACACCAATCTTGGCGCCAGGTAAAAACATCAAGGTGACATCATCAAGAATTACTTTGTCGCCATGGGCTTTGCGCGCCTTTTTCATCGTGTAAATAAACTCAGCCA
>JACCDW010349276.1_pt1 | contig 12431 bp, 14 predicted proteins | sample 7449781 | NCBI WGS metagenome assembly JACCDW01 (sample SAMN15323449, study PRJNA562643) | freshwater metagenome | isolation source: river surface water | place: USA:Blue River Watershed | collected 2017-08-18
CCAACATTCTTAAGTTATTCAGTAGAGAAGAGCCTCTCCAAAAATAAAGATGAATTTGGAAAAGGAGCGATTGAAGGAGTTGCCGGCCCTGAAGCTGCGAACAACGCAAATGCAGCAGGTGCGCTAGTTCCGCTTCTAGCGCTTGGTCTGCCAACTTCAGCAACTGCCGCAGTGGTGCTAGTTGCATTTCAGACTTACAACATCCAAGCCGGACCATTGCTCTTTCAAACTAATCCAGATGTAGTTTGGACTTTGATTGCATCTCTCTTTATTGGAAACACCCTCTTATTGGTGCTAAATCTGCCATTTGTAAAAGTCTGGGTTAAGCTCCTAAAGATTCCAAAACCTTATCTTTTTGCAGGCATTACAACCTTTGCTCTAATGGGTGCATATGTTGCAAACAATGCAATCTTTGATTTATGGATTGCAATTGGCGTGGCGGTAATTGGCTACCTATTTAGACGATTCGGAGTTCCAATTACTCCGCTCATTATTGGCTTGATACTTGGTCCGATGGCTGAACTTCAGATGCGTAGAGCCCTGCAAATAAGCGCAGGGGATCCAGCCGCGCTCTTTGCTACGCCTTTATCAAAGGTGCTTTATCTAGTGTTGGCTCTGGTGATATTTACCCCATTCATTTGGCGGGCCATAAAACGTCGACAGATAAAGTGGCCAACTAAGAAGTGATGTTAGAAACTTGGGCTAAACGATTACTGATTAGCTCTACCTTTACTCAAGCCACTATGTATGTGGTGCGGCCATTCATCACTTATCGCGCAATCGAAATAGATGCTGATGTAACCACGATTGGTTTGATCGGCGCTGTGTATGCGCTCTTTCCAGTTTTACTTGCGTTGAAGTTTGGTAGTTGGGTTGGTAAATATGGCGAGGGAAAGTTCATAGTAGTTGGCAACCTATCTTTGGTTGCCTCATGCATTACTTTGGTATTTTCACAGAGTATTCCAATCTTGGTGATTGCAACTGCTTTCGCTGGTCTATCTCACTTGGCACTCATGGTTGGTGGTCAGACAATGGTGGCGCTTCGAGCTGCGAAATCTGATTACAACCGATTGTTCGGCTATTACACATTTAGCGCATCTTTGGGCCACACCTTCGGCCCAGTTATTGCAGGGCTACTTGCTGGATCACTAGCAAATGGCATGCCTCGTGAGAGTAATAATGCTTTCTACTTTGCAATTGTGTTAGCTACTTTTGCTTTGATTCCTACATTCTCTTGGCGGAATTCTTTGCCAACGGTCGCCGCTGCCAAAGAACAGAGCAATACTTGGGCTGCCGCAAAATCAATGCTTAGTAGACGTGAGATCTCATCTGCGGTCTTCATCTCTTTGGCGGTATCTTCAACGCTTGATTTGATCGTAATCTTCTTACCTTTATTAGGTACAGAGCGAGCAATTGATCCTGCAGTAATCGGTCTAATAATTTCCTTAAGAGCAGTAGGTTCGATGGGCTCAAGATTGATATTAGGAAAAGTCAGCCAACATATAAGCGATCGAAAACTTTTAGTTAGCTCTACTGCAGTATCTATGGTTGCCTGCATTGGAATGGTCTACACATCTAATCCAATTGTTTTGGGAGCGCTAGTTTTTGTTGCAGGTTTTGCATCAGGTTTTGGACAACCTTTAACGATGGCTTTAATCTCACTTCGCACTGAAGCTGATGAGCGAGCGCTAGCAGTTTCTGCAAGGTTAAGTGGAAATCGCTTGGGTCAATTCATACTTCCAATTGCGGCAGGGCTATTGGCTAATGGCCAAGGGGTAGGGGCAGTTTTCTGGTCGATGGCTGCGTTATTAGGCGCAAGTTTGGTCGCCTCCGCTACCAATTAAGTCCCTATCAAGTCCCTATTGGACCGATTTGTCGATAATCAACCTCGCAAATAGAATTACTCCTCGCGCCTCAAATCGGGTCGCATCAGCATGGAATAGGTAGAAGGCAGGGCTCTTGGCTAAAGAAGGTAGCGCCATCGAAATGGAAGGCGTTGTTGCTGAAGCTCTACCCAATGCAATGTTTCGCGTTGAGTTATCAAATGGACATAAAGTTCTTGCACACATCAGTGGCAAGATGCGAAAGAACTACATTCGCATTCTTCCTGCAGATCGCGTGATTGTAGAGATGAGTCCATACGACCTAACAAAAGGTCGAATCATTTACCGTTACAAGTAACAAAAGTAATTTGTAACTATAAATGATTAAAGAAGGAAAAAGAGAAGGGTCAAACAAATGAAGGTGCAACCAAGCGTTAAGAAGATCTGCGATAAGTGCAAGGTCATCCGCCGCAAAGGTCGCGTCATGGTCATTTGCGAAAACCTTCGCCATAAGCAGCGCCAAGGTTAATTAGTTAATTCGCTTAACGATTAACAATCACGCGTGATGCGACTTGTTATTGACTAATAGTTAACTATTAGAAAATTTCAAGACCTCCGGTCCGATAGGCCGGAGCCAATTTCGACAGGTATCGATTGATATCGGTAGCTATCTGTAGTTATTGGAAGCATCGCGGAGGACCTATCGGGAAACTAGTAAGGAAAATAAATGGCACGTCTTGTCGGTGTTGATCTGCCGCGCGAAAAGCGCCTTGAGGTCGCACTCACCTATATCTTCGGAATGGGGCTAACCCGTTCGAAGGAAACTTTGAAGGCAACCGGAATTTCAGGAGATACCCGCGTTAAAGATCTTCAAGAACCAGAATTAGCAAAGCTTCGTGAATACATCGAAGCAAATTACAAAATCGAAGGTGATCTTCGCCGTGAAATCGCTGGCGATATCCGTCGTAAAGTTGAAATTCAGAGCTACCAAGGCATTCGTCACTGTAAAGGACTTCCAGTTCGCGGTCAGCGCACACATACAAATGCGCGTACTCGCAAGGGTCCACGTGTAGCAATTGCAGGAAAGAAGAAGGTGACTAAGTAATGGCCGCTCCTAAGAAAGCTGCTGCAGCTGCAACTCCAGCTAAGGCTGCAAAAGGCAAGGTAAAGATTCGCAAGAAAGAGAAGAAGAATGTTGCGGCAGGACAGGCTCACATCAAGAGCACCTTCAACAACACCATCGTCTCAATTACAGATCCATCTGGCGCTGTAATTTCATGGGCCTCATCAGGCCAAGTTGGATTTAAGGGTTCACGTAAATCAACACCGTACGCGGCACAGATGGCGGCAGAAGCTGCTGCTCGTCGTGCACAAGAGCATGGTTTGAAGAAAGTGGATGTATTCGTCAAGGGTCCAGGTTCTGGACGCGAGACCGCTATCCGTTCATTGCAGGCAGCCGGACTTGAAGTTGGTTCCATCTCTGATGTGACACCAGCTCCACACAATGGTTGCCGCCCTACTAAGCCTCGTCGCGTATAAAGAAAGGTTTAAGGAGAAAATAAATGGCTCGTTATACCGGTGCAGATTGCAAGCGTTGCCGTCGCGAAAAAGTAAAACTCTTCCTAAAGGGTTCTAAGTGCGATGGACCAAAGTGCCCTATCGAATCTCGTCCATATCCACCAGGACAACATGGTCGCGGTCGCGGCAAGGAATCTGAGTACCTATTGCAGATGCGTGAGAAGCAGAAGACTGCACGTATCTATGGCGTACTAGAGAAGCAGTTCCGTTCATATTACGAAGAGGCAAACCGTCGTGCAGGTAAGACTGGTGAGAACCTACTTATCTTGCTTGAGACTCGTTTGGACAACGTCGTCTACCGTGCAGGCTTTGCAAAGAGCCGCGACATGGCGCGCCAATTGGTTCGCCACGGACATTTCCTTGTAAACGGCAAGAAGGTAAACATCCCTTCATATCGCGTTTCACAATTTGATGTGATTGATGTGCTTGAAAAGTCACAAGACTTGACGCCATTTATCGTCGCTAGCGCAGAGTTCGGAGAGAAGAGCGTTCCAGCTTGGATGGAAGTTGTTCCTTCACAGATGCGCATCATCGTTCATGGACTACCAAATCGTTCAGTGATCGATACCCAGGTACAAGAGCAACTAATCGTTGAACTTTACTCAAAGTAATTTTTGCCAGATATTTATTCGAATATTTAGCAGTATTTAAAACTTAAAAAGCAGTAACCCAGAATGGGGATCAAATAGTGGATCCCCTCAAAGGAAAGAGGAGAAAACGTGCTTATTGCACAGCGTCCAACACTTACTGAAGAAGTTCTATCAGAGCATCGCTCACGGTTCATCATCGAACCACTTGAGCCAGGCTTTGGTTACACCCTAGGCAATTCAATGCGCCGTACCCTGCTCTCATCTATCCCAGGTGCCGCAGTTACCAGCATTCGTGTTGCAGGTGCGCTTCATGAGTTCACCACTCTTGAAGGCGTTAAGGAAGACCTGACAGAAGTAGTTTTGAACATCAAGAATTTGGTGCTTTCATCAGATAACGATGAGCCAGCAACCGCTTACATCCGTAAGTCAGGTTCTGGAGTTGTAACTGGCGCAGATGTGGCAGTTCCAGCAGGCGTTGAGGTACATAATCCTGATTTGCACATCGCAACTCTCAATGGAAAAGCAAACCTAGAGATCGAACTAACCATCGAACGTGGACGCGGATATGTAACTGCAGTCCAGAACAAGGCGGTTGGCGCAGAGATCGGACGCATTCCAGTTGATTCAATCTATTCACCAGTTTTGAAGGTAACTTACAAAGTTGAAGCTACTCGTGTTGAGCAGCGCACCGACTTTGATCGCCTAGTTATCGATGTCGAAACTAAGCCATCCATGAAGCCTCGCGATGCAGTTGCATCTGCCGGCCACACCTTGGTTGAGCTATTCGGTTTGGCTCGCGAACTTAATCTCGATGCTGAAGGTATCGATATGGGTCCATCTGTAATGGATGCCGCGCTCGCAGCTGATTTAGCGCTTCCAATCGAAGATCTAGACCTAACCGTACGTTCATATAACTGCTTGAAGCGCGAAGGCATTCACACAGTTGGAGAATTGGTAAATCGCTCAGAGGCTGATCTGCTTGATATCCGTAACTTCGGAAGCAAGTCAATTGACGAAGTTAAGGCGAAGCTAGTTTCAATGGGTCTTTCATTGAAGGATAGCCCAGTCGGATTTGATCCAACCAAGCATGCGAATTACAACGCACACGAGAACGAGTTTGCGGAATAAATAGCGAGTAAGAAAGAAGAAAAAAAATGCCAACACCATCAAAAGGCCCACGCCTCGGAAGCGGTCCTGCTCACGAGCGTTTGCTTCTAGCAACACTCGCTGAACAACTATTCCAGCATGGAAAGATCACAACCACTGAGACCAAAGCCAAGCGGCTACGTCCATATGCAGAGAAGTTAATTACTTTCGCAAAGAAAGGTGATTTAGCTGCACGACGTGAGGTATTAGCTAAGATCTCAAATAAATCAGTAGTGCACACATTGTTTACTGAGATCGGTCCACGAATGAAAGATCGCAATGGCGGCTACACCCGCATCACAAAGATCGGTCCGCGCAAGGGTGACAATGCACCTATGGCAGTGATCGAGGTTTTGTAAAAAACGAATTCCGTCATGAATCAACCCACTCTCAAAGCTGAGAGTGGGTTTTTTCGTGCCAAAATTACTTTGGCATATGACGGAACCAATTTCTTTGGTTGGGGCAAGCAGCGAGATCGCAGAACCGTTCAAGGAGAGATTGAAAACGCTTTAAAGACGCTATATCGCTCTGATTTAGAGACAGTGGTTGCAGGCCGCACGGACGCGGGTGTGCATGCGAGTGGTCAAGTAATACATGTGGATCTTCCAATTGGTGGCGCTTCAGACTTTGGATTCGATTTTGAGGATCTTGGTTATCGCCTAAATCGAATTCTCTCTGATGAGATTCGCATCAAAGAGGTGGTGCGCGCTCCTGAAAACTTTCATGCGAGATTTGGTGCGCTAAGACGCCATTACGTTTACAAGATTCAGGATGGCTCTGGCCTGATCGAGCCAGTTAAGCGACTAGATATCACTCCTTGGTATCGAGAATTAGATCTAACCAAGATGAATAGCGCTGCTGCACTTCTACTTGGAGAACATGATTTCTTTAGCTATGCCAAATTTCGGGAGCATGCAACCACGATACGAAATCTAGAACGATTTGATTTTGTTCGAGATCAAGATGGCTTAATCATCAGCCATATAAGCGCAGATGCATTCTGTTACAACATGGTTCGTGCGTTAATCGGCACTATGGTCTATATCGGCGAAGGCAGATTTCCGGAGAGTTGGGCGAAAGAGATTTTGGAAAGACGCGAGCGCCCATCTGATTCAGTGGTCTTTCCTGCAAAGGGACTTACCTTTATTGGTGTTGAATACCCTGAGGATTCTGAATTAGCAGCCCGAGCAAATAAAGCGATGGCGATCCGAGAATTAAACGATGAAGAGGAAGCTTAATTGGGCCACATAGATGTAAGCGGTGTCGAATTCTCTTTGTCCGATGGTCGAGTCCTTTTAAATGAAGTTTCATTTAGAGTCGGAGATGGCCATAAAGTTGCATTGATTGGACCTAATGGTTCCGGTAAGACCACGTTATTGAAGATGATCGCAGGAGATCTTGAACCTGAAGCAGGTAGCGTCGCTATAACTGGCGGCCTTGGCGTGATGCGCCAGTTCATCGGAAGCGTTCGTGATGACTCAACTGTGCGAGATCTGCTCTTATCAGTTGCGCCTAAACGAATCCGCGACGCAGCCGCCAATTTAAAAGTCACCGAAACGCGGATGTATGAAACTGCCGAAGAGAAAGATCAAATGGCATACGCCGAAGCAATTGTTGAATGGGGCGATGCCGGCGGTTATGACATCGAAGTTATTTGGGATACCTGCTGCACTGAAACTTTGGGAAAACCATTCGAAGAGGTGGCAGATCGAAAGGTGAATACGCTCTCAGGTGGAGAGCAGAAAAAATTAGTGGTCCGTGCGCTAATGGAAGGGCCCGAAGAGACCTTACTTTTAGATGAGCCTGATAACTACCTTGATGTGCCATCAAAACGCTGGCTAGAGCGCATCATCAAGGAGACTAAGAAGACAGTGCTCTTCGTAAGTCACGATCGCGAATTGCTTGAAGAGGTTTCCACCAAAATTGTGGCGCTCGAGCAGGGACATAATGGAAATACCGCTTGGGTACATGGTGGAAAGTTCTCAACTTGGCATGAGGCGCGTAAAGCTCGCAATGAGAGATTTGCTGAAGTTCTTTTGCGATGGGAACAAGAGCATGCCAGATTAAAAGAGTTGGTGCTTACTCTGCATAACCAAACTAAATCTTCGCCAGATATGGCAAGCAAGTATCGTGCGATGCAGACTAGGTTACGTAAATTTGAAGAGGTGGGTCCGCCGCCAGCTCCTCCGATCGAACAGAATGTAAGAGTTGGTTTACGAGGTGGACGTACCGGTGTTCGCGCCTTAACTTTCGAGAATTTTGCACTTATCGGACTTACTGAGAGTTTTAATTTCGAAGTCTTTTACGGTGATCGAATCGCAGTTCTTGGAAAGAATGGCTCTGGTAAATCTCACTTCTTGCGCTTGATTGGTGGAGATCAGAGCGTTAAATATTCTGGGGAATTCAAATACGGCGCTCGAGTCGAAGTTGGCTATTTCGCACAGACACATGCGCATCCAGAATTTGAAGAGAAAACTCTCCTTGAGATTCTTTGGGAGGAACATTCGCTACAACTTGGCGCAGCAAAATCTGTACTTGGTAAATATGAAATTGACCAAGCCTCAAATCAGAAATTTTCACAACTATCCGGCGGACAACAGGCGCGTTTTCAAGTGCTATTACTTGAATTAGCAGGGGATACTTTGTTGCTACTTGATGAGCCCACCGACAATTTAGATTTAGCAAGCGCTGAGAGTTTGGAGAATGCCTTAAATCAATATGATGGAACGGTTCTGACAGTCACGCATGATCGCTGGTTCTGCCGTGGCTTCACCAGATTCTTGATTTTCGGGGCAAATGGCCATGTCTATGAAGCCACCGAGCCCGTTTTCGACCACTAGAAAGCTCGTTTTGACCCCCTATGGGCGTAAAAGGTAAAGTTTGCCCTCTGCCCGCAGGGTTTAAGAATTCTGTGGAGCGTAATAAATCAGTGAGTTAGCAGTAATTTAAGGAGTAAGAAGCGTGCGCACATATAGTCCAAAGCCTGGCGATGCTGTCCGTAAATGGCACATCATCGATGCACAGGATGTAGTTCTTGGTCGTTTAGCGACACATGCTGCTGCGCTACTTCGCGGAAAGCATAAGCCAACCTTTGCAGCGCATATGGATATGGGCGATTTCGTTATCGTAATCAATGCAGACAAAGTCTCACTCTCTGGAAATAAGAAGTCTCAGAAGATGGCGCACCGCCACTCTGGATTCCCAGGCGGCTTAACTTCAACTGTCTACGGTGACTTAATGGATAAGTACCCAACCCGTGCAGTTGAGAAGGCAATCAAAGGTATGTTGCCAAAGAACTCAATTGGTCGTGCGCAAGCCACCAAGCTAAAGGTGTATGCAGGTGCAGAGCACCCACATGCATCACAAGCGCCAACTCCATATGTATTTGATCAAGTTTCACAAATAGTTAAGAAATAATCAAAGAGATAGTTAAAGAAGAACAGGAATAATAAATGTCAGATCAGAATTTGTTAGAAGACGAGACAGTTCCAACTTCTTACTCTTCATCAACCCCAGCAGCTGCGACCAACCGTCCAGCAGTTAAAGCTCCAGGTGCCGGCACCGGTCGTCGTAAAGAGGCAGTTGCTCGCGTTCGCCTAGTTCCAGGTTCTGGTCGTTGGGTTGTTAACGGCAAAGCACTTCCAGACTATTTCCCAAATAAAGTTCACCAGCAACTAGTCTCCGAGCCATTCCGTACCGTTGGCGCAGAGAATCAATACGATGTCTTTGCACGTATTGATGGTGGTGGAGTATCAGGACAAGCAGGTGCACTTCGCCTTGGCGTTGCACGTGCATTAAATGCAATCGATACTGATGCAAATCGTCCAGCGTTAAAGAAAGCTGGATTCTTAACACGTGATGCACGTGTTATTGAGCGTAAGAAGTACGGCCTAAAGAAGGCTCGTAAGCGCTCTCAATACAGCAAGCGTTAATTTCAACTTACTGGTGCGGTTAATGACCGAACGGAAGCGGCTATTCGGTACCGACGGTATTCGAGGGCTTGCTAATCGTGAATTAACCGCAGAACTCGCGCTAAACGTATCTGTTGCTGCTGCACATATCCTTGTTGAATCATTAAAGGACCCATCTAGTAATCGTCCAAAAGCAATTGTGGGCAGCGATTCGCGTGCATCCGGAGAGTTTTTAGAGGCGGCTGTGGTCGCAGGGTTAACTAGCGCGGGTGTTGATGTTTATCGAGTAGGAGTACTTCCAACTCCAGCAATCGCATTTCTAGTTGGTGAAAGTGGCGCAGACATAGGAGTCATGCTCTCGGCTTCACACAATCCAATGCCAGATAACGGGATCAAGATTTTTGCTCGCGGCGGCGGAAAGTTAGATGATGCAATTGAAGATCAAATCGAAGCGCGCATTGGTGAGCCTTGGCAAAGACCTACAGGTAGAGGCGTGGGTCGAGTAGTCGAAGATAAAGATGCTTCCGAACGTTATTTGAATTATCTGCTTGGCAGCGTAAGTGTGAAATTAAATGGCTTAAAGGTTGTGGTCGATTGTGCAAATGGTGCCGCAAGTTTTGTCGCTCCCGAAGCGCTTCGTCGTGCTGGTGCAGAAGTCATTGCAATCGCAAATCAACCTGATGGCTGGAATATCAACGATGGTGTCGGCTCGACACATTTAAGTTTTCTACAGAATTCTGTAAAACAAAATGGGGCTGATCTTGGTATTGCGCATGATGGTGATGCTGACCGTTGTTTAGCAGTGGATGCAGATGGGAATATTGTTGATGGCGATCAAATTATCGCAATCCTGGCTGCGGGACTTAATGCTAGAAATGAGCTTTCAAAGTCAACAGTAGTAGCCACAGTAATGAGCAACCTTGGATTTTTTAAGGCGATGGAGAGTGCTGGCATCAAAGTAGAAGTTACCTCAGTTGGTGATCGATACGTGCTTGAGAAATTATTAAGTGATGATCTAGTGCTGGGTGGAGAACAATCTGGGCACGTAATCAGTCGCAAATTCGCCAATACTGGTGATGGGCTTTTAACTGCACTGCTTCTTCTTCAAGAGATCAAGCGCGCCAACAAGACATTGGCAGAGGCAGCGCAAATAATGCAGAAGTTTCCGCAAGTCTTAATAAATGTGAAGGATGTTGCAAAAGAGAAGTTAGATAGCAACGAAAATATCAAGGCTGCAGTTACCAAATTTGAAACAGAATTAAATGGCAGTGGGCGAATCTTGCTTCGCGCATCTGGAACCGAGGCATTGGTTAGAGTGATGGTGGAAGCGACCACTGATACGATTGCGTCTAATGTAGCAAAGCAGTTGGCGGATTTAGTTAAGAAGGAACTGGGGTAACTAAAAGTGTGCGGAATTGTAGGATACACGGGGCCACAATCTGCAGCCACACCCTTAATTGAAGGTTTACGTCGACTCGAATATCGCGGTTATGACTCAGCTGGCATCGCACTCGGAACTTCTAACAAGTTATTTGTAGAAAAGCGCGCGGGAAAATTAGCTAATTTAGAGAGCGCTCTTGGCCAAGTTCCTGAAGTTCACTCCGGAATTGGCCACACCAGATGGGCCACACATGGTGGCCCCACAGATCGCAACGCGCATCCACATTTAGATAATGAGCAGAAACTTGCAGTAATCCATAATGGAATCATCGAGAATTATTCGGAATTGAAAGCGGAACTCCAATCTGCAGGTCATACTTTTCATTCAGAGACTGATACCGAATCAGTTGCACATCTTCTAAGTGATTTGAGAAAAAAGCATGGCGGAGATTTAACAGCTGCGATGCGCGAGGCGGTAAAACGTCTTCGCGGATCATTTACATTGTTAGCAGTACATGCAGATACTCCAGATCTAATTGTGGGAGTACGTCGAAATTCTCCACTTGTGGTCGGTCTAGGTGATGGCGAAAATTTCATGGCTTCAGATGTTGCTGCCTTCATCGAATACACCAAACGCGCAGTGGAGTTGGGCCAAGACGAAATAGTAACAATTACCCCTAACTCGATCTCAATTACTGATTTATCTGGCAAAGAGATAACTCCTAGGGAGTATCAAATTACTTGGGATGCGGCAGCGGCTCAAAAGGGTGGATTTACCCATTTCATGCTTAAGGAGATTTTTGAGCAACCTAAGGCCGTTGCAGATACATTAATTGGTCGATTGATCAAAGAAGTGATCGCGCTAGATGAATTAAAGTTAAGTGAGGCCGAACTAAAAGGTTTACAGAAGATTGTGGTGATTGCCTGCGGAACTGCATTTCATGCAGGTTTGGTAGCCAAATACGCAATCGAAAAATGGGCCAAAATCCCAGTTGAGGTAGAGCTAGCCAGCGAATTTAGATACCGCGATCCACTGATAGATAAGAACACATTGGTAATCGCAATTTCTCAATCTGGCGAAACTATGGATACTTTGATGGCGCTACGACATGCCAAAGAACACGGCGCTAAAGTTTTGGCAGTTTGCAACACCAATAGCTCAACTATTCCGCGCGAATCTGATGCCGTTATCTACACCCATGCTGGGCCAGAGATTGCAGTAGCTTCAACCAAGGCGCTGCTTACCCAGATTGTTGCAACTTATTTAATCGGACTTTATCTAGGTCAAGTTCGTGGAGAGTTGGCAAGCGCAGAGGTTAAAGATATCTACAACCAAATGCTTGAACTACCTGCAAAGCTTGAGCAGATTTTAGAAACAGTGGAACCACTTCGCGAGTTGACTAGGAAATTTGCCGATCAAAATACCGTGCTCTTTCTTGGTAGACATGTTGGTTTCCCAATCGCCCTTGAAGGGGCTTTAAAACTTAAAGAACTTGCATATATCCATGCAGAGGGCTTTGCAGGCGGCGAACTAAAACATGGGCCAATTGCTTTGATTGAAGCTGGTACTCCGGTGATTGCTATTGTTCCAAATACACACGAGCACGGTTTAGATGAGAAGATGCTCTCAAATATTCAAGAGGTTAAAGCGCGTGGGGCAAATGTGATTGCAATTGCATCAGAAGGAATTGAGATTCTAGGCGCAACTCATGTGATAAGAATTCCGAGCACTTCACAATTATTGCAACCAGTATTGGCAGCGGTTCCGCTACAAGTTTTTGCCTATGAAATGGCGGTAGCTCGTGGCACCGATGTGGATCAACCACGAAACTTGGCTAAATCTGTCACGGTTGAGTAATGGATACTCGACGTCAGGAGTTTAAGCGCGCAATCAAGTGGGCCAGCCTTTTGCTCCTTGGATTTCTGGTCGTAACTCATCAGGTAATTACTAATGGACCTTTAATAACACTGGATGCCAAGGTCTTCAATGCGGATCGACCATA
>JACCDW011098002.1_pt1 | contig 12430 bp, 9 predicted proteins | sample 7449781 | NCBI WGS metagenome assembly JACCDW01 (sample SAMN15323449, study PRJNA562643) | freshwater metagenome | isolation source: river surface water | place: USA:Blue River Watershed | collected 2017-08-18
AGGCTGCGTCGGTGAGCCGCGGGTGCGGGTATGGCAATGTAACTCCAACTTCTATCCTGCAATTTACAGATGGCGAGAATAAAAACATTCTTGCCGTGCATTCATTATCTAAACGCTCCAACCTCGCCGGTTATCGTGCTGCATTCGTTGTGGGAGATCCCGCTCTCATTGCTCAGATTCTTGAAGTTCGCAAGCATGCAGGAATGATGGTTTCACTACCGGTACAGAAGGCAATGATCGCTGCACTCTCTGACACTGCACATGTTGACCAACAACGTGCTCGCTACAACGCACGTAAATCAACGTTGATTCCAGCCCTCGAAAAGGCCGGTTTTAAGATTGATTTCTCGGATGCCGGACTTTATCTATGGGCGACGCGCAATGAGGATTGCTGGACCTCCGTCGCTTGGCTTGCTCAATTAGGAATTCTTGCAACGCCTGGAATCTTTTATGGCGCAGAAGGCGCTCAACATATTCGAATTGCAATGACTGCTACCGATGCACAGATCTCTGAGGCGGCAGCTCGCATTATGGAAGCGGTGAAGGCTTAACCATGGCAGTTGGAATCCTTCTCGTCGGCGGTTTTGGTACTCGGCTAAAGCCCCTTACTTCAGAGTCACCAAAGCCGATGTTGCCAGTTGCTGGTTTGCCGGTAACTGAGCACCAGATTCTTGCAGCTAAGAGAGCGGGGATTCATACCCTCGTTCTTGCAACCTCATACCTTTCAGAGGTCTTCACGCCATATTTTGGTGATGGTTCCAAGTGGGGAATCAAGATTCTCTACGCAGTCGAGAAAGAGCCACTTGGCACCGGTGGAGCGATTCGCAATGCTGCACAGATGCTAGATCTTGAAAATCTCGGAGATGAACCAATCGTGATCTTCAATGGCGATGTCTTAAGTCGCCACTCGATTGCTGATCAAATTGCATTTCATCAATCAAAGCACGCCGATGCAACGCTCCACCTGATTGAGGTTGAAGATGCGCGAGCATTTGGTTGCGTCCCCACAGATGGAGACGGTCGCGTCACAGCTTTTCTCGAGAAGATGGATAACCCGGTTACAAACTCAATTAACGCAGGTTGCTATATTTTCCATTCATCAGTAATTCATCGAATTCCATTAGGCGAAGTTGTCAGTATCGAACGCGAAACTTTTCCAGCGCTGGTATCCAGCGGTCGCCCAGTCTTTGGATATAAGGAGCAGGCCTACTGGCTTGATGTGGGTACTCCGGCGGCGCTCTTTAAGGGTTCGCGCGATCTCATCGATGGCGATTTCCAGGCGATGGCCGATTGCAATATTGATTCCACAGCCAAGATCTCTGGAAAGAGCTCACTTGGCTATCGAGTAAAGGTAGAAGCAGGGGCGAAGATTGATGATTGCATCATTGGAGACGACGTCACTATCGGTGAAGGAGCCGAACTCTCACACTGCTTTATCTTTCATGGCACCGTGATTTCTGCCGGCGCATCTCACACCCGTTTTTATCTCTCAGAGGCCATCACTGAGCCTATAAATCTCCCATAAGTCGACTTTCTCTCATCTCTGACCACCTCCCAGGGCTACCGGGGGTTGACTTAATCGGATTACATGGGTGTAATTCGGTTCTAGAGCGCAGCAATTCACTCTGAATTGCGCCCTAATGACTTGAGGAGATTCGACATATGCCGATCCGCCCAGAAGGTTTCTCGACTGGCAAGCCTGCAGTATCCACATCCTCCCCATCTGCTGGACCAACTATCCAACTCGCCAATGGCGAGAATATGGAGCTTTCATGGCAGGAGCGCTCACTCTGCGCCCAGACCGACCCTGAAGCTTTCTTCCCTGAAAAGGGTGGCTCGACTCGCGAAGCAAAGCGCGTATGTCAATCATGTGATGTTCGCCAGGAATGCCTTGAATACGCGCTCGCTCATGATGAGCGCTTTGGTATCTGGGGTGGTCTCTCTGAGCGTGAGCGCCGCCGCCTCAAGCGCCGACCTGCATAAGGCGCACTCACTTCTTAGGTGAGTACGCGCAATAATCACTCCATGAGTAATCCACGCGTCACCGCACTCCTTGTAGTGCACGACGGTGCAACTTGGTTACCTGAAGTCGTTGCATCAATTACTTCACAAAGTCGCAGTGCAGATCAAATACTTGGAATCGACACCGGCTCTACAGATTCTTCAGCAAAACTCCTTAAGGGCGCTCGCATCCCCACCATTACCCTCAATCGCACCACCTCTTTCGGCGCTGCAATCAGTTACGGTGCATCACAACTTCCTGCATCTATTGAAGGCGTTGAAGAGTGGCTCTGGATACTTCACGATGACTGCGCCTTAGATCCAAAGGCATTAGAGGAACTTCTCGCTGCAGTTGTGGAACGACCTAACATTGTGATGGTTGGCCCTAAACTCCTCGGTTGGCACGATCGAACTCACCTTCTAGAAGTTGGTTTAAGTATTGCAACCAACGGAACAAGATGGACGGGTTTAGAAAACCATGAATACGATCAAGGACAGCACGATGGAAACCATGAGGTGCTTGCTGTAAATAGTGCCGGCGCGCTTATTCGCCGTGACGTTTTTGAAGAACTCGGTGGATTTGATCAGAATCTAGAACTATTCCGCGACGACGTTGATTTTGGCTGGCGAGTTCATGCTGCCGGCCACTCTGTATTAGTTGTGACTTCTGCTATTGGTTATCACGCGCAAGCTGCTTCCTCAGAACGTCGAGCGATAGATATTGAGGGTGCTCCATTGCACCGTCCATTGTTGCTCGATCGTCGTAATGCCGCCTACGTCCTACTTGCAAATTCTTCTTGGTGGAAGTTGCCTCTATTGGCGTTACAACTGTTAAGTGGTGCAGCAATCCGCTCTATCGGTTACCTCTTCGCAAAATTACCTGGATATGCAAGTGATGAAATTTTAGCAATCGCATCTTTATTAATTCATCCTGGTGAGTTGATTAATGCAAGAAAAGTTCGTAAAAGCCAACGGCTCGTCTCATCAAGTACTGTGGCGCGATTTATACCATCACGCGCAACTCAAATTCGTAGTGGATTCAATCGCATCATCGAAAGAATTCGTACGAGAATCCTTCCGACTGAGGTTGAGGATGCTCCTGTCATCAGCGAGCTCGAGTTCATTGAAGATGAAGAGATTTTAAAACCACTAACGACTAACACTTGGAAGGCATTCTTTACGAAACCCTTGGTTCTCGTCACCGCTTTTCTCTTGATCATTACCTTTGGTTGGACACGCCATCGATGGGGTGCGATTTCTGGTGGGGCTTTAGCAACGTCGCCATCAGGTACTAGTGATGTCTGGAAATTTTTTCTTGAAAGTTGGCATGAAGTTGGAATGGGTTCCAATCTCGCCGCACCTTCTTGGTTGTTGTTTATTGGAATTGGCTCACTTTTTACCATCGGAAATGTGGCCATCTTTATCTCTTTATTTTTCATCGCAGCGCCATTTCTTGCGCTCTGGGCCTCACATCGCTACCTCAAGAATTTAACAAGCAGTCCTTGGCTATCAGCGATTGCTGCGCTTTTCTACGCTCTTTCGCCAATATCGATCTCGGCAATTAATGGTGGCCACCTTGGCGTACTCGCTCTGATAATTCTCTTGCCGATGTTTGTCGCGATTTTTGGTCAGTGGAGTGAAATCGAAAACCGCTCAATCAGAAATCTATATGCCACCTCTCTCATCATATGGGTGCTTGCCTCGCTCAATCCATCAATATTTATTGTCTTAATCAGCGCCTCCATTTATCTGATTACCCGCGACTTCTTTAAATCTGGGCGCAATTATCGGGACGAGCTATTCATCACCCGGACAGTCCGCAGATCTATAGTTCTCTTTTTTCCGCTTGCTCTAAGCCTGCCCACTTCACTCACTTACTTACTTCACCCTTCCCGCCTCCTTGCTGAGATCGGCATCATGCAGCCAGGTGGCGGCAGCAACCTCGCTCTCTTAGCTAATCCTGGAGGAGCTGGCTCTCTCCCTTGGTGGTCACTGAGCCCTATCCCAGTACTTCTGTTGGTTGCTTACTTCTCAATTCCACAGGCACGAAAGTTTGCCGAACCAGGAATCGCATTCTTGCTTCTTGCCGGAGCAGCTGCCGCTTTTCAAGTTAATGGCAATGGTTCTTCAAATCGGGAGGCGGTCTACGCCGGTGCATTTATTGCAGTTGCAACTCTACTTTCTCTCATAGCAACCGTGATTATGTTTAACGATCTCCGTAGCAGACTTGAAAATGCGCATATCAACTACCAACATTTTGCAGTTGCATTCGTCATGCTGATCTCGCTCACGTACAGCGTCACATCGTCATTGTGGGTCTTTTCGGCAGGTGCGGCTTCTCCGGTTCAGCGAAATGGCGAAGATGTTTTGCCGGCATTTCTTGCAATAGAAAGCGATGTAAAAACTCTTGTAATCCGACCAATAAAGGAAGAGCAACATACTTCGCTTGCCTATTTCATTGCTCGAGGCGGAGCAATCACTCTTGGACAGCCTGATGTTTCTATTCCGAATGCAGATGTAATTACTAACGCCGTCGAAGGGCTAATCGATAACACTGGTGTTGGAAGTTCAAAAGTGTTTGCAGCATTTGGAATCAAATATGTTTTTGTTAAGAATCCTGCGAGCGAAGAATTGATTCAAACGATTGATGGTTTAGGCGGTTTTACTCGCGCATCAGCTACAGATGTCGGCACCGTCTGGAAAGTTTCCGAACCAACTGGACGTGCAATCTTTACCGATTTTTCTGGCAAAGTAACAATTCTTGAAACTCAATTAGGTGGAGTAACCGCACCTGGTCCTGGTTTGATTACATTAACTGAAAATTACAGTCAATCCTGGCAGGCGCTTCAAAATGGAATTCGCCTGGAACGCTCTCAGAGTGAATTTGGTCTACCGCAATTCAAAGTTTATGAGCAGGGCGAGGTTCTCTTTCTCCATGATGGAACAATCCGTCGCGCATGGCTATCGATTTTCTTGATCACACTGGTGACTACTGTTGTTATGGCCCTGCCTGCAGGACGTCGACGTCGAGAACTCTCTGATAGAGAGGTTTCCTAATGGCATTATTTAAGGAGGGTAGTCGCGCGCTGAGGTTGGTGATTGCGGTAGTCACTGTTCTGTTATTAGGAAACTTGCTTACTTTTACCACTAAGAGCAGCAGATATTCTGAGAGTTATCCAGCCGTTGTGTGCGCTGGGAATTCATCGGGTCAGAGTTCTGTAATTGCGCTATCGTCACCAAAGACACAAGTGCGCAAGACTGGAACATCAACTCTTGTTTATAAGGATTCTCTCACTCGCAGACTCTCTGGAAGCGCGCAGGCGACGGTCATTGATAGTAGGGAAGTAACACCAATCTCATGGCAGGTACGTAATGGAGTATGGGCTGGTGGTCTGACCTGTTTGGCGCCAGTAACGTCTCAATGGTTTGTTGGTGCAACTGCAGATATCACTTCAAAGGGAACTCTCTCGCTTGTAAATAGTGGACTCGGTCGCGCGCTAGTGGGAGTCACTCTCTACACGGAGGCGGGGATCCAAGGTGAGAAAATTTTCGCTGTGAAGGCGAACTCATTAATTACGATTCAACTTGCGACTTTAGCTCCTGGTGCAAAATCCATTGCTATCAACGTAAAACCTCAGACAGGGCGAGTAAATGCTTTTGTTACAGATGAACGTGGGCGCGGGTTACAAGCTCTGGGAGGAGACACTGTTAACTCAATAGCAGCACCAGGAAAGTCACTTGTCATTCCTGCGATTCCACAGCAAACAGGAAGAAATACTTCGCTGCCGCACACCCTACGAATTCTCTTCCCTGGCGATGTTGGAGCAACGATTAACGTTGAAATTGCCTCAACTGATGGCACATTTTCCCCTACCGGTATCGATGGAAAGTCGATTCCTGCCGGCAAAGTTGTTGATATTCCTCTTAACGTAGTAATGAAATCCGGCAAGTTCGCGCTTCGTCTTAGCGCTGAGCGACCATTTGTTGCATCTGTCTTTACCAAGACTGTCGCTCTTGGAAAGAAAGACTTTGTGTGGAGTACGCCAGCGCCAGAGCTCAGCGAAAGCATCTATTCAGTTACTGGATTAGTACCGTTGCTAGTCTTTAGTGGCGAAGCTATTGCGGTGGATCTAGAGCTGACATTTATCAAGGGAAAGAAACAGAGGGTTTCGGTTCGAGGAGATGAGATTGCTACCTATCAAATTTCAGATCGGGTGCGGTCATTTGAAATTACCAAGAGCTCAACAAAGACATATGGCGCAGCGCTGATTACTTCAAAGAGCGGTTTTGGCTACGCTCCACTTCTGCCTGGTAGCGCCTTAACCCGAACTTCTATTCCTCGATCAAATATTCGTGTGTTGATTCCATAGTTATCGGACTCAACACCACTAATCTTTCTCCCATGAGTTCTCTTTCTGGTCGCCCATGCTCACGTGTGAGCTGTCGCGCTGCCGCAACGATGACTCTTACTTATATTTATGCAGAATCACGTGCAGTCTTAGGTCCGATTGCGACTTTCTCAGAACCCCATGCGTACGATCTCTGCGAAAGACATGCAACGCGGTTGACAGTTCCAAATGGGTGGACAGTCGAACGAGAAGCTATCTCAAGTGAGGGCATCGGTCCAAGCGAAGATGATCTGATGGCAATTGCTGATGCCGTTCGTGAAGTCGCAAATTCTTACCAAGAGAACACAACACCAGAAACGACACCTAATACCTCGCTCGTTGGACGACGCGGACATCTTCGCGCGGTACCTTCTTAGCAAAAGAACTCTTACTATTACTTCATGAGCACATCAATTTTTAAAGCGTATGACGTCCGCGGTCTTGTTGATGTTGAAATCACACCTGCATTCACCTTTACAGTCGGTGCAGCCTTTGCTCGTTTCCTCAAACTTGAGCGTGAACCAGCGACAGTGGTTATCGGTGAGGATATGCGTCCATCTTCTCCTGCACTCGCAGATGCCTTTAGCGCTGGTGTGACATCTCAGGGCTTTGATGTTATTCGAATCGGATTAGCTTCAACAGATATGTTGTATTTCGCAGCCGGCAAGCTCAATCTCCCTGGTGCGATGTTTACAGCTAGCCACAATCCGGCTGAATATAACGGAATCAAAATGTGCCTGAGTGGTGCTCGACCAATTGGAAAAGAGTCTGGCTTACTCACTATCGAAAAGTTTGTAGATGAAGGATCTCCGCTTGCTTTGATGCAGATTGGGGTCGAACGAGAGCAAAAGATGCTCGATGAGTATGTTTCTCATCTGCTCAATCTCGTCGACGTTTCAAAGATACGAAAGTTAAAGATTGTGATTGATGCCGGAAACGGTATGGCAGGACATACTGCACCAGCCGTTTTCTCTCGTATGAATGCAGAAGTTGTCGAAATGTATTACGAGCTTGATGGAACTTTTCCAAATCATGAGGCTAACCCAATTGATCCAGCGAACCTTCGAGATTTGCAGAAGGCGGTCAAGCAACATAAAGCAGATATTGGTCTCGCCTTTGATGGTGATGCCGACCGTTGTTTCTTAGTTGATGAGAAGGGAGATCTTGTCAATCCATCCTCACTCACTTCGCTCATTGCTACGCGCGAATTAGGTAAGTACCCGGGTTCAACGATTATCTACAACTTAATCTCATCTAAGAGCGTCCCTGAAGTTGTAGAAGAGCTGGGTGGAAAATCTGTGCGTTCTCGCGTTGGCCACTCTTACATCAAAAAAATGATGGCAGAGACAGGCGCTGTTTTTGGTGGAGAGCATTCTGGCCACTTCTACTTCCGTGATTTTTGGCGCGCTGACTCTGGAATGCTTGCCGCACTGCATGCAATCGCGGCTTTAGGTGAAACCGATGTTCCGCTTTCACAACTGCTTGCTCCATTTAATCGCTACTCATCGAGCGGTGAGATAAATTCAACAGTCAAAGATGCCGCCGCGTCTTCAGCACTCATTGAAGAAACCTATGGCGCTCAAGCCGGAGTCGAACTGGATCACCTTGATGGACTCACCGTGACTGGCGGCACGTGGTGGTTTAACTTGCGAGCATCCAATACTGAACCGCTCCTTCGACTCAATGTTGAGGCCACAACCGAGGCCGAGATGGCCTCAATACGTGATGCTGTTCTCAAAACCATCCGCGCCTAACCTCTAATTCCACCTTTATTGCGAGTGCCTAGTAACCTAGGGCCATAGCAGATCAGCACAGTAGAGCCCTACGCCGAAGGTCAAGCGAAAAAGAAATGCCCGTAAAATCAGTAGGGCCTATTGAGGGAGAAAAATATGTCAGTTACAACTATTCCTAAGCACGATATCGCTGATGCATCATTGGCAGAGGCAGGACGCAAGCGTATTGAGTGGGCCGAGCGCAACATGCCCGTCCTTGCTCAGATCCGTGAGCGTTTTGAAAAGACAAAGCCATTTACAGGTGTGCGCATCTCAGCATGTATGCATGTAACAACAGAGACAGCAAACTTGATGCGCGTACTTAAGGCAGGCGGCGCCGAGATTGCGCTCTGTGCTTCAAATCCACTTTCTACTCAGGATGACACTGCTGCAGCTCTCGTACACGAATACGGAATATCAGTCTTCGCACGTAACGCAGTAGATCGTGATGGTTACTACGCACATATCAATGCTTCGCTAGATATCGAACCACACCAGGTATTCGATGATGGTTGCGACCTCGTCAACACCCTCCACACAACACGTCGTGAGCTTCTTCCAAATATCTCAGGTGGTTGCGAAGAGACAACAACTGGAGTTATCCGCCTCAATCAAATGGCAAAAGATGGCGCACTTACATTCCCAATGATCGCTGTCAATGACACCGATACAAAGCACATGTTCGACAATCGTTTCGGAACAGGTCAGTCAACACTCGATGCCGTTTTCCGTGCCACAAACTTCTTGCTCGCAGGACGTGTTCTCGTAGTAGCTGGTTTCGGTTACTGCGGTAAGGGTGTTGCAGAGCGCGCTAAGGGTATGGGCGCCGATGTAATCGTTACAGAAATCGATCCAACCAAGGCACTTGATGCAATGATGCAGGGCTACCGCGTAATGCCAATGACTGAGGCAGCTAAGGTTGGAGATGTCTTTATTACTGTTACAGGTAACCGTGACGTACTACGTGACGAGCACTTTGCTGTGATGAAGGATGGCGCAATCATGGCTAACTCAGGTCACTTTGATATTGAGATCGACGTTGCATGGCTAGAACAGAATGCAAAGAGCAAGAATGCAAAGATGCGCCACCAGACGGACGAGTATGTCTTGGCTGATGGTCGTCGCCTTCTTCTTATTGCTGAAGGTCGTCTCGTTAACCTTGGAGCGGCTGAAGGTCACCCAGCATCAGTGATGGATATGTCATTCTCTGATCAGGCGCTCACAGCGGAGTACCTCGTTAAGGAAGCAAAGAACCTTCCTGCGGGAGTTCATGATGTTCCTTCATATATCGATAAGGAAGTTGCTTCACTCAAGCTCAAGTCAATGGGTGGCAATATCGACACACTTACACCAGCTCAAGAGCTCTATCTCAATTCTTGGGAGCACGGTTCATAAATGGCACGAATTATGGTCGTCGATGACGACCTAGATCTTGCGGAGATGCTTGGAATCGTTCTTACGAGTTCAGGTTTCGATGTAGATCTCGTCAATCGAGGTGACGAGGCTCTTGAGGCATTTAGAAATAATCCTCCAGACCTCGTCCTCCTCGATGTGATGTTGCCAGGGCTAGACGGAATCGAAGTCTGTACTTTGATCCGCAAAGAATCAGTTGTACCAATTGTTATGTTAAGCGCAAAGGGCGAGACCCTCGATATTGTGCGAGGACTTGAAGCCGGCGCAGATGACTATATGCAGAAACCATTCAGGGATGAAGCTGAACTCATTGCACGAATTCGCACTCGACTACGTCGAACTAATGCGGATGTAACAGGCATTCTGACTATTGGCGATCTCTCAATCGATGTAACGGCGCATGAAGTACATCGTGGCTCAAAGGTAATCACGCTGACTCGCCTTGAATTCGATTTATTGGTTGCTTTAGCAAAAGATCCAGGTCGAGTCTTTACCCGTGATGCACTCCTGAGCGAAGTGTGGGGATACCGTCACTCCACAGATACTCGCCTGGTCAATGTTCATGTTCAGCGACTTCGTTCCAAGATTGAACACGACCCAGAGCATCCAGAGATTGTGATGACGGTACGTGGAGTCGGTTATAAGGCAGGCGGCGCCGCCTAATATGACAAGACTTCGTCTTGCCTTTCAACGTTCACTCGGCGCAAAAGTAATTACCTCTACGGTTTTGCTTTCGCTGGGAGTTGTCTGGCTGACGGGCTCTGCCCTTAATTCACGTCTTTCCGATGGTATCCGCACAGTAAACCTCAACTCATATATTGCCGAAGCTCGACTTGCATTCTTCAATGCCCAATATCAATTACTAATTTCGCAGGATCCAACGGTCAAGGGTCGCAAAGAGTTGGTGGCACAGATTGTTATCGATGCGACGACTCAAGGTCTTCGAGAACAACCGCGGGACGTTATTGTTGTGAAGACGCCAACAACAAAGAAATCAAAAGTTTCATATGAGATGTCATCAAATGGCGCGCTAGCTGAATCTGTCCCAATGGGCGTACGTAAAAAGATTTTGAAGAGCTCTGATCTCGAGTATGAATATGGAAAGGTGAGATACCTTTCTGGAAGCCCCAGGGAATCACTTTTTGTCGGAAACCGAATCGATATTCCTGGCGGCGGACGTTATGAGATGTATGTAGTCTTCTCGCTTGAACAACAGACTTCTACAATTTCTTTGATTCAAAATTCTCTTCTTCTCACTGGTTTTGCGCTGCTCTTCTTGATTGGTCTCATTACCTGGTTAGTGGTCCGACAGGTAGTTCGTCCCGTACGTGAAGCGGCATCGGTTGCTAAGCAATTTACGCAGGGAGACTTTGACCTGCGCCTGCCAATTACCTCTAAAGACGAGTTGGCCACACTTGCACTTTCTTTTAACGACATGGCCGCATCAATTGAGCAACAAATTTCTCGTTTAGAGAATCTTTCTCGTGTACAACAACGTTTTGTCTCTGATGTATCGCATGAACTCCGCACACCATTAACAACTCTCCGCATGGCATCTGAGGTGCTCTATAACCATCGCACGACTTTTGATGCTCCTGTCGCTCGAAGTGCAGAACTTCTTGTTGCTCAGCTAGATCGCTTCGAGAGACTACTCGAGGATTTACTAGAGGTAAGTCGCTTTGATGCGGAAGTGGCAGTGCTTGAACCAATAGATTTTGATTTGCTCGCACTAATCAAGCGTTGTGTCTCAGACCTAGGTATTGACGGCGATGAGAAAACGTCAGGTATTTCAACGAAGTCTGATGAGTCTGTGGTGACTATTCGCGCCGATATGCGCAGAGTTGAGCGAATAATGCGCAACCTACTCTCTAACGCGCTTGATCACTGTGATGGAACACCTATCGAGGTTCGCATTGCTTCAACTGATAGCGAGGTTGCTGTTGGAGTTCGCGACTTTGGTTCAGGGCTAGATGAATCTTCGCTCATCCGAGTATTTGATCGATTCTGGAGAGCTGACCCATCTCGCGCTCGAGTTCGAGGTGGAACGGGACTTGGACTCTCAATCGCACTTGAAGATGCACGTCTTCACAATGGTGAACTCGACGCATGGGGTCGCCCTGGTAAAGGTGCTCACTTCGTACTCACTTTGCCACGGCGCGCGGGCGACTCAATTGAAGGCCGCCCAATCAAAGCAACTCCGGAAGATTTCCACGAAGAAGTTTTCTACCAGTAATTCTCTCTAAAACTCAACCACAATTGAGTGATGGAGTTTTTAGTTTCGCTCAATCAACTTATTTTTCCGAACCGTTGTATTTCATGCAAGCAGTTAGGTGATTCACTCTGTTTAATCTGTAGGAGCGGATGGAGCCCGCATTCCTTTCGTAGTAAGTTCTCAGAAAATCCAAGACTCAACGTTCTCTCATCAATCGAGTATTCAGATATTGCAGCTCGAGTAATTCTGGCTGCTAAGGAATCACATATAAAGAGCGCAGATCTTCTAGTCGCCGAAGCATTAGGTCATTCCATACGTGAGTGGCTGAAGAATGATTGGGTCGATACCTTAATTCCAATTCCGTCACGAAAAAGTGCTGCCAGAAAACGTGGCCGTCAATTTGTTGAAGAGATTGCCCAAATAGTTTCTAAGGAATTTGGAATCGCAGTTGCCTCACCAATTCAACATTCTCGCCGTGTGCGAGACCAGAGCGGTCTTGATCAAGAACATCGTAGGAATAATCTGGAAGGCGCTCTTGTTGTAAGAGGTAATCCAGAAGGTCTTGGCAGAGCGCTCCTGGTTGATGACCTCGTAACGACCGGCGCCACCCTCAATGAGGCGGCTCGCGCCCTGAGATATGCGGG